>MKWU01003149.1_pt1 | contig 22514 bp, 14 predicted proteins | sample 809101 | NCBI WGS metagenome assembly MKWU01 (sample SAMN05860141, study PRJNA318959) | sponge metagenome | host: Aplysina aerophoba | place: Slovenia: Piran, Adriatic Sea, Gulf of Piran | collected 2013-05-07 | reverse complement strand
CCGCCGCGTGCTCCCGGAACCGCACCCTTGACAAGAATCAACCCGCGATCGGCATCGGTCTTCACAACCTCGAGGTTCTGCGTGGTCACCTTCACGTTGCCCATGTGTCCGGCCATCTTCTTGCCCTTGAACACCTTTCCGGGGTCCTGGCACTGGCCGGTCGAACCATGCGAGCGATGGCTGACGGACACGCCGTGGCTTGCGCCCAGCCCGCGGAAGTTGTGGCGCTTCATGGCGCCCGCAAAGCCCTTGCCGATCGAAATTCCCGACACATCGACCTTCTGACCCGGAACGAAGTGATCGGCGGTGATCTCCGCACCGACATCCACCAAGTTCTCTGGCGACACGCGAAACTCGGCCAGCCTACTCTTGGGGGCGACGCCGGCAGCGGCGAAATGCCGGCGCATCGGCCGGCTTACACGGTGAGGACGCGCATTGCCGGCGCCCAGTTGAACGGCCGTGTAGCCGTCACGGCCCGATGTCCTCTGTGCGACGACCTGGACATTCTCCAACAGGAGCACGGTTGCCGGCACCTGACGGCCGTCATCCAGGAACAGTCTGGTCATGCCCAGCTTCTTGGCTATTACACCGCAGCGCATTGCGGATTCTCCAGCTATAGTTTCAGCTCGACAGCCACGCCGGCTGCGAGATCGAGTTTCATGAGGGCATCGACCGTCTGCATTGAAGGATCAATGATGTCGATAACCCGCTTGTGTGTGCGAATCTCCAACTGCTCGCGCGACTTCTTGTCGACATGAGGTCCGCGCAGGACCGTGTATTTTTCTATCTTGTTGGGCAGCGGAATCGGCCCGCGCACTTGGGCGCCGGTGCTCTTTGCCGTCTGTACCAACTCCTGTACACAGGTATCAAGCACACGGTAATCGAACGCCTTCAACTTGATTCGGATGGAAGCCATTTCCAATCTCCGCCCTTAACGAACAGCGGGCGCTACAGTTGATCTGTGCGCCCGCCCTTGCCGCTTGCTACTCAATGATCTTCGTCACCACGCCGGCGCCAACCGTGCGTCCGCCTTCCCGGATGGCAAAGCGCAGCTGTTCCTCCATGGCGATGGGGTTTATCAGCTTCACCGTGAACCGGGTGTTGTCGCCGGGCATGACCATTTCGGTGCCCTCGGGCAGCGCCACGGTCCCGGTGACGTCGGTTGTCCGAAAGTAGAACTGTGGCCGATAGTTGGTGAAGAACGGCGTGTGCCGGCCACCCTCGGCCTTGCTCAGCACGTAGGCCTCGCATTCGAATTCAGTGTGCGGCGTGACCGACTTGGGCTTGCAAAGAACCTGCCCGCGTTCCACCCCATCGCGGCCGACGCCACGCAGAAGCGCCCCAATGTTGTCCCCGGCCTCGCCGCGATCGAGTATCTTGCGAAACATCTCGACGCCGGTGCAGGTCGTCTTCGAGGTGGGGCGAATGCCCACGATCTCGACCTCGTCGCCCAGGCAGACAACGCCTCTTTCGACGCGCCCGGTGGCAACCGTGCCGCGGCCCGAAATCGAAAACACGTCCTCCACAGGCATGAGAAACGGCTTGTCGATGGGTCTGTCCGGCGTCGGAATCGAGGCGTCCACGGCATCCATCAGCTCGGCGATGCTTTCCCTGCCGAGTCCCGATTCGGTGCCTTCCATGGCATGCAGCGCCGACCCCATGACCACCGGAATGTCGTCGCCCGGGAATTCATACTCGTCCAGCAGTTCCCTGATCTCGAGCTCCACCAGTTCGATCAGTTCCTCGTCGTCGACCTGGTCCACCTTGTTCATGTACACGACAAGCGCCGGAACGCCGACCTGGCGGGCCAGCAGGATGTGCTCCCGCGTCTGCGGCATCGGTCCGTCGGCGGCGCTGACCACCAGGATCGCGCCGTCCATCTGCGCGGCTCCCGTGATCATGTTCTTGACGTAGTCGGCATGGCCGGGACAGTCCACGTGGGCATAGTGCCGGGCCTCGGTCTCATACTCCACGTGCGCCGTGGAGATGGTGATGCCTCTCGCCTTCTCCTCGGGCGCTCCGTCAATCTTGTCGTACGACTGGAACTCACCGTAATACTTGGTGATCGCTGCAGTAAGTGTCGTTTTGCCGTGGTCCACGTGCCCTATCGTTCCGACGTTGACATGCGGCTTGGTTCGTTCGAACTTTGCTTTGGCCATCCCAATTTCCTTTCAGCGTAACCTTGATGCGCCCGCACGAGAATTCTCAGGCATACTTGGCCTGTATTTCCTCGGAGATTCTGCGCGGCACCGATTCATAGTGTGAGAATTGCATGGTGAAACTAGCGCGCCCCGATGACAGCGAGCGCAGGTTGTTGATGTAGCCAAACATGTTGGCCAGCGGAACCAGGGCATTGATGGCGGTGACCGCTCCGCGCGGCTCCTGACCCAGCACCTGGCCCCGACGCTTGGTAAGGTCGCCGTTGACGCCGCCGGTGTAGCGCGCCGGTGTGACGACTTCGACTTTCATGACCGGCTCCAGCAGCTTGGCGCCTGCCCGCTGCAGACCCTCCCGCATGGCGGCACGCCCGGCCATCTCGAACGCCATGACCGACGAATCGACCTCGTGATAGGCGCCGTCGAGGAGCCTGACATCCACGTCGATAACCGGAAAGCCCGCAACCGGTCCGGAATCCATCACAGACCGCACGCCCTTTTCGACCCCGGGAACGTACTCCTTGGGAATCGAGCCGCCGACAACCAGCGACTCGAAGCTGAAGCCCTCGCCCGGCCTTGCCGGTTCGATCTGCAGCCTTACCCGCGCGAACTGCCCCGCTCCGCCCGTCTGCTTCTTGTGCGTGTGGTCGATTTGGGCAAGGCGCGAGACCGTCTCGCGATAGCCGACCTGCGGCGCTCCGATGTTGGCCTCGACCCTGAATTCACGCTTCATGCGGTCGATCAGAATGTCGAGATGCAGCTCGCCCATTCCCTTCATGATCGTCTGACCGGATTCAGGGTCGGACTCGACGCGGAACGACGGGTCCTCGGCCGCCAGCCGCTGCAGCGCCTGCGACATCTTCTCCTGGTCGATCTTGGTTCTGGGTTCGACCGCAATCTCGATGACCGGCTCCGGAAAGTTCATTGTCTCGAGCACGACCGGCTTCTCGGTGCTGCACAGCGTGTCGCCCGTGGTCGTGGCCTTCAGCCCCGCCAAGGCAACGATGTCGCCGGCAAACGCCTCCTGAATCTCAGCGCGGTTGTTGGAATGCATGATGACCATGCGGCCGACCCGCTCGCTCCTGCCCTTGGTTGGATTCATCACCCGGGTGCCCTTTCGCAAGGCGCCGGAATAGATGCGGGTGAACGTCAGGGAGCCAACGAATGGATCGTTCATGACCTTGAAGGCCAATGCGGACAGAGGCTGGCTGTCGTCGGCGGTCCGTTCGATGTTTCGGGTTTCGGTCTTGTCGCCCGGCGCAAAGCCGACATAGGGGGGCACGTCCAGCGGACTTGGCAGAAAGTCGATCACGGCGTTGAGCAATGGCTGCACGCCCTTGTACTTGAACGCCGAGCCAGCCAGCACCGGCACGAAGGCCATGTCCAGCGTTCCCTTTCGAATCAGCGCGATCAGCGACTCTCCGTCGGGCTCCAGACCATCAAGATAGTCCTCGAGCGCCTCGTCGTCGACTTCCACAACCGTCTCTACAAGGCGAGACCGCCATTCGGCGGCGGTCTCTGCGTATTGCGGGCGGATTTCGCGGATGGTCCAGCGGGCTCCCAGGTCCTGGCCGGTCCAGATCCACTCGCGCATCGACACCAGATCGATGATGCCCTCGAACTTGTTCTCGGCTCCGATGGGCAGCTGCGTCACCAGCGGCACGGCTCCCGTGCGGCGGTGAACCATGTCCACGCAGTTGAAGAAATCGGCGCCGATCTTGTCCATCTTGTTGACGAACAGGATGCGCGGCACCCGATACCTGTCGGCCTGACGCCAAACCGTTTCGGTCTGAGGCTCGATTCCGGCATTGGCGTCAAGCACGCAGATCGCGCCGTCAAGCACGGCCAGCGAACGTTCCACCTCGATCGTGAAGTCGACATGCCCGGGCGTGTCGATGATGTTCAGTCGATGCAGCGGCGACTGCGGCGCCACGCCGTCCTCGGTCCGCGCCCAGAAGGTCGTGGTTGCGGCGGAAGTTATGGTGATGCCGCGTTCCTGCTCCTGCTCCATCCAGTCCATGGTGGCGGTGCCGTCATGGACCTCGCCAATCTTGTGGGACTTGCCGGTGTAGTAGAGAATCCGTTCGGTCGTCGTCGTCTTGCCGGCGTCGATGTGCGCCATGACGCCGAAGTTGCGGTACTGGGCAAGCGGAAATTCACGGACCATGGCTGCAACTCCGGAACTGTCAGGTTACCAGCGGTAATGGCTGAAGGCGCGGTTCGCCTCGGCCATCCTGTGGGTGTCTTCACGCTTCTTGACAGCCGCGCCGCGTTTGTTGACGGCATCGATCAGTTCGCCCGCTAGTCGCCTTTCCATCGTGTATTCGGTTCGCTTGCGCGCCGCGGCAATCAGCCATCTGATGGCCAGAGCCTGCTGCCGGACAGGTCGCACCTCGACCGGGATCTGGTAGGTTGAACCGCCCACACGCCTCGATCTGACCTCGACGGTCGGTCTGACATTCTCGACGGCTTCGTGAAACGCCACGATCGGGTCGCGCCGCAGGCGTTCCTCGACCTGTTCCAGCGCCCGGTAGACAATTCCTTCGGCAACTGCCTTCTTGCCGTCGTACATGAGGTTGTTCATGAACTTGGTCAGCAGTTGGTCACCGTACTTGGGGTCGGGCAGGACTGGCCGAATCTCGGCTCGGCGGCGGCGTGACATTGCTCAACTCCTCACTTCGGTCGCTTGGCGCCGTATTTCGAGCGGCGCTGCCTGCGGTCCCGAACGCCTTCGGTGTCGCGCACGCCACGCAGAATGTGATACCGCACACCCGGAAGATCCTTCACACGTCCTCCGCGGATCAGGACCACGGAGTGCTCCTGCAAATTGTGGGCCTCCCCCGGAATGTAGGAGATGACCTCAAATCCGCTCGTCAGTCTGACCTTGGCAACCTTGCGCATCGCCGAATTGGGCTTCTTTGGCGTTGTCGTGTAGACCCGCGTGCACACACCCCGGCGCTGTGGACAGCCCAGGAGATGGACGGACTTGGACCGCCTCACCTTGCGCGTGCGTGGTTTTCTGATCAGTTGCTGAATGGTAGGCATCGTGTCCTTCCGTGAGATCCTACGCTGGCCAGGCAGGCCATTGTTGGACAACAAAACTGTGTAGCCGCCGATTTGGCGACGCGGGATAGCAGAGGATCGTGGGTTCGTCCCAAGATCGTGATTATGGATTTAGTGTGACGTATCGACCGCTGCCGAGCAATCGGCGCACGGGGAAGTGCCACATAGTCATTCACTCGCCACAAGTCAACCGCTGGATTGAATTGAGCGTCAAAAACCTGTTCCGGGCGTCGTTGCCGCCGAAACGGTCGTCAGTTGGTGGCCATCACTCCTTCCTCCAGCGTGTCGCCGACGGCAAAGCCATCCGTGAAACCGGTCGGGGCGTCCTCCCACGAAAGGCGGGGAAGCTCTTCGTCCTCACCCGATTCACCTTCCAGCTCGGCACGGTGCTCCAGTTCCTTCTGTGCCTGCTGAATTGCAAGCTCCTGGTCCCGCTCGGCGGCCAGCCGCCGCAATTCGCTGACCGACCGGCCGGTTCCGGCCGGAATCAGGTTGCCGACAATCACGTTTTCCTTCAGGCCGGTCAGCTTGTCCGTCCGTCCTCGGATGGCAGCTTCGGTAAGCACCTTGGTCGTTTCCTGAAACGAGGCCGCCGAAACGAATGACCGTGTCTGCAACGCGGCTCGGGTAATGCCAAGAATCACCGGCAAACACTCGGCCGGCCTTTCGCCACGCTTTTCGGCTTCCTCATTGATCTTCTTGAGATCCACCCTGTCGACGATTTCATTCTCGAGCAGCACCGTGTCGCCTGGATCGGTGATCTTGCGCTTTTGCAGCATCTGCCGGACGATGACTTCAATGTGCTTGTCGTTGATGTTGACACCCTGCAGCTGGTAGACTTTCTGAACCTCCTGGATCATGTACTTCGCCAATTCCTCCAGACCCTGGATCTGGAGGATGTCCTGCAGAGACCGCGTGCCTTCAATCAGGAGGTCGCCCTTGCGAACGGAATCGCCTTCCTGAACCGAAAGCCGCACGCCCTTGGGAACCTTGTAGGCGTCCTGAGTTCCGTCTTCCTTGTTGACGTGAATGATGCGAGTGCTCTTGTACTCCCTGCCGAAACTGACGATTCCGTCGGTTCTGGTCATGAACGCCAGGTCCTTGGGCTTCCTTGCCTCGAACAGATCGGCAACTCGTGGCAGACCACCGGTGATGTCGCGTGTGTTCAGGGCCCGCACCGGAATGCGGAACAGCTGATCCCCGATTTTCACCGTGTCGCCGTCGTTTACCCGCAACGTGGCGTCCATCGGGAGATGATAGAACAGTGCGCTTTCGTGCCTCACCGGAAGGCCCGTCATCTCGTCGACTATCACGATCGAGGGACGCAGAGTGTTGTCGTCGCGCCATTCGGAGGACTTCTGCGGTCGCCGGAACAGCCGCGAGCGCTTCTTGATTCGCTGACCGTTCTTCACAAAGGCAAGGCTTCCCTGGGGAGTATGCGCCTCGTCGACGCAGTTTCCTTCGTCGTCGACAATCATGATTGTCGTGTCGACGATTGCCGTTCGCTGGCGCGCCGTTCGGCCCTTGTCGAATTCCCTGTCGTCGAGCTTGACCAATCCGCTTTCCTTCGCAGTGCGGACCAACGGCTTGCTGGCCGGCGGCTTCTCGAAGAAGTAGTCCGCAGTCAACGGCTCGAACAGCGTGGCTCCAACTTGGACCTTCTGACCGTTCTTCACGCACAACTGCACATGCTGCGGAACCTGATGTTCATAGAGTTCCTGACCGCGGTCATTTACCAGCCTGATCTTCGTGTTCGCACTTGTGGTCGCAAGTTTGCCCGGGGCGTGCTCGTGGACTTCCGCGCCGTCGAACCAGACTCGACCGGCTGCCTGCGCCTCGCTCGAGCCATGCAACTGCGGCCGCAGCCGGTCCTGCTTCTTTCCGCCGCCTGCGTCGATCACGATCTTTTCGGTGAAACCCGATTCCTCGTTGGTGCGCTCGAATATGGTCGTGCCCTGAATGAGATCGACATAGCGGACCATGCCGCTGTGCTCGGCGTAGATGGCCGTGGCGTAGGGATCCCACTCGTACAGCTTGGTGCCCGGCTTCACCCGCTGGCCACCCTCCGCCAACAAGGTGGCCCCATAGGGCACTCGCTGCGTAAACCGCTCTCCGCCGGCGGGGTCGCTTATGACGACACGCATCGAACGCCCGATGACGACCGTCCGTCCCTCTGCGTCCCGCAGGGTCTTGGCATCCTCGAATCGCACCGTGCCCTCGAAACTCGCCTGCAGGTAGGACTGTTCATCCGACTGCTGGACTACCCCGCCGATGTGAAAGGTTCTCATTGTCAACTGCGTTCCCGGCTCGCCGATCGACTGGGCCGCCATGATGCCAACTGCCTCGCCGACGTTGACTTCGGTGCCCCTCGAAAGATCGCGGCCATAGCATGCACTGCAAACGCCGTCCTCAACCTCGCAGGTCAGGGGGGACCGGATGCGCACGTGCTGGACGCCGGCATCCTGAATTGCGGCGGCCATCGTCTCGTCAATCAACTCCCCGGTTGTCGCCAGGACCACGCCGTCACTGTCGGCGACATTCTCGCAAAGCACGCGTCCCACGATTCGATCGGCTATGTTGACGATGATCTCCCCGTCGGACACGCTCGGGCTGACTCCTATGCCCCTGTCGGTGTTGCAGTCCTCGCAGCGAACTATGCAGTCCTGCGCCACATCGACGAGCCGACGCGTCAGGTAGCCGGCATTGGCCGTCTTGAGCGCCGTGTCGGCCAATCCCTTGCGGGAACCGTGCGCCGAATTGAAGTATTCGGCGACGTTCAGCCCTTCCCTGAAATTGGAAATTATCGGCGTTTCGATGATGTCGCCCGTACCCTTGGTGATCAACCCTCTCATTCCGGCCAGCTGTTTCATCTGGTCGCGCGAACCCCGCGCCCCGGAATGGGTCATCATGAAGATCGAGTTGCGTTCCTTCTCGAAAGATCCGTCGAACTGCTTGGCGCTGATGGCGTTTTCCATCAACTTCTGAATGCGGTCGGTGCAGGTGGACCATGCGTCCACCGTCTTCTTGTATCGCTCGCCCTCCGAAAGCAAAGCCTGGCGGTGCTCCATCTCGAACTCGGCGACCATGTGCCGGGTTTCCGCAACGATGTCCTCCTTCTCGCTGGGCACGACCATGTCGTTCTTGCAGAAGGAAATTCCGGCGTTGCAGGCTTCCCGGAAACCGAGCTCCATGATGTGGTCGCAGAAAATGACCGATTCCTTCTGACCGCAGTAACGGTAAACGGTGTCGATGACATCCTGCACTTCGCGCTTGCGCAGCTCCCGGTTGACCAGATCGAACTGGATCATGGGATTGCGCGGCAGATGCGACCCGAGCAGAATTCGGCCTGGCGTGGTTCGGTACCGGCGATGTTCGATCTCGCCGCCCCGATCAAGCTGTTCCACCCTGGCTTCGACAATTGCATGACGATGCACAATGCCTGCAGCCAATGCGTGTTCGACTTCCTGCACGCTGGCAAAGACCATGCCTTCTCCGGGCATGCCGTTTCGCTGGATGCTGGTGTAGTAGATCCCGAGTATCATGTCCTGCGACGGCACGACGATCGGCGATCCGTTCGCCGGCGAAAGAACGTTGTTGGTGGACATCATCAGCACACGGGCTTCAAGCTGAGCCTCAACGGACAGAGGCACGTGCACTGCCATCTGGTCGCCGTCGAAGTCGGCGTTGAAGGCCGAGCAGACAAGTGGATGCAGCTGGATGGCCTTCCCTTCCACGAGGACGGGCTCGAAGGCCTGAATGCCCAGCCGGTGCAACGTTGGCGCCCGGTTGAGCAGCACCGGGTGTTCGCGAATGACTTCGTCGAGCACATCCCAGACAACCTTCAATTCCTGCTCGACCATGCGCTTCGACTGCTTGATGGTCGCCGAATACCGGTGCTCGTCGAGCTTGGCGAATATGAAGGGCTTGAAAAGCTCCTTTGCCATCTTCTTGGGAAGGCCGCATTGATGCAGCTTGAGTTCGGGTCCCGTCACAATGACCGAACGACCGGAAAAATCGACGCGCTTGCCAAGCAGATTCTGCCGAAAGCGGCCCTGCTTGCCCTTGAGCATGTCGCTCAGCGACTTGAGCGGCCGCTTGTTGGTGGCGTTGGTGATCACGCGTCCCCGGCGCCCGTTGTCGAGAAGCGCGTCAACCGATTCCTGCAGCATGCGCTTTTCGTTGCGCACCATGATGTCGGGCGCCCTGATCTCGATCAGCTTCTTGAGGCGATTGTTGCGATAGATCACCCTCCTGTACAGATCGTTCAGGTCCGACGTCGCAAAGCGTCCGCCGTCCAGCGGCACCAGCGGGCGAATCTCGGGGGGAATCACCGGCAGGACCTTCATGACCATCCATTCGGGCTTGTTGCCCGATTCGATGAAGCACTCGACCAGCTGCAATCGCTTCTTGTATTCCTGGGTCTTCTGCACGCTGCGCGTCTCCCGCAGCTGTTCCCGCAGAAACATGCTCTCATGTTGGAGGTCGAGATTGGAAAGCATTTCGCGGATGGCCTCCGCTCCGATCGAGGCCGAAAAGCTGTCCTGCCCATGCTTGTCGCGGGCTTCGAGCAGCTCGGCTTCCGTCAGCAGCTGGCCAGTCCTGAAGTCGTCGTCCTCGACCATGCCGGCGTCCGTTATCACGTACTTCTCGAAGTACAGCACGCTCTCGAGATCCTTGAGCTTGATGTTCAGGAGCGTGCCGATGCGGCTGGGCAACAGCTTCAGAAACCAGATGTGGGCGACCGGCGCCGCCAGCTCGATGTGGCCCATGCGTTCCCGCCGGACCTTCTGCACGGTTACCTCGACGCCACACTTCTCGCAGGTGATGCCGCGGAACTTCATGCGCTTGTACTTGCCGCACAGACACTCGTAGTCCTTGACCGGCCCGAAGATCCGGGCACAAAACAGCCCGTCCCTTTCCGGCTTGAAAGTCCGGTAGTTGATCGTCTCGGGCTTCTTGATCTCGCCTTCGGACCAGGCCAGAATGCGTTCCGGAGAGGCCAGCGAAATCTTGATTTCGTTGAACGTGTTGGTCGGCGGCATCACCGCCGCGCTGGGTGTCGTAAGTTCCCTGTTCATCTGTTTCTCCGTCCAACCTATCGCTTGGAATAGGACTGCCTGAGCTCCATGTTCAGACATAGCCCTCGCACTTCCCTCACGAGAACGTTGAAGCTCTCGGGCAGGCCGGTTTCAAATGCGTTTTCGCCCTTGACTATGGCGTCGTAGACCTTTGTTCTTCCGGTGACGTCGTCCGATTTCACGGTCAGCATCTCCTGAAGGATGTGGGCGGCCCCGTAGGCCTCGAGCGCCCAGACCTCCATTTCGCCGAATCGCTGCCCCCCGAACTGCGCCTTGCCTCCCAGCGGCTGCTGTGTGACCAGGGAGTACGGTCCCGTGGAACGTGCATGAATCTTGTCGTCCACCAGATGGTGCAGCTTGAGCATGTACTTGATGCCGACGGTTACCGGGCGGGCAAATCGTTCGCCGGTAAGGCCGTCATAGAGTTCCGACTGTCCGGATTCGTCGAAGCCGGCGCGCTTCAGGGCTTCGTCGATCTCCGCTTCCTCAACCCCGTCGAAGACCGGTGTTTCGATCGGGACTCCGGTGCGCACGCTGGAGGCGGAGGCCAGCAACTCTTCGTCGGACATGTCGGAGAACAGCTCTTCGAAGGCCGCGTCGCCATAGGCATGGCGCAGCGCCTCCCGCACATTGCCCACGCCGTTTTCGCTGGCCGGCGAATGCTCCAGGGCTCGAAGCGCCTCGTCGATGGGCCGCGCAAGGCCGTGCGATGCCCAACCCATGTGAGTTTCGAGAATCTGGCCGATGTTCATGCGCGAGGGCACGCCAAGCGGATTGAGGACGATGTCGACCGGCGTGCCGTCCTCCAGGAACGGCATGTCCTCGACCGGCACCACCTTCGACACAACGCCCTTGTTGCCATGCCGGCCCGCCATCTTGTCGCCGGCCTGCAGCTTGCGCTTGACCGCCACGAACACCTTCACGATCTTGAGCACGCCCGGCGGAAGATCGTCTCCGCGCTTCGCCTTCTCGATCTTGCTCTCGCACCGCTGCTCGAGCGCCTCGCGCTGTGCGGTGTACTGGTTCTGCAGCTGTTCCTTGGCCCGCGCCGCCTGATCGTCCCGCACTGAAATCCGCCACCACAGGTGCTTGGGGATTGCGTCCAGCGCCTCCTCGGTCAGTTCGGAGTTTCGCTTGAGCGGCTTCGGCCCCCTGGCGACTGTCTGGCCCAGCAACATGGTGTGCAGACGATTGTAGATGGTGCGGCTGAGAATCGACAGCTCGTCTTCGAGATTCTGTTGCAGCCGTCCGATTTCCTCGCTTTCGATTTGAAGCGTGCGGTCGCACTTGGCAATGCCGTGGCGATTGAAGATCCTCACTTCGACCACGGTGCCGGCGTCGCCGGGGGGAAGCCTGAGCGACGTGTCCCGCACGTCCGACGCCTTTTCGCCGAATATGGCTCTCAGAAGCTTCTCCTCGGGGGTCATCGGCGTTTCGCCCTTTGGCGTGATCTTGCCGACCAGAATGTCTCCCCCGGAAACCTCCGCGCCAAGGTAGATCACGCCCGCCTCGTCGAGATTGCGCAGCGCCTCCTCGCCGAGGTTGGGAATGTCGCGCGTGATCTCTTCGGGGCCGAGCTTGGTGTCCCGAGCCGACACCGCGTGCTCCTCGATGTGGATCGAAGTGAACACGTCCTCGCAGACGAGGCGTTCGGAAACCAGCACGGAATCCTCGAAGTTGTAGCCGTTCCACGGCATGAAGGCGACCAGCACGTTGCGGCCAAGCGCCAGCTCGCCGAGGTCGGTTGACGGACCGTCCGCTATTGCCTCCATTGCCTGGATCTCGTCGCCGACCTTCACGAGCGGATGCTGGTTGATGCACGTGTTCTGATTCGATCGCTGGAACTTGCGCAGGCGGTAGGTGTCCACCCCTGGATCGTCCAGGTCCTCGGTATGGTGGGCGCTGATGACAATGCGGTTGGCGTCAACCTGATCGACTATCCCTCCACGCAACGCCACGATGGCGGACCCGGAGTCCTTGGCGACCACCGACTCGATGCCCGTGCCGACGAAGGGCGCCTCCGCCTGAACCAGCGGCACCGCCTGCCGCTGCATGTTCGAACCCATGAGCGCACGGTTGGCATCGTCGTTCTCGAGAAAGGGAATGAGCGAGGCGGCGACGGACACAAGCTGCTTCGGCGAAACGTCGATCATGTCGACGGTCTGTTTCAGGCTCATTCTGAATTCACCGTCGGTGCGCGTCGAAATGACCTCGTTGATGAACCGCCCCGCTTCGTCGACGCGGGCGTTCGCCTGAGCGATGACCTTGTCCGATTCCTCCATCGCCGACACGTACACGACCCTGTCGGTGAGCTTGCCGTCCTTCACGATTCGGTACGGAGTCTCGATGAACCCGTAGCGGTTGACCTTCGAATAGGTCGCCAGCGAGTTGATCAGGCCGATGTTCTGACCTTCGGGCGTCTCGACGGGACAGATGCGGCCGTAATGCGTGGGATGGACGTCCCTGACCTCGAATCCGGCCCGCTCACGCGTCAGCCCGCCGGGGCCAAGTGCGGACAGCCTGCGCTTGTGGGTGATTTCCGAAAGCGGATTGGTCTGGTCCATGAACTGGGACAGCTGGGAGGATCCGAAGAATTCCCGAACCGCTCCGAACACTGGCCGTGCGTTGATCAGGTCCTGCGGCATCATCTTGTCGATTTCCGCCGTGGCCATGCGCTCCCGCACGGCTCGTTCCATGCGAACAAGGCCTATCCTGCACTGGTCTTCCATCAGCTCGCCGACAGACCGCACGCGCCGGTTGCCAAGATGATCGATGTCGTCGATTTCGCCCTCGCCGTTGCGCAGCGCAAGGAGCGTTTGCAGACAGGCGACAATGTCCTCCCGGCGCAGCGTGCGCACGGAATCGCAGACGTTCAGGTTGAGACGCTCGTTCATCTTGACCCTGCCGACCGCCGACAGGTCGTAGCGTTCGGGATCGTGCAGCATCTGGTTGAACAGTTCGCGCGCATTGTCCAGCACCGGCGGGTCGCTGGGACGCAGCATCCGGTAGACCTCGAGCAGGCCGGTTTCACGATTGTGGCAGGTGTCAAGCAGCATCGTGTCCCGCATGTAGGGGCCGACCGAGACGTAGTCTATGTTGAGCACCTGCAGCCTCTTGTACCCGTGGTCAAGCAAGGTCTTCAGCAGACCCTCGACCGGGTTTTCGTTGGCGTCAACCTCTCCGGAGATTGCGTCTCCCGCCTCGGCGAGCACCAACCCGGTTTCCTCGTCGATGAGATCGCAGGCGAGGAACCTGCCGATGATGCTTGTGGTTGTGCATTCAAAGGCCAGCGACCGTCTTTCCTTCCGCCATTGCCTGATCGCTCTCGGCGAAATTCGGGATCCCTTGGCAACGACCAGTTCGCCGGTGTCGCGATCGGTCAGGTTTTCCTGGGCTACCGTTCCCGCCTTGTCCTCATAGTTGTAGTCGCCAATCCAGTGGGTGCTTCCGGCAATCTGGTTGGCAAGGACTGTGTGCCCCTCGACGGCGACCTTCACGCTGCAGCGCTCGCCCATTCCGGGCGTGCCGGGCAGTTCATGGCCTGCCTCGGAAGGGGAGGCGTCGAATTCCGACGGCTGGTCGCTGCTCTCGGTTTCAATCAAACCGTGCAGCAGCTGGTCGAAATTGAAGCAGAATCTCTGCGGGCTGTCATGAATGCCGAGCGAACGGCTCTTGTTGAGGTTGATCTCCTCGTCGATCGTGACCATTTTCTTGCGGTTTTCGGGATCAATGATGTCGAACCGCGGCTTCCTGAAGCGCCATACCCGCCGCTGCATTTCAACGGACAGCAGATCGCCGCCCGGCAGCACCTGCCCGGCGGCGCCTCGCCCAACGGCCAGCAGCTCGGGAGCTCCCAGACCCCTCTCGGGATGAATGTGAACCTGGCCAGCGTCGGCAACCAGTCGAAGCGCCTCGGACTCGGTTTCCGGGTCAATGTAGTCCGAATCGATCAGCATCTTGAGCACCGGGTCGACGGGTGTGCAAAGCGTCCAGCCTTCGTACTTCGCCATCGTGCGCAGGCGATGTGCCGAAACCTTGCGATTCTCCGGGCAGATTGTCGCAACGGTTTCATGCAGGACGATTGGCAGCGTCGGCGTGCTGTCCTGCCAGTCGGAAGAGGTGAACCGGCTGAGGATGTACTTGCCGTCGTTGGACATTTGATCGGAAGGCGCGGTTTCGACTTCCTGTTGCAGGATGAGCGCTTTTGTTTCCGAATTCGCTTCATCGCCGTCGGCGGCGCCTTCAACGTACGAAAACAGTTCAATCGGAAAGCAGAGCTTCCAGCCTTCGTAGTCCGACAGGCTTGCCTGAAGCTTGCGAGTGATCTTCCGTCCGGCGCGCACCAGGCGCTTGCCGGTCTTTCCATCGACAATGTCGTACCGGGGAATTGCCATCTGCCAACGATCGGGGTGGAATGCGTCGATCAGGAACTTGCCGTCGGCGGACAGAGCTCTTGTCGTAGGCGGAGCCTCGCGGTTGAAGGCGAGCAGCTTGAACCTTGCCGTCTCCTCCCTTTGGCCCTCCTTCGGCGCCATGTGCCGCAGCAATGGATTGAGCGGCGTCCACAATTCCCAGTTGTACAGATTCTCAAGCGGCCTGAACTTGGCCGGCGTGAGCTTCTTGCCGGCCGCCGCCAGCAATGTGTTGCTGTGCGCGTCGTACACGTTGAACGCGGGGATGACGCGGCTCCAGCGGTCCGGCACAAAATCCTCAATCAGATACCGGCCATCCTCCGAAATGCGGCGACTTTCTCGCAGCGAGCCTTGCACAAACGGATTCTGCAAGACCTGATCGGGCACGCCCGAAGCCAGACGTGTCGGGTTGAGCCGGGACGAATCCTCAATCCTGACAAGCTGCCCGTCAAGCTTGCCCCGGTTCAATTCGCCTTCAATCAGCGTTCGGCCGCGCTTGGCGATGACCTCGCCGGTTTCGGCCAGCATCAGGTTGCCGATCGGAGTCTTGTCCAGCCAGTCCTCGCCGCGAAACGTGAATTCCCAGCAGGGCCTTTGGATCACGGCCCGAAACTCGGTCGAGTCGTAGAAGGAGGACATGATCTCTTCCTGGTCCATTCCCAGCGCAAAAAGCAGGGTCGTTGCCAGCATCTTGCGCTTGCGATCGATGCGCACGTTGATGAACTCGATTTCGCCGAGTTCCTTGTCCTTTCGCAGGTTGAATTCGAAGTCTATCCAAACGCCTCGGCCCGGCAGAATCCGGCCGTTGTACAGGCGCTTTCCCGACTGGTGGTTCGAGTAGTTGAAGAAGACGCCGGGGGAGCGATGCATCTGGGACACGACAACGCGTTCCGTGCCATTGATGATGAACGTACCGTTGTCGGTCATCAGAGGAATGTCGCCCAGGTAAACTCGGCGTTCCTTCACGTTGCGGATGTAGCGGTCGCCGGAATCGTCGTCGACGTCGAACACGGTAAGCCGCAGGCTGACCTTGAGCGGCGCTGCATAGCTGACGTCGCGTCGCTGGCACTCCTCGACATCGAACATGGGCTCTTCGAGCTCGTAGCCGAGGAAATGCAGCTCCGACGATCCGTTGGGATCCCGAATCGGAAAGACCGACTGGAAGACGCCCTGAATGCCTTCGCCGTCGGTGGGTTCCGGACCGCTGCCGGACTCCAGGAATCTCTTGTAGGATTCCTTTTGAATCTCGATGAGATTCGGCATGGAGATGACCTCGGGGATCTTGCGATAAGATCTTCGAAACCGCTTCGGTCTGGCAAACACGGTCATTGCGACAAATCCCTGCTTCTGGTTCTGCTATGGACGGGCACGGCTAGGCAGACCGCCTTGCAGCGGTCTGCGGACTGTTTTGTCTGTTTCCCTGCGCCGGGCCCGAAATGATCCGCCAATCAGGCGTTCCGCCGGCATTGCCGGCCCGAGGGCCGGAACTCGGTGGCCCGACTCCGAGCCTCCGACATAGGGTGGACGAATGGTCTATTTGATTTCAACTTCGGCGCCCACTGCCTCCATCTTGGCCTTGATCTCTTCCGCCTCGGCCATTGAGATGCCCTCCTTGAGAGCCTTGTTGCCGGCGTCGGCCAGCACCTTGGCTTCCCGCAGCTTGAGCCCGGTGATTTCCCGGACCGCCTTGATGGCCGCCACCTTCTGCTGTCCGGCCGCCACCAGCACCACGGAGAATTCGGTCTGTTCCTCTTCCTCCTGCGGCGCGTCGCCGCCCATCGACGGGTCCGCCATCATCACGGCCGCTCCGGCCGCTGGTTCGATTCCGTACTTGTCCTTCAGAATCGTCTTCAACTCCTGCGCTTCCAACAGCGTCAGGCCGACGATTTCCTCGGCAAGCTTGTTCAAGTCCGCCATGTTTCCAGTCTCTTTCTCTTTGTGTCGTGAATCGGCGCCGCGCAGAAATCTCCGTGGCCACCACCGTCCGGACGCCTACGCCGCTGCCCGCTCCTCCACCTCGGTGAGGATGGAGGCAATGTTCGAGGCGGGCGCCCCGACTGCACTGGCGATGTTGGCCGCCGGCGAAAGAATGCAGCTGACGAGAATCGACAGCATTTCCTCCCGCGACGGCATCCGCGCCACCGCCCTGACCCCGTCCGGGTCAAGGAACGTGCTGCCAACGCTGCCACCGAGAATGACGAGCCTCGAATTGGTCATCGAATACTCGTGAACCACCTTGGCGGCGGTTACCGAATCCTCGGAGTATGCCAGCAGGGTCATGCCGCGCATGACTTCAGTCATGGCCTCGCAACGCGATCCTGCCAGTGCAATCTTGGACAGCCTGTTCTTGGCAACACGCACAGATCCCCCGGCGTCACGCATGCTGCGCCGAAATTTCTGCATGTCCGCCACCGTCAGACCGGTGTAACGCGCCACAACGACGACGCCGGAGCTCTCAAAGATCTGGCCGAGTTCAGCGACCACCTGCTCTTTTCGGGCTCTATCCACTGTTATGCTCCAGTTTGAGGAGGGACCAATCCCTCCAAGTCCAAGTTGCCGGGCAAGGCCCGGCGGTTGTGTCCTTGACTACTGGGCAACACGACATCGTCCGAAAGCGACACTTCCGTTCCGATTCCACTGCTTCCCATCTCGGGCAGGATTTCCAGGCCGCCGCGGACGTCGCAACCAACCCCCCCGTCTCGGACAGTCCGGCGAACGCTTCCGCCCGCCGCTTCCCGCTGCCGGTTCGGCAGCTGAAGAATTGTTCAAAACACGTCAACCGATGCAAGATCGACTTCTATTCCGGGCCCCATCGTGGAACTGAGAACGATCCTCTTGACATACTTTCCCTTGGCGCCCGTCGGCCGCGCGCCCACCACGGCGTCCACGAACGCATTGACGTTCTCTATTATCTGGTTGTCCTGAAACTTTGTGCTTCCGACTCCGCCGTGGACGACGCCGGCGCCCTTTGTCCGGAAGTAGATCTCCGACTTGGCCTTGGCGACTGCGCCTGCGACATCCATGGTGACGGTGCCCATCTTGGGATTGGGCATCAGGTTGCGCGGTCCGAGGATCCTGCCCAGTCGGCCAACGACCCGCATCATGTTCGGCGTCGCAATGCAGCGGTCGAACTCGATCTTGCCGCTGCTGACGGTTTCCATGAGGTCTTCGGCCCCAACGATGTCGGCGCCGGCAGCCCTTGCCTCGTCAGCCTTGTCGCCGCTGGCGAAAACCGCCACGCGAACGCGCTTTCCGGTCCCGTTGGGCAGTATCGCCTTGCCGCGCACAACCTGATCGCCATGGCGCGGATCGACCGTAAGGTTCATGGCGATTTCCACTGATTCGGTGAATTTCGCCGTTGCGTTCCTCTTGACCGCGTCCACGGCCCGCTCCAGCGGCAGCGGTCCCTTTCCGGCGACATTTGCCCGAGCCTGGCGGATGCGCTTTCCTCTCCTTGCCATTTCGCTACCCCTTGACTTCAAGCCCAATGGACCTGGCGGACCCCAGAATGATCTTGACGGCGCCGTCGATGTCGTAGGCGTTCAGGTCCTTCATCTTGAGCTCGGCGATTTCTCGCACCTGCTTGGCGGTAACCGTGCCAACCGTGGTCCGGCCCGGCGTTTCGGCGCCGGATTCCAGCGCCGCCGCCTTCTTGAGATAGTAGGACGCCGGCGGCGTCTTGATGTCCATCGCAAACGACTTGTCGGTGAAATAGGTGATGATGGTCGGACAGGGCACGCCACTCTCCATGTCCGATGTCCGGGAGTTAAACGTCTTGCAAAACTCCATGATGTTCAGCGCACGCTGACCGAGCGCCGGACCCACGGGGGGAGCCGGGCTGGCCTGCCCCGCCGGAACCTGAAGCTTTAGCCTGCCTTCAACTTTCTTGGCCATGAATCCTATCCGATAGTTGAAACTTAAGGTTGTGGCTGCGACCGTCAGCCGTCTCTCGACACCTGATCGAAACCGAGATCGATTTGCGTCATCCGTCCAAATATTGACACGCCGATGATGAGCCTGGACTGGTCCTCGTTGACTTCCTCGACCAGGCCATGCCATCCCTCGAAGGGGCCATCGGTCACCATGACTTCCTCTCCGACCTCGAAGTGGATCTGTATTGTCGGCTCCTCGGGTTCGATCAGCCCTTCCACTTCCTCGGGTTCGAGCGGAGACGGCCGCCCGGGAGGTCCAAGGAAATCCCTCACCCGGTAAATGTTCTTGACGAGATGAAACGTGTGGTCGTTCATCTCCATGTTGACGAGCAGGTAGCCGGGCATTGTCCGGCGCTCGACGACGGTCTGCTTGCCTTCGTGGATTTCGATGAACTGCTTGACCGGGACCTTCACCTCCCCAAACTGTTCCTGCAATCCAGCGCGCTCGGCGGCCGCCCGAATCTGGTCGGCAACCTTGAAGTCAAAATTCGAGGAGACGCTGAGTGCATACCATCTATTTGCCATTTCGAGAAACCTGCCTACTCATCAAACTCGGGCTGCCGCAGGACGACGCACTCCGCCGCAAACGCGCGCGTGCACCTCGCAAAATGATGCGAGCAAATAGGGCGGTCTCCCCTAACCCTGAAATTGGCTTTGTCAAGGGCAGTTTTCGTTGCGGAATCGAAAGACGCTCAGAACAGGCCAAGCAGTCCGACTAGTCCGAGGCGGATGACCTGGTCGACAAGGAAAAAGAAAATTGACGCCAACGTCGCCATCAGAAACACCAAGCCCGTAGTGACAAGCAGATCGCGGCGCTTGGTCCAAACAATCTTGGATACCTCGGTTCGCACCTCTTGGACAAACTGGAGTGGCGAGGTTTTCGGCATGCTGGTCTCGCTGGCAGGGAGGGAAGCGTGTAGTTAGCTACGATGTGGCGCAATGTCAAGCGCGCCGCGCGTTTGCGTGCCGCCGCAACCGCTATCTCGACTCCGGCAACTGCAATCGACTGCTGGCAAGCCCTTCACTGCTGTTCTGGCAGGGGCGGAGGGACTCGAACCCCCGACCCTCGGTTTTGGAGACCGATGCTCTGCCGACTGAGCTACACCCCTGCACTGCAACCGCCACTATTCTCAATTCCTCCAAAAGACAAGCCGCGTGCTTGCTGACGTTGCATGTGTCCTGCGTGCCCTTCGACGGCGTGGCGCTGACGGGTGTAACGAAATCTTCATCACTTGAGCTCCGTCGTTCGGCTTGACGGTCCGGAACGCGGCAACGAACGCTCCGAACTTGCTGCGACGATTCGATTGAGGGCGGCGCCGTTCGCGGTGGCGCACGCCTGGACTGACTTGGCGACCCGCTGCAACTGGGTCGACGCCTGCCCCTCCAGTTCCTGCCGGCATTGATCATGGCCGGGTTAATGGTATGCTGCGGTTTCCGCCTGGTCGTCCCGTTCAGACTGCGACCAGACTGCAACCATTCGGAGGCTGCCCCACACACTATGGCAGAGTTTCCGCACACTGTCGGCAATCGCCCCGCATTCCTGGCATTTTCTGCATCGTGGCGGCAGGTTGAATCGCCCGAATCAATTGCACGCGACTTTCAGGCAGGAGAGATTCGATCAAGCGAGAAATCATAGCCATTCTGCGCGGCATCACGCCTGCGGAGTCGCTGCCGGTCGTGCGGGAGCTGATCGAGGCGGGAATCACAACCGTTGAAATTCCGCTCAACTCACCCGATCCATTCGACAGCTTGGCGGTTCTTGCGTCGCGCTGCGGAAATGCGGCGGCAATCGGCGCGGGAACCGTGTTGTCCGTCAAACAGGCAGAATGCGTCGCCGATGCGGGAGGGCAGTTCATTGTCGCACCCGATTGCCGGCCGGACGTCATCGCCGCCGCCAAGGCACGCGGCCTGACCGCAATTCCCGGGGTCATGTCTCCAACCGAGTGCTTCACGGCGCTTGCCAGTGGAGCCGACGCGCTGAAACTGTTTCCCAGCTTCCTGATTCGGCCCGAAGGACTCCTTGCATTGAAGGCTGTCCTGCCGCCCGGCACCCGCACCTATGCCGTGGGCGGAGTCGGTCCGGGCGAGTTCGCGGCATGGATGCAGGCAGGGGTAACGGGTTTTGGAATTGGCAGCGAACTCTACAGGAAAGGAAGATCGCCTGGCGAAGTTGCCGAGATCGCGGCTGCATTGGTTTCGAAGTACGACGAGTGCCGTTCCAGGCGATGAAATGGATTCCCATCCGTTCGACTGCGCTCGATGCGTGCCCTGTCAACCGGACTTCCCACGCCCGGCCGCGCCAAGGTGATTCTGAATGCCAGCCCTGTCGGTCGCAGCCCGCTGCGGCGAATAGAACATTGCCATCGCACGGGCATCCAATTACCATCACCGTGGAAGGACGCGGATCTCGGGATGCGACCCGGACGGATTGCTGCGTGGCCGGATTGTGGCAAGGGCCCCTCGTGCAATTGGCAAGCTTTCGGCGGCAGATTCAGGAACGCTTCCGGCATGAACGGACATTGCGGAGAAACTCGATGATTGTGGCCAACGCAGAGCTGCGAACGGCGGGAACGTGCCGCACTTCGAACTGCTAGCGGCAGCATTCGCCGGTCACTGAGATCATGTCTCCAAACACTCCATTGCTCGACCGGGTCAACATACCCGCTGACTTGAGAAACTTCAGTCTCCTCCAGTTGCAGCAGCTTGCGGGCGAACTTCGAGCGGAGGTGATCGACGCCGTGTCGCAGACCGGGGGACACCTTGGCGCAAGCCTCGGCGTGGTCGAGCTGACCGTGGCGTTGCACCACGTGTTTGATGCGCCCGAAGACAGGATAGTCTGGGATGTGGGCCACCAGGTTTATCCACACAAGGTGCTGACCGGCCGACGCGATCGCATCCGCACGCTGCGCAAGGGCGGTGGACTGTCGGGATTCAGCAAGCGTTCGGAAAGCGAGTACGATCCCTTTGGGGCGGCACATGCATCCACGTCGATTTCGGCAGCGCTTGGGTTTTCGGTTGCCAGGGACCTTCTCGGCAGGCACAACAAGGTCATTGCCGTCATAGGCGACGGCGCAATGACAGGAGGAATGGCTTTCGAAGGCCTCAACAATGCCGGCGCGATGTCCAACAAGCTCATCGTCATCCTCAACGACAACGAGATGTCGATCGCGCCGCCGGTCGGCGCCATGTCGCGTTACCTGTCCACGCTGATTTCTTCGCAGCACTTCCGGTCGATCCGTGAACTGGGCATCCACATGGCGGAGCGGTTTCCGCAGCCTATGAGAAGGGCGGCGCGGCGCGCCGACGAATATGCCCGCACGATGATTTCCGGCGGGACGATCTTCGAGCAGCTCGGGTTCTTCTACGTGGGTCCGATCGACGGTCACGACATCAGCGCGCTTGTGCCCATATTGCGAAATGTCCGTGAAGACGTTGCCGAAGGTCCGATTCTCGTTCACGCGTTGACCCAGAAGGGCAAGGGCTTCCCGCCGGCTGAATCCTCGGCCGACAAGTACCACGGGATCGGAAAGTTCGATACGGCAACCGGCGCTCTGCACAAGGGACCAAAGGGCGCCCCGAGCTACACCAGCGTGTTCGCCGACAGTCTGATAGCTGAGGCACGCAAGGACGAGCGCATTGTGGGCATCACGGCCGCAATGCCCAGCGGCACTGGTCTTGACCGGTTCGCCGCCGAGTTTCCCGAAAGATCCTTTGACGTTGGCCTGGCGGAACAACACGCCGTCACATTCGCCGCCGGGCTGGCGGCGGAGGGACTCAGGCCATTCGCCGCCATATACTCCACGTTCCTGCAGCGTGCCTTCGATCAAATCGTGCATGATGTGGCCATTCAGGATCTGCCGGCCAGATTCGCCA
>MKWU01003145.1_pt1 | contig 22552 bp, 19 predicted proteins | sample 809101 | NCBI WGS metagenome assembly MKWU01 (sample SAMN05860141, study PRJNA318959) | sponge metagenome | host: Aplysina aerophoba | place: Slovenia: Piran, Adriatic Sea, Gulf of Piran | collected 2013-05-07 | reverse complement strand
CCGATAAAAACGAGCGAATTGAATGAGCCTGCTTTATTCCTTGAGAGTTTTGTCAGCGAGCTGGTTAAAGGATGTGAGAGAAAGGCTTTTAGTTCTAAGAAAACTACAAATAAGACTACCGGTGAGGCCCTTTTTATAAAACAGGAGAGAGAGTGGAAAGCCGCTATGCCTTCTCTCGTTGAACGATTAGAACGTAAATCTTCAAGTATTTGGAAGGTGCTTAAGGAATTACTGAATCTAAAAAACAATCCTGTATTTCTCTTATTGGTAGATGAGGCTCAACGGACCCGACCTCTTCAAGGTACTAGTGAAAACACAATAGCCACTGAGCTTCATTTAGGCGAAACGGATGGCATAAAGATTATTCCGGTGTTTGCGGGTTTGTCCGATACTCCTAAGGTATTAGGTAGAGTGGGAGTTTCATTGCGTTCCGAAGTGACGACGTTGGGTGCTTTAACAGAACACGAAACCGAGCTCGTTGTATGGAAGACTATAGCAGAATTGAAAGTAATTGATCTTTTTAGAGACAACGACTTTAAAACGATCATGGAACAATGCACTATTGCCAGTGAACAATGGCCGAGACATTTAGATCAGTATTTGAAGACTCTAGTAAAAGCAATCGTCGCAGGCAGTAGCGATTCAGAGATTGATTTAGATCGGGTAATAAGTAAAGGTCATGAAAATCGGATGGCCTATTATGATGTCCAGTTATCAAGGTTAAAGACGGGTCGTTTAGTCGCAACGCTGGTATGGATTGCCAAGCAACATGAAGTCAATGCGCCCATTCTTAGCGAGGACGTATTGCAGGCCATTGAAGATGATCCTTGGATTGAAGAAAGCCCGAACATGGTGCTGAATCATTTGCTACATCATGGGATACTGGAAGACCTCCCATTTACAGTGCAAGACATGAAGTTCTCTATACCCTCTTTGCATACCTATCTTGCTAATGATTGTGATCGCGAGAGGGTGTTAGCCGAAATGGATCGATTGTTTCAGGAACGCTTGAACGAAAGGAAGTAAAACCCGTTCATTTATTGATGAATTCTCGCAATTGAACACGATTAATCATTACGAGAATATTCCTAAATATCATCGATAAAACAATGATTTAAACTTGATTCTGGGACGGAATATTTGTTTGCGAGTGCGTCTCTAGCGCTTCTAAAAAGGAAACGATTACGTCTTGATTTCTAGCCAACGACGGTAATCCTCTATTTCGTCCACGTCCCATAAAACGGATAGGCAGTGTGTAGTGAGACCGAGCTTCTGCGCTCTTGAAAGAGTAGTCGTGAGAACTTCTGAGGTACTCCATGGCATGTCCGAGAATAACTCTTTATGAGCGTGATGCATCCCAATTAGAAAATAACCCCCATCCTCTACCGGACCTAAAACTAAATCATGGGAGACCAAGGCTTCAAAAGCTACTCTCAAATACTCCGTTGTCACGACCGGACAATCTGCACCTATGAGAAGAGGACAGCCATCTTCAAATACCGCCTGCATCCGTTTACCAAGGTCCTCGCCTCGTTGTGGGTAACACGGTAGCCCTCGCGTCCACTCTTTCTCGATGAGAGTACCCTCGTACCAAATTTCACTATTAAATGGTTCAACCGCGTCGAGTGTGTTGTTCAAAAGTGCTAGGTAACAATCCAGCACATCCTGTGGTGGGAGTCCTCTTTCCAGCCTTGTTTTCACACAGTTCAATCGAGGAACGCGTGTGAAAACAGCTAGACGACTTTGTGACAGGCTATTGATCGCGGTAATACCAAGACTCTAGCTTGAATGGACTGACGCCCACCCAATAGGCGATTCGAAAGCACCACATTCTAAGGATCGTTCGAACGATCCCTTCTCTTAACCACTTCCGCCCCGAGACAATCACTTTCGCCTTAATTCTGATTGGCTTCTGCAATCGTTTCAAGCGTCGCGAAAGTTCAATGTCTTCCATTAACGGCTGATCTGGCATTCCACCAATCTCATTTAGTAACTCTCGATGTACGAAGATGCCTTGATCTCCTGTGCAGATAGAGGTGATCGACGATCTGACATTCATTAACCGTGCAATGCATAGGAATAAGAAGTGCTTGTCTCTGATTTTTATGTCACATCGTCCCCAGCCGGCTTGGGATAGTTTTGATTCCAGCTGTGGGACTACTTCGTTCGATAGCATTACGTCCGCATGAAGCATCCATATCCAATCACCCTTCGCAGCTTCCACCCCAACTCTGAGTTGATTGCCACGGCCTTTCCTAGCATGAACTACTCGTTCACCCTCAATGAGGTTCTCGTATGAGTCCGTGCTCCCGCCATCGACGACGATAACTTCACCAAAACTAAATCGCCTCAACTGCGCAAGAAGATTTTGAAGTCGTTCAGCCTCGTTGTAGACGGGAATGACGACGGCTAGTTGGTCTAGCACCGTCGGTCTGGATGCCTTAGAAAACTCACGTCCACCAACGCTATTCTGTGAAAAATCGCTTGGATAGTGTGCGCTGATTCTCGTAGATTGAGCCTTGGTAAGGAGCGATCGGTAATGGCATTCTGACTGGAACAGATTCCATTCTCGGCTCCAGAGTTGGTTCACCACATACCATGCGCGAGTTGAATTCCTCAAAGTTCGTGAGATGTTCAACGCCAGCGAGAGGCCACGCGTCCGCGGAGGTGTACTCGTAGAACAGGATTCGTCTGCGTTTATCCGATCGATTGACCGCTGAGCCATGTACCAGTCTTGCGTGATGGATCGTCATTGAACCCGCAGAACCATAGACTTCCACTGCTTCGGATACATCAACACCTTCCTCATCCACATTTATCGCACCGCAGAATGCACCTGCGCTGTGGTGCGAGTAGACCGGACCCTGGTGGGAATTCGGTAGGAATTTAATCGGTCCGTTGGTCTCATCCATGTCATCTAGCAAGATACCCACAGCCAGAACACTCTGGTTGGTGTGTGGATAGAAAGCCCAATCTTGGTGCCATTCCACCGGTGATCCGTGGTTCGGGTTTTTCATGTTGATTTTGCAACCGGCTCGAAGCCTGATATTTGGTCCGAGTATCGGCTTGATTGGATCGATCACAGCAGGGTGCCGTGCTAATTCTTTGTAGAAGGGATGTACGTTTTGGGGTTGCTTGATTCTTCTGACTTTCGGATTTTGAGGAGTGTGTGACGGTTCTAAATCCAATACTGCACTGTGTTCTGTCAGTTCACTTGCCTGACTGCAAATCTCTTCAGTGACATCGCACAACTCTTGCAAAAGTTCCTTCGGCAGTGCGTTCGGAACGAACGTATAGCCCTCTGATTGATACTGTTCAAATTGATTTGGTGTAAGCAATGTCTTTATTCTGCAAGAAGAGGAAATACCCGGGATTACAATCGTCGTCGCAAAGCACGATTATCAACAGAGATCGATTTGGTTTGCCAAATAAAGATAATACTGAACTGTGTCTTGCACAACACCATTGTGCTGGTTACCGAGTCGGTGGGTCGAGAATCCACTTGGAGACGTTATCAACACAAACTGATAAGTTCACTCGGTAGGCATAGTAGCGAGTCAATCAACAAATCTTGTCGTAAAGAATTAGGAAGAGAGCGTTTTGAACAGTATCGAGTATGTGGCCAAACTTTTAAAACAGGAAGGAGTGGAGTGGATGTCGTGTTATCCGTCCAATCCACTGATCGAAGCAGTCGCAAAAGAAGGAATTCGCCCCATTGCTTTCAGGCATGAACGAGGGGCGGTAATGGCCGCCGACGGATTCTCTCGTTTATCCGATCGAAAAAGGTTTGGTGTGGTTGCTATGCAATCACAAGCAGGAGCTGAAAACTCTGTCGGTGGATTAGCACAAGCTAATGGCGATAACTCTCCCATCTTGGTATTACCCGGTGGGAATTCGCTGGATACGATTTTTGTCCGGCCGAATTTCGTTGCGGCGAAAACCTGGGAAGCTGTGGTCAAGCAAGCCGAGTATATCACTCGACCAGATCAAACCGCGAATGTAATGAGGCGTGCCTTTCATGCACTAAGGTCAGGTCGTCCTGGACCAGTGGTCGTAGAAATGCCGATTGATGTTTGCATGGCCGACATTCCTGAACAGGCCTTGAACTACTCATCACCTAGTGATACACGGTCAAGACCTTCTGACGTTGCAGTTCAAGAGGCACTCAACCATTTGCTAAAAGCTGAAAACCCACTGATTTGGGCAGGTGCTGGAATCCTGATGTCGAGCGCGACGGAGGAATTACGTGAGTTTGCTGAGTTGTTGGACATACCCGTATACACGACGATGCCAGGAAAATCTGCGTTCGATGAGACACACGCGTTATCGGTAGGAGCAGGTGGTTCTACAACAACGGGTATGGCAAGAAAGTGGTTGGCGGAAGCAGATGTAGTATTCGCAGTAGGAGCGTCTTTGACCAGTTCGCCTTACGCGCAACGAATCCGTCCAGATAAGTTTGTCATTCATAACGTCATCAGTGAAGACGATTTACAAAAAGATCGATTCGCGGATTTAGCTCTTCCGGGAGATGCGAAACTCACACTGCAGGCCTTATTGGAACAAGCAAGAGAGCGAGTTGGCGGCGGAGGACGTGATACAGGTGTACAAGCCGCGATTGCCGAAGAGAAAAGTAATTGGGAAGCCGCTTGGAAACCGTATTTAGAAAACGACGATAGTCCGTTATCGCCGTATCGTGTGATTCACGAAATGAACGTGAACCTAGACAATGACAACAGCGTGGTCACCCACGACGCAGGAGCGCCAAGAGACCAGATCGTACCGTTCTATACAGCCACGACTCCGCATAGCTATATTGGATGGGGTAAGACCACTCATCTCGGATTCTCTATTCCATTAATGATTGGTGCAAAAATGGCCATGCCTGAACGGATGTGCGTCAACCTTATGGGAGACGGTGCGTTCGGTATGTCGGGATTGGACATCGAAACGTCTGCAAGAGCAGGGGTTCCAATTACCACTATCGTATTGAACAATGGCATTATGGCGACCTACCCAGGTGGTTTCCCGATCGCAAGAGAGAAGTATGGCGTTTCACATATGCAAGGAGATTACGCCAAACTAGCTGATAGTCTTGGCGCAGTTGGAATCACTGTTACTCAGTCGTCTGAGATGGGGCCCGCGATTTTGCAAGCGAAGGAATTGAATGAGTCTGGAAAGACAGTACTCATTGATGTGCATACGAGGGCAGAGGATTCTCGCGCGCCGTATCGTTTCGCCACTTAGAAAGAGAAAGCCGGAGATCTACTGCAGACCAGCAACTAGGTCAAAAGCTTGCGTTCTTAGGAACTCGTGGGAACGGGATTGCGTCTCGAATGTTCTCCATTCCACTTAAGTAGAGCAGAATTCGTTCAAAACCGACACCGAATCCGGCATGAGGTACCGTACCGTATCGCCTGAGATCGCGGTACCACCAAAGTTCCTCTTTCATAGGTTCAGTCATTCGAGCGTCTAAGTACTCCAAACGTTCTTCCCGTTGAGAACCACCGACAATTTCTCCTACTCCAGGTACAAGTACATCCATGGCTGCAACCGTATTACCGTCGTCATTCTGACGCATATAAAACGGCTTTATGATCTTGGGGTAGTTCATAACGATCACGGGTACCTTAAAGATATTCTCCGTGAGGAATCGTTCGTGTTCAGACTGTAAATCCTTTCCCCATTCCACGGGAAACTCGAACTTTTTCTTACTTGCCTGTAGTTCCTTAATGGCATCCGAATAATCCAAACGAATGAAGTCATTTTCAATGATCCCTTGGATTCGGTTGAGCACCTGATTGTCGATCTGCTTGTTAAAGAACTCAAGATCTTCAAGACTCCGATCAAGTACGGTACGGCATACTACTTTTAAAAACGATTCAGCAAGGTCTGCGTTATCCTCTAAGTCGGCGAACGCGATTTCCGGTTCGATCATCCAGAATTCGGCCAGATGCCTAGAAGTATTGGAGTTTTCTGCTCGAAACGTCGGACCGAAGGTATAGACCTTAGTCAGAGCTTCACAAAATGACTCTACGTTCAGCTGTCCTGAGACGCTCAGGAAGGTCTCCTGACCAAAAAAGTCTTCTTCGTAGGACTGCTGCTTGTTGTTTATCGAATCAAGCACGCTGACTCGGAATAGTTCGCCAGCACCTTCGCAATCACTGGCCGTGATGATTGGCGTATTAACCCACATAAAGTCTCTTTCATCGAAGTACTGATGAACTGCGGCTGCTGTATTGTGGCGTAGACGTGCCATGGCACCAAAGGTATTGGTACGTGGTCGTAAATGAGCGACCGTACGAAGGAATTCAAAAGTATGTCTTTTCTTGGAGATAGGGTACGTCTCTGGGTCATCCACATCACCAACGACGACTATACTCGATGCTTGTATTTCAAAATCTTGTCCGCGTCCTTGAGATTCTCTCAACTCGCCATTAATAGATACCGCACAACCTACGGAAAGATGAGTAACCGCCTCGTAGTTTTCTAGCTCGTTATCGGCAATGACCTGAATGCCATCAAAGCAAGAACCGTCGTGTACCGATAGAAATGAGAAACCACCTTTAGAGACTCTGACCGATCTCAGCCAACCATTTACGGTGACCTGCTCACCAACCAAAATAGAGTGAGAATTGATGTTTTTTACGCTGTGAGAGGTCATGTAGAGAACTTCGTTCTAGTTCGTGTGATATCGTGGAAAATTGTAGAGAGGGCACACGCACTAAAAAGTTGCAATACCTGCTGCACTCGCCGGATACAAGAGGCTCACGACAACGTATCAGATTGCAGTGTGAATTTGCTGAGATCTATGTCTTTTCGGTAGGGTGAATGATTCTCGAGATAGTCAATATCTCTCTGAACATAACGGCTTTCATCTTCCAAAAACTGCGCGACCGCCTTTCGAAGCGACGCGTCGGCAATCCAATGTGCGGAGTAGGTTGTCCTTGGCATATAGCCTCGAGCAAACTTATGACCTCCTTGTGCCCCTGCTTCGACGTAGGTCAGATTGTGTTCGATGGCGAAATCAATGGCCTGGTAGTAGCACACTTCAAAGTGAAGAAATCGATGATCTTCCACACAACCCCAGTGTCTGCCAAACAACGTATCGCCACCAATGAAATTGATCGCACCGGCAATATAGCGTTCGTTTCGCTTTGCCATGATAAGCAGTGTTTGATCAGGCATCTTTGCGGAAACTTCACTGAAAAACTCCCGTGTCAAGTAGGGAGTGCCCCATTTTCGATAACCTGTATCTGTATAGAACTCATAAAAAGCATCCCAATGGTGTTCGCGAAAGTCGGCACCGGTAATCCATTCGATGCTTATACCGTTACTGAGCGCATCTCGCCGTTCCCTACGGAGATTTTTTCTCTTTTTAGAAGACAGATTTTGGAGGAAATCATCGAAGTGGCTGTAGCCCTCATTTCGCCAGTGGTACTGCGTATCGAGTCTTTCGAGCAGTCCACATTCCTTTGCTACCTGACTCTCGAGTTCTGGCAAAAAAGTAACGTGAAGTGAACTAACCTTTATTTTTTGCGCTACCTGAATTGCAGCCTGTAACAGGTGCTTATGCCGATTCTCTTGCTCTTTACTCGGTAGCGTGAGCAACCGTGAACCCGTGGCCGGTGTGAACGGAATGCTACTCTGAAGTTTTGGATAGTAGCTTCCTCCCGCGCGTTCCCACGCTGCTGCCCACCCGCCATCAAATACAAACTCGCCACGGGAGTGGGACTTTAGATAGAGAGGCATTGCGCCAACGATCTTTGAATCTTCCTCTAGAAGGATATGGAACGGTTGCCAACCGGTTTGATTACAGGCACTTGCACTGAGTTCTAATGCGTGTAGGAATCGGTGGTCAACGAACGGGTTAAAGACTTTGGGAGTCCCGTTCGCACATTCGTTCCAGATCTGCTCATCAACCTCATTGATGTCGTAGATGACCTTCCCGATAATTTCAGCCAAGGAACGTATCTCCGTCGGTTGAGAGCTGGAATCTGCCGTAATTCATGTTTTCAATTCTCCACTCATCGCTCTATCGCGTTGTCCATCGGTCTATTGCACCGTTGATCCACTAAGAATGTGGATACGTACGCGCTCACTACTAAACTATGCTTCATTCTTTGACATCATTAGATTCTGAAAGTGGTGGTTCTATTCAAGACCAATTTTCAGCTTGTTGTTTCTGAATTCTCAAAATAGCTAGTTGCTCACTCCCCGCGAGTACGTACATAGAACGATATAAGGTGAATTCTGTCAGTATTATCGTTGACGTTGAGTTGACATACGCACGATTGCGAATAGAACCTTCGGAGTCAGCCAAGAGAAGACTGCATTAGTGAAACGCGAGATTTGGGTACCGATTTACCATGAGCGATAAGAGCGAGCTCCTTAATGAGCTTAGTATCGACCGAAGCACATCTACAGGCTACAAGAAGCCTATTCTGATATTCCTGACCGTTGCGATTGTAGGTGGTGCCAGTTTCATAGGTTGGTATCTGTACAAAGGAGAGGCCGCCCCAGTAGTATCCACAGTGCTTGCGTCACCTGCTGAACAGGAAGTCAAAGATGAGAGTGTACTTGATGCGACCGGCTATGTCATTGCGAGACGATCTGCAACTGTGAGTTCGCGCATTGCTGGTAGGGTCTCTTCGGTGACGGTGGAAGAAGGCATGGCTGTCGAGAAAGGCCAACTTCTAGCCACATTGGACGATTCAATCACTCGCGCGCAGCTGGAAGTGAGCAGGGAATCGCTTGCAACTCAGGTTGTCTCGCTCAAGCAACTGTTCAGTCAGTTAGAAAAGGCAAAGAGGGATTTAGAGCGACTTCAAAAACTTAGTCAAGAACAGTTTGCAAGCGAAAACTTGATCGACGATGCGGCACATCAGGTAGAGCAGCTAAGAATCAGTATCGAGAGAGCTGAACAGGAAATAAAACTCGCCGAATCCTCAGTCACGCTTCAAGAAACCTATCTGGCAGATTACGACATCCGGGCACCGTTCTCGGGAATTGTGATTGCCAAAAGTGCACAGCCGGGAGAAATGATTGCCCCCGTTGCTGGTGGTGGGTTTACCAGAACAGGAATCTGTACCATCGTGGACATGGATTCTCTCGAGGTAGAAATAGATGTTAATGAGCAATATATCAATCGCGTGACCCCAGGACAGCAAGTTACAGTTCAATTGACTGCGTATCCTGACACACAGATGCCAGCTGAAGTCATTGCGATTATTCCTACTGCGGATAGATCGAGAGCAACAGTAAAGGTGCGAGTCAAGCTGAATCAGCGAGATTCCCGAGTACTGCCCGATATGGGAGTTAAGGTGGCCTTTCTGGAAGAGGGCGAGCAGGCTCAGCTCCGACAGATCTTAACTGGAGTAGTCATTCCAAAGTCTGCTGTTGACAACAGGACCTCAAAACCTCGAGTCTGGGTTGTAAAAAACGATGTTGTATCGAGTAGAGAAGTCGACGTATTGGATGCATCTGATACAACGGTACGAATCCCGGAAGGAATCAGAGTAGGAGAACGAGTGGTCACGCAACTAGATCCAGTACTGCTTGCTCAACTCAGCGAGGAAACCGAGGTACTCGTCAAGTAAGGTGTTTCAACACATTTAGATTCACGTGAAATAGAAAGTAGGAGCGATGTAAGAAGTGAGCGGCGAACGCACCAATGGCTCGATTGTTGAGCTCAACAATGTTTCTAAGCAGTACGTTAGAGGAAAGGAAGTTATCAAAGTACTGGAAGGTATTAACTTGCATGTAACCAATGGCGAGTTTGTCGCATTCATGGGACCTTCCGGCAGTGGCAAGTCAACTCTTCTGAACCTGATCGCAGGTATCGATAGTCCTTCAGGTGGCACGATCAAAGTCAATGATCAGAACATCCAGGATATGTCAGGCCCCGAGCTAGCTCGATTCAGATCCGTGAATATTGGGTTTGTGTTTCAGTTCTACAACCTACTACCGTTTCTCACCGCTAGAAAGAACGTCGAATTACCTCTGCTACTTACGAACCTGTCTGGCGCACAACGTAAGAAGAATGCAGAGACCGCGCTCAGTACCGTTTCGCTGGAGGATCGCGCCAATCACAAACCTGGCGAACTTTCTGGTGGCCAACAACAACGGGTGGCTATCGCTAGAGCCATTGTTTCAGATCCTCAGATTTTGGTCTGTGACGAGCCAACGGGCGACCTGGATCGACAGAACGCCTCTGAAATCCTTGAATTACTAGATTTACTGCATCGAGATTTCAAGAAGACAGTGATCATGGTTACGCATGATCCATTGGCAGCAGAACGGGCACAACGAGTATTGACGCTCGATAAGGGCCAGTTCGAGGGGGAATGAAATGAAGTATTTGCAATTTGTGTGGATGAATCTGTTTCGTAAACCGCTCCGTACTACCCTGACATTTTTTTCGTTGTTTGTGGCATTTATTCTGTTTGTGATCCTTGGATCTGTGACCGTGATTTTCAATAGTGACATTGAGATGGAGGGGGGCGAAAATCGGCTTCAGGTAAGTGCAAAGTACTCCATCATCGACGACCTGCCTGGATCCTACGTTCAGGAAATTCAAGCACTACCAGATGTAGAGCTGGTTACACATGCGACTTGGTTTGGCGCTTATTACCAAGACGAGCGGAACATGATCCCGTTATTCCCGATCGAGCCAGACACTTATTTTGCTGTCATGGACGAGTTGACTATTTCCGATGAGGACTATGAACGCATGTTATCCGTCCGTCGTGGAATGCTCGCACCTGAAACAATGGCCGAGGAATATGGTTGGCAAGTAGGAGATCTAATTCCGATAGGAGCGCAGATTTACCCCATGAATGACGGAAACATGACATGGGAGTTTGAGTTTGCGGGTACCTACTCTGCGGGGCAGGATTTTGGTGCCATTCTCGTGAACTATGACTACTTTGACGAGGCCAGACAATTTGGCCGTGGAGCGATCGGTTGGTTAATCGTGAAGGTTATTGATTCAGACAGGCTTACAGATATCGCGACGCAGATAGACAAGATGTATGTGAATTCGTCCGACCCCACTCGATCTGCGCCCGAGGCAGAGGCTTTTCGACAGTTCATGAACCAGTACGGTAATATAGGACTGATGATGACCGGTATCCTATCGGCGGTCTTTTTCACGATTCTCCTTCTGACCGGAAATACGATGTCCCAATCGTTTCGGGAGCGAATACCTGAGTTAGCAGTCTTGAAGACTTTGGGATTTACTGATACAAGAGTTTCTATTTTCGTTTTAATCGAGGCAGTGCTCCTTTGCTTGATTCCTGCGTTAGTTAGTGTCGGAATAGCCATACCGTTAGGTTCAGTGGTCGGCGTGTTGTTAGAGTCGATGCCATTCGGTTTTCCTTTTGCGATCCAAGCAAGCACGTTATATAGCGCGATCGGCATTGCTGCCTTACTAGGTTGTTTAATAGGGCTCATTCCTGCTATTACCGCCAAACGATTGAGCATCGTCGATGCACTTCGACCTTAGATTTGAGAGAGAGCAGGAATAATGTTTAGTCAGATCATTAAAGTGTCGTTGATGAACTTATCAAACATAGGTTCTCGTAAAGGCGTGGCATCAGTAATCGTCGTCGGGATTGGTGGAGTGGTTACCGTGCTATGTGCGATTCTCGCCATGGCGAATGGTTTCCAGGGAGCATTATTAGATGCTGGTGCACCGGATCGAGTCGTTCTTCTTCGCGAGGGTTCTACGGGTGAGATGACCAGTGGGATTTCCACGCAAGAATTTGCGATTGTCGAATCTATGGATGGCGTCGTAGCCATAAGTGGCGAGGTGTATACCGTCGCTGATATTCCAAAACGTTCGACAGGAACTCCAGCTAACCTAATCGTTAGAGGCGTTTCCCCGGCATCGTTTGATGTCAGACCGGAAGTCCAAATCATTGAAGGTCGGCAACTTCGTCAAGGTCTCAATGAAATCATCGTGGGAGTAAAGGCTCGTGCGGAATTTGCCAATACGAACCTAAACGATGAAATCGAAATCAGGAATGCAGGTTGGAGAGTAGTGGGTATCTTCGAGGCCGATGGATCCGCCTACGAATCAGAGATCTGGGTAGACAACGTTGTCGCACAGTCTGCGTTCAGACGGTCTGGCTACTCGTCTGGTCGTATTCGTCTCGAGTCCATCGACATCATTGATGAGTTCAAAGCGAAGGTGGAGGATGACCCGCGATTGCAACTCACGATTATTCGCGAGGAAGATTTCCTATCCGACACAGCAGAAGCACTGAATACGCTTATACGGTCATTTGCGATAGTGGTCGCGACGATTATGGCTATTGGTGCTTTGTTTGCGGCGCTAAACACGATGTATATCGCAGTCTCTGTACGAACAGTTGAGATCGCAACGCTTCGTGCTATTGGATTTGGTATCACTCCGGTTTTGTTCTCAGTTTTACTTGAGGCAGTTGTGCTGGCGATGATAGGAGGTGCTTTAGGCGGTTTGGTAACCTACGTAGTGTTTAACGGGTTTACGGTGTCGACGTTAAATCCTGGTGCTTTCTCACAGATTGCTTTTGATTTCAGGGTCTCGGCAGACATATTGCTCACAGGATTGGTCTGGGCGGTCGTCATTGGTATGTTTGGTGGAATCTTCCCTGCGTTTAGAGCGGCAGAATTACCGATTACCGTAGCTCTTCGAGGAGAGTAGATGGAATTCCTTATTCTTGGGGCAAGCGTACTATAACGCTTCCTCCTACAACGAGAGCCGCGTGACAGCACTCTCTGAAAGCTCTTCAAATTCATTACACGAGGACGATTAATGGCTGAAGTTCAGGTTAGGTCTCTAACCGACGGGTCTGTAGGCAAACACATGACTCGCATGGCCATCCCGATGTTCTTCGGCATTTCGTCGATGATGATCTCTGCGTTGGTGGACGCGATATACGTAGGTCAATTAGGAACCAAAGAACTTGCTGCCGTCAGCCTAACCTTCCCGATATTCATGGGAATGACAAGCGTCGCAATGGGATTGGGTATTGGCGCGACGTCCGTGGTATCGAGGATGCTCGGCTCTGGGGATCACTCAAAAGGCCTGAAGATCTGTAACCATACGATCCTTCTAACCCTGATTCTCATAGGTGTGGTACTGATACTTGGATTCACGACCATGAACGGAATCTATTCGTTATTAGGTGCAGATCCCGAGCTCCATCCGTGGGCTGTTAGATATACCGAAATCCTGCTCTTAGGCTTACCGTTTTTTGCCATCTCAATGATTGGTAGCATGATGCTACGATCCATGGGCGACATAAAGACTGCTGCTGTCATCATGATCGTTGCCTCCATTGTGCAAGTGTTGATCGCGCCAGTTCTCATATTTGGGATTGGATCGTGGGAAGGAATAGGACTGTATGGGTCGGCGTGGGCATTCGTAATCTCTCGATTTGTGTTGTTCTTCTATGCGATTGTGAGATTTCGATCGTACGGACTGTTCCAACAAATAGGTTCTTGGTCTGAGGTCTTAAGTTCCTGGGCGGAGATACTACGTCTCGGATTGCCGTCGATGAGTTCGCAGCTCATACACCCGATTTCGATGGGTATTTTGCTTGGTATCCTGGCTACGTTCGGTACCGCGACCGTCGCTGCGTTTGGTGTGGTTACTCGAATCGAAGGGCTAGCAATGATGGTACTGATGGCCGTGGCATCTAGCCTAGGTCCGGTTATCGGCCAAAATTTTGGGGCGAAGAGATTCGATCGAGTGAGGCATGCAGTTCGTTTGGCCTATCGCTTTAGCATGCTCTATGGTGTAGGCATCGCGATCGTACTTTTCATATTCGCCGATCCCATAGTGAGTGTGTTCCGGGATGACCCGGAGGTAATTGAAGTAGGTATTGTCTTTCTGATGGTCGTACCAGTCACTCTAGGAGTTGCCGGTATCGGTGCACTTTCAGGTTCCATCTTTGTCGCCTATGGAGAAGCGCTACCATCGTTTGTACTGTCGTTATTGCGATCCATCGTGGTATTAGTCCCGGTTGTGCTCGTTTTCAAGCAACTTTGGGGTTATGTAGGAGTGTTCATTGGAATTGCCGTTACCAATGTCATTGTTGGCGGGGCTGCCTTTATCTGGTTGCAGTACAGTACGAAGAAGCATGTTGAATCGGGAAAGGTGCCGGAGAAGCCACAAAATTTAGCCGAGTCTACCTTAGATCCAGTCATGGATGAAGCCTAGAGCGAGTTAGCCTAGTAGATTCCAGCTTCAAGTCCAATGGCGATTGCTAGACCTAGCTCTCTACATTGCTGAAGATCTGAGTCCTTTAGTTCACCCTTGACAATCACAGGTTCTTGAACTTCAATGAAGGGGTAGCCTTTCGCTATTCTCCGAATGGCAGTCAGTGCGCCGGTGCCATCGTTTCCAGCACTAATGAACATCGCGAACGGAAGAGCTGCGATTTGTCCTTCCACTTCATAGAAAGTGCGATCAAAAAAGTCCTTCATCTGACCTGACATGTAGCCGAAATTCTCAGGCGTACCCAGGATCAATCCATCAGCCCGGAGTAGGTGTTCTGCGAAGGCTTCTTGAGTCGCAAGTCTTGTAACCTCAACATCATTGACCTCTGGGTCGGTAGCACCCTCATATACGGCATCGCACATCTTGGAAGTCTTGCCAGACTTCGAATGGAAAACTATTAGAAGATTTTTACTGGTCATGTGTAATCAAGCATCAGTTTGTAGAAACCAATCGACCAAATTTGGGTTCTCTTCCTCGGGATAGGTGTGTGCCAAATCTGAAATTTCTCGATAAGTCACATTTGCACCGGACGCGCTAAGGGTGTATTCTGCCATTTGTGCGACGTCAACTGTAAAGAGCCAATCCAACGCACCGTGGCTGATGTAAATCGGCAGTCCTTGTAAGCGCTCTGACGACATAAATTCAGTGATCATCGGATGGAAACTTGCAGAAAATGGAGCAAGGTGTGTAAAGGGAGAACTGTCAAGACAGCCGGACGTATACGTAAATGTCCCACCGTCGCTCATCCCTGTCAGTAGTAGCTTCTTCGTGTCCACGCCAATAGAGGCTTGGACCATAGCCAATATGCGTTCGAGATTTGGAGAGTCGAAGTCCTGTCCCATGATTGCCCAGGTGCCGCCGACGGCAGTGGGAGTTACCAAAACTAAATCCTCGGATCGAGCTGTTCGAATCCACGACCATAGAAATCTCGAGCCATGTCCACTGCCGCCGTGTAGAGCCATGACTAAAGGGTAGGACTTTCTCGAGTCATAGGTCTCAGGAATGTAGAGAGAAAAGCCACCTTTTTGGTGACGCTCGTTTTCTATGTGGTGTATGCCAGGTTCAACGTTGGTCTGCTGATTTGATAGGATTGGCTCAATCTTGCTAGGTTTACCCAGTCTTCGTTCATCAAGGAAGTAATCATGGATTAACCCAATTGTTCCAGCATAGGGATAGAGAATTGGACAGATTTGTGATCTGGAGCCAAGCGCTCGGAACAGCATCGTAAATTCGATCTCCTCGGCCTTTTTCGAGCGAATCTCTGCCGTGTTATCTAAGAACAATTTGAGTGCACTTTCCAAATCTGAACTGAGGGTGGCGAGCGGTTTTGCCGAGAGTTCCAGCGATAGTAGCTGAGTCAGGACCTCAGTGGAGACTTGGTGCATCCTTTGTAAGTCGGTCGCAATCTCAGTAATCGACGCGGGACTCATGAATCTACTACTGTGTTCAAGCTGTCGAAGTATCGCAAGCAGGGTAGTTAGCACATCAAAGAGAACATTTATGCTTGGATCTTTGTCAGAATAATCGGAATCTGGCATTTTGGTGGTTCCTTCAACCTTACACAGTGTCCATAAACAAAATCCGAAAAGTGAATCTCGGTATGAGCCGCTGTGGTGTAAGAGTGTTAGTCGAGAATAGAGATTAGGTCAGGTAACTAGTGGATGCACAGTCGTCAAGTTATACATATAGGACTTGCTACGGTAGAGAATTGAACGATGAATAAAGCACAACAAAGTAAATTACTTCACACTACCAAATCAAATTTTGAGCGTAGGAAGTACCTGAGAGGTCTATGTCCCTGTAGATCGGACAGCTCAGAAGATTATGGTGGTTGGTATGCATTATTCCAGGCAGCCAAACACGGTTCCTTGTCAGAACGAAAATCAGCCGCACATTCGATCGGCACGTTGCTGGATAAAGCAAAGTACGATCCGAATTACCGTGATCTGTTGACTACCTATCAAGCCGAGCTGGATGAACTGATGAAAGACCCACGCGCGGCGAGTTGTGTCTTGCAAACGCAAAAACCGCATGGACACGCAAGAAAAGGGAGCGCGAGTCGAAACTTTCGGAAAGCTTACAGTGTCTTTAGTAAGCAGAGTTCAAGCGACATTGCTGTGTGGTTAAATCGCACGCTTCACTTGGTTGGAGGCCAGTCTGTCAGCCAGTCAACGCCTGGTGTGGTGAAACTCGCTAAGTGGCTTAGTCGGCGAGTCAAGTTCCAACCAACGCATAGAACCACAGAAGATGAAATGCTGAAAAAAGCACAACACTTTCTTCCTCAACTCTTTATTCCTTAGCAAAATCTGAGCAAGTGTAGATAAAGGGATTTCCATCTGAACTCTGCTAACCACCTTAAGGCCACATGAAAGTCGTACGCGTTTTTACTGGAGAAGATAGCCAGTCTCATTTTGAGGACATAGAGATTCCACTAGCCCAATCAAGTGGAATCGGGAGCCTGTCGAGGTTGTACAAAGGACCTGGCGTGATTTTTCGACAAGTGGATGGTACATACGACCTGGACTTCCATAATGCTCCTCGGAGGCAACTGGTAGTCAATCTGCAGGGTAGCGTGGAAATTGAGGTAGGCTCGGGAGAGAGACGCCAATTGCACTCCGGAGACATCTTGGTAGCAGAAGATACGACGGGTCAAGGACATAAGAGCCGTGCCATTGACGGACAAAATCGGGACTGTTTGTTCATTCCGATAGACGATCACGAGAAATTCCCTTAGCACCAAAAACACATCTCAGGATATCTTGCTATTGCTCTAAGGTGGTTTGAACACTGTTTCTGCCCCCATTAGAAGATATGGGTTTGCCGATTAATCGCGTGGTCTGAGCTTTGCAGAGCAGACACCGTGACCAAGTAGCTTCGGAACTGTCTAAAGTTGAATCGCTAGATGGGCAGCTTCGTCTGTCCCAGTTACAGGTTAGTTGAAATTGCAACTCTGTCTCATCAGTGTGTTATCAGCGATTGGCGCAACATAGAGAAGATTCCATGAACCAAAAATCGGAATTGAGAAATTCTTTGTCGTTCCCTTCTTCGATCTACTAGAGTGCCTTCTCTTGGACATACAGGGTGTCTCCATCTCACGCATGCTGAATCCAATCTACAGTATTGAGCAGTTTACCTTCCCTCCTTTTCAATTGCAATTGATCTAGCTACATGCTTGAGAATAACTACGAAGATTTCCTGGAGGCAAGAGAACGGATTACATCGACAGTTGTCCGAACTCCATTTCGAAAGAGCCATACGCTTTCTTCAATAGCTGGCGGTGAGATATTTCTCAAGCTGGAAAACCTGCAGTTCACCTCGTCTTTCAAGGAAAGAGGGGCACTGAACAAGCTTCTGTCGCTGTCTGAACAGGAGAGACAACAAGGCATCATAGCGATGTCGGCGGGTAACCATGCACAAGCCGTGGCAAGACATGCCAGACGGTTAGGAATTCGCGCGGTGATTGTCATGCCACGCACGACTCCATTTTTCAAGATTCAGCAGACTCAGGTCTATGAACCAGAAATAGTGCTCGAAGGAACGCAGATTTCAGAGACTATCGAATATGTAAAAGCAAGAATTAAAAAAGAAAATCTCATCTTGATTCATCCTTACGACGACTTAAAGATTGTCGCCGGACAGGGAACGGTCGCCATAGAGATGCTCGAACAGGCAGACGAACTGAAGGTGAATTTTGACGCCATTGTTGTACCCATCGGCGGCGGCGGATTAATTTCTGGGATTGCTCAAGTAATCAAATGCCTCCACCCGGAAATCAAGATCATTGGTGTACAAGTGGATACGTACGATGGTACGTATAGAGGTTTTACTGGTCAGAGTGCAACGACCAATTTTGGACCCACAGTGGCCGAAGGCATTGCCGTGAAATCGCCAGGCGAACTAACCATGCCCCTTATCAAGCAATATGTTGATGACATCGTGACTGTTAAGGAAGAGCAGATAGAGCATGCGATTTTTCGGTTACTGAACATTGAGAAGACGGTCGTGGAAGGTGCTGGCGCGGTTGGTCTTGCAGCGGTCATGAACAATAGGAGTGCGTTTCCTGAACGAAATGCGGTGCTTCTATCCGGTGGGAATCTAGATATGTTCATGCTGGAAACCATCATTCAACGTGAACTATTTCGTCGTCATTTGGTCGTTCCCATTGAACTCCATATTCAGGATGTACCTGGTGCTTTAAGCAAACTGACGAAGGTTCTTAGTGACCTCGATAGCAATATCGTTGAAATCACGCACAAACGTAGTTTTGTTCAGTCAAGACATGGTTCGACGATTGTTGAGTTGGTTCTACAGGTGAGAGGTGACGAACAAGAGGCAAGCATTCTCAAAAAGCTGAATGAGCTAGGTTACGATGCTCGACTTAAGTATGACTCTGGCACACTGCGAATCTAGGACTTGACTTGCTTGAGGACCTCAGCGTAGTTATCTAGGATCGGTAGTACCTCGTCTGCCGGAGCAGCCGGCACGTTAAAAATCACCACATCAAAGCCTTGTTGAATGCGGCCTTTGATTTGCTCTGCATCCGGCCAACCGCCAAATAGTGCCAGAGTAATATCCTCTAACTTCCGTTCCCGCGCGTCACATGCTCTTCGTAGTTCTTCCAGCTGTGCGGATCGTAAGCCCCCAATTGGCATCCAGCCATCAGCATATTCGGCAACTCTGGCAACCGTGTACTTCGACTGTGCACCGATCCAAATGGGTGGTCCACCTTCCTGAATCGGTTTAGGGTAACTCCAAATCGGATCAAAATCCACGTAGTCGCCATGGTATTCAGCTTCTTCTTCGTTCCAGATGGCTCGCATTGCGCCAACTTTTTCTCTCACCACAGACCACCGATTCTTATAGTCTGCGCCGTGATTCTCCATTTCCTCTCTGTTCCAGCCGGCTCCTATTCCGATGATCGCTCGACCATTGGAGACCATATCCAAAGATGCAATTTCCTTGGCCGTGGTGATTGGGTCTCTCTCTATGACTAAACAGACACCAGTGCCTACCTTGATTCGTTCGGTGACCGCTGCGGCGACTGACAGTGCGACGAAGGGATCGTGCGCATGCCAATAGTCTTTTGATAGTTCACCGCCACCTGGGAACGGTGTCTTCCGACTTGCGGGAATGTGGGTGTGTTCGGGGAAGAATAAACAATCAAAACCACGATCTTCAACAGCCCGAGCCATCTGTGCTGGTTGAATTGAGTAGTCAGTAGGGAACATGGAGATTCCAAATTCCGCGTTTTCCAATCCTCGAAAAGCCATGTATTACTCCTTAGAAATGTTTATGTCTGCGACGCACAAGTTCAATGTGGTTGTGCTCGGAGGTGGAGAGTTCAGGAACATATTATCCACTACCTAGAACTACGTTCTCAACGGGATTGAGGACGCAGTAGGGAGAGAAATTGATGCTCGGATTCTTATGTCTTATCAAGCGTACAGAAACTGCTAAACTATGAAGGTAAGTCTGGGTGAGGTAATTTCAAGGTTGAGTTGTGGCTTGACTCAACAACTCAGAGAGTACCGGGATAGTTCAAACGTACTGTCTTGGATCTAGAGATGCCACACTTGGATTTCCAGAAACCTCGGATGGGTGCTTAAGGTATGCCATTCGTGTTACTTTGAGGAAGCCAGTTTGACATATGTTTGTATTGCGTTGGGTCTGTTGTGTGGGCTATTTGCTTGGAAACTCTATCCAATCGACATCCTGACGAGCAACTTATTGCTACTCACGGGTATCTTGGCGATCATGCCAACGAGGGTTCGCTCGTTTCCAAAGATGCTACATCGCATTTTTGCTACTCTTGGTTGCATACTGAGTTTCTTAATGTTCGGACAGTATTTTTCCTCTACGCCTTACTTGCATGCGACGTGGTACCTGACACCGTTCGTTGCACCATATATGGGATTGTTTGTGGGAGGAATCACAGCAATGACAGTGATATCTGAAAACAGCTGTTGTTTGAAAGTTGATCACGCCAAGGGCGAACTACCACAGCTACTTAAGATGGTGTCAAATACGAAGCAACGGCTCCAACAACTGACCTCCTCGTAGGGGCAACAAACCCGTTAGCAGTCAATACCTTAGGTACGTTGAAAGACGTACAAAAAAACGCACAAAAAACTAAACTTTTTTGGGGATTTGCAGTCCAATCTAAGGACAGGGCCGACCTTCATAAACGAAGTCGACTGCAAAGTAACCTAACAGGTGTGTTTTCTCCTTGCATGCCTTCCAAATTGGGTTACGCCCCGGCGACAAGACTCCCTGATAACCAGTCGCCGGGTTTTTTAATGTCATCCGCACCTATTTCAACAAGAGCCTTTAGTGCTCCAAGTTATTCAGCCTCACCTATTGGCCTGAATTGGATAAATACCACACGAGTATAAATTCTGATGAAAATGTCGATTACTCTCGACTCGGTCTGATCAAGGCAACGTAGCTGATTTCATAGGTCTCGTCGAATCTCTGGACAAGCGAGCTACCACCCTTTGCGAGTTTCTTAGTTTGGAGGTAAGTTGAAAAAATCGGAGATTGAACATGGGATCGCAGGATCGCCTACGAAGCATCCGTGCATTCAAGAACCTTCTGAACAGGAATCTAGTGGACGTACCAAATGGGTCCTGGGTATTGCGAGACTACCCTATCCATTGACAGCAAGGTAATGTCTTCGACATGTGCATGCGCTACTAATATCCGATCAAATGGGTCCTTATGTATCTTGGGTAATAAACCCACTGCAAGGGCATGGTACGAACTGACGACCAATTCACGATGTCCATTCCTCACGAGACCTTCGTAAAACCTTTGCTGGACAATTGCAAAATCCACGCTACCAAGCGAGTTCTTCAGAACTACACCCCACATGCTAGCGACGTTGAATGAAAGTGCCGATGCTTCTTCAATCAATCGCATGGCTTCATAGATCAGTCTCTTAGGTTCGTCGCCTAACCACAATAAAACGCGCGTGTCTTAAAAGAAGATTCATTGGGTTAATCCGAATAGATTCTCAATGTCTCTACGACCCATGATGTCGAAATCGTCTGGGATGCTTATTTCACCTGCCATGAATCCAAACCTGCTTCGTTTTACATTTGTTACGCCAAAAGATTCGCCCTTTTCAAGTTCATACTCACTTAGAAGACTTTCAAAAATCTCATGTCTCTCGAGATTCTGTTCACTTACGCTCATATGGAGAGAATCCAACGAAGCGCCGTCGTAGAGCAATTCAACCGTATGACTTACGAATCTTTCGAGTACGTCGTCCGTCACTTCATGTTGTGCAACCCATCGCCAAAATTTGGCCATATGGATATCTTGAAGATCACCAAAATCTTGAGGTTGTAATCCAGCAACTGCCCATGGTTTCCCTAATCGAAAATCTGGATATATGGAATTCTGGTAAGGCCAGATTTGTACCCCTAACATCAGAGCCGCACAAATTAATGCGCCATTGCTTGTAAGGGGGTCTCCAGTTACGATTTCACCTCTCGAACGATGTTGACGATCTCTTTCCACCAAGTATTCCTCTACTCGGTTTTTCAGCTGATAGCTCGATTGCCTCAAGGGCGCAGGCCCATTAAATCGGCGTGCCCATCCGCAGCCTCGCAATCGGTAACTCACTGAAATTCTGCCTTCGACGAAGTAAACCAGAGTGTTGCGAATACCGTTTTCGTATTGACCTCCGGTTCGCAATGCCTCTCGCGCTAAATCAATGTCCTCCGGAATGCGTTCAATGGTCCACTTCCGAGGAGACCCTTTAAGGCCAGCATCAATCTGCCTTCTTCGCTCACTAAAACCTAAACCGTATGAATTGAGTAGAGGATATTCCTCTAGAACACGCTCCCTCTCACGGTCAAACAGCTTTGTATCAGAAAGCAACCGAGTCGCCTTCGCCCACAACACATGATTCTGCGTCATTTGCAGTCCATCCAACTAAATCCTTATTACGTCGTATTACCTATAAGAGTTCATTTATAAAGCATAGGGGGTTTAAGTCATGTTTCGAGTCTGTTGAAGAACATGCTTTTGACAAAATCGCGGTTCGATTGTCTGACAAAAGACATTTTAAATCAAACGCTTAGTTCGTTACCCATTTCGGACATGTCGTGAGACATCCATGTTTTACGACAGACTCCATTTTGCTGTGAGAGCTGAAATCAGGCAAGTTAGCTTTACCAAACGCCAGAATTTTCCATGGACTTCCATGGTTCCATCGGATCTAGTGGTTTGCCGTGCTGGAGTATTTCAATCGATACATTGTCCGGTGATCTTACGAATGCC
>MKWU01003143.1_pt1 | contig 22560 bp, 22 predicted proteins | sample 809101 | NCBI WGS metagenome assembly MKWU01 (sample SAMN05860141, study PRJNA318959) | sponge metagenome | host: Aplysina aerophoba | place: Slovenia: Piran, Adriatic Sea, Gulf of Piran | collected 2013-05-07 | reverse complement strand
CTTGTGTCGCTCAACGGCAAGCACCGATCTCATGGCTCGAAGCATACACCAGTTTCGCGGAGGCAACCCGCGAACTCGGGGTCACCCGGTGACGACCCGCAGGCTCAGGCCCTTGGCGTGCCGTCGGTTGTCGGCCACGGCCCCGCCCGGGCCCAGCCCCAGCCAGTCCCGCGACACCAGTCCCGCGACACATCAGACCATACCGGATGGCCGCCCGCAAGCGTCGACTGGCCGATCACCGTCGAGGATGTCAGGTCGCCGGAGGACGGGGGCTGCATCAAGGTGCGGATTTGTTGCTTTTGGTGTTGCCTCCATACATTACAGGCGCTAGCGTGCGGTCTTGATCGCACGAGACGTTCTCGCACGCGAATTGAGGAGGCGGAAATGTACCTAACCGAAGAGACACGCTCAGAACTGTATGGTACGTTGTCAGAACTAGTCGGAAGCAACGGAGCGGAATATCTCATGACGCAAGGCCCACCCGGAGGCTGGGAGCAGTACCCCAACAACACCGACCTCCAAGCCCTGGCCACCAAGATGGCGGAAGGCTTCAACGAAGCCGGCACAGAACGCCAAATCCTACGCACCGACATGACCACCGGATTCACCGAAGCCGCAGCAGACCGCAAAAACATCCGCACCGACATGACCGCCGGATTCACCGAAGCCGAAGCAGACCGCAAAAACATCCGCACCGAAATGGCCGCCGGATTCGCCGAAGCCGCGACAGACCGCAAAAACATCCGCACCGACATGAACGCCGGATTCGCCGAAGCCGCGACAGACCGCAAAAACATCCGCACCGACATGAACGCCGGATTCGCCGAAGCCGCGACAGACCGCAAAAACATCCGCACCGAAATGGCCGCCGGATTCACGGCCGCCGACGCCAAGATGACTGCCGGGTTCGCTGAAACCAACGCGAAGATCGACAAGCTCGGAGCAGACATGCAAACCGGGTTCGCCAAACTTGCCGGCACACGCAGCCGGGATGTGTGGGCGTTTACGGCTACCGTCGCAGTTCTGGCATTGATGTTCGTCGTAGCTCTCATCGCCAGCGTTTAAACTTGAATCACCACGCCTGCGGCAATGATCTCGGCAATGACCTCACGAACCACCGGCATTGCCCAAAATAAAAGGGCTGGGCTAGTAGCCGAGGCGTCGGACCACCTCGGGGCGGCGCTGCCAGTTCTTCTCGACCTTCACGAAGAGCTCGATGAAGACCTCCTCGCCCAACTCGGCACGAACAGCAGTGCCGACCTTCTTGAGCACCTCTCCACCCCTGCCGATCACCATCGGTTTCTGCGACTCCCGCTCAACGAGGATCTCGCAGCGGATCCGGGGCCATTCCCATTCAGTGACCCTGGTTGCGACACTGTGCGGGAGCTCCTCCCGGGTGAGGGCCAGCAGCTTCTCGCGCACGAGCTCAGCCACCCAGAACTCATCACCGATGTCGGTGACCATCCCGAAGGGATACAGACGCGGCCCCGCGGGCATCCTGGTGGTCAGGTAGGAGACCAGCTCCTCAATCCCTTCGCCGGTTCGACCGCTCACCGGGAACCACTGGGCCGCGTCGAGACCAGACGTAGCCGCGAGCTGCTCAGCGATCTGGCGACGCGAGGCAATGTCGGACTTCGTCACCACGATCACAGACTCTTTGGGCAGACGCTGCGCTATCGCCGCGTCGCCACGGCCGTAGCGGGCAGTCGCGTCGAGCACGAAGCACACGACGTCGACCTGTGAACTCGCCTGGCTGGCGGTCGCATTGAGGCTGGACCCCAGAGCAGTCCTGGGCTTGTGGATGCCGGGAGTGTCGACGAACACCAGCTGCGCGCCGGGACGGTCGAGGACCCCGCGGACCTGGGTGCGGGTCGTCTGGGGCTTGTCGGAGACGATCGACACCTTGAGGCCGAGGATCTTGTTGAGCAGGGTCGACTTGCCGGCGTTGGGACGACCGATCAGCGTCACGAACCCCGAGCGCCCACAGGCACCCTCACCCCACAGCGCGTCAGGGTGCTCAGCGCTGGCCGCACCCCGCAGCGCGTCCGAGCGCTCAGCGCCACCCTCACCCCGCAGCGCGTCAGGGTGCTCAGGGGGCATCGGCGGCACCGGCGTGACCTAGCAGTTCAACGGGCGTGAGGCGCACCTTGGTGATCCGGCGACCCTCCATGCGTTCGACCCTCAAGAGCACACCGCCCTGCTCGATCGACTCGCCCACTGCCGGGACATGACCCAGGGTGCTGAAGATCAACCCCCCCACAGTGTCCCAATCGCCCTCACCGAGCTCGGATCGCACCAAGGCATTCAGTTGATCGACAGGCATCCTTCCATGGACCAGCACCTCCCCGCCCGCAAGCGGCTCAACGAGGGGCTCCTCGACGTCGAACTCGTCCACTATCTCGCCAACCAACTCCTCCACCACGTCCTCGAGCGTGACCAGACCGGCGGTTCCGCCATATTCGTCGACCGCGACCGCGAGGTGGTAGCGGCCCCCCCCCCCCCAGCCCCGCGAGCGTCCCCAGCGCGGCGTTCCCGCCATATTCGTCGCCCGCGACCGGGAGGGGGTGGCGCCCCGCCTGCATCTCCCGCAACAAGACCCCCGCCCGCTTGGTCTCGGGCACGAACCGGGCGCGGCGCATGAGTGTCGCCACAAGCTCGTCGCCGTGGCCCGCCCGTTCCGCACGGGTCAGGTCCTTCATCAGGCACACACCCACGATGTCGTCGAGGTCGTCGCCGAAGACCGGAAGTCGGCTCAACCCCTTGTCGATAGCGAGATCGACGACCGCGGCAATGCCCAGATCCGACGCCACCGCGACCATGTCGGTGCGAGGCACCATCACCTCCCGCACGATCGTGTCATCAAGTGCGAAGACCGACTCGATCAACTCCCGCTCCTCGTCATCGATCACGTCATCGGCTGCGGCGGCCTCGGTGAGCGCAATCAACTCGTGCTCAGAAGCGACCGGCGCCTCGACGCGCTTCGCCGACAGCCGCTTGGGGATGCGGTCGGTGAGCGTCAGCGCGACACCGACGACAAGCCCCGCCGCCAGAGCCACAACTTCCGACAACACGGCCCAGATCATGCGCGGCGGTGGAGGCGACGCAGAAGAGCCTGCTCGCAGGACTGCATCCGAGTCGTAGTCGGGGTGTCGTAATGGTCGTGGCCGAGCACATGCAGCAGGCCATGGACTATCAGCAGAGCCAGTTCGTCATTGAGAGACCCGTCGTGGCCCGCGAGGCCCTCATGGTCTGGCGCTTGGGCCGCAGCCCGAGCCGGACACACGACCACATCACCGATCAGCGACTCGCCCCACTGCGCCGCAACCGAGCCGTCGAGGGGAAACGACAGAACGTCGGTGGCGCACTCCTCTCCCATGTGTCGGGCATTCAGTTCGGTCATCGCCTCCTCGTCGACGAAGAGCAGGTTGAGTTCCCCATCGGCGACTCCCGAGTCCTCGAGGGACCGTGCGGCAAGACGCTGCCAGCGGCCCGTGTCGATCTCGATGGCGTCCTGCTCGTTGAGCACCACCACCTTCGGGCCGGCCGAGTCGTTCACGCAGGTCCGCCGGGGCGTTCACTGGAGTCTTTCGCCTTCTCGTAGGCGTCGACGATCTGGGCCACAATGCGGTGGCGCACCACATCACGCTTGGTGAGCCAGACGAAGCCGACACCCTCGATACCACCCAGAATCGGTTCCAGGCCAGCGAGGCCGCTGCGCCCGGTCGCCACATCGACCTGGGTGACATCGCCAGTGACGACCGCCTTGGATCCATGACCGATCCTCGTCAGGAACATCTTCATCTGTTCCGCGGTGGTGTTCTGGGCCTCGTCGAGAATGATGAACGACGAGTTGAGCGTGCGGCCGCGCATGAATGCAAGCGGCGCCACCTCGACCACCCCGCGTTCGGTCAACCGCTCAACACCGTCGGTGCCGGCCATGTCGTGGAGCGCGTCGTAGAGCGGGCGAAGATAGGGATCGACTTTGGCCATCAGGTCGCCGGGCAGGAACCCGAGACGCTCGCCGGCCTCGACCGCGGGCCTGGTCAGGATGATCCGCTCGACTGATCCGGACTGGAGAGCGGCGACGGCGGTCGCCACCGCCAACCACGACTTCCCCGTCCCGGCCGGACCGATGCCGAAGGTGACAACATTGTCGGCGATAGCCTCGACATAGCGCTTCTGCCCGCTCGACTTGGGACGGACCACCCTGCCCCGGTCAACCCGCAGAATCTCATGGTTCAACAGGCTCGAAGGCCGTTCGTCGGCTCGCACCATGTCGATCGTCGAGTCGAGCGTGTTGAGGTCGAGGCGCTGGCCGTTCTCCGCCAACAGCACCAGCTCCTCGAAGGTGGTCCTCGCGGCCCGCGCATCGGGCCCCGAGAGATGCACCTCGTTGCCCCGCACAGTCACGGTGGTCTCGGGGAACGCGTCCTCTATATGGCGCAGATGCTGGTCGTACTCACCGAGCAGCGTCCCCATCAGATGGTTGCCGGGGATGTGAAGCGTGGTCGTCTGTTCAGTCATCGGTCAGTCGGATCTTAGCGCTACGCTCGGAGCTTCATGAATCCCAAGCTCTATCGGCGGCCGATCGCGCAGCGCGACAGCGATGTGCTGGCGGACTGGTCGCGCTGGTTGGCCGACTGCCGAGTCGACGAGGCCGTCGCCGCCCGTGCCCGCCAGCGATCCCTCGAACAGCAGGCCTGCCAGGAGTCCACGATCACCGGTGTGCTCTTGGACCTGGGCGAACGAGGGCGACCGGTGACGGTCAAAACCGCTGGTGGACGATGCTGTCACGGTCGGATCGCGGCAGTCGGGGCCGACTTCGTGCTGGTCTGCGACGACAACGACGACCGACTTCTGATCCCGACCGCCTCGATCGCCACCATCAGCACCTCAGCGGCCCAGCGCCGCGTGACGGGGGCGCGTCTTCGGCCTTCGGTCGTGCTCGCCGAGGTGATCCACGACTTGGCCGCCGATCAAGCCCGAATCAAGGTGACGGTCGCCGGCGAATGCGTCAGCGGGCTGCTGACGACGGCCGGTGCCGACGTGATCGCAGTGGCCGTCGATCAACCACAAGAGGATCATCTCCACGTCGCGACCGCGGCGATCGACCATCTTGTTGTGCTGGCGCGCTGAGAGTCTGAGCGCGCTGAGCGGCTGAGAGTCTGAGCGGCTGGGCGGCGTTGCGGTTCAATCCGCGCACGTCAGGGCCGCCGAGCCCGCCGCCGGCGTTCCAGGAACCGGTAGACGTCGAGCAGGTCGATTCCCGGAAACGGGCTGAACTCGAGGTCGGAGGGCGGAAGCGCGGAGAGCACATGGCTGCGTTCCGCCGCCGACGGCCAGGTCACGTCCTTCCATTCGTTGACCAAGGCGGGGTCAGGTTCGATCTCACGGGCTCTGCAATATTCCTTGCGCAGCGTGTCCGACCCCCGAAAGCAGTGCGCGAACTCGGCGGGGGTGCCGAGCGTGATGGCGTGCGGCCAGCGGTCCGTCTCCGTTTCGATGTAGGTGGTGCAGAAGAACTCACCGTCGTCAGTGACGGTGAACTGGCCGTGTAGCAGGAAACTCCCCGAGGCGTTCCAAGCCTGACGACTCCCCCATTGACGCGGGACGCGCTCGCCTTCGAGGCCCCCGTCAGGCGCCGCCGGAAAGCGGATCCCGTCGTTCTCATACGCCTTGCTGATAACGCCCTCACGGTCGGTTCGCACGAAGTGGCAGGGGATGCCCAGATGGTGGGTGGCGAGGTTGGTGAATCGATGCGCCGCCATCTCATAGGAGATGTAGAAGACCTCCTTGAGGTCCTCCACGGAGATGTCGTCGTTCGCCTGCGCCTCCCGCAGGAAGTCCACGGCCGGCTCCTCGGGGGCCAAGACCGCCGCGGCGAAATAGTTGGACTCGATGCGTTGCCGCAGGTATTCGGCGAAATCTCGGGTGTCGGTGTGCTCGAGCGCGAAGTGGCCCAGCGTCTGCAGCACCACGGACCGGGCCTCACGGATCTTGAGTCCTCCCAGGTCGGGAATGAAGATGATCTTGTCGCGGGTGTCGGTGATGCTGCGGGCAGTGCGCGGCATGGACCGGACCCGTTCGATGGTGAACCCCCGGCCCGCCACCAGCTCGGTGAGGACCCGCTCGCTGATGGGCCCCGTTCCTGGATAGTTGGCGTCGGCCAGGGCCTGTTCGGCTATCGCTTCGATCTCGTGGTAGTGGTTGGCCCTCTCGCGCATCTCGGCACGCAAGGCGATGTTGGCCGATCGGGCGAAGTCTGCGAAACGAACCTTGTCCGAGGGTTCCTGCCGCTCTTGGAGGTTGTGGCGGCTCAACCCGTTCCAGAGGGCGACGAGATGCTCCAGGACATCGTTTGAGACCTTGGCCGACGCTTTCAGGGGCGGCAGTCCAAGAGCCTGATAGGCAGGGTCGCTCTGGGCCCGTGCCAATGAGATCTCCAACTCGGCACGACGGTCGGGGGGTTCGGGCGACAGGAGATCGGCCGTGGTCGTGGCGAACAGGTCGGCGAGCTCACCGAGCAGGCTGAGCTTCGGTTCGACCTTGCCGGTCTCGAGTTGGGAAAGGTGCGGCGCCGGGCGGTTCACGACAGCTGCGACTTCGGCGAGCGTATAGCCGGCGCGCCGCCGGGCGTGCCGAACTCTGCTGCCCAAGACGAGTAGGTCAAATTGATCTGCCATTCCGAAATAATGGCTGATTTTCTGATAATTGCAAACTCAGTCGTGAATCTTTTGGCAATATTTCTGGCATTATTCATCTCGTAGCGACTCATGCTGAATTGTAAGCACACCACTGGCTCGCTGTGCTGCCCGCCCCGCCCCACCAACCCAAACAATCAGGAGAGACCCGATGACCGGCAACAAGATCAACGCCAGCTTCGCCGAGCAGGTGAGCGCCCTCGAACACGACTGGGCTTGCAACGACCGCTGGAACGGGCTCACCCGTGACTACAGCGCGGCCGACGTGGTGCGCCTGCGCGGCTCAGTGACGCCTGAGCTGACCCTGGCACGCCAGGGATCGGCCAAGCTCTGGCGCCAACTCCACAGCTTGGACTATGTCCACGCCCTCGGCGCAATGACCGGCGGCCAGGCCATTCAGTACGCGAAGGCCGGACTGAGCGCCATCTACCTGTCGGGCTGGCAGGTCGCCGGCGACGCCAACCTCGCCGGCCATGTCTACCCCGACCAGTCGCTGTACCCGTCGAACTCGGTGCCCTCGGTGGTCGCACGAATCAACAACGCTCTGCGCCGTGCCGACCAGATCGAATGGTCCGAGACGTCCGGCTCCCCCACCGTCGACTACCTGCTGCCAATCGTGGCAGACGCCGAAGCCGGTTTCGGTGGCCCGCTCAACGCTTTCGAGCTAATGAAGTCGATGATCGAGGCCGGCGCCGCCGGGGTCCACTGGGAAGACCAGTTGAGTTCTGCCAAGAAGTGCGGGCACATGGGCGGAAAGGTGCTCATCCCCACCCAACAGCACATTTCCACGCTGAGTGCGGCACGCCTGGCTGCCGATGTGGTCGGGGTCGACACGATCATCGTCGCTCGAACCGACGCGCTCGGCGCGAACCTCATCACCAGCGACGTCGACGAACGGGACCGGGAGTTCCTGACCGGCGAGCGCTCGTCGGAGGGCTTCTTCTACACCGAGCCCGGTCTGGCGACACCGATCAAGCGCAGCCTCGCCTATGCCCCGTACTGCGACCTGATCTGGTGCGAGACCTCCACCCCCGACCTCGAAGAGGCCCGCCGATTCGCAGAGGCGATCCACGCCGAGTTCCCAGACAAGATGCTGGCCTACAACTGCTCACCCTCATTCAACTGGTCGGCGGCCCTCGACGACTCGACCATCGCCAAGTTCCAAAAGGAGCTGGGCTCGATGGGTTATGCATTCCAGTTCATCACACTTGCCGGATGGCATGCGCTCAACGCCTCCGCCTTCGAGCTGGCGCACGGCTACAACGCATCAGACATGTCGGCCTATGTGGACCTGCAGCAACGGGAATTCGGTATGGAAGCCGACGGCTACACCGCCACGCGCCACCAGCGGGAAGTCGGCGCCGGTTACTTCGATGATGTGGCCACGGTGATCTCCGGCGGCAAGGCTTCGACCCTGGCACTCAAGGGAAGCACCGAAGAACAACAGTTCTAGGCGTGCGCGGGGCTGAGTCTCGAGGGTCTGGGGTTCAGCGGATTGGAGTCCAGATGGGCCGAGACCGTTTGGCGCGGGTGAACACGACTTGCCACAGCTGGATGGCACGCGCCCGGAAACCCGCGGCAGAACTCATCAGGTAGTAGTGCCACATCCTGCGGAAACGTTCGTCGTAGTGCGGGATCTCGGGCCAGCGAGCGGAGATGTTGGCGTCCCAGGCCAACAGCGTCCTGGTGTAGTAGGGACCGAAGTTGTGGACGTCCTCAATCGACCAGTGGGACTGGGCAGCCTTGGCGATCTGGCCGAGTGAGGGAAGCACGCCGCCCGGAAATATATAGCGGTCGAACCAGGGGTCGCCCGACGTCTGCCAGTCGTTCGAGCCGATGGTGTGGTGCAGCATCATCCCATCAGGATCAAGGAGCTCACGGCACTTGTCGAAGAAGGTCGGCAAGTTCTTCGGACCCACATGCTCCATCATCCCGATCGAGGTGATGCGGTCATAGGCGCCGTCGAGTTCGCGATAGTCGGCCTGGACGATCCGCACCGGCAGGTCCGCGCAGCGCTGCCTGGCCAATGACACCTGTTCCTCAGCCGGAGAGACTCCCGTCACCTCCACTTGGTAACGCTGCGCCGCGAACTGGGCGAAACCGCCCCAACCACAACCGACGTCGAGCAGGGTCATGCCGGGTTCAAGGCCCAACTTCCGACAGATCAGATCGAGCTTGGCCTCCTGGGCGGCATCGAGAGCACCTTCGTCCAGCACCTCGTGGTCTGTGTCTTTCCAGTAGGCGCACGAGTAGATCATCCGTTTGTCGAGCATGCGCTCGTACAAGTCGTTGCCGATGTTGTAGTGGGCTCGCGCATTTCGGCGGGCCCTGGCCCTCGACTGCCGGTTCATGATCCTGGACTTGGCCGCCAACACAAACAACTGGGGGCTAGGTGTCACCAGGGATCGAAGGTCCGCTGTCTGGACCAGGGTCAAGAACTCGTCGAGACGGTTGGCATCCCAACCACCGTCCATGTAGGTCTCGCCCAAACCGAGTTCACGGTCTCTGAGAATGTGCGACCAGATGCCGTCATCATGTATATGGATGTCATGAGGTGCATCCCCACCGACCGTCACGCCGGCCCTGGAGAGCAGTTCAAGTCCCGTACTCTTCGCGTCTGGCACGAATCCCCCGCGTGGCTTTCCATCGTTGAGTCGCCGCGGATATTATCGGCGTTCGCCCACCGGCTCAACAGGCTCACCTGCAAAACAGGCACCACCTACTCAACAGGCACCACCTACTCAATCAGGACCTACTCAATAGGAGGCAGCCAATGACCAATCCGATTCCGGACGACTACCCGAGACTGACACCGGCACTCTGCGTCGACGGTGCCAGTGACGCCATCGAGTTCTACACAGCAGTGTTCGGCACCAACGAGCGGCTGCGCCTTGAAGATGCCGGCAAGGTCGGTCACGCCGAGTTGGAGTTGGACGGTTCGCTGATCATGATCTCCGACGAGTACCCGGAGATCGGCGTGGTCGGCCCCACGGCCCTCGGCGGCACCGCCGTTTCACTGAACGTCTATGTCGAGGATGTGGACGCTGTGTTCGCGGCGGCGCTGGCGGCAGGGGCGACTGAGCTGCGTCCCGTCACAGAGCAGTTCTACGGGGACCGGGCCGGGATGTTCCTCGACCCGTGGGGCCACCGATGGGGCGTGGCCAGTCGCATAGAGGACGTCGATGCCGAAGAGATGGCCAAACGAGCCGCCGAAGCAATGAGCGCAAGCAACGACAAGGAGTAAGTCATGGCAGACAAAGTGAGTGCAGCCATCGTCCAAGTGGCATGGACCGGCGACAAAGAATCGATGATCGAGGTTCACGAGAAGTACGTGGCCGAAGCCGCCGCGGCCGGCGTGCAGGTCATGTGCTTTCAAGAGCTGTTCTACGGCCCCTACTTCTGTCAGGTGCAGGACACTGAGTTCTACTCCTACGCCGAGGCCGTCCCCGACGGCCCGACCACGAAGCGTTTCTGCGAGCTTGCCGCCCGTCACGAGATGGTGATCGTGTTGCCGATGTATGAGGAGGAGCAGCCCGGATTCCTGTACAACACCGCCGCGGTGATCGACGCTGACGGTTCCTACCTCGGCAAGTACCGCAAGACCCATATCCCTCAGATTCAGGGATTCTGGGAGAAGTTCTACTTCCGTCCAGGGAATCTGGGTTACCCGGTGTTCGACACGGCGGTCGGCAAGGTCGGCGTCTACATCTGCTATGACCGGCACTTCCCGGAGGGCTGGCGGGCCCTGGGGCTCGGCGGTGCACAGATCGTCTTCAACCCTTCGGCTACCAGCCGCGGGCTCTCGGCCTATCTCTGGCAACTTGAGCAGACTTCCGCTGCGGTCGCCAACATGTATTTCGTTGGTGCCATCAACCGGGTCGGAGTCGAACCGCTGGGTGACAACGACTTCTACGGGACTTCCTATTTCGCGACTCCGAGGGGCCAGATCCTCGACGGTGCCGCTTCGGACCAGACCGAGGAGCTGGTACTGCGAGAGTTGGACCTCGCCCAAATTGCCGAGGTCCGCAACCAGTGGGCGTTCTACCGCGACCGGCGCCCCGACCAGTACGGCCCGCTGACCGCACCCTGAACTGGCGGACCACGACACACACTCAGAGGAGACCGACATGACGACACTGATAAAGGGCGGCACCGTGGTCGCCTCGACCGGCGCGGCACCCGCCGAGGTGCTGCTCGACGGCGAACAGATCGCTGCGGTACTGCAACCCGGCAGCGACATCGCCACAGCCGCAGAGTCCACTGCGCAGGTGATTGACGCCACCGGCAAGCTGGTGGTGCCCGGCGGCGTGGATGTCCATACCCACATGGAGTTGCCGTTCGGGGGGACGGAGGCCTCCGACGACTTCGAATCGGGCACCCGGGCAGCCGCTTGGGGCGGCACCACCACCATCGTCGACTTCGCGGTGCAGCGCTACGGCGAGGCCATCCGCGACAGCCTCGATGTGTGGATGGCCAAGGCCGAAGGCAACTGTGCGGTCGACTACGGCTTCCACATGATCATCGGTGACGTCACCAACGACTCGCTAAAGGAGATGGACCTGCTCGTCGACGAGGGCATCACCAGCTTCAAGCTGTTCATGGCCTACCCCGGCGTGTTCTTCTCCGACGACGGCCAGATCCTGCGAGCGATGCAACAAGCCGCGGGCAACGGCGGTCTGATCATGATGCACGCCGAGAACGGGCTGGCCATCGACGTATTGGCCGAGCAGGCCTTCGAGCGCGGCGAGACCAGCCCGGTCAACCATGGGTACGTGCGCCGCAAAGAGTTGGAGTCCGAGGCCACCCATCGGGCCATCCAACTGGCCAAGGTCGGTGCTGCGCCGCTCTACATCGTGCATCTGTCGGCCCGCGAGGCCCTCGAGCAGGTTGCCATCGCCCGCGACCGAGACATGAACGTATTCGCCGAAACCTGCCCTCAATACCTGTACTTCAGCTTGGAGGAGCACCTCGACCGGCCCGGTTTCGAGGGCGCTGCCTACGTCTGCTCAACGCCGTTGCGCTCCCACCACGAACACCACCAGCAGGAACTGTGGAGGGGGCTGCGCAGCAACGACTTGGCAGTGGTGTCGACCGACCACTGCCCGTTCTGCATGAAGGAGCACAAAGAACTCGGACTCGACGACTTCCGTGCCATTCCCAATGGCATCGGCGGTGTGGAGCACCGCATGGACATGATCTATCAGGGCGTGGTCAGCGGCGAGATCGGTCTGGCACGTTGGGTGGAGTTGTGCGCCACCACACCGGCGCGAATGATGGGCCTGTATCCCCGCAAAGGCATCATCGCTGCTGGTTCAGACGCCGACATAGTGATCTACGACCCCGACAAGCGCTGGACGATCAGTGTTGAGGGCCACCACATGAACATGGACCATTCCGCCTATGAGGGAGTCGAAGTGACCGGCCATGTCGACACGGTGCTGTCACGCGGCAAGGTCATAGTCGACGACGGGCAGTATCTGGGGCGGGCCGGCGACGGTCGCTACCTGCCCCGCAGCCTCTGCCAATACCTTCAGTGACCGTAAAGAACCTGGGAGCATTCATGGACTTCGGTGTCGTTTTGCAAACTGATCCCCCCGCCTGGAGGGTTGTCGACCTGGCGCAACGGGCTGAGACCCTGGGTTTCAACCACGGCTGGACCTTCGACAGCCATGTGTTGTGGCAGGAGCCCTTCGTCATATACAGCCAGATGCTGTCGGCAACCAACAAGATGATGGTGGGGCCGATGGTGACCAACCCCGGTACACGCGACTGGACCGTCACCGCCTCGCTTTTTGCCACGCTCAACGACATGTTCGGCAACCGCACGGTCTGCGGCATCGGCCGAGGTGACTCGGCTCTGCGGGTAATCGGCAACAAACCCATCAATCTCGCGACTCTGGGAGAGTCGATCGAAGTAATACGGGGTCTGGCCGAAGGACGAGAAGTCGAATACAACGGCACCTCCCAGCACTTCCCCTGGTGCCGCGACAGCAGACTCAATGTCTGGATGGCCGCCTATGGACCCAAGGCGCTTCATCTCTGCGGCACTGTCGCCGACGGTTACATCCTGCAGTTGGCCGATCCGCAGATCGCAGCCTGGACCATCGGGGCGGTCCGCTCAGCCGCGCAGGAGGCGGGACGAGATCCCGACGATCTCTATATCTGTGTGGCTGCGCCCGCCTATGTCGGCTCGGATCTGGACCACCAAAGAAACCAGTGCCGCTGGTTCGGAGGGATGGTCGGCAACCATGTCGCCGATCTGGTTGGGCGCTACGGCGACATGGGCGACGCGGTCCCCTCAGCCTTGACCGACTACATCAAAGGTCGGGAGGGCTACGACTACGCAGAGCACGGACGGTCCGGGGCGGTTCACACAGAATTCGTTCCCGACGCGGTAATCGACCGATTCTGCATCCTCGGCGATGAGGCCACCCACATCAGCCGCTTGCGTGAGTTGCGCGACCTCGGCGTTGACCAATTCGCCATTTATCTGATGCATGATCAAAAAGATGAGACGCTGAACGCGTACGGCCAGCGGATCATCCCTGCTGTGAACGGTTGAACGGCACGATGGGCTTGAACCGGCTGCGGGGGTCTCTCCGTGCGGTGATCGTGTTCAGCCTCTTCGTTGTTCTGTTGATGGCGGGATACACGGGGTACAAAGCGTTCGGTCAATCGGTTGATGATGCCCAGACTGACTGGGCTGTAATCGGTTCGATCCTGCCCCGTACCGATGACCTGACGATGCCCTCGGTGTTCGAGATCATCTCGGGAATCTTCGCTGAACCGCGGGGCATCAACGAGGCCTTCGGCTCGATAGTGGTGCGTGAGGCAGCCTTCACGCTTCGTGAAGCGGCCGTCGGCTTCGCCGTCGGCGTGATCGTCGGGTTGAGCATCGCCATCGTCTTGTCGTCGTCGCGGTTGTTGGAACGGGCGCTCGTGCCCCATGTGATCGCAAGCCAGACCATACCCCTGATCGCCATCGCCCCGATCGTTGTGATCTGGGGGCGCAAGAACCTGGATTTCCTGCCCTGGGAATGGCACGACTGGATGTCGGTCTCGCTCATCGCCACATACCTGACCTTCTTTCCGGTTGCCATCAATGGACTTCGCGGGCTGCACTCGCCTTCAGCTGAGGCTCTTGAACTCATGGATTCCTACGCAGCCCGACGAGGGCAGACGCTCTGGCGCCTCCGTCTCCCGGCATCGCTGCCCTATCTGTTCTCGGCGTTCAAGATCGCCGCCACGGCCAGCGTCGTGGGTGCGATCGTCGGTGAGATCTCGGCCGGTGTAACCGGAGGTCTGGGCCGTCGAATCCTGCTGGAGGCGCAGCGTTACACGACCGGCCCGGAGCGTCTGTACGTAGCTGTCCTGTTCGCTGCGGCACTCGGGATCTTCGTATTCCTCACAATCTCACTGGTCGAATATTCACTTGTCCGTCGTAAAGGAACCGAGGCAGTACTGTGACCCCCCAACCGGCACCCGCAGTAGAGATCCGTGGTGTGACCAAGGTGTTCAACCCTGCTGGTGCGAACGAGGTGCTGGCGCTCGACAATATCGACCTGGACGTCGCCGCGGGTGATTTCGTCACCCTCATCGGCCCGTCCGGATGCGGAAAGAGCACGCTGTTGCGTCTTGTCGCAGCGCTTGTCGAGAGCACCGAAGGAAACGTGCTGGTCAATGGCAAGACCGCGGACCAAGCCCGACTCGACCGTGACTATTCGATGGTCTTTCAGAGAGCGGGTCTGTTCGACTGGCGCAACGTCTCTCGAAATATCGAGCTACCACTCGAATTGATGGGTTGGAAGGCGGCGGACCGCCACCGCCGATCCGCTGAGATGCTGGAACTGGTGAAGCTCAACGAGTTCGCCGACCACCATCCCTCGGAGTTGTCAGGAGGCATGGCGCAGAGAGTGGCCATCGCCCGGGCCATGTCATTTCGGCCCGGCCTGCTGCTGATGGACGAACCGTTCGGTGCGCTCGACGAGATGACCCGCGAGCACATGCAGAACGAGTTGTTGCGCATCTGGGCCGAGACCGAAACCACCGTGATCTTCGTGACCCACTCAATCTCTGAAGCTGTTTTCTTGTCAACCACAGTTGTGGTGATGTCACCGAGGCCGGGTCGCATCGCCGCGGTGGTCGACAACGAGCTTGACACGCGGGACGATTCCGCGCGGGACACCCCGCAGTTCTTCGCCAACGTCAGCGCTGTGCGCAAAGTGCTTCGAGCGGGCGAACCTCGATGAACCGGCTGCGTGAGCTGCTGCCACCGGTGGTGGCCGCGGTCATCGGGTTCGGCGGTTGGGAAATGCTCCTGTGGCTGACCCGACCCGACGGGTTCGTCCTTCCTCCGCCCTCTGAGATAGCTGGCGCGGTTGCAGAGAATTCCACGGCGATTCAAACGGCGACCAAGGTCACCGGATTCATCGTCGTCACCGGCTTGTTGGCCGGCGTGCTGGCGGGCATCGCTGCCGCACTGCTGGTCACCGCGTTCAGGACCGCGAATGAGACTCTCACTCCCTTGGCGGTCGCGGTGAACGCCATCCCGATCGTCGCCCTGGCACCGATCTTCAACGCCTGGTTCGGACTGTTGTCCCCTCGTTCAAACCAGGCCGTCGTCGTGGCCCTGGTCTTCTTCCCGATCTTCATCAACACGTCGCGCGGGCTCGTCGACGTCGAGCCGAGTCAGATCGAGTTGATGGAGTCCTACGGTGCCGGCAAGTGGCGGATCATACGAGAGGTGCGTCTCCCCAACGCCATGCCGTTCTTCTTCACCGCGCTGAAGCTGGCCACCTCATTGGCTGTCATCGCCGCGATCGTCGCTGAGTACTTCGGGGGCCGCCAGGATGCCCTCGGCAACATAATCACCAACTCCGCGGGGTTGACGCGCTACGCCGATGCTTGGGCCGCGGTTCTCGCTGGCTCACTGATGGGCATCGCGCTGTACGGTTCGGCTGTTCTGCTGGAACGAATCACGATGCCGTGGTACTTTCTCGGGCGGAGAGCCTGAAGATCCGGGTCACGATCTTTCCGATCTACGCGCTGGTCGCGTCGGTCAGATCTGAGTCTTCAACAAACACCAAACCTTAGAGGAAACCATGAAGGCACGTCAGACAATGCTGCGGATCCTGATACCGCTGCTGACACTCAGCCTGCTTGCGGCAGCTTGCGGCGACGACGAAGCAGAACCAGATCCAGAACCTGCGCCTGAAGCCACGGCAAGCTCTGACGCAACCGAGCCCGAACCAACCGAGCCGGAACCGGCCGAACTGACCCCGGTCACGTTGCAGTTGCAGTGGTTCACGCAGGCTCAGTTCGCGGGCTATTACGCGGCCCGTGATCTCGGCTTCTACAACGACGTCGGGCTCGACGTCACGATTCTTGAAGGAGGCCTCGACATCGTTCCAGCCTCAGTGCTGGATACTGGTGCTGCTGACTTTGCGGTCTCGTGGGTGCCACGAGGTCTGGTGCCACGCGAAGAAGGCGCCAACATCACCAACATTGCCCAGGTATTCCAGCGAAGTGCCACGTTGCAAGTGTCTTTCGCGGATTCGGGGATCAACTCGGTGAGCGACCTGGCAGGACGAACCGTGGGCAACTGGGGATTCGGCAATGAGTTCGAGTTGCTGGCCGGGCTTCGCAAGAACGGTCTCGATCCACAGTCTGATGTGACCCTCGTTCAACAGAACTTCGACATGCTGGCGCTCATCAGCGGCGACATCGACGCTGCACAAGCGATGACCTACAACGAGTACGCCCAGGTGTTGGAGACGGTCAACCCCGACACGGGCGAGCTCTACCAGCCCGAGGACCTGAGCATCATCGACTGGAACGATGAAGGCACAGCCATGCTCCAAGACGCCTTGTGGGCAGATGCTGACCGGTTGGAGAGCGATGCCGACTACCGCGATGCAGCAGTGCGGTTCGTGGAGGCTTCGATCCGCGGCTGGGCGCATTGCCGAGACAATTCCGACCCCTGCGTCGAGGTCGTGCTCAACAACGCGCCCACCTTGGGCGAATCGCATCAGGCATGGCAGATCAACGAGATCAGCTCGCTGATCTGGCCCTCTCCGCTCGGTGCGGGCGTGATGGACCCCGATCTGTGGGCCCAGACAGTTGACGTTGCGACCAGCGAGGGAATTCTTGCTGCGGCGCCCGATGACGGTGCCTACCGCACCGACATCGCCGAGGAGGCGCTCGCGAACCTGCGCGATCAGGGAATCAACGTGATCGGCTCCGGCTTCGAACCCGTCGTGGTTGAACTCCGAGAAGGCGGCGAGTAGCGCACGCCGTCGAACTCCCGGGGCCTTGCTATAGCGGGTCTGGTTGGTACACGCCCAAGATGTTGCCGCTCGGATCTGAGAAGTGGAACCGTCGGCCGCCCGGGTAGGGGTAGATCTGCGAGACGATCACCCCGCCCGCGGCGGCGATGTCGGCTTCTTTGGCTCCGAGGTCGTCGCAGCTGAGCAGCGCCAACGGGCCGACCGAGTCTTCTGCTCCTTGGGCATGGGCCGGGGCCGGCACCGCCCCGCCATTGAGCCCGACCTCCACTGAGCCTCCTTCGCAGGCCGCGTAGGCCGGACCGTACTGCGTCCACTCCCACCCGAAGACCCGGCTGTAGAACCGCTTGCTGTCCTCAAATGCCGGAGCTGGAAGTTCCACGTAGTCAATCTGCATTCCGTGATTCGCCATCCCCCGACCCTACCGTGCAACCCTGCACCACCCACACCCCGCAACCAGCCCGCGCGCCTCCACCCCCGAGCGGCACCAACCCACCACGGCTCCGGTTACGCCCGGCAACCAGCCCGCGGCTACGGCCACGCCCCGCAACCAGCAACGCGCGGCTCCACCCACGCCCGGCACCAACCCACCACGGCTCCGGTTACGCCCGGAAATCGCAGAGCGCCCGGCGACCAGCAACGCACCTCCGACAGGACTCGAACCTGCAACCTGCGAGGTAGAAGCTCGCTGCTCTATCCAGTTGAGCTACGGAGGCAGATTAATCGTACGCCGAGCACCGCAACTCCGGTACACTCGTTTCCTGACCTTCGAACTGGGCCGACCGCCCGGGGAGGGGTCGGCATGGTGGGCGTAGCTCAGTTGGTTAGAGCGCCTGGTTGTGGTCCAGGAGGTCGGGGGTTCGAGTCCCCTCGTTCACCCGTAGAATCGCCTTCGGCAATTCACGCACCTCTAGCTCAATTTGGCAGAGCAACGGACTCTTAATCCGCAGGTTCTGGGTTCGAGTCCCAGGGGGTGTACCAACAGTTCCGGGGTGGGGTTGTAAGGAGTTGATGGGCGTGTGGACGGTGGAGGTGTTCGAGGCTGACAACGGAACGATGCCATTTCAGCGATTCGCGAATTCCTTGTCCGACTTCAAGTTTGCGGCACTCGATATGGCGATCAAGCATGTTCTCGCAGGTCGTGGCCTTGACTTGGCGACTTCGGAATGGCTCAGGCAGGTCGACAAGGGACTTCACGAATTCCGGGTTCGGCACAGCGCGGAGGAGATCGCCCAGATGTTCGATGCGCGGTCCCCCGGTTCGAGCGCCAAGAAGGAAGATGTTCTCTTGCGGGTCTTCGTGCACTTCTATGGCGAGAAGATCGTCTTGTTGCTGGGTGGCTTCGACAAGGGCCGGGACTCGAAGCGCCAACAACGCGAGATTGGCCGAGCGAAGAAGCTGCTTGTGCAGTTCAAGGAGCGTCAGCACCGCGAAGGGCGCCGCCGTTGACGCGGTATAGTGAATTACCTATACTCATCGCGAGGAGGAATCCACCGGTGTCACATTCATACGACGAAGTGGTCGCATCTCGCCGAGCACAACTCAGTCCAGATGCAGTAGCGCAAGGCGAAGTCTTCGCCGACGCTTACAAGATTGCGCTACAGGTTCTGGACCTGCGCGAGGAGCATGGTCTGACCCAAGCCCAGCTGGCTCGTCGCTGTGGCATGAGCCAAGCAGACATCAGCCGAATCGAGAGCGGCTCGACCAGTCCGACGACCCGCACCCTGCAGCGGATCGCCGGCGCTCTCGAAGCCGAAGTGCGTCTCGTAGCCAACACCGCCCCTGGAGATGCACAGACCCCGTGAGAGGTTCGTAGGGTGTGGCGACGGGTTGGGTCAGGCGCCTGCGGTCGGGAGTTGTTGTTGCGGTAGATTCTGTCGTCGGTGTGTTGTGAGCCTAGTGGAGCGTCTTCGGGCGTCTGAATTCTAGAGCTTGACGACTTCTGCTTCTCCGACGTTGGAGTAGCGGCCCGGGGTGCAGGTGAGCACAATGACCTGGCATTGCTTGCCTGCGGCCGTGATCGCCGCACCCATGGTCCGCAGGCGTTGCGGGTCGCTCCAACCCAGGGCGTCGTCGATCAGGACCGGGACTCCGCCGTCGTCGGGGCTGACGATGGCGGCACACGCGAGTCGGCTCAACACACCGATCTGCTCGCGGGCGCCGGTGCTCAGCTGGTCCACATTGAGGGTCGTGCCGTCGACTGTGCGGCGCACCACTCGCAGGTCATCGGAGAGCTGCACTGCAAATGTGGGACCGAAGACGATCTTTCCGAGCCGGTCGATCTGCTCCTTGAACGGGCCGATGTAGCGCTGTCGAGCCTGTTGGCGGTGTTTCTCGAACGTCTCCTTCAACAGGTGGGCGACCCTGGCGCGCGTCTCCGCGCGGTCATGTTGGCGCTCCATGTGCTGCAGGACGCTCAGCGCTTCGCTGTGGAGGGTGTGTAAACCTTGTTCACCGCGAAGATCCAGGCTGATTCGCAACTCGTTGCGCTCGTCGCTGTTGGACTGTATGTCTTTGATCGCTCGACTTGTGGCTTCGCGGGCGTTCTCTAGAAGCGCTTCCAAGGTCTCGGGATCGGCTGCGTCGTGTTCTGCTCGTGCGTCTTGCAGATCCGTCTCGGCGGCTTCGGCCTGTTGCTGGGCCGACGCGAGTGCGTCCGTTAGGGCCGCGTCTTCGTTGACTTCTCTGGCGTCGGCGAGTTGGCGTGCGGCGTGCCTTTTTCTGTTGCGGGCATCTTCTACTCTCGCACCGAGGACGCTCTCGTTGACTTGTGACTCCTTGAGGGCTTCGGCGGACTCTTCGGCAGTCTTTTCGCGGGCGAGGCATTCGTCTTGACGAATGTCGAGCGTGCGCTCGGTTTTGCTGGCAGTGCGTTTGGCTGTCTCGTGGTCCTCGGGCAGGGGCGCTTCTGCGGATCGCTCCCGTGGATAGGAGTCGACCCGCAGAGTAAGTCTTTCAACCTTGCTGAGCAGGGTCTCGGGATTGAGATCACGAAGTTCCCGCTCGATTGCTTCGTTGGCATCCTGCCGATTGCGCAGGGCATCTTGTAGCCCCTGCACAGCCACGCGGGCTTCGTCGAGATCAACCACTCCAGCCTCCTCGCAGAGTTGCTGGTAAGCCTGTCGAGTTCGAATGCGCTCATCGGCCAAGCCTTTGGAGTCGGGTCCTGCGCTCACGCGCACCTGCGCGACATCGGGAATCAGCAGCGTCACCTCGTTGTCCACGGGGGTGCGTTCAACCTCGCCTGCGGACAACTCGACTTCGGTGCCGTCGAGGCTCACCGTGATGTCGTTGAACGCCGTCGTCTCGATTGAGGCGGCAGCGCTGTCGGCTGCGGCCTTGGCCCGCTCATGGTTCAGGTGCGCTTGTTCGATCCCCTCCAAGCTGTCGTCGTCGACCCTGGCCGAGTTGATATGCGCCTCAGCCTCGCTCAGAGCTTCTGCGGCTTCGGTGTATCGCTCATGACGTTCCCTGAGTTGGACCACCTCGATCTTCTGGCGCAGATGGTCCCGGTCCTCGATAGCTAGCCGGTGCTCGGCTTGGGCAGACCGAAGCGCGGAGCGGGCCTGCGCGAGTGCGGTGACGGCCTCCTCGTTGCGACGAGTGCTCGCCGCAAGAGCGGGCGCCGCCTGCTCGGCTTCGATTTCGAGGGCAGTCAGGGCCGCGTCGGCGTCGGTCAGAGCCTCGATCAACTCTTGGCGCCGTTGCTGATGTGCGACGGCGCGGTCTCTGTTCGCTTCGGCAGCTTCGCGGCGGTCCGCCAGTTGTTCAACTTTGTTGTGCAGGCTCTGCGTCGCCTCCCACCGCGCGGTCAGTTGAGCCTCCTGGTCCTCGTTGTTTGTTCGAGTTGCTTCGAGGTCGACCCCTTCGGTGATCAGCCGGTTCATTCTGTTGGCATCGCCTTCGACTTCATCAAGTCGCCTGGTCAACTCGGCGACCTTGTTGCTAGCCTCATTCACCCGGTCCGCTGAAGTCGTGCGCGCCCCTTTGGGCTGACCTCTGGGGGTCCAGTACTTGTCGTACTCCTCAACGATGCGGTCCCACAGGGCATCCTCGCGGTCGGTTGCGACATCCCCACCGGCGGCGCTGTCCAAGGCTCTGCCCATCGACGGCAGGTTAAACAGGGGCAGACTCAGCTCCTTGCCCTGCTCGATGCGCAACGCGCGCCAAAGCTGCTCATCAAGGGTCTCGTCGAGGATCGCCTTCAAGCGGTCGTGAGCCTCCCGTCCGGTCAAGCTCTCACTTTGGGGCGCTGTGACCCTGAGAGTCGTCTGCGGTGACTTGAGCCACCGCTTGCGGTAGGTGAGTTCGTACCTGCCTGAGGACAGACCGATCTCCACTTCAGGACCCTCATCACGGTCGACCGGCTTGACGGCCTTGATTCGTCTTGTTCGAGACGAGTCCGGAAAGTCGATCGCCAGCTGGAGCGCCTCGGCAATCGATGTCTTGCCGGCCTCGTTGGGTCCCTCGACGATAGTGACGCCGCGGCGGGAGAAACTCACGTCGCTTGCGGAGACTCCACGGTAGTTCCGCAACTGCACGCGAAGGAGCCTCATGAGCCCGATCCCACGAGCCGGTACAATAGCGCCAGAGCGTCACGGGCGTCGGCGGCCCGCTGCCCATCGCGGGAATCCTCCGCTTGTTCGCTCAGGTCGAGCAGGGCTTCGTGAGCAAAGCCCGAGAGCCCGAAATGATCGAGGTCGGCATCGTCGGGGATCACTGCCAAGTCGCTGCGTCGTTCCCAGGTCTCCAAAGCCGCCAGCAGATCGGCGCTGTGATCAAGCACGCTGTCGAGGCGAGCCTTCTGTGCTACCGAGACCTCACCGACGATCGACAGCTTCACGATGGTGCGATCCTTGTCGTTGAGCCCTTCCAGCCAACCCTCAAGCTCGTCGATGTCGTCATCCGCGCTCAGTTCGCACTCACGGCGCACGAAGTTCCACGTTCCCAATCGACGCGGAGCGACCTCTATGCCTTCTTTGCGGTCGATGTCGAGGTCTACGACGAGCACATTTCCGGGGTCAACCTCGTCGTAGTCCGTGGGTTCGGGTGCTCCTGCGTACCAGACGCGGCCAGTAGCGCCCACATCGGTCGTTGAGTGGCGGTCGCCCAAAGCGACGTAGTGCACCAGACCCGACCTGATGCTGTCTTCCAAGGGAGCCAGCGCGATGAGCCTCGGGTCGTCGGGATCCGGCGACATGGAGTCGACAGCACCGTGACCGACGACGATACGGATGGTGCCGGTCGGGTCTAGCCCGTCGCATGCGTCAGCCACAAGGTCGGAGACCGGGTGCTTGTTGAGCCACGGCGCGGCCACCAACTCGACGCCGGGCACCGCCTGCACTGGATCGGACGTTTGGAGCACCTTCACATTGTCGGGTCGGTGTTCGGCGAATATCGAAGAGCGAAAAATCGACGACGCATCGAACGGGTCGTGGTTGCCCGGCAGCAGAAAGAAGGTGACCTGCGGGGTCGCGGCCATCTTCTCCAATGCCCGCAAAAGCACCTTCCGCTGCACCTGGTTCGACTCGAACACGTCGCCGCACACCACCACAAACTCGCAAGCCTCCTCGACG
>MKWU01003139.1_pt1 | contig 22607 bp, 17 predicted proteins | sample 809101 | NCBI WGS metagenome assembly MKWU01 (sample SAMN05860141, study PRJNA318959) | sponge metagenome | host: Aplysina aerophoba | place: Slovenia: Piran, Adriatic Sea, Gulf of Piran | collected 2013-05-07 | reverse complement strand
GCGTACGGTGGCGAACTTGTGGGCGGCGGTGAGCCCGGCCCTGGCTGCCGTCTCCCCTACGGAGTGTGCCAATTACTTCCGCCACGCCGGTTATCGCCTCGCTACATCACCCTGAAAACGGCTCTAGGTCCTTCGGAACGTAGATCCGGTAAGTCGGGTGGAGCCTGCCGCCTTCCACTAGGGCACGTGGCCCCGAGCCGAAGTCGATTTTCGAGGCATCAAGATGCTTATGCCATGGATGCCGATGCCTGTCCGCGAAGACGAAGAATAGTCGACGTACTTTCACGCTTCGACAGAGCGTGAGTAGTGTCATGAGTTGCTTTGGCCGCAAGGTCGTCAATCCCTCGAATATCTTGTCGAGGTTGTCGAAGCACGCATGATGCGGCAATTCGTCGAGCGCCTCAAGGATGGCGCGTTCCGGCGACGAAGCATTGATAGGCCAGCGCCACACATTCACCGCATGGCCAGTTTCCCGGACATCTTGACTAGCGTTGATGACTCCAGTCGAGTCACCGCCGAAAAGCGTACGTCGACGGACGACAATCTTTGTCTGCATCGGTAGCCGCTTCAGCCACGAGGGTACAGGACCGTAGAGGTGAATGCGCGGCATGCCACCGAGGATGAGATAATGGGTGTAGCCTGCCAGATCGAGTGCACTCTCACCGCCTAGATGCACATCACGTTTCATGATCCATTGCAGTGAGAGCAGGGGTATCTCCCAAGAATCCTTGGAGACAGCGTGTACGCCCTCAGGCAAGGGACGGCGATAGACACCTCTGATGACTCGTTCCAGCCATCCACGAGATACGTAGTCGTGAATCGACTTTGGGTCGATGCCCTGCGCTCTCAGCCACGATGTATTGACCATGAAGCCCGGTGGAACTTTATTCAGGAGAGGTTTTAGTCTTTCCTTTTTTTGATGGTTCATAGCCATTAAAATTACATAGAGACAAAATATATCAAGAGGTTGTTTTACTTTATATCTGATAACATGGGTAATAGTCACTTAAATCAAGAAAATCCAAAATCAAGATGTCAATGATTCAAGCGTTCGAGAGCGAGTACGACATACGAGGTAGGAGAGCCGACCTCTTCCGGTCCGCCTGGAACGGCTTCGACGGGCCAAGACGTCTGGACGGCAGGCAAGCCATTAACGCCAGAGACAAAATGGGCCGGCGCGGCTGGCATGGGCTATCGGGTCTGGACCCCGCTCATCAACGTCTCGATCAGGCGAGCAAAGGGCTGACGGTCAAACATTCTGCAAGGTCTTCGCGGTTATGAGGTCCGCGGTCGTAAACCCCTCTGTGAACCAGCTATATGTGTCTTGCAGCAGAGCCTGAGCAGCTTGTGTTTTTCCGCGTTGTTGCCACAACCGGGATAAATTGATTGCAGCGCGCAGCTCCCAGGCCTTGGCATGTTGTTTTCGGGCTATATCCAATGCCTTTTGAAAACAGGATTCACTTTCCTCGGACGCCGCCACTGTGGCTTTTTGCCGCAGGATTTCTCCTTTGACTCTATATAATTCGGGCGCAATCCATTTTTCCTCGGTGTGGCGGACTGCCTGTAGCGCCTCTACGATGGTTTTGAGTCCTTCGTCTGCTCGGCCCAATCCCTCATACGCCTGAGCCAGAAGCAGTAAGGCGTACGGGCGTCCCAGAGCAGCTCCAAGGTCGCTGGATATGGAGAGTCCCCGCGTAATTTGCTCAATCCCGGCGGCGTAGTGTCCTTGCTCGGCAAGACGGCGGCCTTGAGAGATAGAGACCCCTGCCAGATATAGGGCAAAATCATGCTCGCGAGCCAATTGGTTGAGTTCTTCGCCAAGCGCGGTAGCGTCCCGGCGCTGGCCACACATCCAGCGCACGTTGCCAAGAACCTGGAGGGCATAGGCTAAGCTAAACGGATGAGCCAGGCGACGAGCGAGCCTTAGCGTGTTCTCACCTTGGGCTAGGGCTTGATCCGGGTAGCCTAAGAGCCAGAGCGTTTGGGCGAGAAGCGAACCGCTGACAACTCCCGGGTCAACCATATAGCCCGTCTCTGGGAGCGTATAGCGGTGATAGTGGCTCAAGCATTGCCCCAGGTGGGATTCGGCTGTCTGGATTTCCCCCGCGTAGAGAGCGGTTGCGCCAAGCTCAAGTCGAGCGCCGAGGAGAAGGGGCTCGATAGCAAATTCCTGGGCGGTGGCGAGTAATTGAGTCGCCAGTCTGGAGGCGGTCTCCAGCTCCGCCCGCGTAAAATGGTATGCCCAGAGTCCGATAAGAGCGGAGTGCTGAAGCAGCGGGTCCTTCTCGTGTTGACAGAGCGACTGAGCCTGATCATAGGTGCGCTTGACCTCCGCATCTCCCCACCCCTTTATTGCCGTGAGAGACGTTCCGAGAGCCATCAGGAGAGATAATTCCTGATGGTTACGCTCCGGAGTAGGCGGCAGCTCCCTTAATACAATGAGCGCTTTTGTAAACAGGTGAACGGCTTCACGGTGCGCATGCCGCAGGATCGCATTTTCACCGGCCTGGTAGAGGTATTTGACTGCTCGCGGAGCGTCATGCCCAGCCTCAAAGTGCGCAGCGAGTTCTGCTGCAATCTCATGCGTTCGGTCTGCATACCCCCGCTCTTTGTACTTTCCTATTTCTTGATGGAGCAGCACTTGCGAACCTGCGGGAATGCGATCATGCAGGATGCTCCGGTACAGGGCATGGGTGAATCGGTAGCCACCTGCAACGGTCCCATCCGGCCATTCCGTCCGGCCATTTGCTTCTATGAGGTGTCCGTGCTGGCCAAGGTTCGCATAGAGTCGCTCGACACTGATAAGGGAGGCGTTAAGGGCAGGAGTGGTGGCTGCGGCCGAGAACTCAATACCGGCGATACTCGCTGCTTCAAGCGCGCGTTGCTGTTCCGGGCCGAGACGCTCGATATACCGCTCAATCATCTGCCTGAGGCTCGTGGGGACGTGGGCGGCTATGGTTGTCTCTTCCTCCTTCAAACTCCATGTTGCTCCCTCTCGGGTCAGGATATCCCGCGCGATCAGGTCATTTGCCATACGGACGAAGAAGAGGGGATTCCCTTCGGTCCGTTGGTAGAATGTTCTACTAAGCGTCCGGGATGGGACACCTGGAAAGCGCTGAGCCAGATATGCCTCTATAGCTTCTGCTGTCAGGAACGGAAGAGAAAGGCTCTGACACCGATTATGGAGTTGGAGCTCTTGTGTGAGTGATTGTACAGGGTGCCCGCCGGTTCGAACTGCTGTTGATCGATAGGTAGCGATCACCAAAAGGCGCGCGGGCTCGGGTCGCTGGGCAAGACGGGCAATGAGATCGAGCGTGGCGTGGTCGCTCCAGTGCAGGTCTTCTATCACCAAGAGCAGGGGTGTTGCCGCCGTCATTGCCTCTACGGCTTCTGCCATCTCGCGCAACATGCGTACCTGCGTCGTGCCGTGTGTCTTGCGCTGTAAATCGGCCAGCCGGGTCCCATCAACAAGCCAGGGCATCTGGACAAGCCAAGTCGGAGCGTATCTGTCCAAGACCGCCAGGATTGAGTCGTCCTGTTCGTGCTCTTCAGCACGACACAGACGACTCAGCGCTTCAAGGATAGGTAAATAGGCTTCCCCAGTGCCATACGATTCGACACACTGTCCACACGCAACGCGTTGGCGTTGGCCGTCGATGCTACCAATACGCTCAAGAAATGCCTCAACCAAAGTCGTCTTCCCAATACCTGCTTCGCCGCTCACAAAGACAATCTGGCGTTGACTGGACCGAGCGACTTCAAACCACGTCTGTAATTGGGCCAGTTCTTTTTCCCTGCCTACGATAGTGGCGGATTGGGGGGTGAGGGGGAGCGGTTGCTGTCCTGGGGACTCAGAACGTAGGGGGAGTTGGGCTGTGGTGAGTGGGGCGATGAAGCGATAGCCTCGCCGTTGGATGGTTTCAATGAATCGTGGCGCTTTCGCGTCGTCCCCCAAAGCTTTACGAATCTGCTGAATATATCCTTTGAGGACAGCGGCGCTGACCTGTGTATCCGCCCAGACAGCGCGGAGGAGTTCTTCCTTCGTCACAAGTCGTCCGGGATGTTCGATGAAATACTGAAGAATGGCAAAAGGAGTTGGGCGAAGGGCAATACGGATACTGTCTCGCCACAAGCAGGCATTGGTCGGGTCGAGGCGAAAGGGCGGGAAGACGTAATGTCGGTCTGAGACCACTGGTGACGCTACCGAAATACTACCATAACACTACCGTAATAGCGTTGTTTTTCCAGGATTTTCTCTGCTCTCCGTGTTAGGCTCATTGTCAGTCAGGCCACGATACGAATACAGACTATTTAGCCGATATGAGCCTAAACAGATATCCCCTAAGGAGGCGGTCTATGCCAACCGATGCCCAAGCGGTCGAACCCGAACTTCACTCCCGGCCCGGCCAGTCACAAGCGATAATCGATCCTCCAGGGCCCCCTGCAAACCTCCTCGGCTTTCTTTCTTTTCTTGTGTTCGGCTCTCCCCGTGACCTGACACGTATCTATATGGACTTGGCGCGAGAGTATGGCGATGTGGTCCGCATGAGGGCTGGAGCGTGGCAGTTTTACTTTGTCAGTCATCCAGACTACGTCCAACACGTCTTACAGAGCAATAATCATAACTACGGTAGGCAATCTGCTTTTAATGAAGTGGTGAAGCAGGTCTTTGGCAATGGCCTCATCACCAGCGAGGGTGAGGTCTGGCGGCGACGACGGAGGCTGGCTCAGCCCGCGTTTCACCGCCGACAGATTGAGAATTTTGCGACGACGATGGTCGATGAGACCACGGCCATGCTGGAGCGCTGGGCAATAGTCCAGCGGGCAGACAAGCCATTTGATGTGATGGTCGAAATGCAGGACCTCGCTACGATGATTGTCGGCCGGGCGCTGTTCAGCACCGATCTCAGTGCGACCGATACCGATGAGATGCGGCAGTGGTCGCGGACCACCCTGGAGTATCTGAGTCGGCGTACGCGGCGCCCGCTCTCCCTGCCGCTCTGGGTCCCAACTCCGGCCAATCGACGCCTTCAGAAAGCTGTGCGGCTGTCCGATGAGAGAGTCTTCAGAATTATTCGGGAACGCCGCAAGAAGATCGCGCTGAACACGGACGGACCCAACGATTTGCTGGACATGTTGCTGGACGCGCGAGACGAAGAGACTGGCGCGGGCTTAAGCGATCAGGAACTTCGTAATGAGGTCACGACTTTTATTGGCGCGGGCAACGAAACGACTGCCGTCACGCTGGCCTGGGCCTGGTATCTCCTCTCCAAACATCCGGAGGTGGCACGTAAGCTGCACGCCGAATTGGATACGGTGCTCAGTGGCCGTGCGCCTGGCGTCGAAGACCTGCCCCAACTCTCATACACCCGCATGATTATTGAAGAGACCATGCGGCTGTATCCGGCCGCCTGGGCGATAGGTCGGGGCATAGTAGGGGATGATGTGATTGGTCACTTCAAGATTCAGAAGGGCGGCATAATGATTGTCAGTCCGTACGTTACCCACCGGCGGCCTGATATCTGGGATAATCCGGAGGGCTTTGAACCCGAACGTTTTACGCCCGAACGGGTGGCCGAACGTCCACGCTATGCCTACTTCCCGTTTGGCGGTGGCCCGCGTCAATGTATTGGCAATACCTTTGCCCTCATGGAAGCCCAGCTTGTCTTGGCCACGGTGGGCCAAAAATATCGGCTGAGTTTGGTTCCCGGCTGTGCGGTCGAGCCTGACCCTGTTTTTACCTTACGCCCGAATCGACCGGTTATGATGGCGTTGCAGCCTCGGTAAACGAAAGAGCCGCTGGTTTCCCTGCCCGCTATATTGACAACACTTCCGCAGAAGCGGTAGTGGTAAAAAATGATGGCGGACCGTCTCCCTTCTTTCCCGTTCTTTCTTTCCTTCGCTTTCTATTTTGCCCCCTAGGGGGCACATCTTTTTGTTCTTATCGCAGGTCTCTTTTTGTCTTTCTCACTCTACTTGCTGGAGCAAGCAACCGCTGAGGTGTAACTATGCTGATTAAAATGACGAAGCGGGCAACCCAAGACGAAGTTGCCGCTGTTGAAAACAAGCTCCATGGCTGGGGTTATAAAACCGGCAAAATGGTTGGCGAGGAGATTACCCTGATCGGGGTATATGGGGATATTACCCGCCTGCCGACTGGTGAAGTCCAAGAAATGGGAGGGGTGGAGAGCTTGATTCCTATCTCGCGGGCGTATAAGCGAGCGGCGCAAAAAGGCTCGCCCGGCAACCTCATGCATCAGCGCGTCCAGATCGGTGCGGTCGAGGTTGGAGGCGACGACATTACGGTCATTGCCGGCCCGTGTTCGGTTGAGAGTGAAGCCCAGATTATGGAAGCCGCTCGGATTGTCAAAGAAGCTGGGGGGAAAGTGCTGCGCGGTGGCGTGGTCAAATACCGATCCAGCCCGTATAGCGGCTGGGAGGGGATCGGGTCGAGCTCCGACGACGCCTTGCGCGACGGACTCAATTTGATTGTCAAAGCCGGACGGGCCTTCGAGTTGCCGACTGTTGTTGAAGTTCTCGATCCAGGCGACGTGTCTCTGTATGAAGACTTGGGAGTGGACTGTTTCCAAATCGGTGAACCCAATGCCAAAAATCAGGCCTTGCTGAACCGCTTGCGCGACACGCCGCTACCCATCATCCATAAACGCGGCAACTCACTGGACATGGAAGCCTATTTGCTGTGGGTCGAGCGGGTGATGGCTTTGGGCAAGGAAAATGTCATCCTGTGTGAGCGTGGGATCATGAGCGCCAACAAGTATACGCGCAATACCTTAGACCTCGGTGGGGTGGCCGCCTTCCACTATCAATTGTCCTGTCTGCCGATTGCCATAGACGCCTCGCATGGAACCGGCCTGCGCGACTTGGTGCATCCCATGACCCTGGCCGGTATCATGGCCGGAGCCTCTATCGTCCTGGTGGAATGCCATCCCAATCCGCTCATTGCCAAATCGGACGGCTTTCAAGGCTTGTTCCCGGAACAACTGAAGCATCTCGTCACCGCCTGCGAACAGGTCTGGGAGACGCGCCAACGCCTCGAACCCCTCTACGTGCCCAGTGCCGTACTCGAACGGGACTACGAGACGCGAGTCGCCGAGGACAAGCGCCGCTTCTTTGGTGCACAGTAACGGATGGCCATTTACAAGCCGCCACGGCTCAATCCAGGCGATCGAATCGGCATTGTCTCTCCCGCGGCTGCCGTCCAGGCAGACAAGCTGGAGGAGGGTTGTCTCGCGCTTCAGCGGTGCGGATTTTCAGTCCGGGTTGGAGCCCAAGCGCTCCAACGTGACCGCTTCTTCGCGGGGACGGATCAGACCCGAGCTGAGGAGTTGACCGCCATGCTCACTGACCCGAGTGTTCAGGCTGTCTTTTGTAGCCGGGCAGGCTATGGCTCCGGTCGTCTCCTGCCTCTGCTCGATTTTACGACCTTCTCGCGGCAGCCGAAAATTTTCGTCGGCTATAGCGATGTCACTCTGCTGCTGAATGCGTTTGTCCAGAGGGCCGGCTTGGTCTGCTTTCATGGTCCCCTCGTCGCTGGTGAGTTCGCTGAGGGCCTATCTGCCCGCTCCAGCGCACATCTGTTCAATTTGCTGGCTCACGGTACAGGAGAGGAATATTTGCCCTTCTCGACGACCCTCCGGACAGGTGTTGCTGAGGGGCCGTTAGTGGGCGGATGTTTATCTGTTCTCGTCGCAACACTGGGAACGCCCTTTGTTTTTGACCCGCGAGGCGCTATTCTATTCCTTGAAGATATTGGTGAAAAGCCGTATCGTATTGACAGAATGTTAGTTCAGCTCAAGCAGGGTGGTGTGTTGAAGCATCTCGCAGGGGTTGTGTTTGGGGATATGCAAGGGTGTTGGGGGGCGGAGGATGATCCGACCTTGCTCTTGTCTGTTATTGCTGACGTATTTGCAGATTACACATATCCAGTCGGGTTTGGTCTGCCGGCCGGGCACGGCGGAGAGAACTTTGCTCTCCCGCTGGGTACCCGCGTCCGCCTCGATGCGAGGCAGCAACAGTTAGTATTCCTTGAGTCTGCAGTAACATGAGCGAGGGGAGGGAAGATGGACTTCTCGACGGTGGATGTGGTGTTAGAAGAGGCGGTGCGAGACGGGACGTTTCCTGGAGCTGTTGTCTTAGTCAATCGGGACGGAGAGGTCGTCTATCGCAAGGCGCATGGATATCGGAGTCTGGAGCCTGAGCGCACGCCGCTCAGCGAAGAGACAGTTTTTGATCTGGCTTCGCTCACCAAGCCGCTGGCAACCACAGTGGCCCTGATGCGCTTTGTGGCGGAAAAGAAGGTCCGCCTCGATGATCGGATCAGCCGCTTTTTCCCAAATTTTGGGACGTGCGGCAAAACAGCGACAACGATACGGCAACTGCTCTCCCATTCATCTGGGCTGCCCGCTTGGCAGCCGTACTATGAGGAGCTCAGAACGCAAAAACAGAAGACCACCCGGCTTGCGACGCTGGGTTCACAAAGTGCGCGAGATTTTATCTATGCCCAAATCCAGCGTGAAAAAGCTGAATATGAACCGGGCGCGCGCACGCTGTACAGCGATCTCGGCTTTATGCTGCTCGGCGCATTGATTGAGGATATGAGTGGCATGAGTCTTGACCAATACTGTTGGAATAAAATTTATCGTCCACTCGGCCTGCAAGCGGTTGGGTTTATTAATATTGAGATGCTGCGCCAGAAAAGATACGAGACAGCCACCGAAATGATTGCTCCGACCGAACGCTGTCCGTGGCGTGGACGTATCTTGTGTGGCGAGGTCCACGACGACAACGCCTATGCCATGGGTGGAGTCGCTGGTCATGCCGGTCTCTTTGCGCCCATTGATGAGGTCGATCGGTTAGTCAGTACGTTGGTAGAATGTCATGCTGGCATCCATCCTTTTCTGCCCGCCGATGTCGTGCGCGAATTTTGGACCGTGAATACAGCCGTGCCGAACTCGACCTGGGCCTGCGGATGGGATACGCCTTCACCGCAGGGGTCAAGTGCTGGGGAGTTTTTCTCGTCCCGCTCCATCGGCCATTTGGGCTTTACCGGAACCTCGGTATGGATTGATCTGGAACGGAACATCCACATCATTATGCTGAGTAACCGAGTCCATCCACGTCGGCAGAACGAAAAGATCGCCGCTTTTCGACCAATCTTGCATAATGCAGTCATGAAGACCCTGCTTGATGCCGAGAGTCAGGGGACGAGTGAGCCCGCGTCTGAGACAACAGGACATCCGGATACGCAAGGCGAGGCGGCCCCCGGAGACTCCGGCGCCCTCCCTCTAGCTTCGTAAATCGCAGGCTGAACACGGCTGCGTGAGCCGAGCCCTGTATGCCGCATGTCGCTGAGCCGGACCTGAGGGAGGTCCGCCACATCCACTGCATCGCTATAGCCGGCGTTGGCATGGCAACGCTGGCCGCCATGCTGAAAGCGCGCGGCTATCGGGTGACCGGCTCGGACCGGGAAATCTATCCCCCGATGAGTGATTTTCTCGCGCAGGCGGACATCCCCGTCATCCAGGGCTATCAAGGGGAGAACCTGAGTCCCGCGCCAGACCTCGTCGTGGTTGGAAATGCGGTCTCCCGCACGAATCTCGAAGTCGCGGCCTTACTGAACACGAACATCCCCTATATCTCCTTCCCGCAGGCGGTGAGCACCTTCTTTCTTGCGGACAAACGCCCGCTGGTTGTTGCCGGAACGCATGGCAAGACCACCTCAACGGCACTGTTAGCCTGGGTCCTATCCCAGGCTGGCCGGTCGCCGGGACTGCTGGTTGGTGGGATCAGCCGGAATTTTGGCCAGGGCTATTGTTTGGGAAGTGGTCGAGATTTTGTGATTGAGGGCGACGAATACGACTCGGCCTTTTTTGACAAGGGTCCGAAATTTCTGCACTACCGCCCGCAGGCGGTTCTTCTGAACGCTATTGAATTTGACCATGCTGACATTTATCAGGACCTCGACCAGATTAAAGCTGCCTTTCGACGTCTGCTTGAGCTCCTCCCGTCTGGAGCCCCGCTCGTCGCCTGTAACGATTTCCCGGAGGTGCTGCACGTTGCGCGGTCGGTAGGCAAACCGTTTGTGACGTTTGGTTTGAACGAACAGGCTGACTGGCAAGCACACGACGTACAGGACGACGGTCGCCAGCTGGTTTTCACGATTACGCATGGCCAGCACGCCTGGGGGCATTTCACCTGTCCGCTGATGGGACGCATGAATGTGCGGAATGCCTTGGGGGTGAGTGCTCTGGCTTCGATGATCGGATTGTCCGCACAAGAGGTGGCACCCGGTATGGCCAGTTTTCTCGGGGTAGAGCGTCGTCAGGAACTGGTTGGGGAAGTCAAGGAGATTACGATTATTGACGACTTTGCGCATCATCCCACTGCTGTCACCGTTGCGATCGAAGCCGTACAACTGCGCTATTCTGGGCGTCGGGTCTGGGCAGTCTTCGAGCCGCGCTCCAACACGTGTCGGAGAAAGATCTTTCAAAAACCCCTAACCGAGGCGCTTGCGCGGGCCGATCGCATCCTGCTTGGCCCGGTGGCTACCAAACCGCAGGACCCACTTGCCGCTGCCGAGCTGTTCGCCCCGGCTGAACTTGCCGCCGACCTCCAGGCCCGTGGCAAATATGCCCACGCCGGCCACAGTGTACAGGATCTTTGTACGCATCTCACCGCGGAGTGCCGGGCCGGTGATGTCGTGCTGGTGATGTCGAACGGTGCATTTGGGGGGCTGCCACGCAAACTTTTCGCGACGTTGCAGGACGGTTAAGGCAAGTGGATTTCAGAGACCGTTGCTCCATTCCCGTACATTCGTACATAGGTTCGATAGTTGCGCAGGACCAATTTCACATATCGGCGTGTCTCACCGTAACTGATATTTTCAATAAACTCATCCGGTTCCAGCCCTCCAAAGCGAGCGAGCCATTTATCCGCTGCCTTTTCGCCGGCGTTGTAGGCGCCTAAGGCCAAAATAAAGCTCCCCTGATAGCGCTCCAAGAGCCCACGGAGATAGGTTGTCCCGAGGTGAACATTGAGCGCCGGATCGGTTAAAGTGCTCCCAGCGTTTAGCGGCAGCTCCGTGAGGCGGGCCGCAGTTGTCGGTAAGAGCTGCATCAGTCCATAGGCGTTCGCCGGTGAGACTGCTGCAGCGTCAAACAGGCTTTCCTGCCGAATCAGAGCAATAACGAGATAGGGATCAAGGTCATTTTTTTCGGCGTGTGTGAGGACGAGGTTCCAATAGGCTTGGGGGTAAAGATACACCTGCTTGGCTGCGTCGCGCACGTTCAGCCGCGACAGCAACCGAAACACTGAGGTATGATCATTGACGTGTTGATACGCAGGGATAAAAAATTTTGTCCAGGATGTTCCCCTCGGTGCGTGGTGGCGGACGAAGTCGAGCTCACGACGTGCCAACTCCAGGAGTCCAAGGTCTACGAGGGTGCTGTAGCGCTGATAGTGTGCGGCTTGGACCACAGAGAGGCGAGGGGGAGGGGAGGCTGGGGGGGACCTGCGGGGGAGGGCCGCTAGCGCCGTTCCCAGGTGTTTTTCCGCCCACAGCGCATAATAGTCATGCGGGTAGCGACGCAGTATCCGTCGATACACGGTGGCCGCTTCCTCGGACTGACCTAAACGACCGGCTGCGCGCGCTTGCCAGTACAGAGCTCGTTTGCCTTCGGCAGTTCCGGGTACCGCCTGCGCGAGTTTTTGAAATATCTTCCGCGCGGTTTGATAATCCCCTTGGCTATAAGCCATCCAGCCTTGGCGCCAGTGCGCTTCACGGGCCAATGGTGAGCGAGAGAACTGCTTTCTGAGGTGTTGATAGGCTGAAGCAGCGTTGGCATTGTCCTGCTTGGATTGAAAGATACGCCCTGTGGCATTCCATGCCTCTGCGGCCAAGTCGTGGCGTGGATACTCTTTGGTCAGCCGTTTGAAGAGCAGTAGGGCCGCGTCATCCTCGTCTTGATTCCAGAAAAATCGAGCCCAGCGGTACAGGGCTTTGGGAGCAAATTCCGTATTTGGATAGCGTTCGACAATTTCCTGCCACTGTGTGATGGCTGCCTCTCGCTGCCCTTGGCTTTTATAGAGCCCTGCGAGTAAGAACAGGCCGGCCGGCCTCAGACTACTGGCGGAGAAGCGTGTCTGAAACTGCTCGGCGAGGTTCTGTGCTGTTTCAACATCTTCCTCTTTCACTAACAGCCGCACCTCGTCGTAATACTCCCGCGCCGTCCGGAGTGGAAAATCCTCCGGATACTGCTCGCGAAGCGCGATGACCTGGGCTTTGGCCGTTTTTCCGACCGTCGTTCGCGGTGCGCTTACCCGCAGGGCCTGATAGCGTTGGTAGGCGAGAGACGGCTTTCCTTGTCGTTCGTCGGCTTGGGCAATGAGAAGCGTGCATTGATGCCGAACCGCGTCGGTCACCAGCGGGGCTTGTTGCGCTTGTTTGGCATAGGCACGCGTGCGTTCCCATCGTTCTTCCGCAAAGGTGAGCCGGGCTAAGGCCAGGGCTGTGTTACTCTGCCAGACGGTGGTCGGATATTCGTCCAAAAGCCGCTCGAAAACAGCGCGTGCTTCCACCGGATGACCAGATTTGAGGTGGAGTTCCCCTAAAAAGTACAAGCTGTAATCGGCCAGTAGGGGCTCGTGTTGCTGGACGTGTTCAAAGGCTGTGCGAGCAGCCTCCCAGTCTTCGTCCTGAAACGCGCGATAGCCGTGCAGAAAGACGGGGGAGGACGAGATGTCCGCGGAGGGGGAAGCGTCTGCTGGAACTGCTGAAGCAGTTGGTGGATCAGGATTCTGATTCAATCCTGGTGGGCCAACCGGCGCCTCGTCAGCGTGAGCTTGAGACCAGACGAAGGCTGAGATGAAACACAGTAGAAAAAGGAAGAGAAGGCGCATACGGTGCTGTGTCAGGGAAGGTAATGCCTGCGTTTTGGGTAGTAGGATAGATGTTGCAATTGAGTCTCTGGCCATTTCCTATTAAGGTCAAATTCTTACAGAAAAAGTGACACGAGGTAAGGGAGGCCAGCCATGCAGATCGGAGTACTCGCGTTTTTAACCGAACAGTCCGGAGAGCCAGGGAATCTTGCCCACGAGGCCGAGCGTCTCGGGTTTGAGTCATTTTGGGTGGCCGAGCATCTCGTCATACCGACGCACTCTACGACCTATTATCCCCGCTCACCGGATGGAAAAATACCTGAATTCTATGCGCATCTGGTTGACCCGTTTGTGGCCTTGGCGGCGGCAGCGCAGGCGACACGGACGATTCGGCTGGGGACGGGCATTTGCCTCCTGCCGGAGCGTGACACGATCACGACCGCAAAGGCCGCAGCGAGTATTGATCTATACTCAAACGGGCGACTCCTCCTCGGGGTCGGAGCGGGCTGGCTCCCTGAGGAAGCCGAAATTATGGGTGTGCAGTTTGCCAAACGCTGGCAACATCTGCGTGAATCAGTGGAAGCCCTCCGAGAGCTGTGGACCAAAGAGGAAGCCAGCTATGACGGCGAGTTTGTTCGCTTCCCCTCGGTTAAACTCTTTCCCAAGCCGGTCCAAAAGCCAACACCGCCGATCTTTCTCGGCGCACATGATCGGCGCTACGCACTCAAGCGAGTGGCCCGCTATGCCGATGGCTGGTGTCCTGGAGGGCTCACGCCCGAGCAGGCCAAGGAAGACATTCCGGTCATCAAACAACTGGCCCGGGAGGCTGGCCGTGACCCCGAAGCCCTTGAATTCTCCGTCCTCCTGCTCTCCTCACCCGAAGGCGGCCTGGATGGCGATACGCTCAAACACTACCAGGAAGCTGGTGTTACCCGAGTTATAATGGCCGCGGCCCAGGCTGCTTTCAGTAATGGCGTTGAAGCCATCAAGCACCTCGCGCCTGTTGTTGAGCGGGCTCAACACGTATAAGCGTCAACTCACAGATGAAAGAGAGATAGAGGCGTACGGTATATGAAAACAGATATAAGGCGCGGTGTGGTCTGGGCGGTCAGCCTGAGCCTATTCAGCCTGGCGAGCTGTGGCTCTGTGCAATCAACAGTGTCATCCATGTCAACCATCATTCCGGGTGTAGAGCCGAAAAAAGAAGAGCGGATCAAGGCGGGTGAGAAGCTGAATCTGAAGGTCCCGCCGCAAGTCGCGCTCATGCTGTTCCAGGACGTGGCGACGGAAAACGGCTGGGAGGTCAGCGCCAGGGGGGACCAAAGGAATATCAATGGTGAGGTGACAGGGAAGTTTTTCCGCGTTGAGACGATTCAGTTTGTCGGCGGGCGCAGGATCATGTCTGGAGTTTTCTTCAAAGAAAAGGATGACGATGAGGCGTCCTATGTCATCATGGGCAAGCCTGGACCCGAAGCCGCCTATGGCATTCCGACCGCACTGGCCAGATCCATGCTGGCGGCTGTTGCCGAATGGACGGGAGAGGTAGACGAGACCTTTGAAACCGTGGAAGCCGAAACGGAGCTGAGTCCTTTGGAAGAAGCCTTGGGCGGGGACTTTGAAGAAGAGAGCGAAGCGGAGCTGGAAGAGCAGGACGAGTTTGAGGAAACGGAATTCAGCGCCTTAGAGGAGGTTCTGGGCCCCGATTCTGTGGAAGACGATGCCCTGGAAGATATAGAGCTGAGTCCTGAAGAAGAGGAGATATTAGAGGAGATAGAACTCGGCCCTATTGAGTAAGGCTTATCTCTAGTTCAGGCGGGAGCGAAAGATACGCTGCCGGCGAGTCCCGGCGGCGAGCGCCCGAAATAACAGACCGCGAAAAACCATCACTACGTAGAGGAAAAAAGAACTGCCTGCGGCCCAGATGATTTCCGCCGACGAATTCCAAAACCCGATGCCAAAGGGCAACAACATGGATCGACCAAGCTGCATCGGCATGGCCAGAATGTCGAGCGGAAAGAACAGCGACGAGGCGAGGGCCATTGGCGGTAAACCGCCGATAATCGATACCACCACAACCAGCCCAACCAGGGGCACAAACCACTCCACGCCACTTTCACGCAAAAACTCGAGGCTCTCCTGAAGCATGGCCAGTCCGTCAGTCCGACCCTGGTAGATAACCTCCGTGACCGGGCTGAGCAGGATGGGGAGAACGAGATGGACTAAAACGTACAGCGCTTGAGAGCCAGCTCCACCGGGCATCATCGAGAACAGCAGGCGGATCAGCATCAGGAAGAACAAAATGCTGATCACCGAGCCAAAGTAGGGCCGCCAACTGTCGAGCAATTCTTGTGGCTGAACGCGCTGGCCGTGCACAACGCCGTCAATAAAGTATAAATACGAGCCGGTGCACAGGGCCATGACCAGCCCAACCAGGAGCCCCCCGGCAAAACCCATACGCCCCAAAAAGGTTGCCGCAAGAAAGATGAGCGGCGTGTACACCAGCGGCAGGAGGGCGACCCACCAGCCTTTCCCGAGTTTCTCGACCGTCTCTCTTGCCGCTTGTCTATAGAGAGTAAGCGTCGCTGCTACCAGGGCATTCCAATCCATGACTCCTCCTCACCACCGCTGGGGCCTCACCACCGCTGGGGAGAGTGGTATCATGGTCGGCTTATGCGAGGGAATGGTCCCTACGTCCTGGCTTCCACGCGGACCCGCTTTGGTCCAAAGGCAATCATATGGGCGGGAAACGTGCGCAGCAGCGGAATACGTGGGACCAGCCGTATGGCTAGGGAGAGCCGAGAAGACGCGCTGCCGCGTAATGCCGGCGCAACAAGGCGCTGCTGAATCTGATCCTGAAACGCCTGGATAACGCGCGTCGGCCACTCGCGTCGCCGCTGTATGTCCGCCAGGTGGTGCTCCTGGACGGTATGACGTCGCAGGGGCCGAGCCAGGATATTTGCCGCGACCACGGCATCATGGATAGCATAGTTAATACCGATACCGCCGACTGGAGACATGACATGAGCCGCGTCGCCTATTAACAGCAGGCCGGCTTGATACCACTGCGAAAGCCGATCTGCACCAACGGACAGGACGGCAATATCCTGCCAGGTCGAGAGATAGCCCACGCGGTCGTGAGCCCAGGGAACAAGCTCGCCAACGGAGCGTTGCAGGGATTCCAGACCAGCCGCGCGGACACGGTTGTAGCTGCCTTTGAGGATAGCATAGCCGATTTGCCAATAGGTATGCCGATTCTGAAGGACGAGCAGATGTCCCGGTCCGATGCGGAGCGTCGCGCCGGCATCCAGCGGGTCGTCCGGCTGCCGTGGCAACCGGAACCACAGTATATCCATCGGTGGCTTGGACGTCTGCGGTTCCAGTCCGGCAAGACGGCGCAGCCGAGAGAAACGGCCGTCCGCCCCAATCGTGAGCTGAGCGTGGACCTCGTGCCAGTCCCCATTCGTAGTCCGATAGCGAACGCCCTGGACGCTCCCGTTCTTTTTGACCAACTCCTGGACATTGGCTCCCATCCGAAGCTGAAAATGGGGATAGCGTTTTGCTTCGGTAGTGATGAAGTCCAGGAAGTCGGCCTGTGGAATCAGCGTGATATACGGATATGGTGTTCTGAGGCGGCGCAGGTCAATCAACGGGAGCGATTCTTCGGGCGTCTGGATGGAAAGGCGGTCGATCTTGGCATGGCGCCGGCTCAACAGACGGTCGGCCAGGCCAATCGAATCCAGTATCTCCATGACCGACGGATGGAGGGTATCACCGCGAAAATCACGATCAAAATTGAGATGGCTTTCCAGTAGCGTGACCGGCACGTCCTGACGCGCCAGCAGGAGGGCGAGCATGGTCCCGGCCGGACCACCACCAACGATGCAGCACGCGGTCTCGTGCGTACTCACGCTAGAACAATCCGATCGATTGCAACAAAATAATCGTTACGGCAATCGGCGCAACAAAGCGCAACAGAAAGACCCACCCCAGATAGAGGACCGGTCTCAGATCGCTCGCCGGGACTTCCGCTTGCCGCTCTTGATGCGTTAGCCACCACCCGGCAAATACGGCGATCAGTAGCCCGCCGGCGGGCAACATATAGTCGCTTGTCACGGTGTTGATAAAGTCGAAGACTTTTCCCTCCAGGGCGGAGGGAATGCCGAGAGCGAAGATCACGCCGCCGACTATCCAACTGGCCGTCGCGCGGCCCCAACCCCGCTCATCGACAAAATAGGCGACAACGACTTCCAGCATGGAGATGGCCGAGCTTAGTGCCGCAAACGTCAGCAGCAGGAAAAAGAGGACGGCGAGCAGGTTGCCCAACGGAAGACGGCCAAACGCGACCGGTAGGGTTTTGAAAATCAGCGCCGGCCCGGCGTCGGGTTGCAGCGCGAATGTAAACACCAGCGGAAAAATCATGAACCCGGCCAGGATCGCGACCCCCGTGTCGCAGCCGGCTACGATCAGCGCCGCGCGCGGCAGGCTGGTCTGGCGTCCCAGGTAGCTGCCGTAGGTGATCATGATGCCCCCACCCACCCCGATAGAGAAAAATGCCTGCCCAATCGCTTGCAGCATCGTCTGGGGGCCGATCTTGCTCCAGTCGGGTGTCATCAAAAACGCGATGCCCTGCGCGGCTCCGCCGGTCGTGCAGGCGTAGACGAGCAAAAAAACCAACAACAGCAGGAGGGTGGGTATCATGACCCGATTGGCCAGCTCGATGCCGCGTGCCACGCCGTGCGAGACAAACCAGATGGTCAGACCCATGAACACGGCGTGCCAGAACACCTGCCGCGGCCCGCTCAGCCTCAGCGAGTCAAATAGCTCTCCGATGGCTGGTGCCGACTGCCCGCTGAAGCTGCCCAGGCCGGACAGCACGACGTAGTCCAAAACCCAGCCGCCGACGACCGAATAATACGATAAAATGAAAAAGCCGGTGGCCACGCCCAGCCAGCCGGCGACGGGCCACACCGAGCCGGGCCGCAACGCGGCGAGCGCGCCGACGACGTTTCGCTGCGTCCGTCGGCCAATGAGCAATTCGGCAATCAGCAGTGGGATGCCGACCGCGGCTACGCAGCCAACATACACGAGAATAAATGCAGCCCCGCCGTTTTCACCGGTAATATACGAAAAGCGCCAGATATTGCCCAAGCCAACCGCCGACCCCATAGCGGCCAGCACGAATCCCAACGTTCCCGACCAGTTGCCCCTGCTTTGCGCCATCGCCCCTCGTCTCCGTCATTCCCCTTTTGAGTCTATCAGCGGGGAAACAGAAAAAGGGCGGAGACTTTCCCCGCCCTTGTCAGACTACTGCCTTTGCCGGGAAGTTCCGCTGCCGCTACATGCCCGCTGGGTCATAGCGCACCAGGGTGCGTGAGCCGTCGGCAAAACCGCTCCGAAAGCCTTCTTCATAGGTCGGCCAGCCGTCCGGGTATTTTTCGGCAAAGGCCTTAAACATGATTTCGTTGACGGCATCGTCCTTCACCAGAGACCCGGTCGCCTCAAACGACTGCCCATCGCGCGAGCCGATCCAGACCTTGGCTTTTGTGCGTCCGGCCTGGATACGCCTGACGCGGTAGGTAGACTTTGGCGTCCCTACCCAGACGGCCCCATCATGTTCGAAAAACCAGATTTCGGCCTTTGAGCCTAACTCGCCACTCTTCCGCTCGGACTGGATATAGACATATTTGCTGGAGTCCAGCGCCTGTTGCAGTTCCGAGGAGAACTCGGCTGCGGACTGCTGTGGCACAGCGAAGAAAACGAACGCACCACTCAGCACAGTCAGGAGAACCCAGGAAGACCAATGGAAACGTGTGTGTAAACGCATACTACCTCCGCTATATATTGGATTTACGACTCACCCTCAGCGCCATATTGCGCCTCGGAGACGACTTTCATTGATTGAATAATAATGGGCTCCTGCGGCACGTCGGCGTGCATGCCCTTCCGCCCGGTCTGCACCTGTTCGATGGCACTCACGACGTCCATGCCCTCTATGACCCTGCCAAACACGCAATACCCGAAGCCCTGCATCGAGGTATCCTTATGGTTCAGAAAGTCATTATCATTGACGTTGATGAAGAACTGAGAGGTGGCGGAATCAACCACGTTCGTGCGGGCCATAGCCAGCGTTCCGGTATCGTTGGTCAGACCGTTGGCGGCCTCGTTCTTGATGGCCGGCTTGGGCGGCTTCTGCTGCATGGCCTCGGTAAAGCCGCCCCCTTGGATCATGAAGCCGGGAATCACCCGATGGAAAATCGTCCCGTCATAAAAGCTATCGTTGATATAGGCGAGAAAGTTTTTGACCGTTTCCGGTGCCTCTTTCTCAAACAGCTCGATCTTCACCTCTCCCTGGGACGTCGTCATGAGAACCACCGGCCCGCCGGCTGCTCCGCCACCCGCCTCCGAACACCCAGGCAGGTTGACCAGTAAGACGACCGAAAAAATAACGAACTGCTTCACTCCCCACATAGGTTCTCCTCCAAATACTCGACTTCAACCGCCCGACAACCTAACCCAGCCTGGGGACGAAGGGAAGTGCCTGAGCAGGGTGCTCAACACGCTGTGGAGTTACAACTGCTCCAGATACGCCAACACCTCCTGAAGCGGCATGACATCCCCGTACTTTGCGCCGATATCGAACAGATTGGCCTGGTGTGGCTCTTGGGCCCGGTCGCCGACACACTCAATCGGCACAATGGGCCGAAAGCCGTTGGCCAGGGCATCCATCACCGTTGCACGGACACACCCGCTCGTGGTGCAGCCGGTGACGATGGCGGTATCAACCGACTGCATGGTGAGGGTCGAGGCCAGATAGGTGCCGAAGAAGCCGGAGGCGTATTTTTTGGTAATCACCAGATCGCCGGGCTCCTGATTGAGGCGCGGGTCGAGCTTGACCAAATCGCTCCCGAGGGTGAGCATACGCAGCGAGGGTGCCTTTTCGGGCCACAGGCCGGCATCGTCCTGCCGGTGGGGGTCATAGCCCACGACCGTAAAAATAACCGGAATGTCTTTCTTGCGAGCCGCGGCGATGAGTTCGTTCGTCGCCGTGACTTCGGCGTCCAGATTGCCGGCAAGTGGAGACTGTTCCGGAACGGTAAAGCCCAGCTGAAAGTCCACCACAATCAGCGCGGGCTTTTTCCCGAAGCCGAGTCTATGGCCGAGTTGAGCATGTTCATAAATCGCGTGTTTGTCTTCCGTCTGAGCCATAACCGTCTCCTTTGTTATAATCCTCGCGGTCGAACAACCTGTTCAACAAATCGACCGCTCGGCTGTTCGGCTACAATCTCGCCGTCCTCCATAACCAACTGGCCACGCAGGAAGGTTTTGACCGGGATGCCCTTGACCTGACGACCCTCCCATAACGAGTAGTCCGCGCGCGACCGCATCCGGTCGACCCCCAGCACGGCTTCCTTTTCCGGGTCGAGGACCACAATGTCCGCATCAGAACCGATGGCCAGGGCGCCCTTCTTGGGGTAGAGGCCGTACAGCTTGGCCGCATTTTCGGACAAGACTTTTGAGAGCGTTACCAGATCGAGCCGGCCTTTGTTCACCCCTTCGTGGAACAGGAGGGGCAAGGTATCGGCAACCTGGAGATTAATGCCGACACGACAATCCCAAAAGTCTCCATCGGTCTTGAACGACGAGGAGTAGGTCAGGCTGTCCGTTCCGACGACAGATAACGTGCCTTCCTGAAGCCCGCGCCACAGCCGTTCCTTGTCTTTCTCAAAACGAATCGGCGGCTGAATTTTCGCCTTTCCGCCCATGCCGTGGGCGTCCATTTCCGGGGCGGTCGTGTTGAGAAAACAAGCCACCGTTTCCCCTACAATGTTCAGTCCTTCGGCGTGCAGGCGCTTGACGGTTTCCACGGTATGGGCGGCGCTTATGTGAACCGGGTAGATCGGGACGCGGAGCTGATTGGCAATCATCCCATAGGTATAGACTTGGACACTTTCGGCCCACTCCGGACTGGACTCGGCCCAGGCCGTGAGTTGGTCGGCCCGACCCATTTCACGCAAGCGGTCAATGAGGATGCCACGGACGTGCGGGTCTTCGGCATGAATCTTGGCAAAGGTCGGGGGGCCACAGTGGGCCAACTGCTCACACGCCGCGTGAAAAAACGAGGGCGTAATGCCGTCCGGATTCATGCCAAAGGCTTCGGCCTGCGGGCCGGAATAGCCAGTAAAGAATTTATACGACACGCCTCCCTTTGCGGCCACGGCCGGGATTTGGGCGACCTGATCGAGCGTATTGACCACACAGGTCACCTTGAAGTCGCACCACGAATGATTGGTGCCGCACTCGACCGCTTGGTCAAACAGGTCCAGCATTGGATCCTTGCCGATCAGGGTAGTGGTGGCAATCGTCGTGACTCCGCCGATCAGACAATCCTTGGTGTCGCGCAAGAAGTCCTCGACCATGGCCTCATCGCCAAAGCGGTCCGAGATGCCGAAGTGGACGTGGGGGTCAAACGTCCCAGGGAACAGGATTTTGCCCTCAACGTCGATCTCACGCTTGGCCTGCCCGAGTTCTGAACTCGCGCCGACCGCGACGATCTGTTCCCCCTCAACGGCAATCCCGCCCCGGATCACGCCGTTCGGCGTGACGACCAGGCCGTTCTTCAGGACGATGTCATGTGACACAGCAGCCTCCTTTTCAGGTATGTGGATAAAACAAGTCCGAGGCGATTATCGAACCAAACGGGGCGACCTGTCAATGTAAAAACGAGTGCCTCTCCGGGCCTCTTTTGCTTTTCCGCGCTTTTGCGCTAAAAGCGTGGAACGAGACGGAATGAAAAAAGGAGGATGTTATGGCAGTCAACGACGATCTGAGTGAAGCCCAAGTGGAGGAGTTCTTCTCGACCTTGAGCAACTGGGGAAAATGGGGAACGGACGATCAGCTTGGCGCGCTCAACTATATTACGTCTGAGAAACGCGCGCAGGCCGCTGCCGAGGTGAAAGACGGACACTCCGTGTCGTTATCTCTCCCCTTGGCAACGCATCACGGGCCGGATAATCCGACCCCGGTCATGCACTTGATGATGAAGACCGGTGCGCCGGGTGAGGAGAGCCTGGTCCCCCTGCCGTATAGTGCCGATTATTTCGCTATCGCCCCGCACGGGGTTGCGAATACGCATATCGATGCCCTGTGCCACGTGTTTCATAACGATAAGATGTATAACGGCTATCCCTCCTCTGACGTGACCGCCCAGGGCGCGCTGAACGGGGCGATCCATTCGATTAAAAACGGCATTGTGTCACGCGGGGTGTTGATCGATATTCCGTCGCTCAAGAACCGTGACTATCTGGAACCGGGTGAGGCGATCACGCCGGCGGACCTGGAAGCTGCGGAGCAGGCCGGAAACTTCAAAGTTGAAGAAGGCGATGTGCTTTTTGTGCGGACTGGACGCCATGTGCGCCAAAAAGCCCAGGGCAACTGGGATGCGCTTCAGGACGGCCTGGCCGGGCTGGGCGCGGCCTGTCTGCCCTGGATTCACGAGCGGAAGATTGCCGTACTCGGCTGTGACGGAGTGAGTGACGTTGTGCCGAGCGGCTATGACACCCTCATCATGCCCATCCACTCGTGTACCCTGGTGGCCATGGGTATACACCTGCTTGACAACTGCATGTTGGATGACCTGAGCGCCGCTTGTGCCGCGCACTCACGCTGGACGTTCATGCTGACGGTGGCTCCATTGGTTCTGGTCAAGGGGA
>MKWU01003138.1_pt1 | contig 22608 bp, 20 predicted proteins | sample 809101 | NCBI WGS metagenome assembly MKWU01 (sample SAMN05860141, study PRJNA318959) | sponge metagenome | host: Aplysina aerophoba | place: Slovenia: Piran, Adriatic Sea, Gulf of Piran | collected 2013-05-07 | reverse complement strand
AGCCGCTCATCGAGACGATCACCGCCCAACGAGCCCAACCCCTCACGCAACACACCCAACACCGCCGACAACCAACCCGCCGGATCCCCACCAGCCGCCGACGCGCTCACACCCCCACACCCGCACACCCCCGCACCAGCGCCAACAACGCCCGCACCCGCAGCGCCCGCCTCACCGTTCCCACGCGCCGCCGAACCGCCCACGTCCCGCCCCACAGCGCCCGCCTCACCGTTCCCACGCGCCACCGGACCGCCCACGTCCCGCCCCGCAGCGCCCGCCTCACCGTTCCCACGCGCCACCGGACCGCCCACGTCCCGCCCCGCAGCGCCCGCCTCACCGTTCCCACGCGCCTCCGGACCGCGGCCACCCCCGCACCCGTCGCCGTGCCTGCTGCCACCGGACCTGTCACCGTTGGTTACCGCAGACGCCGCCGGGCCGAACCCTCGGCGCTCAGAAGCCGTCGCGCCCGCAGCGCTCTCAGCGCGAGGCGCCGGCGCGGCATCGGCATCGATCACGCCAACAGCAGCGGTGTTGTCGCTGCTGTTGGCGATGAGGGTGGGATCGGTCACTGGTCACTCCCCGCGAGCGTTCGGCTCGGGTCGACTCCCGTCGACGAGCCGGTCGGGGAAGACCGACCCCGCTGCGATCGAGGTCAGTGACCGGTACCCCCAACTATATCGACCCCCTACGACACTCACAACACCTGTTCGTCGAATAGCGGAAACATATTCTCAACAATTAAGGCATCCTCACCGTCGCTACCGCCGGCCGCCGCAGCATGAACTCAGTGCGGAGATGCCGGGCGTGCAGATGAGCGGGAACACCTTTCCGGCCCGGGAAGAGCCGCAGGTCACACCGACAGCCGGCCCGGACCGAAAGGCAGTTCCCGGGCAAAGGCCGAGCATCCCTCCACTGTCAGGACGGCACTTCCCCGCATCTCACACCCCCACACCCTCGGTGGATCCAGGCTTAGCCGAGACCGACCGCCGCGCCACACGCGGGCACCGCCGGGCCCCCCGACTCCGACAGCGGCTTACGTACTATCATGATACAACAATATGTATTGAACCTATTGATTAGCCTCACCGGTCTCGCCTCGACACAGGTCGCTTGCAGCCGCCCGCTGCCGCCCCACCGGCTACGATCCGAATGGCACTTTGTGGAGCAGGCAATCCTCGGCGTTCTCGCCCTCGTGGTGACGGTCATGCTCTACCTTGACCGCACCCGGCGCGGCGACACCCATGAACTCCGCAACGAGATTCGCGGCTCAGCCGCCCGGACCGACGAGCGCATCGATCAACTCGACGCCACGGTCACGAGCCTCCCCGAAAGCCTCGGGCAGGCCAAGCGGCGAACCGGGGTCCTCGTCGCCGACGAGTAGCAGACACCGCGTCCGCCGGACCTGCTGACCGGCGGCCATCTCGACGTGGATGTCTGCACCGCCCTTCCCCCCGGCGTCGGAGGCACTGCTCCAGATCGAACCCCCGTTCTCGCTCGCCGACGGGCACTCGGTGGGCGCAGCCGCTGCCGTCGGGAGGCCGGGCCGAGTCCCTGGCAGGCACCGGGCAGCGCATACGGCGGCTCGAACCGGCGCACACGGACTCCGGAATGATCGTTCACGGAGACGCCGTGAAGACCCACGCGCTACGCAAGCAGGGGCGGCCGGTCTCGGCGACCACCCGCTTGCACGATCGCAGGCGCATCGACCTGCGATGCCATCCCGCCGTCCGGCGCCGCGAGTGAATGCAATCCGGCCTCCGGGAGATCCCCATACGCGGCGACATTGCTGCGGAGTCCGTTCTGCTGATGAGCACCGGAATTCGCAACGACCCCGCGGACCAGTTGATCGTCGCGACGGCCATGGTGACAGGGATACGCCTCGCCACGGCAGGCCGCCGGATCATCGCCCGGGCACAGCGGACGCGGCTCGTACCGCTGGCCGACCCAAGGGCCGACACCGAGGGTGAGTCGTCGGGCTGCCGGTCACTAGCTGCACCCGGTCAAGTCCATAGACGGTCGCTGAGGCATCCAGAGCCAGCGGACACTCAGCAGAGCCAGCAAACCTTGACGGCACATCCAACTTGGACGCAACAACGCGATATGTGTGCTCAACGAAGGCCGGGGCGACCGCCCCGGCAACTCATGTCAGCCTGGGATGCCCACTTGCCAGACATCCTCGCTCAACGAAGGCCGGATCGGCCGATCACGGCAACCTGAATTCCGCGCGATTCTTGTCGTTGGGCACGACAACGACAAGAATCGCGCGAATCGCAACTCCGGTGGTCCATGGCCAACGGAGGCCAGCCCGGCAGATGTCTTGACCGAGCCTCGACAGAGTCCAGACAATCGCCGTTGGGCGACAGGCGAGTTGTCCGTTCAGAGCACATTCACCCAGTCCAGCGCTCAACGAAGGCCGGTCCTGTCGGACCGGCAACTCAACACCCTCGATGGTCTGATGATCCACGCGCAGGTCCGCTCAACGAAGGCCGGTCCTGTCGGACCGGCAACTCTCCAAGATCTGCTGAGCAGCCTCGATCCTGTCCCCGCCCGCTCAACGAAGGCCGGTCCTGTCGGACCGGCAACTCGCGTACCGGCTGCTGACCTCTTCGGGGCGCTCCTGTCGCGCTCAACGAAGGCCGGTCCTGTCGGACCGGCAACTCCGGTCGGGCGCTGCGGCTCGCCGAACAGGTTGGTCTCCGCTCAACGAAGGCCGGTCCTGTCGGACCGGCAACTCTTCCGAGATGACCGAGAGCGCCAGTATCACGGCCCTGCGCTCAACGAAGGCCGGTCCTGTCGGACCGGCAACTCGCACCGGCGTCGACCTGCTCACCTCGGCGATCAACGCCGCTCAACGAAGGCCGGTCCTGTCGGACCGGCAACTCCCGGGACCCGCCCCGGAAGCCCGAGGCGGCGCCGAGGCGCTCAACGAAGGCCGGTCCTCTCGGACCGGCAACTCTTTCTGTCGATCCATCCACGGGCGCGCGGCCTGACCCGCTCAACGAAGGCCGGTCCTGTCGGACCGGCAACTCCGGTCGTGATGATCGGGGCGGCGGTGGCGTGTGCGTGCGCTCAACGAAGGCCGGTCCTGTCGGACCGGCAACTCCGTGCGACCGGCCGGCGAGGGCGCGGCTGCGTACGTCGCTCAACGAAGGCCGGTCCTGTCGGACCGGCAACTCCGGGGACCTGGGAAATTCGGGTGACGGGTGCCGACGGGACTCGCTCAACGAAGGCCGGTCCTGTCGGACCGGCAACTCCTTCCTCGGCATTCTCCAGGCAGTCGAGCACTCTGTCCGCTCAACGAAGGCCGGTCCTGTCGGACCGGCAACTCTTCCAGCCGGCCAGGTGCTCGTTGGCGTGGGGGAGGCACGCTCAACGAAGGCCGGTCCTGTCGGACCGGCAACTCCGGGGCATCCCCATTCGGTAGGTCTGGGGGATGCTCGCTCAACGAAGGCCGGTCCTGTCGGACCGGCAACTCCGCCGCAACCAGAGCTTCGACGCCGTGGCCACCGTGACCGCTCAACGAAGGCCGGTCCTGTCGGACCGGCAACTCGAGGCAGTGCCGCACGGCGGCCCCCCACTGGACCTTCGCTCAACGAAGGCCGGTCCTGTCGGACCGGCAACTCTCCGCGCTCGACGGCGAGGCGGGCGACGTACTCGGCCGCTCAACGAAGGCCGGTCCTGTCGGACCGGCAACTCCTATTGTTTCGATGTTGGGGCGCGCGATGCGCCACACCGCTCAACGAAGGCCGGTCCTGTCGGACCGGCAACTCACGTCTCAGCCACACGACAGGGGGCACGCTATGCGCGCGCTCAACGAAGGCCGGTCCTGTCGGACCGGCAACTCCTCGAAGCGGGAGGCCACGACGCCGACGCTCAACAACGAGCCGCTCAACGAAGGCCGGTCCTGTCGGACCGGCAACTCGTGGTGTGTGTCGGGTGCCGCGCAATCTTGGTTTCTCGCTCAACGAAGGCCGGTCCTGTCGGACCGGCAACTCGGCTCGACCGGTTGGGGTCCTGGTGGCGCCAGATTACCGCTCAACGAAGGCCGGTCCTGTCGGACCGGCAACTCCAATCGACCTGGCCGAGCAACGGGCCCACTTATACCGCTCAACGAAGGCCGGTCCTGTCGGACCGGCAACTCTGCAGAGCAGGTCAGCCGCCCAGAGCGCACCGCCGGCGCGCTCAACGAAGGCCGGTCCTGTCGGACCGGCAACTCATCGCACACCTCGACGGCCGGCACCAGGGCCCGCCCCGCTCAACGAAGGCCGGTCCTGTCGGACCGGCAACTCTCCAGCTGATCACGCACTCCTCGACGACGGCGACCGCCGCTCAACGAAGGCCGGTCCTGTCGGACCGGCAACTCGCGGCGGTCTGGGCGGTGACGGAGTTGGCGGGGTCCCACGCTCAACGAAGGCCGGTCCTGTCGGACCGGCAACTCCATGACCCGCCCGCCCGGCATCGCCGGAAATATTCCACGCTCAACGAAGGCCGGTCCTGTCGGACCGGCAACTCCCGGTACAGGATCTCTGAGAGGATCATCGCTCGCCGCCGCTCAACGAAGGCCGGTCCTGTCGGACCGGCAACTCGTGGCGGCACACGACCAGGTAGGCGAGGGGGCAGAGCGCTCAACGAAGGCCGGTCCTGTCGGACCGGCAACTCAGGGCAGACTTGTGAGCATTAGGTAGGAAGAACGCCCGCTCAACGAAGGCCGGTCCTGTCGGACCGGCAACTCCTGGAATGCATCTACCAATGCCTGGGTAGGTGCTTTATCGCTCAACGAAGGCCGGTCCTGTCGGACCGGCAACTCCTCAATCCTGACACGGCCAGGGCGTTCGGCAGCATCGCTCAACGAAGGCCGGTCCTGTCGGACCGGCAACTCTCCGGCCCGAACTCACCGAGCCGGCTCCCGGTCCACGCGCTCAACGAAGGCCGGTCCTGTCGGACCGGCAACTCGAGACTCGGGCGAGGCTTGCTATCGACGCGCGGATCGCTCAACGAAGGCCGGTCCTGTCGGACCGGCAACTCCTCGCCGGTGGCCATCGTCTGCGTGCGGTCCTGCCGTCGCGCTCAACGAAGGCCGGTCCTGTCGGACCGGCAACTCGGTGGACGAGCACACACCACGACCTCCACCTCATCCGCGCTCAACGAAGGCCGGTCCTGTCGGACCGGCAACTCCTGGCGCAGCGCATGACCGCCTACGCGTCGCTCGCGCACGCTCAACGAAGGCCGGTCCTGTCGGACCGGCAACTCCTGGTCGCCGTCGACGACGACATGCGCGAGCGCCTGCAGCGCTCAACGAAGGCCGGTCCTGTCGGACCGGCAACTCTCGCGGTCGATCGTCGGCGTGTAGGTGCCGGCGGTCGCTCAACGAAGGCCGGTCCTGTCGGACCGGCAACTCGGAGCAACGCCCCGCCGGCGGGCCGTGTGGACTTTCCGCTCAACGAAGGCCGGTCCTGTCGGACCGGCAACTCTCGTGTGTGTCTAGCGACCGTAGGGCCGTCGCCCTGCCGCTCAACGAAGGCCGGTCCTGTCGGACCGGCAACTCCGCAGTCGTCAGGCACTCCCGTGCCGGACCGAGGAACCGCGCTCAACGAAGGCCGGTCCTGTCGGACCGGCAACTCCCGGAACGGCTTCAGGCGGCGGGCGTTCACCACCGGAGCGCTCAACGAAGGCCGGTCCTGTCGGACCGGCAACTCCCGATGATCGAAACCACAGTCGGCGCATTTTCCAATCCCGCTCAACGAAGGCCGGTCCTGTCGGACCGGCAACTCCCCACCAGTGGGGTCGGGGACGTTCAGGGTGCCCCATCGCTCAACGAAGGCCGGTCCTGTCGGACCGGCAACTCCCCAGACCTACCGAATGGGGATGCCCCGCCGACCCGACGCTCAACGAAGGCCGGTCCTGTCGGACCGGCAACTCGCGAGCTTCGACGCCGCGGCCTCACCCGTCTGGGCGCTCGCTCAACGAAGGCCGGTCCTGTCGGACCGGCAACTCGCGAGGACCTGGGTCGGCCCGAACCGCCAGTGCGACTCCGCTCAACGAAGGCCGGTCCTGTCGGACCGGCAACTCGATCGGTCGTCAGCCAGGTGGTTGCGGAAGTTCCCCTCCGCTCAACGAAGGCCGGTCCTGTCGGACCGGCAACTCGGGTCTAGCAGGGTGACGTAGGGTCCACGCTCGGTGCCGCTCAACGAAGGCCGGTCCTGTCGGACCGGCAACTCTGGCGGGCAGGCCGGCGTCAGCGGGATGGTCGGCGAGCGCTCAACGAAGGCCGGTCCTGTCGGACCGGCAACTCTCTGTATACCGCCCTTGCAATCCCTGTAGGAGTGTCGCTCAACGAAGGCCGGTCCTGTCGGACCGGCAACTCACGCTGGCGGTACTCAGGATCGCCCCGGCCCCGTCCGCTCAACGAAGGCCGGTCCTGTCGGACCGGCAACTCAGGAGAATCTCGGGGATGAACGCCGCGTCGTCGATCGCTCAACGAAGGCCGGTCCTGTCGGACCGGCAACTCGCGCGTCGTCGGCGGGTACGAAGGCGAGGTCCTCGTACGCTCAACGAAGGCCGGTCCTGTCGGACCGGCAACTCATGATCGCGGCGGGCCGCGCGCTGGGGGCGGTGTTCTCCGCTCAACGAAGGCCGGTCCTGTCGGACCGGCAACTCGGAGCGGGTCGGCCTGCGCGTCCCGGCGACTGCTCCTCGCTCAACGAAGGCCGGTCCTGTCGGACCGGCAACTCCTGTACTTCCGGACCACGCCGACCACCTCGCCCTGCGCTCAACGAAGGCCGGTCCTGTCGGACCGGCAACTCCCGCCACGCCTCGACCAACGGACCCGCAGGCCGAAGCTCGCTCAACGAAGGCCGGTCCTGTCGGACCGGCAACTCGCGTCGCGGGGTCTTCTTTGATCATGTCGTTCTCCTGATCGCTCAACGAAGGCCGGTCCTGTCGGACCGGCAACTCCTCCAGTCCAGATCGGTAGACGAAATGGTCGTCTTTCGCTCAACGAAGGCCGGTCCTGTCGGACCGGCAACTCCCGATGCACGCAGCCGGAAGATCGGCGGCCCCAACGGCCGCTCAACGAAGGCCGGTCCTGTCGGACCGGCAACTCAGCCAGCCGCGTCAGCGCTTCAGCGATTGCTTTGACCGCTCAACGAAGGCCGGTCCTGTCGGACCGGCAACTCCTGCGCGCAGCGATGCGGGCGCGTCGGCGGACGTCAGCGCTCAACGAAGGCCGGTCCTGTCGGACCGGCAACTCCCCACACAAGCCGCTAGGACCGCCACAGAGAATCCCACGCTCAACGAAGGCCGGTCCTGTCGGACCGGCAACTCCTGATCCCGCCCACGTGAAACGGCGCGCAGGTGTTCCGCTCAACGAAGGCCGGTCCTGTCGGACCGGCAACTCCGCCAGCGCTGCAGCGTGCCGTGCGAGATCCCGGTCGCTCAACGAAGGCCGGTCCTGTCGGACCGGCAACTCGACCATAAGGAGAAGCATACCATCCAGTTATCTGGCGCTCAACGAAGGCCGGTCCTGTCGGACCGGCAACTCCTGACGTCTGCGACCGTTGTGTGCCAACGCGTACAGTAACGCTCAACGAAGGCCGGTCCTGTCGGACCGGCAACTCCGGACACGGTTCTCCGAGCAGCCGTCCTTCCTCTCGCCCGCTCAACGAAGGCCGGTCCTGTCGGACCGGCAACTCTTCAGCGAGAAGACAAAGGCTGCCGGATCGCTGCCCTTCGCTCAACGAAGGCCGGTCCTGTCGGACCGGCAACTCATGGAGGATCGGGACATCGACCGCCTGTATCTGCACGCTCAACGAAGGCCGGTCCTGTCGGACCGGCAACTCCGGCGCCGGTACCTCAGGCCTCGTCCAGGCCGGCGCGCTCAACGAAGGCCGGTCCTGTCGGACCGGCAACTCCTAAAGAGTAGGATAAATGGCCGCTACACAACGCGCTCGCTCAACGAAGGCCGGTCCTGTCGGACCGGCAACTCGTCATAATCACCTGATTATTTATAGCGCTGTCTACGCGCTCAACGAAGGCCGGTCCTGTCGGACCGGCAACTCGCCACCATGACCGACACCACCACCGGACACCTCGACCCCGCTCAACGAAGGCCGGTCCTGTCGGACCGGCAACTCTGTTCGGCCCCGCCACCTATACCCGCGGCCTGCGCTTCGCTCAACGAAGGCCGGTCCTGTCGGACCGGCAACTCCTTTAGCGGAGTTCCTCTGCGGTGCACGTACAGCGCGCGCTCAACGAAGGCCGGTCCTGTCGGACCGGCAACTCTCTACGGGCCGGGGCGGCACCAGAACCCCGACGGGTCGCTCAACGAAGGCCGGTCCTGTCGGACCGGCAACTCAGGATGCTGCGTGCGCGGGCACCGACATCGAACTCTGCGCTCAACGAAGGCCGGTCCTGTCGGACCGGCAACTCCCGAGGACCTGCGGGGAATGCCCTCGATCGCCGAGCCCGCTCAACGAAGGCCGGTCCTGTCGGACCGGCAACTCTGGGATTATTTGTCCCAGGAAGTTGTCCATCCATTGCCCGCTCAACGAAGGCCGGTCCTGTCGGACCGGCAACTCCCAACGTTGCTGGATAAGACCACACGCGTCCAGAGCGCTCAACGAAGGCCGGTCCTGTCGGACCGGCAACTCCCCGGAGCGGGACTCCCGCAGGGGGGAAAGCTCAGCGCGCTCAACGAAGGCCGGTCCTGTCGGACCGGCAACTCAAGGTGCGCGGGTTGTGCTCTTGGAACTGTTGCATGCGCGCTCAACGAAGGCCGGTCCTGTCGGACCGGCAACTCCTCCACCGAATCTATGCACTTCAAGACTGTAACACCCGCTCAACGAAGGCCGGTCCTGTCGGACCGGCAACTCGGGTATTGGTGCCGGATTCTCATATCGACGATAGCGCGCTCAACGAAGGCCGGTCCTGTCGGACCGGCAACTCTAAGAAGAGTCTCAGCATCTCCGTCCGACTCGATAAATCGCTCAACGAAGGCCGGTCCTGTCGGACCGGCAACTCCCCGACGGGGTTGCCGCCGCCGGGCGCGCTGCGGCCCGCTCAACGAAGGCCGGTCCTGTCGGACCGGCAACTCCATCCCCCGGCGCCGGGGACCACCCCCACCGCCTGCCGCTCAACGAAGGCCGGTCCTGTCGGACCGGCAACTCTGGTGCAGTCGGCGGCGGCGCAGGTGTTCATTCGGCGCTCAACGAAGGCCGGTCCTGTCGGACCGGCAACTCCGGCGTTGCGCCCTGCTGACCGTGGTGCGCCACGCCGCTCAACGAAGGCCGGTCCTGTCGGACCGGCAACTCCGGATCAGGTCGCCGCGCAGTCCCTGGTTGACCATCGCTCAACGAAGGCCGGTCCTGTCGGACCGGCAACTCTGTGGTCGTGACGCGGACCGTAGGGCGCTCGCCCTGCCGCTCAACGAAGGCCGGTCCTGTCGGACCGGCAACTCCCAAGGTGGCCATTCAAGGCGTCAACGGAACCTCCCGCTCAACGAAGGCCGGTCCTGTCGGACCGGCAACTCCCGGTATCCATTGTCCAGTGCGTTGTGCACACAATGTCCGCTCAACGAAGGCCGGTCCTGTCGGACCGGCAACTCCGTCGTTAGACCCGCCCACCTTCTTCCTCAAGTGAATCGCTCAACGAAGGCCGGTCCTGTCGGACCGGCAACTCCACCACCCTCGCAGAGGCCGGCGAATGTGCCTGGTGCGCTCAACGAAGGCCGGTCCTGTCGGACCGGCAACTCGGCGGAGATCAGGAACAAGCCCGTTCGGGACATCATCGCTCAACGAAGGCCGGTCCTGTCGGACCGGCAACTCCCTCCGATCGGGTCCCCCGTCGGGACCGTTAGGTTCAGTCGCTCAACGAAGGCCGGTCCTGTCGGACCGGCAACTCCTGCCCGCGTTGGGCTACACGGCAACCGTTCGAGCCCGCTCAACGAAGGCCGGTCCTGTCGGACCGGCAACTCGCGACGTGACCGCATCCCCCCTCGCCTCGGCTAGCTCGCTCAACGAAGGCCGGTCCTGTCGGACCGGCAACTCGTACACAAAGAAGCGCTCGGCATCAAGTTCTCCCCCGCTCAACGAAGGCCGGTCCTGTCGGACCGGCAACTCCGGATCATCGGCAACGTCGACGGCGCCTCGTTCGCCGCGCTCAACGAAGGCCGGTCCTGTCGGACCGGCAACTCCATCGTCGCCGTCGCCTCGGAGATCAGCGCGGCGCCCCGCTCAACGAAGGCCGGTCCTGTCGGACCGGCAACTCTTCGCGGTCCTCTGGACGGTCGCGACCGGCGGGGTCGCTCAACGAAGGCCGGTCCTGTCGGACCGGCAACTCGATCCTATGCGCCAGGAGACCCGCTAGAACGGTTCCTGCGCTCAACGAAGGCCGGTCCTGTCGGACCGGCAACTCGTAGGGAATCTTGTAGTCCCACGGCGACGGGAACCGCGCTCAACGAAGGCCGGTCCTGTCGGACCGGCAACTCAAGCGTAGACCTCCACGGCGACCCGGCGGTCGGGGACCGCTCAACGAAGGCCGGTCCTGTCGGACCGGCAACTCTCGCATCGTCAAGCTGTCGGGGTACACGGCGCGGACCGCTCAACGAAGGCCGGTCCTGTCGGACCGGCAACTCCTCGCCGACACGCCGGCCGTGGTCCGGTTCGTGTCCGCTCAACGAAGGCCGGTCCTGTCGGACCGGCAACTCTCGGCGTCGTAGTAATACCTCGCCGACGGGGAGACGCTCAACGAAGGCCGGTCCTGTCGGACCGGCAACTCCATGTCGCCGGCGGATATGCAGTTGCTGGATGTGCCGCTCAACGAAGGCCGGTCCTGTCGGACCGGCAACTCCTACTCCAGCAGTTGCCCGGAGCGGCGCCGACGAAGAACGCTCAACGAAGGCCGGTCCTGTCGGACCGGCAACTCCAGGTGGCGACACCAGAGGCACAGGAACGGGGCGGCCGCTCAACGAAGGCCGGTCCTGTCGGACCGGCAACTCCCCCCGAGAGCCCTTATCTTATATCTATATACCATCGCTCAACGAAGGCCGGTCCTGTCGGACCGGCAACTCCTGGGGATCGGGCCAAGTCAGGTCAGCGACCCGTTCGGCGCTCAACGAAGGCCGGTCCTGTCGGACCGGCAACTCCGCCGAGTCCGGAGGCGATCTCGTCGCGGAAAACCGCTCAACGAAGGCCGGTCCTGTCGGACCGGCAACTCCTGAATGAAGCAACGCAAGCTATGGACGTTGTTACCGCTCAACGAAGGCCGGTCCTGTCGGACCGGCAACTCGCCGCAGCGACTTGAAGACCGAGATGTCCCGATCGCACGCTCAACGAACGCCGGTCCTGTCGGACCGGCACCCCGCCGCAGCGACTGAAAGACCGAGATGTCCCGATCCCACCCTCAACGAAGGCCGGTCCTGTCGGCCCGGCAACTCTGCCCGCCAGGGCCTGTGTCCCACCCATCGGGCATCTTCGCTCAACGAAGGCCGGTCCTGTCGGACCGGCAACTCGTCCCCCGCGTCGTAGTCGTAGGGCGTCGTGGTGAGCGCTCAACGAAGGCCGGTCCTGTCGGACCGGCAACTCTGCCCCACGTCTTATCTTGAGACATTACGCCACATGGGCAACACGCGCCTGCGTATCGAATAGTCAGAAAAGCACCGAGATTGTTTCTCGATGTGTTCGCTTTCCAAGGATCACTCGAGGTTCGCAGCGCTACAAGATCCAGGGCTCGCCCAGTTCGTGTGACCTGCGCCGACCGAGAGTCGTTCGAGCCGTTTGGATCTGACCTGCGAAACGATAGATGACGACGCTGTCGCGTTCCGGGTTGATCACGTCTTGCAGTTCGCCGACCAAGCGACCAAACCTCTCCGGTGAGACGCGGCACTCGAAAACCGAGAACTGCACCCGCTCGCCGTACTTCTCACACACGTCGGCAACCTGTCGCAATCGTTGAGCGCCTGGACCTTCTGTATCGGCAATGTCGTAAGCGACGAGGACGTCCATCACTGCGGAACGAGAAACGGTGGATAGACGGGTAGGTCTCCGCGAAGGTGGCGAGCAAGCAACGTGGCCTGGATCGATGGCAACGCCCAACGCTGAACCGACTGCCGCAATACCGGGTGGTGGACGTCGACATCCTTGGAGGACTCCCACAAGTTGATCAGGTCGGTGCGGCTGTCGTCGTGGAGGTACACCGCTCCGCCGGGAGTACGGACGAAGCTCTCCGGGCCTAGTTGACGTCGTCGCACCAGCGTGACGACGAAGCGGTCGACGAGGGGACGAAACTCCTCGGCGAGATCCAATGCCAGTGACGGACGTCCAGATCGCGGGCGGTGGAAGAACCCCAACTGGTGGTCGAGGCCAACAGCATCCAAAGCGCCTACCAACTCCGTCACGAGCAGGCCGTAGCAATACCCGAGCATTGCGTTCACGGGATCGCGAGGCGGTCGGCGGGTTCTCGCGGCGAAGGCCAAGTGGCTCTCGCTCAGGATCTCCTTCACAGCTCCGAAGTAGATCCGGGCTGCATCGCCCTCGATACCGCGAACGTGGTCTGCTGTCTGCGCGCTGACCAGTCGCGAGATTCGGGCACCGATCTGTTCTGCGCGCGCTTTCAACCGATCAGAGGCAGACGCGTTGCGCTCGTCACGAGCCCAGCGATTGACCACCCGACGGCTGTTCTGCAGCTTCCCGGCGACAATCGCTCGTGACAATTCCAGCGAATGCTCCGAGTCGCCCACAGCGGCGTACAAGGCGGAGCGAAGGTGAACGTTGCCCCCGGTCGGCCCCCCGACAACGAACCGGATCGCGCCGTTCCTCTTCAGTGACGCCACCCGGACGTTTCGTTCGACACATGCGCCCAAGGCATCAGTCGTCATCTGAGCTCCGCCGATCAGGATGACCCCATCGATCGCCTCCAAGGGAACCCGCTGTCGACCGTCAGGACCCGACACGAGCAAGGAACCGCGACGACATCTCACCTTCGCCCGATGCTCCCGCACGTAGACGGTGCTCAGGTAACGCATTCGAGAACCTCGGCACGCACGTACGCGTCGACCGAGGAGGCGTTGCTCGTCAGAGCGGGAAGGCAGTGGTGCAGCAGTTGACACTCAGTGCATCGACGATCGTTCGGCGCCTCCGGGAGGCGTCCGGACCTCAGCTGGGCTCGAATCGCGGACACGATCTCGACCACTCGGACACGCAAACCGTCCGAACACTCAACGCGTTCCCGCTGCCTCGTACCCCCGAACCAGACGAATCCTTCGTTGATCCTGACCTTGAGCATCTCTTCGAGACACATGGCCTGAGCACAAACCTGCAGGTCCGCGGCAAGGCCATGCCGCACACCGGCCTTGTATTCGACGGGCCTCACGCGGCCCTCTTCGATCTCGACGGCGTCCGCCCGCCCGGTGAGGCCGAGGCTCTCGGACCAGAGCGGGATCGCTCGAAGAACGAGCCGGCCGCGCTCTCTGCGGTGTTCACCGCTGTCGACCCGGCGATGCGCTCGCGCGCCGCGAACGGTGTGCCGATTGTCGCTCCACACGCCATCACAGTGAATGAGGGCGCACTGACGAGGGCAATAGGCGTAATGCTCGATCGCTGAGATCGCCACTACCGGCTCGTCACTCAAAGCCGCTCCGATCCGTAACCTACGGTGGGATCCGCGGAGCCTCGAGACTCATATCCGACCGTACGCCACGCGGCGTGAACGCCGAGCCGGTTCCAGGCCTCATAGTTGTACCTCGGCTCCTTGACGGCAGTGTCATCTCCGCGCTGCCGACGTCGGGCAAGAGGCCAAGCGTCGAGAAGCGCGTCAATGCCTGCGAGGTCGAGGGGCTGGCGCCAGACTGGCCACTCGAAGAAGCGATGTGGAGTGGACTGCCAGCCTCGCTGCCGCGCGGAGCTTCGTAACCGCGATCGACTTGTCCGCTGGTCGGTTCCATCGCCTCGGACGGGCAGGAGTGCAAGCCCGAAGAAGGCGAGCACCTCGATAACCGGATCAACGGTCTTGCGGGAACTATCGGCTTGGGTGGTCACGCGGGTCAGATCAAAACCAAGCCCATTGTCGACCACCCTCTGCCCTCGTCCGTCGAGAGTGGCGGCTATGCGTTCAGCAGGACGATCGATATAGGCATGTGACTTCAACAAGCGGTGGTGCAACCACTTGATCGTTCCCGGCCCCGGTGGATCGAGGGGAGCATGAGCCACCTCGCCACGCTCAAAAACGTGCAGGTCCGTCATTGTCGAAGAGAGCGTCCAAGAGTCGGCGTGAGAACGGACAGCGCGGGCGCGCTCCACGAACAGATCCACCGGTACTTTGCGCTCCATGCTGCCGAGTGCCGGCCACTCATTCGCAATGGGCATCCTCTTGAGGCGCTCATCATCCGGCCATGACCTCGCCAAGGCATCAACCGGATCGTCGTCGCCCTCTACGGACAGAACCGCCACGGGGATCGCGTCAGCAGTCCACCGGAGCCGTACCGCATCGCTCAGGACCGCTGCCCCGACCGCAGCCAACCAGGCATTCAGCCAATCCGCCGGCAGTCCATGACACACTCGTTCCACCACTAGAGCACCTCCAGTTCGCGCACCGCGGAGCCCGCTGACACCGCATGGTCGGCTTGACGAACGATTGCTTCGAGCAGAGCCAATCCCCATGGCCCGAATAGATCGTTGAGACGCTTGAAACGGGCAGGCTGGGCCCAGTCGATCTCCGACAGATCAGCGGAACACGAGACCTCGATCCCGTCAAGTTCGTAGGCCACGACAGCGCTCGTGCCGTCCTCCACGGCCGGCACGAGCGGCCGGCCCTTTCCGTGATGACTGATGACGAGATGAACAAGGAGATCTGCCATCTCGCTGTCGAATCCGCCGTTCGTCGTCGTTAGCCACTGGCGGACCAAGCGGGCGGAGAGGTCTTCGTGTCGACCTCCCAACGGCCATCCGGCCGCCGCACGGGCGGCGGACCACCGCTGAGGGGGCATGGCCGACTTGGCGACCAAGGGACCTCCGGAATCGGTCGTGCCCGTGGGATCGAGCCACCGCTGGAAGCGATCGTCGGCTTTCCCGACGTCATGGAACGAACCGGCCCGCTCCATGGTCGCGGTTACGTCAGGTGACACCCCGAGAACGGCTGCGACGCGCCCGGCTCTCGTTCCGACCTCGCTGCCGTGGCTCTCGAGATCCGTGGCGGTCACAGCGAGCGAGACCTCGTCGAGTTCATCGACACGACTGGCACTCCGGTCCTGCAATCGCCGCAAGTGGGGCACCTCGCGGCGCGCGCCGACAGCCGGCAGGCCGCTGTCCAGTTCTGAGATGAACTCTGTCCAGCCACTGAGCGATGCCTCGTCGTAGTCGCTGTCGTTCAGAGCCGGGGGCGGGTGCTCACGGAGGTGATCGAGCAGTTCGTCGAGGGCATCCGTTCGCTCGGAGTCGCCGACCTCATCGTGGCCCTCAACCTCCCCGATCACGAGCCGAATCCAGCGGCGAACGGAATCGGCACTGAGCCGGTCTCCGTCGCGAGCGGGATCGTCGCACAGCCGTCGGAGGGCCTCGACTTCGAGGGGAAGACCATGTTGAAGGATCGAGACATCGGCGACAGGCTCGTTGGAGTCAGGCGCCCAGCCGTCCGCATCGAGCAGGCCCCGATCCGTCGGCAGCACGAGTTGATCGCCGGGCCGCAGTTCATCAAGACGAACCGCCTCTACAGTGACCCGGTCCGAACCGATCCGGATCAACTCGTCGCCACCACCGAGCGCGTCGCGGAGCGCGCCGATCGGAGCCTCCACGAACTCCGATTCCGTCGGCCGGGGCCACAAGCGCTCGCCCGGTCCCGGCACATGGGCACGCCAAGTGACCGACGCCGAGAATTCGGGGCGCGAGATCCCCGAGAAGTATGGCTCGACAGGGGCCTCGCCATTCGGCGGCGTCGTGGTCTTGATCCACTCCCCCAAGATGGCGGGCAGAATCTCGGGCGCGCGGCCAGGATCATCGCCAGGTTCGCCGAGCACACCGGCGACTCGGCGCGGCGAGAGGTTGACGACGCCATCCTCAGCCGCCGCCCGAAGTCGTTTGAGCACCTCTTCCGGCTCAGCGCCGTAGACCGGCCATCCGTCTCCTGCCCGCCTCCCCTTCGGGGCGCAGTGAACATAGATTGCCTGTGCGTTCGGATGGCCACCAAGTCGGTTCACGCGGCCCATTCGCTGTGTCAGCGCCCGGACGCCGCACGCCTCTGTCACAAGGAACTCGGCGTCGATGTCGGCACCCACCTCGAGGGTCTGCGTCGCAACGACAACCAGGTGACGCGATCGGCGTTCCTCAGTCCGGCCTGCTCGCATCCCATCGAGAATCCGTTGCCGAGCAACTCTCGCCTCTCTCTCGCGGGTCTGGCCGGTCAGAACCACGATGTCGTCGCGATCAAGGTCAGTCTTGACCGCCTTCAACAATCGGTGCCTCACGGCTCGCGCCGTGGCGGGAGCGTTGACGAATATCACGCACGTCGCCGGCTTGCCCGCCTCGTCAAGCAGCGAGGCTGCCGCGTCGGCAAGCTGCGCTACCTGGTCGGGCTTGTCCGATACCCGGATCCTGGTGGGCTTCGCCGCGTCGAGTCGTCTCTTGATCTCGGAATGTTTCTCGTCGTCTTCGTCAAGTTCGAAGCGTTCTTTCCCGGCATTTCCCGTGGCCGTCAGAGCAACGACTCTGGGAGCAGCACGCAATCGGTTGAGCACGCAACGCCGCCACGGCGCGCACTCCTGCAGAGCCGGGAAGAGCCTCACCAGATGATCGGCCAGATGAGCCTCGTCGACCAGGACGAGACTGTCGGTACCGGCGAGGGCGGCGTCCACGGGGCGCATCGACCGCGACGATCCGTAGCCGCGGAACAGCAGCCGCGACCCGTACATGGGGATGGTCGAGAGAATGACAGCGGGCTGCGACGGATCCGTCGGTCGCCCCCAGGCCGCGCCGCCACGCAGTCGAATCACTTCAAGCGGCTCGGCCCGGGAATCCACCGCTAGCGACCGGAGGCGGCGCGCCACCGAGTGAAGCGCATCCGGCAAAGCCGATGTGCCCCGAGAGCCGTTAAGGGCATTCGAGAGCATCGTCCCGATGCGCTCGGCGTGATCGAACGTCGAGTCGACGAGGAGTCGGCGGTTGACGACCCACCAGATGCGAGTCGGCGCGGTCCGATCCGCCCCAGGCAGATGGGCTTGAGACGCCAACCACCAGATCGCGATGTCGAGACACGCCGTCTTCCCCAGACCTGTCGGAACGCCAATCTCCTCAGCTTCCTCCGGCCAGCGTGTGGCGCTCGCAACCGCCTGTGCGAGTCGCCGCTGCCACGGAAATGGCGCGCGCCCGTTGACCGCCTCGTAGAAGGCCTCGAACTCCGGCACCGCCGGAAGAGGCTCACTTGTTCCAATCTCACTCATCGGTGGACTCCCGTTGACGAACCGGGGCTTCGTCGAACACGGGGACACAGAGCCCGAGCCCGCGCTGACGGCCGGCCCCGATGACGATCGGCCCCGGTACCGGTTCCGCGAAGACAAGTTCGATGTGCGAGTAGGGACGACCCGGACGGTCCGGGCGATACACCTCGACTGGCGCCAAGTCGACTCCACCGTGCACCAGCGGGTGACGGTCGGAGCGGAACACCACAGGCTCGGGGAGGCCTGCGTGCGTACACCACCGGGCAATCTCGCCGAGCGTTAGCGGTCCGTGACGCTCATGAATAGCGGGGAATGCCGTTACCCAGCGGTCGCAGCGCTTCTTCCACCGGTCGGGGTTGGCCGCCCACGGACGCCGTTCCCCCGCCCAAGGATGCACCGCTACATGCAGACGGGCACCGCGAAGCTCACGGATCGACCTTGTGGCTGTTCGGACCTGTCGCACCACCGCGGGATCGGAGTCCGGTGGGAGCCATACGGCGAGGCCGTGGATACGGCCCCGGGAATGCGCGGAACCGACATCGGGTAGCGCGAGATAGCGGGCCAACTCGTAGCCACGACGTGTATGCCCGTGGCCGTGCAGTACCGCGGGCGGCTCACCGTGGATCCGCTCGTACTGGGCGAGCACGGCCTTCTTGAGCAGGGATGTCACCGCGGCGACGCGGCGACCTGAAACCGATGCATGGAGTTGTAGCCACGCGGCGACCGTTCCACCATCCGACTCATCCACGGCCGCGCCCGGAGAGCGGTAAGGGACCTGGTAGCGAAGAGCCGGATAGTGCGACCTCGCCACGTCGACTCCCCGCTCGCACCACGCCTGGTGGAACGAGTCCCAGACCTGTAGGTGCCCGAGCCGCGGCACGCTGACGGCGACATCGCCCTCCGGGTCGGGAACGAACCGCTCGTCGTCGCTGAGACCGTCGGGCAGCTGCGTTGAGATGCAGACGCGCACCGGAGAATCAGACGTCCCGAGATACCCAACGCGGGCGGCGCGCCTCTGCAGTGCCTCGACTATTCGTGCGGGAGCCTCGGACTCGTAGACGTACACGACGTGCCGGTTCTTTGCACAGACACGGACACCGGGACGTGTGGGCACGCCCGCTCGTGCTGCGTATTCCTGATGCGTGCCCTTCTCCGGCTTCCCGCTCTGGCGAACGACGTACCGGGTCTGCAACATCTGATGGATCGGTGACGGTTCGGCATGGATGATCGGCGGATCGAGCCGCTCCAAGAACTCGAGCTCGGATCCGTCCGTGACACGGCATTGATCGCCGGTCCCGTCAGCGGAGATCAGTGCGGCGAACATCCTGGCCGGCGAGGGGGGCCACTCGCCGCGAGTCATCCGCCCCGTGTGCGCCAAGCCGTCGGGATCGGCTCTGAAAGTCCCGTGGAGGAACTCCACATCGATCGTCAGAGTCATTCCGATGGCTCCGGCCACGTGGCCTCAATTGCGTCGCGAAGATTCGCTTTGGGCGTGAGCAGAACCGGCTCCCGGCCCCAGCCGCTCAGGGGAACACCGAGCGAAGCCGCATGCGCACGCGCCGACGCCAGAAGGTCCCCCGTGCTCGACGCGCCCCCGAGGTCTCGTTCCTCGTCGCCGTCGGAGCCGAGCCACTCGGTTCTGGTCGACACAACCCGCAGGTCGGCGCCAGACCGGAGCGCGAATCCTCGACCGAAGGCCAGAACGTGCGCGTGCAGTCCCAGCGCCACGAGCAGAGCACGGGCCGCGGTGTTCGCATCGGCGGAGTACGTGCTCCCGAGGCTGATGCGACGCAGCTGAGCGAATGAGACAGTGGCGGTCTGGGTGACACGGGAGAACGAGACCGCAGCAGCTGTGGCGTCGCTGTCACGCATGAACGGCACTTGGCCGTGGCCCATCTCCGAGAGCTTGTCAACCTTGGCATCCGACCGTGCGACCTTGCCGATGTCCCACTTCACCCGATCATCCGGATTGGACGTGACCACCGCGTCGGTGTTCAGGTTGAGTGGATCGCCCTTCAGTCCCTTGACCTTCGTCTCGACGGCGGCAGGGTGCCAGCCCACGATCTCCGAAACCCAAGCTCGCGCATGCTTGGTGTTCGCTCGCTTCTTCCCCAGGTGGGACTGCCAGTATCCGTACAGCGCCGCGCCGGGGAACCATTCGATCAACGGTGCGGCCGACCAAGGGGTGGCGTCGGCGAGCGCCCTCCCGAGTTCGGTTCTGAGGAAGTCCACGCCGTCCAACTGCGAGTCGCGCAAGTAGGCGTCGGCGACGCGGTGCGGGAAGTGCCAGCTCGAGATCTCTCGCGGCAGGTGCGCGGGGAGATGCGTCAGTTCGGACAGATCGAGCACGAACTCCGGGACCTCCAAGATGTCGCGCTGGGATCGGATCGCCTCCTCAAGGCGGTTCGCCTGCGAGGGAACGTTGTCGATCACGATCACCGGCGCGGGCTTCTCATCGTTCTCGTTGGCCCAGCGCTGGTCGCGCTGGTATTCGCCACCCTCGTAGACGGCCGGCTTGACGGACGCCCCGCGTCCGCCGAGCGGCTCCAACTCCGACTCGATGCGAATGCCCGCGTCGAATGAGTCGTCCGCGCAACCCGCGACGAGATCGGCCAGTGTGATTGTCTTCATGTTCTTCCTTTCGATGGACATGAGTCTCCTTTCGCTTGAATGACACACGCCAAACTGTGGCGTGGCTGGACCTTCTTCCCGATACCGCTCCTCGAGAGTGATACTTCACTTGCCAGATATACTATAGATACCAACAATGATCGCGGAAGGCAACCCGCCTGTGCCGCGCCGCGTGGGCACTGGCAATCGGTTCCGCCTGGATTTGCGGTGCGGGGCTGTCGCGTTCATCGGAATGAAGCATGCCCCAGGGGTGTGACACCGCTCCGGCCAGTGGTGAGCATTGCTGTTTCGGCACCCACCATGACCTGGGGAATCTCATCGATAGCCGGTCTTTCGAGAACGACACGCGAAGCAAGCAGCGACGGGGGCCTCGACGAGGTCGTGGAGGCGTTCAGGACCCGGCGCCTGGACCACGTCGAGTTCCCGTACTTGTATCTGGACGCCACCTATCTGAACGTGCGCAACACCGTTGCCCAGCCCGCGTCGATGGCCACCGTCGTCGCCACCGGCATCACCGCGGACGGCAACCGGGAGGTCCTGGGCTGCGACGTCGGCGACAGCAAGAGCGAGGCGTTCTGGCAACAGTTCCTGGGCTCGCTGCGCGACCGGGGCCTCGGTGGCATGCGCCTGGTGATCTCCGATGCGCACCGCGGCCCCGCCGCCGACCGGTGGACCCTCGCCGACCTCCACGACGAATGGCAGGCCACCGACCGCCGCTACCTCTCCGAGGACTCCATGAGCCTGCTCTACCCCGAGCGCGATGCCATCCCCACAGCCGAACTCACAACCGGCAACCAACACCGACGCTCAACTCGACAGCCCACCACTTGATGGGACGCCCCCAAGTCAACTCAACCGACCGCGAAAAACGCGGGACAGACCAGATAGTCCCACCTGCCAGGGATGGGAATGACGGTAGGAGCAGGCGAGTTAGGCTCAGTCTCCACAGGACCGATATTGGTACGGCCGTGCAGAATGGGAGTGACCGATGGGATCGGAGGATGCAGAGGGCGGCGGCGGTGCTGCATCGCAGGGTGCAACCGAGGAGTCGGCGCCTCGGCCCGAGCCGATAACCACCGAGAATCCTCAGCGCCCGACTGAGCGCCGAGACGCTGTGGCCGCGGCCCGGCGGACGGTGGCGGCGGCCCGAGGACGCCAGAGGTCGGCGGGAAACGGTTAGGGGGCCAGCCTGCCCCAGTGCAGCGCGGCGAGGCCCGCCAACACTGCGGTGGCTCCCGCCAAATTCACATAGAGCCACTTCCGACGGGCGTTGACCTGCGAATACAGCGCTGGTCACCACCTATCCGCTAACGCGCTTCGTCCTTATCAGCGCCGGGCACCCCTGATGCTCCCCGCACCTGCGGGGATGAGTAACCAGCCATCGGGTTGACCGTCCGATTCCGGATAGCACACGACAGGCGAGTGCGTCGGGTGGCCGTTCGGACTCTCGGCACCAATGGGGCCGGAAGACCTCGCTGAGATGGTCGCTCCAGTCGTCCAGTCCGGCCAATGCGCCTCTCAGAGTTCGGATCTGTGGGCCAACGCGACATCGATGCGGCCGGCGGTGGGTTCGGTGTCGTAGCCGCGCATCGTGCGAAGAGTTCGCAGAGCGGAAAGGGGGAGGTTGCTCAACGCCCACGCGCGCCCGGCCGTGTCCTCGCTGTCGATCATCCGCCCGGCGACGGCCACGGCGTCAGCGGGCAGACGCAGATCAGCGGGATGGGTGCCCGAGCTGAACAGACTCCAGAACTGCGGCGGGACCCGCTCGGGTGCCGGGCCGGGGACGGCCGCAGGCCGCGGCAAGGTCGCGAGCGTGTCGAGGCAGCGGTCCGAGAGGCTCAGTATCCACAGTTCGGCGACACGGGTCCCGTAACCCCACAGGACGCGCTCGGTCTCACAGCGCACCAACCCTTCCCGGTGCATCGCATCAAGACGTTCACGCGCAACTGTCACCGGAAGACCCGATGCGTCGGCCAGGCCCTCCACCGTCGAACCACCGATCCGGGCGCGAAGGATCGTCAACACGAGGCGATGATCGGCCGACAGCTGAGGATCGTCGTGGCGAACATCGAGGGCGGGCCCGATAGCCACACGATACCGGCGCTCGGAACGAGCCGGGGCGTGGCAGCCGATAAGCCTCAACGCGCCGAGACGCCGGGCGGCGAAGAACTCCTGCGGGTATTCCGGTCAGACCTCGACCATGAGCGTCACGGGGCCGTCGTTGGTGAGTTCCACCGCCATCTCGGCGCCGAAGGAGCCGGTCGCCACGGTGGCGCCCAGGCGCCGCAACTCGGCGACGAGGTCGTCGATCAGCCGGGCCGCCTCGTCGGGAGGCGCCGCGGCGATGAACGACGGGCGGCGACCCTTGCGCGTGTCGCCGTACAGCGTGAACTGACTCACGACCAGGATCTCACCACCGGAGTCGGCAACCGACCGGTTCATGTGGCCGTTCTCGTCGGCGAAGATGCGCAGGTGCCATAGCTTGGCGGCCAGCTTGAGCGCCGTCTCGCGATCGTCGGTGTGGGTCACCCCCACCAGGCAGCACAGCCCCGTGCCGA
>MKWU01003137.1_pt1 | contig 22614 bp, 20 predicted proteins | sample 809101 | NCBI WGS metagenome assembly MKWU01 (sample SAMN05860141, study PRJNA318959) | sponge metagenome | host: Aplysina aerophoba | place: Slovenia: Piran, Adriatic Sea, Gulf of Piran | collected 2013-05-07 | reverse complement strand
AACCCATGTCGCTGCCTCCATGAACCGCTCGGCTGCTACCAGCTGGAGCGACAGTTGCTGCGCGGGATTCGCACCCGCTTGAAGAAAGCGCCTTTCCACGGCGCACCAAACTATTTGACCTACACCCGTCAAGCCACCTTGAAATGAACCGATAAACGCGAGATCCGGGCCGTGTCCAGTTCCATGGCTCGGGACGTTCGACGGCGCGCCTGGACGCGCGGGCCGCCTAGCCGAAGGCTTCGGCTATTGAATTCCGCTCGCCGAACGGGTTCAGCCGGTGATCCGAAATGGCTCGGAAAACTCGAATTCCTCTACTTTGACTCCCGGTCCCATGCGATCGACAACTGCGAAGTCGCCCGGTTCCCGCAGCGGCGCGAGCACGCCATGCCAAACGTTTCGCCGGTAGTTGATTCCCTGCCCGGGATTCGTTCGAAACGCTCTGGGTCTTCCGGGGGTCCCGTCCCGTAGCGCCGACGCGACGATGGCAAGAAACCCATGCTCCGACATCGGAATGAACGCCTGCGAGCCAAGCGGATGCCGTTCGACGAAATTTAGTTCGAAAGGCAATTCGATCGGCCTGGACTTGAAAATGCTAATTCCCGCGCGCCCGGAATTCGCGAAACTGAGTTCGGCGAGATCGCTGTACCTAAGGCAGCGGCCTCGATTTATCGCGATCGGCTCGCCGGCGGCTTCAATGATGTCGCCGAATTCCTCGAAAGATTCTCGATCTATCGGCTCTATCTTGATCTCGCTTGCGCCGCGGGCCGTCACTCCGCCGCCTCGCCGGGCTGCGAAGCAAAGGAATAATCGAATCGAGCGTGCCTATTGACATCCTTGTAGAGCAGATAGCGGAAACGGCCCGGCCCGCCCGCGTAGCACGCCTGCGGGCAAAACGCGCGAAGCCAGAGAAAGTCCCCGCTTTCGACTTCGACCCAGTCGCGATTCAACCGGTATACGGCCTTGCCTTCCAGAATGTACAGCCCGTGCTCCATGACATGGGTTTCTTCGAATGGAATGACACCTCCGGGATCAAGGGTTACGATGTTGACATGCATATCATGCCGCATATCTTCGGGATCGACAAATCGCGTCGTTTTCCAAACATCCGCGCCCGGCATCGCGACCGGGGCCACCTCGGCGTCGCTGGCAACGAACGGTTCCGGCGCCTCCAGGCCCTCCGCCCGCTCGTAAATCTTGCGAATCCATTGAAATCGGCACGGCCTGCCGTAATTGTTGCGCACTCGCCAGTCGAAACCTGGCGGAATGTAGGCGTAGCCGCCCCGCTCCAGCCTTCGGGTTTCTTCGCCCAATGCTAGATCCAGAGCCCCGTCGGTAATGAACAAAACGCCTTGCGCGCCGGAATTGGATTCCGGGCGGTCGCTGCCGCCGCCATCTTCAACTTCCACTGCGTATTGCGAGAAAGTCTCCGCGAATCCCGATAGCGGGCGAGCAAGCACCCACAGGCGGGTTCCTTCCCAAGCCGGCAGCCTGCTCGTAACGTTATCGCGCATCACTTTCGAAGGAATAACCGCGTAGGCTTCCGAAAAAACCGCTCGTCCGGTGTGAATCTCCGTCTGAGGCGGCAAACCGCCGGGCGGATAGCCGTAAGCCGTTTCATTCATCGCTAACTCCCCGCTTCAAGCAAGCCTTCCAGCCTGAGGAATGCAATTCGCTCGACCTGTCGGCAGGCTTCGGCGAGTTCCTCGTCGCGGCTGCTGGCGATTCTAGCCTCGAAATTTTTTAAAATCGATGACTTGTCGTGGTCCTTGGCGGCTATGATGAACGGAAATCCGAATTTTTCCGTGTATTGCCTGTTCAGGCTTTCAAACCGGCTTCTCTCGCCCTCGGTCAGCGCGTCGAGACCCGCCGAGGCCTGCTCCGCCGTCGACTCCTCGGTCAGCCTCTTCGCCCGCGCCAGCTTTCCCGCGAGGTCGGGATGGGATTTCAGCACCGTCAGTCTTTCGCCCTCGCCGGCCGCGCGAAATACTCTCGCGAAAGCGCTGTGCAGGCCTTCCGCCGTGTCGTGGGCGCGGCCTAGCTCCAGCCCGTGCGCGCGTTCGGCCACCCACGCGGAATGCTCGAAAACGCCGCCGAACTTTTCGACGAAATCGCCTTTTGCCATCTGCGTCGGCCGTTGCGCGGGCCTCGGAGGATGAGTTGTCCTCCAATGCCGCGCGATATCGATTCTTCTGGCGAACCACACGCGATCGTGCGAGTACGCGTAGTCTAGGAACCGCCGAAGGGCTTCCGTTCGGCCCGGCCGGCCGGCCAGCCTGCAGTGGAGGCCGACAGACAGCATTTTCGGAAATCCGTCCTCCCCTTCGTTGTAGAGCGCGTCGAAGGCATCTCGCAGGTAGTCGTAGAACTGCGAGCCGGAATTGAACCCCTGCGGTGTCGCGAATCGCATGTCGTTGGAATCGAGCGCATAGGGAATGATAAGCTGGTCCCGACCGGCCGCCCGGAGCCAATAGGGAAGATCGTCGGCATAGCTGTCCGCAAGATATTCGAATCCGCCTTCTTCGGCGGCAAGCTCGATCGTTTGCGCCGAGCAACGCCCCGTATACCATCCAAGCGGCCTCGCGCCGGTGGCTTCTTCGTGCAGCCTTATCGCTTCGCGCATATGCTGGCGCTCGTCTTCGGGGCTGAAGTCCTTGTATTCGATCCACTTGAGCCCGTGGCTGGCGATTTCCCATCCCGATTCGAGCATCGCCGCGGTCTGCGAGGGCGAGCGCGCGAGCGCGGTCGCGACCCCGTAGACCGTTATCGGCAATTCCATCTCCTCGAACAGCCTGCGCAGCCTCCAGAATCCCGATCTCGCTCCGTATTCGTACATCGACTCCATGTTCCAGTGCCTTTGGCCCGGCCATTGCTGCGCTCCGACGACTTCCGACAGAAACGCTTCGGATCCCTCGTCGCCGTGAAGGATGCAGTTTTCGCCCCCCTCCTCGTAGTTCAGCACGATTTGGACCGCGATGCTTGCGGAGCCGGGCCAATTCGGATTGGGCGGCGTTTCGCCGTACCCCTGTAGGTCGCGCGGGTAGCGCGGAGCATTCATTTCCAATTCGCTCTCCTTTCCATTCCGGCCTCGCCCGATGCTCGCCAACGCCCGTTCGGCCGGCGCGCCCCTCACGCCGCGGGCACCGCCGCTTCGGCGTCGATTCCTAGAGCAGGGCCAGCCCCCTTTCATCGAACACGCTGCGCAGTTCCCGCGCCCGATCAGTCATGATCCCGTCGACGCCTAGATCCAGGAGGCGATTCATGACCGTCCTGTCGTTGATTGTCCATACATGAACCGGCAGGCCGCGCTCGCTCGCGGCGGAAATAAATCTCCGATTCACGATTTCGATCCCCCGATGGGAAACCGGGACTTGAACGCAATCGGCCGAAAAACTCCCCGCGTGGATTCCGCGGCCGGCTAGCCATAGCCGCGCGACTTCGCTCCTGCCCATGGACGTGCAGAGCTTTTTGCCGGCCGCCCTGCGCATGGCCCGAAGCCTTCGGCTAGAGAAAGACCCCACGCACGCGCGCTCCCACGCGTTCGCCTGCCGCAATGCGTCCAGAAGCGGGCCAACCGCCCCGTCGTGCTTCGGATCGATGTTGACCTTCAGATTCGGCCATGCGTCGAAAATGTCCAGAAGCCTAGGGATGCGCTCCGATCCGACCCATACTTTTGCGACCGCCGGCCATTCCATTTCGGAAATCGCGCCTTTCGCGTCGCCGACCCTGTCCAGCGTCGAATCGTGGAAGGCCACGACGACGTTGTCCGAAGTCGCATGCACGTCGGTTTCAACATATCCGTACCCCAGATCGACGGCCGCCTGGAATGCGAGCATCGTGTTTTCCGGATAGCGGCTCGAGTAGCCCCGGTGCGCGATCGCCACCGGCCCGTCCGCAGCAATAAACGGATGCCGCCTCGAATTCATTCGCCTTGCCGCCTGCTTGCTCCTCGAGAATTCAAGGGCGCTCCCCGCGTCGAACTCGGATCAATCTACGCCGATGCCGCGAAAGATCGTCACCGTTTTGAACGGAATGACGAAAATTCATTGGAAGTGTTGCCTTTTTTGGCCACGCCGGGCGGAAGCATCCGGCTTGGCCGCGATTTTCCATCGCGGCGCTTGAAAACCGGCATTTTCCGGTGTTCAATTCGCGAGCGCCGCGGCAAGGGGCTCTGCCGAACGCCATCTATTCAGGCGCCGAGGAAAGCGATGTACGATTTCGCAGTAATTGTTGACTGGCTGACATTCGCGGTACGATGGTTCCATGTCATCGCGGGAATCGCCTGGATCGGATCGTCGTTTTATTTCATCGCGCTGGACCTCGGGCTCCGCAAATATCCGCATACGCCCGAAAAAGTCGGCGGCGAACAGATGCAGGTCCATGGCGGAGGCTTCTACCGAATTCAAAAGTACACGGTCGCACCCGACAATCTTCCCGATCATCTCGTCTGGTTCAAATGGGAAGCCTATACGACCTGGCTGTCCGGGTTCGTGCTTCTAGCCCTGATCTACTACCTCGGAGCCGACCTCTACCTCGTCGACGCGTCGAAACTGAACATATCCGCCACGATCGGCATAATCGCTTCCATAGCTTCAATCGGTCTCGGATGGATATTGTACGACCTTGTTTGCAAGAGCCCGCTCGGCAAAAACGCCTGGGGTCTCCAGCTAACTCTTTTTGCAATCCTCGTCGCAATGGCGTGGGGCTACGATCAAATTTTCACCGGTCGCGCGGCGCTCCTCCATCTAGGCGCCTTCACGGCGACGATCATGAGCGCAAACGTATTTTTCATCATCATACCGAACCAGAAAATCGTCATTGCGGACCTGGTTGCGGGCCGGAAGCCGGAAAAGCACCTCGGCGAGCAGGCGAAGCAGCGGTCGACCCACAACAACTATCTGACCCTGCCCGTGCTGTTTCTCATGCTCGCCAATCACTATCCGCTGGCTTTCGCTACCGAATACAGCTGGCTGATATCGAGCCTGGTATTCCTGATGGGCGTAACGATCAGGCATTTCTTCAATTCAATGCATTCGGGTAAAGGCAAGCCGCTCTGGACCTGGCTGGCGGCGACCCTGATATTCATCGCCATCATGTGGCTTTCAACGTACAAGAGCGAAGTTGAGGCATCCGATGCGGCGCCGATGTCGCCGGCGCTCGAAAAATTCGCGAATGCGGCGGGATTCAGCGAGGTTCACGAACTCGCAACGGAACGCTGCACGCTCTGCCACGCGCGGGAGCCGCTATGGGACGGCATGCACTGGGCGCCGAAAGGCGTCTGGCTGGAAACCAGGGAAGACATAGCAAAGCACGCCCGCGAAATCTATCTCCAGGTGGGATTGAGCCATGCCATGCCGCCGGCCGGACTTATTTTCCTGGATTCCGACGAGAGGCAGATGATCGTCGACTGGTACCGGGACGCAGTAAGCCGGACGAAGTCCTGATCCCGATTGCGCGGTAGTCGCTTCCGACACCCAATGCTCGGCGCTTCCCCGCCGAGCAGATAATTCATTGCCATGCATGACGAACGCTTTTCATTTCGCCCGGTAACGAATTGCAACTGGGCCGATCTGGTCACCCTGTTCGAGGGCAGAGGCGGTCCCAAGCACTGCTGGTGCACCGTGTGGCGAAAAAAGCCGCCGACAATTCGAACCGCGGACAAGACCGAGCGGCGAGAGCTTCAAAAAGCCGTGCTGCACGAAGATGTGCGGCACGGCCGACCGATCGGAATCCTGGCGTATGCCGCCGACAAGCCCGTGGCGTGGTGCTCGATCGCGCCTCGAAACTGCTTCCGTCCTCTCGGCGGAGTTCCCGAAGCCAGGGGAGAATCCGAACGCGTCTGGTCCCTGGTTTGCTTTTTTATTTCCAGTCCGTATCGACGAATGGGATTGAAGCGGGAGCTTCTTAGGGCCGCGATCAAGACTGCGCGCGATTTCGGCGCGACAGCCGTAGAAGCCTATCCCGCCGACCAGGATTCGCCTAGCTACGGCTTTATGGGCCGAGTTGAATTCTTCAAGAGCGAGAATTTCGAAATTCTGGGCCGGGTCGGGTCCCGCCGCCGCGTCGCGAGGCTGGAAATCGCCGAGTCTCCGATAGATACCGAGCCAAGTTGCTCATCGGATGGCGGCAAAGTCGACGAATAGCGTCCGCTCCGAAGTTCAAATCCGAGAGGTCTTCAGAATTCTTCGCTCGGCGGTTGCTTCTTTGCGCCAGCATTCGCGCCGCCGGCCAAGCCCGTGTCGAATTTAGCCGCCTAGCTCATATCGGCAGTTACCTGGAATCCGTTCCTGCAACCGTTCTCCGCACATTGTTTGATTCCGTTGGTTTCCGGCAGCGGAGCAAAGCGTTCAGAACGCAATTCGAGAGAAGGGCGCTAGTCTCATACGGGAACGTTCGTTCGCTTATGCGGTCATCGATACATGCTGCAGTCGGAAGGCAGGACGTCGTGCCTCCTCCGCTAGTCAGGGCCTGTTTTTCGAGTAGAATTCCGCATGTTGCGACAGTGTTCAAAAAGCGCGATGAATCGCCAGAATCCCGCGCCTTTATTCCTCCATCGACATAATGAATCCATTCCTGGCTCGATACGCATCGCGTAGAGCGCAACGAGCTGCCAAAGTTTTCTATGTCGCAAGCGGACTGTTCTTCTTAATCTTGCCGCGACGGGCGCGCGTCCAGGTTCCGGCCATTCGTTGAGAAACGCATAGGAATAGGGATTACGACATTCACAGCCGCTCCGAATACCGAGCTAGTTCGGCCGCGGTAGCCTCGAGCCTCAGCTCGGCGAGGATAGCGAGATACCGGTGAACTGAGATATTCGGCGCTACCAGCCGTGTTCGTATCTTGCGCACGGCGTGGCAGTATGGGCAAGGCATCACTTCAAGATGATTGGTCAGAAAATCGTCGGGATGCAGGGCTTTGACGAAGTAGTTTGCCACCGTGTCTTCTGGAAAGTCTCGAAGGTTGCAGGCTACAATCACGTCGCTACGTCCGATTATCGCTGCGGCGAGAACATGGCGGTCATCGGGGTCGGGAAGATCGAGCCCAGGAATCAGCGTTTGGTATCCGGTAACGAGGAAGTCTGGTGCGGCCGTGTCCATGAGTCTGCGAGTGCGTTCCAGGGTTGATCGGTCTCGGCGCGGTTCGTTGCGTACCAATGCATCGATCCATTCCCGGTGGATGTCGGCGGTCCATTTAGCGCGAAAAAAACCGTCAGCCGCCAATTGCAGAAAAATATCTCGCATTGGCGCGGGATAGAGTATGTTGGCATCAAGTAGAGCGGTGACGCGCGTTACCGGGTGCCATATCCCATATCATAATCCTGAGCCTCACGGGTCAGCTGATCGAGAATCTGCTCGCGTTCACGGTCGATGGCATCCTTGTATGCTATGACATCCTCCACGCGAATCCGGCGGTGCTTGCCGACCATTCGATGCGGGATGGCCTTTTGATCGAGGAGCTTGATGAGGAACGGACGAGAGACGTTCAATACCTCGGCTGCCCGGACCGTTGTGAGCTCGGCATTTTCCGAAATCAGCATCACGCTCATGCCGGCCGCCATGGATTCCGAAACATGCATAAGTGGATCGACCGCTCCTGCCGGGAGATTGATAGTTTGCTCCTGTTCGCCGTCTGTGACGCGCAGTTTCAAGGTTCGGTCTATCCAATCGAAGGAAGACAGGACCTCGTGAGCGCGTCGAGCGACTGCCGCGTCCCGAGGCGTGGGGGTAGCTGCCTAAAGGCAAGCGAGTTCATGCATGCCTCCTTGGAAAGCGAGTCCTCAGAGAGTTAAGATGCCTAAATGAAATACATGAAGCAAATGTCAATGGCGGAGCAAAACGCGCAAATGCACCGATTCCGCCATAGGATTTTATGCCACTGATTCCCGACATTTTAAGAAAATAAATTTATCGAATGCCGATCGGTATCGTAAGTAGGTAAGCGTTCGGTCTAGCGGTGACGATCCGTGTTGTCCGGAACTCGCGCCGGGCGGACTGCGCAACCGTGCCGGGGTTCCCCAAATACCGTGAACGCGGGAACCGCCAATTGCTTCATTTAACGTGGTTACTCATATGTACTCGGAGGCCGAACTCGCCGTGCTCGGCGACTTCGCCAAGACCCGCAAGGCGGGGCCACCCGAAACCCTGTCCGACGCGATGACGGTGGTCGCCACGCTAGGAGGCTACCTCAGCCGAAATAAGGACGGGCCGCCGGGCCGCCAGATTCAGTGGGACGGCAGATCCGCCTCGCGCAGAGGGCGCAGATGGTCGAGGAAATGAAGGATCTGGCCGGGAAAGCAGCGTCTTGAAGCTACTTAGCTCAGGAGAGATATCACTAATGGGCAATCCGCACCTAGTGCAGATGCCGGCCGCCCGGCGCTCGGCGTGAAGGCGGCGGCTGCGCTCGCGCTCGTAGCGGCGGGCGGTTTCGGGGTTTCGCCGGGGTTTTTCCACCGTGCGCAGCCGGGCATCGCGGGCGAGGCTCGCCGCGTTGCGCTTCTCGTTGCAGAGGGCGCACAGACGGCGCTCCGGCAGGGGATCGGTACTGCCGCACTTCGTGCACAAACCGGTTCTGAGCAACCACATTAAATGAAGCGATCGGCGGTTCCGTCGTTCACGGTTTTTAGGGAACCCCGGCACGATTGCGCAGTCCGCACGGCGGGCGCTCCGGACAACCGTTCACGGCAGCGTCTTGAGCATCGGCGGCAGTCGGACAACACGGATCGCCACCGCTGGGCCGAACGCTTACAGTTCCGTCTAGACCTGCTTGCGCTCCGTCTCCAGCATTGTCCTCAGTTTCGCGTGGGCCACCGCGTCGGCTACGCTTCGGTAGCAGTCGGAAATTTTCTGCTGAATTTTGTACATCCGCAGGTCGCACTCAGCCATGTCGATGGTTGCCGGGGCCGAGGGATCGCGCGCGAAGCGCAGCTCACGAGACTTGCGTCGAATATTGTGATCGGCCGCGCCTAAAAACCCTTCCGAGAACTGGATTAGAATTTCCTGCCCATTCCATGTTTTCCAAGAAGTGAATCCATCGCGAGCCTACCTTGCCGCCGCCGTATTATTTAGAAAATGATCGCGGATTCTGGTTAGCAGCGCTTTGTAGGCTTTAAAGTAATCGTCAAGCTTTTTTAGCGTGACATTTACATGAGGCCTTTTCCTATGCGCGATAGAATGCCCGTCGTCTACCAGATTGTCTAAATACGATTTTTCACTTTCATTGTCTTTACTCCATAGAGCTTCCAATTCCCTTCCAAATTCCTCGTCGAATAACTTGACCAAATCCAATATCTTTCTCGCATTCGGGTTTTGGAAACTATTGCACAACTTTGCTATTGCGCTATTTAATTTATTACCAGACTTCCGCTTTGCATACTCGACAAAGATTAGCTTTAGGCAATGCTCCAGGCTTCCACAGATTGACAAGCACGCGGATTGACAACTGAGAGAAATCAATTCAGTTGGGATTTTACCCGTGTTATTCATTATTAATTTATTTTGATGCTCAATCCGCATATATTCGGCGTAAAATTCATTTTGATTCATGTTACACGAAACGCTGAATTGGCTTCTTTAAAACGTTTTGCAACATTATCGTTGTCAGCCGTTGCTTGCAAGTAACCTGACTTAAATTCGTCATTTGATAATAGGTAATCGTATGCTGCTTTGGCTTCTGCAAGATCTAAGGGATTATCTCCTTGCAGCATGCGCGCGATTGAAGTCGCAACAGAGTCAAATACGGCAACATTCAGGCTTCGATCAGGTCGAAATGCTTTTTGACTTAATGAGCTTAGCACGAATTCCATCGTTGAGGAAAAAACGTTGCGTAAGTGTTCGAGTTCCGCGTCCGTGCTATTCCTCCTAAACCCCATGTAATCATTCAGAAAATGTTTCATTGGGCTCGAATAATCGCGTTTCTTTTCATAAAATGCAAGAAATCTAAGAATTATTTCAACATCTTTTAACCGTTTGCTTTTGGGCCCATATATGACCCGCCAATTTTCGTCATTATTTAAAGAATGAAGAAAATCATTGAAGTTTCCGTGGCAAACGCAGGAGCGGATTTCCTGCGGTGAAAGTTTTATTCCCCCGGTATTAATTCTTTCGAACACCTCGTAAACACTGTTTATGTCTTCCTTTGGCAAGTCTTGCTTGAAAACGGTCGTGTGAATAACTGCATCCGACAATCGAAATTGATCTTCGTCGCTTAGAGACTGGAAACTTTTTCCTTCCCATAAAGAGTCTAGGCCGCGTAACTTAAAAACTTTATTATTGAATTTTCCGTCGAAAAAATATTGGAGCGATTTTAAACGCTGCTGGCCATCGATTACCAAATGCTTTCCTGTATTAGACTCTTTGAACAGAAAGATTCCAGGTACGGGCAGACCTAAAAGGAGGGATTCAATAAAACGAGAAGCTTGATTCTGGCTCCAAATGAATTGTCGTTGAAAATCCGGCAAATAAAACATTTCTTTACGCGTTCGGTTGACCAAAGTTTCAACTGGATAGTCAACGCCAAATGATGATATTGAAAAAAGTTCAGAGGTCGCTACGACATCCTCGACTTCATCCTCAATATCTTCTTGTTCGTGCATCTCCACGCTTAGGGAGTCTAGATCTTCCAATGGATCATCTCCTGTTCCACTTTTTTCATTGCAGCGAGCTAGCGAAACAATCCAGCACGTTTTTCGACGGCACTTAGCGGAGGCGTTTAGAATTCGTCATACGATTGCTCGGTTCATGACAGGAATTCCCGCTAGGCGAACATTTAGCCGCCCGTTCGCAATTTTGGCAAGCCGATTACCTGTTTTCGGCCGGATCGCTCACTTCCGCTGCGGAATCCAGCTCTGACTCGGTCCCGCGGGGGTCTTTGTCGACACAATTTCCCCGCCCGCATCGCCCGGGCGCGGCCTTTCGGCGCCGGGCGCGCTGGTCCGGGACCTGCGACCGGATATCCGGGTCGCGGCCATCGCCGGCGGCGCCGTCGGCAATTGGACGTTCCTAGAGGGGATCGACCCCGACTCCCGCGCCCTCGACTCGTATGAACCTTCCCATGATAGCCATGTCTATTGAGTTATTCACAGGTTGGAATCGCGCGACCTGTGGAAAATTTCAATCTGCCGCGCATGCGCAGGTAGGGTATCCTGTAGCTGGGGCCCCTCCCCGAATTCGGGGAGGGGGCAGCGGGGCTTCGCTCCGCAGGGCGGGTCGGACCAATATCGACTGGGTTCACGGGAACCGTCCAGAAGCGTGGTCGGCCCGTCCTCCCTTCGTCCCGTCGCGTCCTGAATGGATGCCTGGGTCTTGAACCGGATCATCACGAGTGGAGGAGCGAGAGGACAATGACGATGGTAATCGCAGGTGTGGATGTCCGCAAGGCCGTCCTAGATGTTCATGTGGACGGCGTGGACAGGACGTTCGCGAATGACGGGACGGGCTTCCGGTCCCTGCAAAAGTCAGGCTTCCTTGCTTCCGTCTAAGCGACAATGATGGAGAAAAGAGGTGCGCCGCCAATAACAACTTCGCGGTCGAAAACCTCGCGATCGCGGCCTGAAAATTCACGCCTTCTCGCCATCGCGCAGGTTTTACCATAACAGAATCGCACCGGTTCCGAGTTTGAAATGTCAGGGCGAATGGGACCGGGCGAAGCCCGAACTCGAGTTTTCCTCCGCTAGAGAAATGCCGTTGCAGGGCAAGGAAATCGCCGTCCCTTTCGGATTCCGAAATTTTGCGACTCGCCGACCATGGGCCGCGATCGGGCAAGGCGGAAAATTCGAGTCCAGCTTGCAGCGGGATCGCGGGCAAAATCGATTCAGGAAAGTGTTTCCAGTCGGAGACGCGAAAGCGGTTAGGCCGCGAGCTTTTGCTCGGCGCGGCTTTCTCCCCGATAGAATTCCTGGGCGGCAGCGACCCCGGATCCGAGTTCGACAGGATACCCGAGGTCGGCCATCGCCATTTCCGCGGCCGCGATCCCGGATATCGCCATTACGTCCGTCAAGCTGCCCAAGTGCCCGATTCTGAAAATCTTGCCGGCCACCTCGCCTAGGCCGATTCCGAACGCGACTTCGTACTTAGTCGCCGCATGCCGAATAAGCTCGGCGCTGTCGCAGCCATTCGGGACAGTAATTCCGGTTACGGCATTCGACCGATGCTCCGGATCTTCCGCGAATATTTCAAGGCCCCAAGCCTCAACGGCCCTTCGAATTCCCTCCGCGATCCTTTGGTGGCGGGCAAAGACATTTTCCAGGCCCTCGTCCAGCAGGAAATGTGTCGAAGCCAGCAATCCATTGATAAGCGCCGCCGACGGCGTATACGGATAGCTGCCGGCCCCGTACGACCGGTGCATGGCCGAAAAGTCGAAATAAAATCTCGGCATCCCGGCCGACGGCGCCAGATCGAACGCCCTTTCGCTTACGCCGACGATTGAAAGGCCCGCCGGAAGCATCAATCCCTTTTGAGAGCCGCATACGGCGACATCGACTCTCCAGTCGTCCATCCGAAAATCCATCGATGCGATTGAACTGACGCCGTCTACGAACAGCATGGCTTCATGGCTTGCGCCGTCGATTACGCTTCGCACCGCGCCGATGTCGTTGAGAACGCCGGTCGAAGTCTCGCTATGCGTTACCAGAACCGCCTTGATTGCGCCTTTCCGGTCGGATTCCAATTCCCTGGAGATGGCGTCCAAAGGAATGTGATTGCTCCAAGGCGAATCGATCGTCTTGACGTTCAGTCCGTGCAATCGGCATAGCTCGATCCACCTAACCGCGAAAAATCCGCCGCTTGCCGCTAAAACGGTATCGCCGGGCGAAAGAGTATTTGCGATCGCGGCTTCCCATCCGCCGGATCCGGAGGCGGGGAACACGAATACGTGCCCGTTCTTCGTCTTGAGAACTTTCCGCATTCCCGCGATCGCGGGATGAAGGATTTCGGTAAAGATGTTCGCTCTATGGTCGACCGTCGGCATGTCGCATGCCTTGCGGATTACTTCGGGTATGTTGGTCGGTCCGGGAACGAATACCGGATTTTGCGAAATCATTTCATATCTCCATGGCCGGCATTGACGGCGATGTCGCTCTTGGATCGAACGCCGCCAGTTCCGGAATCTTGCTGCTTGCCCAATCGCGGCGCGCTGCATTCGCATTAGCGGACATTTACGGCTCAAGCAAGGTCGTTTCGCTGGCCCTGCCGGCGCGAAGGCTTGATTTTCGGAGGCGCCCGGCGGCGCGGACTTCGCCGTTCGCCCGCTTCCGCCGACTTTTCGGTCGCGCCGCGGCCCGGGCGGAAAGTTATCCACATGCCAATTGAATTTTCGGGTTGACCCCAACGGCCATTGAATTAGATTGAACTGCAAGGGAAAGGCGTAATTTTCATATTGACGCGATTTCACCACGAAAACAGGAGAACTTCATGTCCTTAAAAATTGCAAAAGGCTTTTCGATCGCGGCGCTGGCGAGCATCGGCATTGCCGGCTCGGTAGCCGCGGCCGAATGCATCGCACCGGCCAACCCGGGAGGCGGATGGGACTTTACCTGCCGCACGATCAGCAAAATCATGTACGACATCGGCGAAGTCGACCAACCTATTCAGGTTACCAACATGGCTGGCGGCGGCGGCGGGCTTGCCTATTCGCACGTTGTAACCAAGCGCAACGACGATGAGGAATTGATCGTAGCCGCCTCTTCGGCGACGGCCACGAGGCTTGCGCAAGACGCGTATGGCGGCCTCACCGCGGACCAGGTTCGCTTCCTCGGCGCGATCGGCGTCGACCCGGGAGCCATTGCCGTCGCTGCGGACTCCCCGTTCATGACGCTCAACGAATTGCTTGACGCCGTCATCGCCGAGCCGAGCTCCATTACTTTCGCAGGCGGATCGGCAGTCGGCGGCTTCGACCACTTGAAAGTTCTCATGGCGCTCAACCGCGCCGGGCTTTCGGATATTCGCACCGTCAAGTACATTGGAGTCGACGGCGGCGCGGACGCGATTACTCAGACTATTGGCGGCCATACGCAGGCCATGACCGGCGACATTTCGGAAGTCGTCGGATTTATGAAGGCCGGCGAGATTCGCGTTCTCGCAGTCATGACCGAGGAGCGCGTGCCCGGATTCGAAGAAATCCCGACCGCCAAGGAACAGGGCATCGACATAGTCGCCGGAAACTGGCGCGGCCTCTACGTTCCCAAAGGCATTTCCGAAGAAGCCTACATGAAATGGTCGAATGCGCTTCAGGCTGTCGCCGATTCCGACGCCTGGGCCGAAGCAATGGCGGCGCGCGGGCTGGCTCCGTTCAACAAGGTTGGCGACGACTTCCAGGACTACGTCAACATGGTCGTCGGCGAAATCGAGCAGCTTTCCCGCGAAATCGGAGTCATTCAGTAATTGCGAGAACCTAACTCGCCTAGCGACGAACGTCCCGGGCTCGAAGGGCCCGGGCGATTCTTGATGCGCAGGAGCGATCGGATTTTCGGCGCGATCATGATCGCGGTTGCCGTTTTCTACATTTGGACCGCATCGCTGACGCCTGTCGGCTTTCTGTCAGATCCCGTGGGGTCGAAAACGTTCCCCTACATCGTAGGGGCGATTTCAATACTGTGCTCGCTGTTTTTCATTTTTCGCCCCGACCCCGATCCTAAATGGCCGGGATTGGCGGCCGCGGCCAAAATCGCATTCGCGATCATTGTCTTATTCGGATTCGCGATGACGCTGGAACCGCTCGGATTCATCATTCCCGCCGCTGTCGCTTCAGCTCTAATCAGCTACCAGATCAGCCCGAGGCCGCTTAACGCCGCCGCTGCCGGCATTGGATTATCGGTGGTACTTTTTGCGATTTTCAGGTACGGCCTCGGCCTCGGCCTCGCTCCCTTCAGCCGAGCACTGACTGGCTAGGGAGTCGGCGCCATAGAACTTTTCGCCAATCTTGCGCAGGGATTCGCGGTCGCGCTGACCTGGTCGACCCTTTTGCTAGCCGTCGCCGGCTGCTTTCTGGGCACAGTAATCGGCTCGCTTCCCGGGCTGGGTCCCTCCAACGGAGTGGCGATCCTGATTCCGCTGGCGTTTTCCCTCGGCCTCGACGCGACCGAGTCGCTGGTCCTGATGACTTCCGTCTACTACGGAGCGATGTACGGGGGTCGGATTTCGTCGATTCTTCTCAACATTCCCGGCGACGAGCCGGCGCTCATGACCACGCTGGACGGATATCCGATGGCCAAGCAGGGCCGCGCGTCGGACGCGCTCGTGCTTTCGGGCGTCGCATCGTTCGTCGGCGCGTTCCTCGCGACGATCGGACTTATGCTGCTGGCGCCGATTCTCGCCCGGGTCGCGTATCTTTTCGGCCCGGCGGAATACTTCGCGCTCTATCTGCTCGCATTCTGCACTCTCGGAGGCGTCTCGTCCAAAAATCAGGCGAAGGCCGCCGTCGCCGCGATGATCGGCCTCGGAATTGCAATGATCGGCCTCGACAACCAAACCGGCATTCCGCGGCTTACGTTCGGCGACATGCATTTGATGGACGGCATCGATTTCCTTGTCGCGATCGTAGGCCTGTTCGCCGTTACCGAGGTTTTCGTGTTTATCGAAAGCCACGGAAAGGAATCCGCCATCGGCGTCAAGCTCGGCAAGATCACGGTGCCATTTCGAGATATCGGCAAAAGCTTTTTCGCCATGCTCAGAGCCACGGCCATCGGCTTCATTGCCGGAGTCCTTCCGGGGGCGGGGGCGTCGCTTGGATCGTTCCTCGCGTACATGTCGGAAAAATCGATCGCCCGCGACAAGGACACTTTCGGAACGGGAAATCCGCGCGGCGTCGCCGCGCCGGAAGCCGGCAACAATGCGGCCGCGGGCGGCGCGCTGGTTCCGATGCTTACGCTGGGGGTGCCGGGATCGGGCACGACCGCCGTCCTTCTGGCATTGCTCCTGACGCTCAACATCACGCCCGGGCCGCTTCTTTTCGAGGAGCGCCCGGAAGTCGTCTGGGGACTCATCGCGGCCCTGCTCATAGCGAACGTCGTGCTCCTGATCATGAACGTTCCGCTCGTCAGGCTGTTCGTCAAGATCCTTTCCGTTCCGGCCTGGCTTCTGCTGCCCGGCATCACCATGATCTCCTTTGCCGGGATCTACTCGCTGTCGGGAAGCAGCTTCGATCTGCTGCTGATGACCGGCTTCGGGTTGCTCGGATATTTCATGCGCAAGCTGAACGTGCCGACGGTTCCCATCATTCTCGGCATACTTCTGGGCAAGTATATGGAGGACAGCCTGAGGCGCGCGATGGTGATATCGAACGGCGACTGGACGTATCTTTTCTCCTCGGAAATCGCAATTGGCCTCTGGGTCGCCGCCATCGCCGGTTTCGTCGCGCCAATGTTTTTGCGCAACCTGCTCACTAGGCCGCCCCGCCATAAAAGCTAGCATGCTCACGCGCGTCCTGGTGCCGTCGGGCGTACTTGGCCTTGGCTTCGATCGAACCGCTCTCGAGCGGGGGGTCGAGTCGCGTCCCGACATAATCTCCATAGACGGCGGCTCCACCGACAGCGGCCCTTACTACCTCGGCAAAGGCGTTTCCAAATATTCGAGGGCTTCGACCGCCGCCGAATGGAAGCTGCTCATGGAGGCGCAGGCGAAAGCCGGCGCTCCGCTGGTCGTCGGCTCGTCCGGCACCTGCGGCGTCGACGCCATGGTCGACTGGATGCTCGCCATTACCGACGAGATCGCCCGCGACCAGGGGCGGAAAGTGAGAGTCGCCGCAATCAAATCCAGTCAGCGCCCGGAAAAGATCGCCGAGCTGCTCGGCGGAGGGCGAATAGAGGCCCTGGAGCCCGCTATCAAACTCAGCGAAACCGGTATCCTCGATTGCTCCAACATCGTTGCTCTCGCGGGCGCCGAGCAGATCGCCGCCGCGCTCGAGACCGGCGCGGAAATCGTCATCGCCGGCCGAGCGACCGACACCGCGTCGATAGCGGCGCTTCCGCTAATGCGCGGCCACGACGCGGGGTCGGCCTGGCATGGCGCCAAGATCGCCGAGTGCGGCGCTCTTTGCTCGACCGCGCCGCTGAGCGGAGTCGTAGCCGTCGAGTTCGGCGATTCCGGCTTTACCGTCGAGCCGATGGCGGACGAAGCGCGGTGCACGCCGCATACGGTGTCCGCGCACATGCTCTACGAAAACGCCAACCCCTTCTTGCTGCGCGAGCCCGGCGGATGCCTGGATACGACGGAAGCAAGGTACATGGCGGTCGACGACCGGAAAGTGGCCGTAGAAGGATCCAATTGGATTCCTTCCGACGCCTATACCGTCAAACTGGAAGGGTCGAGAATCGCCGGCTATCAAACGATGATTCTAGCGATCGTCCGCGAAGCCCGGTATGTCGAGAACATCGGCGCGTGGAGCCGGAATCTCCGCGGCTTCCTCGCTGAAAAAATCTCGGAGCGGATGTCTATCGATCCCGATGCCTATAATCTGGAAATCCGGCTAATTGGAGTCAACGCCGCGCTCGGCCGGCTCGAGTCGAAGCCCTCCGCTCCCGCGGAGGTCGGCGCGCTCGTACTGGTTTCGGCGCGCTCCCAGTCGGAAGCGACTGAAATCGCTCGGCTGGCCAATCCCTTCATTCTCCACTTTCCGCTGCCAGGCGACTGCGAGCTGCCGACTTTCGCGTTCCCGTATTCGCCAGCCGAAACCGAGCGAGGCCCGGTCTACGAATTCGCACTGAATCATGTTCTGCGCCTGAACGATCCGATGGAAGCGTTCAGGCTGGACGTTCTGGAGGCCGGATGACGATTCTGAGCGAAGAAGTCGAAGGGATCAGGGCGAAGAACGCCGGTCCTTTCATGCTTACGATCGACATATTCTGCGGTTCCGCGGCGGCATTCGAAGCGGTTTCCGGCAAATTCCCTGTTTCGCGCGTCGCGAATATGTTCGATATGCCGGCTTCGGAAGTTAGGCTTTACCAATTGCCCGAATTGAATGTATTGAAGTTCTCCTTTCCGAGGGCGGTCGCTCAGGGCGGCGCTCTGGATCGAGATATGCACGGTGCGCAGTTTGCAGCAGTACTCGCCGAGTGCCCCGTCGACGACGATGGCGGATAGCCGACCGCGTACAAGAACGCCGGCGAATTGATCGACGGATTCGCCACGCGATTCCAATGCTCCTCAGTACCGTCGCTCCGTTGAGCAAAGGATGCGGATACAGCGTATGAAAAATATTTTGGTCGTAGGGCAATCGGTCGCCGACTTGATGTTCGAAGTTCCGGAGATTCCGGATATGCCGTTGAAATACCGCGCCTCGGAAATGCGGCTGTCCATAGGCGGCTGCGCCATGGTCGCAGCGGTAGCCATCGCTCGGCTGGGAGGCGCCCCGATTCTTGCGAGCAGAATCGGCGATGATTTTTTCGGCGGCGTTATTCTGGATAATCTGGAGCGCGAAGGCATCGACACGAGCTACATAACGCGCATCGACGATGCCGAGACATCGGTATCCTCGGTCTGCACGAACTCGCAGGGAGAGCGGCAGATTGTCAATTTTCGCGGCACCAATCTGGGCAACTCTGTTGAACTGCCGGATTTGCCCTTCGACGCGGCGCTTGTCGACACTCGCTGGGAGGAAGGAGCCGAGCGAGCGCTGGAATCGGCCGCGGCGAGAAACGTACCCGGCGTCGTCGACGCCGAGTCTCCGACGCCGCTTCGACTTGCTTCGCTCGCCAGCCATGTCGCCTTTTCGGCGCAGGGGCTTCGTCAGTTCGCGGGCAAGAGCAATCTGAGCGAGGCTCTCGCATCGGCTTCGAAGCAATTGCCCGGCTGGGTTTCCGTGACGGACGGCAGCAACGGCACCTACAGCCTAAACGGAAGTTCGGTCGCTCAAGTCCCCGGCTACCGCGTGCGGGCCGTCGATACGACGGGGGCCGGCGATGTATGGCACGGCGCCTTCACGCTGCGGCTTGCCGAGACCGGCTGCGAAAAGGAGGCGGTAGCGTTCGCCAATGCTGCGGGAGCGCTCAAGTGCCTGGTAAAGGGCGTGCCGGCAGGCGCTCCGGTTCGCCGAGAAGTCGAGGCATTCATAGCTTCGAATGCAATATAGACTCTAGCAATGGCCGAATTGCGCCAACGATTCGAAACCAGCGGCATTCCCAGTGCCGGCGCGCGCGGCTCTCCGGCCTTTCGCGGCGAGCGCCGGTCGCGGAGCCGTTGAACCAATGGACGGAGAAATCACGATCGACTGTAGATTCGGCTTGCCCCGCGAAAATTCGAAAATCCTAGCATCTTGCGGTAAAGCGCCAATTTTCTCGACGGGCCTCGCGACCGACTTTTCGCCGCCGGCGGCATTGCTCGCCATCCGGGCCCCAACCGGTTCCATTCGCATGCCGTCGCCGAGGACGAATATTTGACGCTCGGCGTTCTTGGACTTGGCCGGTCGACATTCGACGTTGGCTTCGCGGAAGAAAAGCTGGCGGCAATGCTCGCGGCTCTGGACCGCAGCGGACTCGAGTTCGCAGGCCCCCGGCATCTGCTCCTGGATGACAATGCCGCCGAAAGCGCCCTCCGCGAACTGCGCGATTCGTCCCTCGAAGGATTGCTGCTGCTCCAAACGACATTTACCGATGCTTCGATAGCGGCTCGGGCCGCGTCCGAATTCGACTGCCCCCTCATGATCTGGGCCGTGCCCGAACCGAGGACCGGCGGCAGGCTTCGCCTGAATTCGATTTGCGGCCTCAACCTGGCGTCGCACGCGCTCGGATTGAGAGGACGCGAATTCGGCTGGATATATGTCGACCCTCTAGGCGGCGACGCTGACCGGGAGCTTGCCGAGCTTCTGGCCGGGAACCGGCTGTCCGGCGCTATTCAGCCCCGATCGCCTGCACGCGCTTCATCGCGGCCCTGCCCCGCGGCCGAAGCGCTCAGATCGAAACGCATCGTACGGCTAGGCCAGCCGCCGCCCGGCTTCGACACCTGCGCCTACGATTCCAGCCAGCTGACGGAGGTTTTCGGGATGGCCGTCGACGAACTCGGCATCGACCGTCTCTTCGAAGCCGCCGGGAATTCACGGCGAGACGATGTCGACAGCCTGCTCGCCGACGCGAAGGAAACGCTCCGGGGATTTGATCATTTGGACCTGGAAGCCGCGACCCGCTCGATGGAGCTCGGAGCGGGGCTGGAAGGAATTCGCGCCGAAGGCGCATACGACGCGATCGCCGTCCGATGCTGGCCGGAAACTTTCACGGAATACGGCGGCGCCGTCTGCGGCCCGGCGGGAACGCTGTGCGAAAGCGGAATTCCATGCGCATGCGAAGCCGACGTCTATGGATCGGTTTCGCAGCTGGTGCTCCAGGAGGTTTCGCGAAGCCCGGTATTCCTTGCCGACCTCGTCGATCTGGACCCGGTTAGCGACACGGGCGTTCTTTGGCACTGCGGCCAAGCTCCCGAATCGATGAGGGACCCGGACATTCCCCCTGAAGCGGCGGTGCACTCGAATAGAAAACTGCCTCTGCTTAGAGAATTCCCGCTTCGACCGGGGCGAATAACCTTGCTTCGCGTCAGCCGCGCATTCGGTGAATTGAAGATCGCGACGGCGGGCGGCGAAATGCTCAAGCGGCCGAAAGCCTTTTCCGGGACGAGCGGAGTCTTCCGCTTCGACATGCCAGCGTCGGAAGCTCTCCATCGGATTATCGGCTGCGGCCTGGAACACCATCTAGCGGTGGCCTACGGGGATTTTCGAGCGGAATTGCGCGCGCTGGCCGCTCACTTCGGCCTCCCTTGCCTAGAATTTTGATTCCATGGTTGGCTGCAACGCACTTTGCCGTGCAGCTTATCGTAAGTCCACGCGTACGCCGCCCCCGAGCGTCGCGCGCACTCTTTGTAACGCGGCCCGAAATCCGACGAGCATTCGGACCGGGCTAGCACTCTCGAATGAAGTTCCAAGGCTAGCGCAATCGAATGCGGCGAGTTCCGCCTCGAATGCGAGTTCACCGAAAACGTGCTAACAGCCCGGTCTGAACCGCGCTAAAAATGCGCCGCGGGCTGAAATTCGGGGGAGGCCAGCGCCTTGGCAGAAAAGACGCAAAACATCGTTGCGGTACTTGATAATTGGCGCAGCGAGATGGCTTCCGGCGATTATTCGCGGACCCGAGCCGCAGGCGCCGCTTTTGAATAACTCTGCATTGCCTTCCTGGCGCGCGACCCGGAGCAACGCATCCAGTACCGCAGCGTCCGGCATTTCTCCGAATGGGCCCGGGAACGCGGCAAGGACACCACCGACACCGGCATCGACCTGGTTACCGAACTTGCAAGCGGCGATGGCCTGTCTGCTATCCAGTGCAAGTTTTACGGAGAAGGAGAATCCATCTCGAAATCGGCGATCAACTCCTTCCTGGCTGCATCCGGCACCGGGGATTTGATCAAGCGGGTCATCATAGACACGACCGGACATGATTTGTCCGTCAATCTCAAGGCCACTCTCTCCAGCCAGGCAGTTCCGGTCGTGCGCATCGGGCTGCACAATCTCCGGTCGAGCCCGATCGACCCGTGCGCATTTCGTCGGAACCGGCGAGGTCGTCCAAGCCGGGCCGCCAGTTCTCATGCCGCATCAGGAAGACGCTGTAAGGAATATTGCGGACGCCCTGGCGGAATCCCGCAGCCGCGGCAAGCTGATCATGGCATGCGGAACCGGCAAGACGCTGACCGCGCAGCGCGCCGCCGAGCGCCTTGCTGGCACTGGCGGGCGCGTTCTTTACCTAGTGCCGTCGCTGGCTCTGATGTCGCAGACCGTCCATGCATGGGCCAGGGATGCCGAGCTTCCGCTGCGGGCCTTCGCGGCCTGTTCGGACAGCCAGGTCGGCAGGCGAAAGAAGACCCAGGACGACAACATCGACATGGACACCCTGGATCTCGCGTGGCCGGCCACTACCGATGCCGCGAAACTGGCGGAGCGGGCGCGACCGGACGATTCGGGGGCGATGACCGTCATCTTTGCCACCTACCAGTCGTCTCCGGTAATCGAGCGCGTGCAGCGCGGTCACGGCTTGCCCGGATTTGACCTGGCGGTCTGCGACGAGGCTCACCGCACGGCGGGCGCGATCGTGGATGGAGCGCAGCAGTCGCATTTCACGATGATCCACGGCGAAGACCGCATCCTGGCCGACCGGCGCCTCTATATGACCGCAACTCCGAAGGTCTACGCCGAGAGCGCCCGCAACCGGGCCAGCGAACTAGCCGCGGCTTTGCGCTCGATGGATGATGAAGAGCTTTATGGACCCGTCCTCTACGAGATCGGCTTTGCCGAGGCCGTCGAGCGCGGCCTGCTTTCCGACTATCGCGAAATTGTGCTGACAGTACCCGAAGGACTGGCGGCACGGATCCTTGGTTACTACGGCGGCTCTCTTGAGGACGGCCTCAAATTCGACGATACGGCGCTGATGATCGGCTGCTGGCGGGCTCTGGCCAAGCAATGGCATTGCTTTAAGTTCAGGACTTTCCGCCAACATTTTTTTTCGACTTCAACCGGCTGATTTAAAGGACTTTTCGAAAGCCGCGGAATGTTCGGAAGAGGGCTTGACTCATGGCCGCGAATCGGTCATGCAGGAGTCGAATTGGTCCGTCCGCTGGAAAATCGCCATGGATCCGCGCATCAAGGCCCTTAAAT
>MKWU01003136.1_pt1 | contig 22616 bp, 22 predicted proteins | sample 809101 | NCBI WGS metagenome assembly MKWU01 (sample SAMN05860141, study PRJNA318959) | sponge metagenome | host: Aplysina aerophoba | place: Slovenia: Piran, Adriatic Sea, Gulf of Piran | collected 2013-05-07 | reverse complement strand
GACGAGAAGGGGCGGTTCGAAGCCAAGGTGCGGGAGCTCACGGCGCCCCTCGGCCCCGGACTCTTTCTGCCCATGGACGTGCAGAATCCGGAGCAGATGCAGGCTGTGTTCCAGCAGTTGGGGAGCCGGTGGGGCCAGTTGGACATCCTCGTTCACTGCCTTGCCTTTGCCAACAAGGCGGATCTGACGGGGGACTTCAGCAACACCACGGCCCAGGGTTTCCACACCGCCATGGAGATCAGCACCTACTCCCTCACGTCCCTCTGTCGCCTGGCCAAGCCCCTCTTCTCGGAAGGGGCCAGTGTGATCACGTTGACCTACCTGGGGGCCGAGCGGGCCGTTCCCAACTACAACGTCATGGGACTGGCCAAGGCGGCTCTGGAGGCTTCCGTGCGCTACCTGGCGGCTGAGTTGGGTCCCGGGAAGCAGGTGCGGGTGAATGCCGTCAGCGCTGGCCCCATCCGCACCCTCGCCAGTTCCGGGGTCGGGGGCATTCTGGATATGATCCATCACGTGGAGGAAAAGGCGCCTCTGCGCCGCACCGTGACCCAGCAGGAGGTGGGTAACACCGCCGCGTTCCTGGCCAGCCCCCTGGCCTCCGGCATCAGCGGACAGGTTCTTTACGTGGATGGGGGCTATTGCATCACGGGGCTATGATGGCGCTGTGAACCTACCCGAGAGACCCGGTCCCCATGAGCGTCCCCCAAGGGGACCCGCGGCTGCGCTGGCCCAACGCATCACCGCGCAGATCCCGGTCCTGGAGACAGCACGTTTGCGGCTGCGGGCCCCTCTGATCACGGATTTCCAGGTCTATGCCCGGATCGCCTGCTCCCGACGGGCCCGGTTCTTGGGAGGTCCCATGACACGGGAGGAGGCCTGGGATGATTTTGCACGCACGTGCAGCGTCTGGCTCTGGCGTGGCCATGGTGCGTGGGTTATGATGCAGAAAGCGGATGACGTCCCGTTGGGTGTGGTTCTGCTTGGGTTTGAGCCGGGTGATCAGGATCCGGAACTGGGGATTGCCCTCACCCAGGCGGCTGAAGGCCAGGGCTTTGCCCTGGAGGCCGCCCGGGCGGCACGGGATTACGCCTTCAGAGCACTGGAGTTTCCCCGTCTGGTGAGCTATGTCTCTCCGGAGAACACCCGCGCCGTTGCCTTGATGGAGAAACTGGGCGCCCAGTGTGAGCCCGCTCTGCTCAACGGCAACCTGGTGTACCGCCACACACCGCCTTCAGCACGGATGGATCCCCACAGCTAGCAGCGCGGCACTGATGCCAAACCGCCGTCTTGTCCTCAGTTGGCGCCAGCGCCGAACAACTGGAAAACATCGCGGCAAAAGTGCTGCAATGCCTGGCTCACATCCTCCGTGGGTGTGTCTTTGCCCTCCGGTTGCCATGGCCCCAGAGTGGCAAGACGCCATTGCTCCCCCCGAAAGCTGATACCCCGCAGAACCAGCCCCAACAGTTGACCCCGCTTCCCTGGCGGCGTCTTGAATTGCAGTTGCACCAACACACTGCGACAGGCCAGGCGTGGGCTCCAGCCGGGAAAGTGAAATCCCAGGTCAATGGAGTTGGGCTGCTCCCAACGGCGGGTACGCCGGTCATCCCGCCAGGGGCAAAGATCAGCCCGTCCATCGGGAAAACGTTGGCGGAATGCAGTAGCCACACTGGCAATGGTCTGGGCAAGCTCCGGACTGGTGACCTGATAGGAGGCGTTCATGACAACAGCAGTCCAGGAAAGAGTGGTTGCTCAACGATAAGAAGCCGGACCTGCGTTGGTGTATCCTCGTGGCGTTTCACCAGTTCCAACAACTCCAACAACAGGGACGCGACTAAAACCGTTGCAACCGATACTTGATGGGTCCAGCTAGCTCAGCAGGATGCACGAGCATTCCATAAAATTACGACTACAGGGGGAAGTTGTCACCATGACAAGACCGGAACAACACACTGCACTGTTCAAGATCGACGTGCTCAAGGCTGACCTGTTCGAGACCGATGAGTGTGACCGTGTGAGTTGGCCGCATGTTGCGAGATGGCATGGATGATCCCTGCATCATCGCCAGCGGGGTTGCCGAGACGGTCTCAAGAGGGTCGTCATGGTGAGCCGGCAACGCTTCCGTGAGCTGCTGCGCAAAATTGGCAGTGGTGAACACACCAGTCGCGGTCTCTCCCGGGAGGAGGCTGCGGAGGCCCTGGCGCTGATGCTCAGTGGTGATGCAACCCCCGCACAAGTGGGGGCTTTTCTCATTGCCCACCGCATCCGCCGCCCGGAACCCCAGGAGTTGGCGGGCATGTTGGATCACTACAATGCCCATGGTCCATCTCTTTACAGCCAAGGTCCTCACCTGCCTGTTTCCTTCGGGATGCCCTACGACGGTCGCACCAGGACCGCACCGGTGTTTCCCCTCACAGCCCTGGTGTTGGCCACAGCGGGCCATCCCGTCATTCTCCATGGGGGGCGACGCATGCCCATCAAATACGGCATCACCCCCATGGAGCTGTTTCAATATGTGGGCATCGACTTTTCCGGGCTCGCCATTGCCGCTGTGCAGCACTGTCTTGACCAGGAGAACCTGGCCTTGACCCATCAGCCGCTGCACTTTCCCGAGGCCGAGACACTGGTGGAGATTCGCGACGAACTGGGCAAGCGCCCCCCGGTGGCAAGCCTGGAGTTGCTCTGGTCTCCCCACAAGGGCGCACACCTGCTGGTCTCCGGATTTGTCCATCCGCCAACAGAGAGCCGGGCCTGGGCAGCCCTGGCGGAACATGGGGAACACAACGTTGTCACGGTCAAGGGTTTGGAGGGCAGCACGGATATCCCCACCAGCCGCGCCGGTATCCTTGCCCACGTGCGCAATGGCCAGGCGGAGCGCCGGATCTTCCATCCTCGCGACCACGGTTATTTCGGAGAGGATCTGGTGTGGAGCGGTGAGGAGGCCTGGTCCCGGATGGCTGACGCTGCCTTGGAGGGCCATGGCCCCCTGCGCCGGGCCGTGATCTGGAATAGTGGCTCCTACCTGTGGTTCCTGAACCGTGAGCGTTGCCTGCCTGATTGCCTGGCGGCGGCGGATGAGCTGCTGACCAGTGGTCAGGTGCGCCAGAAGCGGGATCGCCTCCGTCATGTGCTGCGGAGCATGGAAACGCAACGCCAACATGCAACATGCCGCTAAGTGAGGCGAGTCGCTGCTTTGCTTTTGAAGCAGACTTCACGGGCAGTTGGCGCTGCATCCCCCTCTGTGTGCGCCGCAAGCTGGACCTGAGCGGCATCAAGCTCAAGCTGCGCCACTGGCTGGCCCTGGATCAGCGGGAACGTCAACAGTTGGTGGACTGGCCGGATGGACCTCAGGCTCTCCGCGATTTTGCCGTCCATCTCGAACAGCGCACTGCCGCCATGGCGGATGGACCCGTTGGGGAACTGCCCATTCCCCAGGCTCCCCCCTGGCGGCAGGAGCAACCCCCTGCTGGGGTGACCACTGCCCTTCACGCCATGGGACACTCCATGAGCCAGGGCCAATGGCGGCGGCTCAGTGAACTGGAGCGCTTTGCCCTGTGCAAGCTGGTGCGCCCTGGCCATGATCACCACAACCTTGTTCATGCTCTGGCGGAATTCAAGATCACGTGAGGTGGATCAATCAGGGACGCCGCGAAAAATCGTTTCCCCAATTCTACGGGGACCTACTTTGAGGTTTTCCAGCGTTTCCTCAGGATAACTTTTGCACGGGAAGGTATGGATTGAATGGTCGGCTCACAATCCGGCACGTGGATCAAGGCAATTGTGCTGCCGAGGAGGTTCACGCATGGCTTGTACAGCGTGGAACTCGCCAAGGTTCTTTATGGAAGCGTCGTCAGATGACGTTGGCCGTTGCCTGTTGGAGGGCGCCGAGCCAAACGCACGGGACGAAGATGGATGGACACCCCTCCACTTTGCGGCAAGAGATAGCAAGACCTCAGAAGTAGTGCAGGCTTTGCTGGATGCTGGCGCTGATCCAAGCGCACGGGACGGATATGGACGGACAGCTTCTGATTTGATTGAGGAAAGTTCTCACCTAAAAGGCATCGATGTCTACTGGCAACTCAACGACGCCAGGTACTAGTGGCGAATCCTGCCCCTCCCAAAAGTCAACCAGGTGGTTTTGAATCCGGCCCGTCCGCTTTTTCAAGGCGACCTCAGGAAATCAACGGATCCGATTAATCACCCTTGAGAACTTTGAACATCACATGGGCATCCACAAAGCCCAATCGCTGATGGCGAAATGCACCGGGTAGGGTGCCGACAACGGCCATGCCGTTGCGCTGCCAGGCCTGTACCGCAGCGGTGTTCGTCGACACAACCAGATTGAATTGCATCGCCCGAAAACCAAGCGCCAGGGCCTGGTCCCGGGAGTGGGAGAACATCAAACTGCCAATCCCCTGCCGTCGCGCCGTGGCGGCCACCACGTAGCCGCAGTTGCACACGTGGGCCGCCAGGGTGGGGCCGTTGGGCTTGATGTGGTAGGTGCCCAGCACCCGGCCATCTGCTGCCACCGCCACAAAGGCCTGCAGGGCAGCCTCCACCCAGATGGCGTAACCTGCCTCGGCATCCATGGATGGATCGAAGGGCAGGGTCTCACCGGCCCGCACCACCGGCTTCATGACATGCCATGTGGCGGGCCAGTCTTCCGGAAGCAGGGGACGGATCCGGACCATGGCGTGTGTGGCCGCAACCGGGAGTGCCGTATCCCCTCAGCTCGCTGGTGTCTCTGCTGCATCTGCAGGGACAAACGCAAGGGCAACGCCGTTATTGCAATAGCGCTTGCCGGTGGGCTGGGGACCGTCCTTGAACCTGTGCCCCTGGTGCCCGCCACAGCGACGGCAATGGTATTCCGTGCGGGGAAGAAGCAACTTGAAATCCAGCCTGGTGCCAATGCTGTCGGGGAGCGGTTTCCAGAAGCTGGGCCAGCCGGTGCCGCTCTCATACTTCGTCGCCGAGGAAAACAGGGGCAGTTCACACCCTTTGCACACAAATGCGCCGTCCCGCTTTTCTTCCAGCAGGGCACTGGTGAAGGGTCGCTCCGTACCTTCTCGCCGCAACACGTCAAATGCCTCCGGGGAGAGTCGCTGGCGCCATTCGGACTCACTGAGATCCCAGGCGGGTTCCCCTGCGGGAGATGCTGCGCTGGCCATGGACGGCTTCAAAGTCACCACCATAGAGGTGACAAGCCCCAGCAGCAGGTTGCGGCGGCTCACGGAGCTGAGCAATGAAGCCATGGCGCTGTAACTCGTTGCAGAAGGTCATCCTAATGGTCTCCATCCCGTTCCATGCCAGTCGTTTCCAGTAACCGTCATGCCCCCAACCTTGTGTGTCGGCACCCCTTCAGCGTGGCGCCGATGCTGGACTGCACGGATCGGCATTTCCGGGTGCTGATGCGTCAGATCAGCTGTGAGGCTTTGCTCTATACGGAGATGGTGGTGGCCCAGGCACTCCACTACGGCCACAAACAGCGCCTGCTGGATTACGACCCCGTTGAACGTCCCCTGGCGCTCCAGGTGGGGGGTGACGATCCCCCGCTGTTGGCGGAGGCAGCGCGCATGGCGGAGGTGTGGGGCTACGACGAACTGAATCTGAACGTGGGTTGCCCCAGTGAACGGGTGCAGGCGGGGCGTTTTGGCGCCTGCCTGATGGCGGAGCCCGACCACGTGGCCCGCTGCATTGAGGCCATGGCCACCAGCAGCAGCTTGCCGGTCACCGTCAAGCACCGCCTGGGCATTGACCACCAGGAGAGCTACGACCATTTACTGGCATTCGTGGATACCACGGCGGCGGCGGGCGCCCGGCGTTTCATCGTCCATGCCCGGAAGGCCTGGCTGCAAGGTCTTAACCCCAAACAGAATCGCACCATCCCCCCTCTGCGCTACGACTGGGTGGCGCGCCTCAAGCAGGAGCGCCCCGGCTTGTCCCTTGTCCTCAACGGGGGTCTGACCACCATGGCGGACTGTCAGCAGGCCCTGACCATATGCGACGGAGCCATGGTAGGTCGCGCCGCCTATGATCACCCCCTGCGCTGGACTGACGTGGATGCCGTTTTTTACGGCCATGCCCCCCGCCGTCAACCGCGGCCGTCCGCCGTTGTGGAGGCCATGATTCCCTATGCCGAGGCCCACATGGCCCGGGGAGGACGCCTCTGGGACGTGGCCCGCCACCTCCTGCAACTGGTGCAGGGCGTTCCCGGTGCACGGGCTTGGCGGCGCCGCCTCGGTGAAGGGGCCATGGTTCGTGATGCCGGCCTGGAGGTGCTTCGCCAGGCCACCGAGGAGTTGGGGCGCCATGGCTACTGACGTGGGCATTCCACGTCACCCTGTTGATTGCCGTCGTGATCACCGTCCGGTATGGCGTCCGGACCTTAAGCTGATATGAAGCAATCACTTGTGTGTCTTGGTGCTTTGGCGAACCCGAATGCCATCATCCGCGTTGCGTGAGACTTGGCATGTCAATGCCGCCCAGGACCCGGTTGACGAGAACGACCGACTGCATCGTCTCTACGGCGTCGGCTTCGAGGAGTTGCAGGTTCCCAACCCCGAGCGGCGACTGTTCCTCAGCCTGGAGCGGCAGGTGGATCTGCTGGAGCTGGAGAGGCTCACCACGGCAGTCGGTTGGCGTCCGCGACCGATACGCCGGGTGCGGCGTGCCCTTTGCCATAGCCTGCTGGTGGTGGGAGTCTGGTGTCACGACCCCCTTCTCCCTCGGCTGGTGGGCTTTGCCCGTTGCATCGGAGATGGGGTGATCAATGCCACGGTGTGGGATGTGGTGATCCATCCCGCCTATCAAGGGGTGGGGCTGGGGCATGGGCTCATGGCGTTTGTTGTCAAGCAACTCCAGGTCATGGGTGTGGAGCAGATCACCCTGTTTGCGGATCCCGGCGTCATCCGCTTCTACCAGAACCAGGGCTGGGAGGTAGAACCCAACAACCAGCGTTGCTGTTTCTGGTATGCCTGCTGAGGCGAACGTAACCCTGAGCTGGATTATTCCCGCCCGTGAGGAAGCCCGGCGGTTGGCGCTGCTCCTGGCTGATGTACAGGATGGGCTGGCAGAGGGGGATGAGTTGATTGTTGTGGATGGGGAGAGCCAGGACGACACCCCAACGGTGGCGCGGCTTCATGGGGCCCACGTGGTGTCTTCCCCCCCCAGCCGCGGCGGCCAGTTGCGGCACGGCGTCACCCTGGCCCAGGGACATCGCTTCGTGTTGATTCATGCGGATTCCCGTCTTGCCGGTGGTGCGGAGTTGAGCCGGCAGCTCCGCCGGTTGCCCCCTGGTCGGGCCCACTGCTTTCGTCTGAAGGTGGACGATCCCAATCCATGCTTTCGGGTCCTGGAGTGGCTGGTGGCCATGCGCACGACCGTGTTGGGGCTACCGTACGGAGACCAGGGACTGGTGCTGGATCGCCGCCTTTATGAACGCTGTGGCGGCTTTCGGGATCTTCCGCTGATGGAAGACGTGGATCTGGTCTTGCGCCTGCGTCCCTGGGGTGGAGTGCGACAGTTGCCCCATGGCATTTGCACCAGTGCCCGCCGCTGGCGTCGTCACGGACTACCAGGCACCAGCCTGCGCAACATGATCCTGATGCTGCGCTGGGTTCTGGGGGAAGATAGCGAAACCCTCAAGCGGGACTACTACAGCTAGGGTCTCTTACAGCACCAGGCAACCATTGGCAACCGATACCCCCGAGGAACCCCATCATCTCGAGCAGCAGGCCAGGACCAACCGTCCTGGTTCCGTTGAGCCCCTTGATGCCCTGGGGGGCACTGTCCTACCGGACCATGAGCGTTGGGAGTACTGCGTCATTCATGTGAACGAGGACACGTCACAGCAACCGTCTGCCACAGCAGCCAGCGAGAAGCTGGGGGGCTCCATGAGCCCGGACTTCATCGAGCGGCAGTTTCCCGACCAATACGGGCGTAAGCCCTCTCCTCATCCAGCGGAGCAACTGGGCCGCTTCCTCAACAAGATGGGCAGCAAAGGCTGGATGCTCACCAACATCACCAACCTGGGCCCCTTACAAATGTACATCTTCCGACGGCGCAAGCTGAATTGAGGCTGCCAGCCAAGGTTGTAGATCCTCCAAGCGGTCCACATCCGAGCGAGAGCACAAGGTATGCACCTGAAAACCGGAGGCACAAGCGCGGTTTCTGGTCAGGGTTTCCACCGTTTCGCTACCCCAGGGCAAGCCACTGAACAGGCAAGCGTCAAAGCAGCGCTGCCCCATCAACCAGTATCCGCCGTCCCGGGCCGGGCCCAGCACGAGAGGCTTTTCCCCCAAGTTGAGCAGTCGGAGCGCTTGACGCAGATCCGTAGTTTCCAGTCCCAGGCAATCGCTGCCCAGGAGCACCACGCCACGGTAGTGCCGGGCCAGCCCCCAGCGCACCTGGCGGGCCATGCGGCACCCCAGGTTGCCCCCACCTTGCTGGTTCAGGCTTGTTCCGTAGGTGGAGTATCCCAACGTCGCAAGCCATCGGCGCCATGCATTGAGGCCAGCCCCTGTCACCGCCAGGTGGAGATGCACCAGTCCTTCCCGCACCAGAGGTCGGGTCAGGGAGAGCACATGAATCAGGAGCCGAGACTGAATGGTTGCCGCCGCCACCGGATGGATGGAGTGGACCAGACGGCGCTTGCAGCGGCCAGGGGCAGGCCAGCGTGACAAGACCACCACCAACCAGGGTGGGCGTTGGAACGACACCGGACCTGCCCGACGAGACTGCCGCCACGGCATTCAGAACGACTCCAGGTCCAATTCCTTGGGCACCACCGTCAGAGTTTTGGGCAACCCTTGCCGTTCGATGCCCAGCTTTAGCGGCTCACCAACACGACCCCGGTCCACTTGTACCTGCACCTGGGCGGGTGTATGCACCTCGACCCCCGCCACGCTCCGAATCACGTCACAGGGTTGAAGACCGGCCTGCTGGGCTGGACGGTCCGGCATGACTTCCACAACAGCCACACCGCTGGTCTCCGGGTAGGTGCAGTGGGACCCTGCCTGGTTGATCCCGGCAGCAAGATCCTGGGTGATGCGTCGCAGACTCACGCCAATGAACGGATGGCTGGCCTTCCCCCGGGCAACGATCTGCTCGCCAATCTCCCGGGCCTTGTTGATGGGAATGGCAAAGCTGATGCCACCGCCTGGGGACGTGCGGATGAACGTGTTGATGCCAATCACCTGAGCATGGTCGTTAATCAGGGGGCCACCGGAATTACCGGGATTAATGGCCGCATCCGTCTGGATGTAGGAGACCCGTGACCCCCCCGGAACTCCGGTTGTGCGGTCCGTGGCACTCACGATGCCTAACGACACACTGTTGTTGAGGCCCAGAGGGTTGCCAATGGCAATGGCCCACTCTCCGGGGCGCACCTCGTCGGAGTTGCCCAACGTGGCAACAGGCAAATCCTCGGCGCCGTCGATCTTGACAATGCCCAGGTCCGTGACCGCGTCCGAGCCCAGCACCTTACCCGGGTAACTGCGACCACTACGCAAGGTCACCGTAACCCTTTGCGCTCCTTCCAGGACATGGTGGTTGGTCAGCACGATGCCGTCGGAGCGCGTGATGAAGCCTGAGCCCTGGCCTTCGGGAAGATTGTCGTTCAAGGGACCGTCTCCTGGAAACAGGGGGAAGGAGAAGGGATCTCGTGCCTGGAGAGTGTCGATGCGCACCACGCTGGGACCCACCTTTTCTACCGCCGCAACGACAAAATCTCCTGGAAGGGACTCCAGCAGGGAGGTTCGGGCACCGTTGGTGAACACCTGCTTCCCTTCTGCAACGGAGTGATCCGAGGAATCACGACGGAAGGGCAGCCAGGAGGGAGGCAGGAAAGTACAACCCACAAGGAAGCAGCACAGGCCCGGCAGGACAATCCGGGTGGACACGTGCAGCGGAGGACGTTGCACGGAATGGTGGCGCTGGCAGCCAGAGAATCGGCTCACCCCATGGTCCATAGGCAGACCGGATTCTAGGCGTTTCTTCCGTGACCAGGCAATGGCAGCGGCCAATGGTCTCATGGAAATCCACCAATCGGACCAAGGGCGTGCAGTTGCCAGTGTGGTTCATGGAGCACTTTCATGGACGGCGTACTCCTGCTAGAGAGTGGAGCCTCAAACTCCATCCCGCAAGGCGCAAGCGCTCCGTTGAACAAGAACCAGTCAGGTGCCGAGCTATGGCATGACGTCTGCCATGAGCTCCAGAAGAACCTGAGCAAGCCTAGCTATGCCACCTGGATCGCCCCTCTTGGAGGAGCCGGATTTGACGGGAAGTGTCTGGAGCTTCTCGCCCACAACCCCTTTGCAGCCAATTGGCTCCGGAAGAACTATCAAGACCTGATCAGCCAACTAGCCTCCGGCATTACTGAAAAGCCCGTTCAGGTACGCATCAAAGAGGCTCCACCCGGTAACCGGTCTTCCGCGAAGGCCAATCCTTCCGACGCACCACCAGGCACGGGCGCCCCGCAGACTGATCCCTCAAGCCCCGATCCTACCCGTCAGGCTGTGGCAGTCGCCGCCACAGCGCCCTGTCAGCCCCTTGCCAACAGTAGGGGCCTGAATCCCCGCTACCTCTTCAGTCGGTTTGTGGTGGGGTGCAACAGCCACATGGCCCATGCAGCCTGCATGGCTGTAGCCGAGTCCGCCAGTAAGAGTTTCAACCCCCTGTTTCTCTGCGGTAACGTCGGACTGGGGAAAACCCACCTCATGCAGGCCGTCGGTCACCAACGCCTTCAGGTCAAGCCGAAAGACCGGGTTGTCTATATCACGACCGAGCAGTTCACCAACGAACTGATCACGGCGATCCGCACAGACAGGACGCAGAGCTTCCGTGAGAACTACCGGCAAGCCGACCTGGTCCTGGTGGACGACATCCAGTTCCTTCAGGGCAAGGAGTATACGCAGGAGGAGTTTTTCCACACCTTCAACTGGCTGCATGAGTCGGGCCGCCAGGTTGTGTTGGCCAGTGATCGTCCTCCTGGCCGGATCCGTCAAATCCAGAAGCGGCTCATCTCCCGCTTTTCAATGGGCCTGGTGGCTGACATTCAGCCCCCTGATCTGGAAACCCGCATCGCCATCCTCCACAAAAAGGCTGACCAGGACAAGGTGCAGCTACCTGAAGAATTGGCCCACTACATTGCCTGCAATTTCACTTCCAGCATCCGTGAGCTGGAAGGGGCGCTGACCCGCGCGGTGGCCTACTGCTCCATTACGGACCAGCCACTGAACGCCAAGACGGTGGGTCCCATTCTGAACATGTCCACCGAGTCGGCGCAGGTGAGCCCCAAACGGGTCATTGAAAGCGTTGCCCAGGTGTTTGCAGTGGAGGCGGACGATCTACGAGGAAGTAGCCGCAAACGGATTGTAAGCCGGGCACGCCAGACGGCCATGTACCTGCTACGGCAGCATACGAGCCTGTCTCTCGGCAAAATTGGCCAATGCTTCGGGAGGAAAGACCACTCCACAGTTCTCTATGGAATTCGCCGCATTGGCAAGGCCCTGGACAATGACCTTGAACTGGCCCGAAAGACGGCAAAAGTGTGTAACCTGATGGGAGCATGTGGCAATCGCAACTAGGGAGATGTTGCCTAATGCTTCCTAATGTTGCCTAAAGAAGTGCTTCTGCTGTAGCCTTGCTGCGCTGCCGGCAGCGTCTACAGATTCCCCGCAAGATGAGGCGCACCTCTGTTAACTCAAATCCCGTAACTTGAGATACATCCCGGGAGGCCGCAGTAATGACCTCGCTGATAAACTCCTCTGTATGACCGCAGCGCATACAGACCATATGATGGTGTGCCTTACTGCCACCCTGGCGCAATTCATAGCAATGCAAACCCTCTTGCCATTCTCCCTCATCCAATAACCTGATGTCCACCAGAAGTTTGAGGCTGCGATAAACAGTGGCCAGAGATACCTTCTTCCCCGACTGCTTCAGGTGGTGATGCACGTCATCAGCGGTAAGGTGATGGCCAGGTCCCAGATTCTGAAACAGAGAGAGAACTTTTTCCCGTTGAGGAGTGAGCCGCCGACCCGCCGTGTTCAGAACTTCCCGCAGATGCTCCTGTGAGTACTGCTGGATTGATGCGACGGGAACACGTTGGGCCATCGGAACAGGTCTTATAAGTTCCACAAAGAGGCTACAGAAGGATAAGCTGAGTCAGGAGACAACGACCGGAAAAGATGATTATGAACTGACTTTTCGGCTTACCGGTTCACTGCGGTGGTTCATCTCGGGACGGGCTGGCTTGCCGGTCCGGATCGTCCCGTGTCCCGGACGAATGGTGGACTTGACCCATGACAACCTACGGAATCAGTCCCCTGCTTTCTCCAAGGGGGAGGACCGACTTTACCGGCCCTCCCCCTTGAGAACCCCCATCGAGGCAAGAGAGGGAACGATCCTCCTTCAGGCTGTCACAGCCACGCGAGGATCCATGCTGCCTTTGGCATAGAGATCCGCGTAGACGCTGATGGGTTGCTGTCTGATCGTGCGGGCCTTATCGGCACACCAGAACTGCTGATAGCGATCAAGGCACACTTGCTTCATGTATTGACGGGCCGGCTTGTTGAAGTGGCGGGGGTCGAAGTTGCCGGGATCGGCAGCGGCAGCCTCCCGCACAGCCGCGGTGAAGGCAAGACGGTTGTCCGTGTCGATGTTCACCTTGCGCACGCCGTTGCGGATGCCCTCCTGGATCTCTTCCACGGGAACCCCGTAGGTCTCGGGAATGTTGCCGCCGTGCTGGTTGATCATGTCCAACCACTCCTTAGGCACTGAACTGGAGCCATGCATGACCAAGTGGGTGTTGGGCAGGGCCTTGTGAATTTCCGCGATGCGGGAGATGGCCAACACCTCGCCTGTAGGCTTGCGGGTGAACTTGTAGGCGCCGTGGCTGGTTCCGATGGCAATGGCCAGGGCGTCCACCTTTGTCCTGTCCACGAAGTCGGCGGCTTCACCAGGGTCTGTCAGCAACTGATCCCGGGAGAGTTCTCCTTCGAAGCCATGGCCGTCTTCGGCATCACCCTTGCCCGTTTCCAGAGATCCCAGGCAACCCAGCTCCCCTTCCACGCTGACACCCACGGAGTGGGCCACGTCCACTACCGTCCGGGTGACGTTCACGTTGTAGTCGTAGCTGGCGGGTGTCTTGGCGTCCGCTTCCAGAGAGCCGTCCATCATCACCGACGTGAAGCCATTGGTAATGGCGGAGTAGCAGGTGTTGGGGGCGTTGCCGTGGTCTTGATGCATCACCACGGGGATGTGGGGGTACGTCTCCGTGGCGGCCAGGATGAGATGCCGGAGGAAGGTTTCGCCTGCATACTTGCGGGCGCCTCGTGAGGCTTGCAGGATGACCGGGCTGTCGGTTTCATGGGCTGCTTCCATGATCGCCTGCACCTGCTCGAGGTTGTTGACGTTGAAAGCAGGAATCCCATAACCGTTCTCAGCGGCATGGTCGAGAAGAAGTCGAAGGGGAACCAGCGCCATGGCAGTGAAGGAAGTGTCCGGTGGTCACGGAAAGTTTACCGGATTGGAAGAAAGTCTGTTGAATGCCCCCCCGTGAATGGACGGTTGGCCCTGAAACCCTTCAGACCGGACACAGTTCAGGGGGGAAACATGCATGGGTCGCCTGAGATTCGAACTCAGGACCAGCCGGTTAAAAGCCGGATGCTCTACCGCTGAGCTAGCGACCCTGATCAGGTCATCCCATGGAGACTATCACGCAAGCGCCACTTTGACCATGTCTCAATCCGCTACGGCTCCTTGGCCCTCACCCCGCCGAGCTCCGGATAGCTGGGTAGCCACCTCTGCCGTTGTGGTGGGGGATGTGGAACTGGCTTCCGGCGCTTCGGTCTGGCCTACGGCAGTGCTTCGGGGGGACCTGGCCTCCATCCACGTCGGTCCCAACAGCAACGTTCAGGATGGGGCCATCCTCCATGGGGATCCGGGAGCTCCCGTGGTCATTGCAGCCCGGGTCACCGTTGGTCACCGCGCCGTGATTCATGGCGCCAGTGTGCAAGAGGGCGCCTTGGTGGGCATCGGCGCCATCGTGCTCAATGGGGTCACCGTGGGAGCTGGGGCCGTGGTGGCTGCCGGGGCTGTGGTCACCAGGGACGTGCCCCCCGGGATGCTGGTGGCCGGTGTTCCCGCAAGGCCGGTGCGCTCCCTCGGTGAAGAGGCCCTGGAGGAGCAGCGCCGCCATGCGGATCTCTATGCCCAACTGGCCCTCACCCATGGAAAGCTGGGGCCGGAGGGCATGTTTGGTCACAGGTTGGTCACGGATTGTGGCCAGGCCGCCCACAGCTCCACATCCGAAGGATCAGGGTTGTAGATTGAAAGACAACAATTTCTGCTGAACCCGTGGATTGGCGTTTACTCCTCGTTGCCTTCCCCGTACTGGCTGCCCTGAGTTGGGTGGTCTTTATCATTGGTCGCGACGCTCTCAATCAGTTCCAGGGCGCCATGAAGGAATTCCGCTGACCCGTCGCCGGCCATGGGGGTGACCCACTCCACCCCGTCTTGGGATGTCGTTGTCATCGGTGCCGGCATTGGTGGTCTGGTCACGGCCTCCCAGTTGTCCGCCAAGGGTGCCCGCACCTTGGTGCTGGAGCGTTATTTGATTCCTGGTGGTAGTGCCGGCAGCTTTGATCGGCCCGGTTACCGCTTTGACGTGGGCGCCTCCATGATTTTCGGTTTTGGTAAGCAGGGCACCACCAACCTGTTGACCAGAGCCTTGGCAGACGTGGGGGAATCTCTGGAGACCATCTCCGATCCCGTTCAACTGCACTACCACTTGCCGGATCACCTGGACGTGGCAGTGAGTCGGGACTACAACACCTGGCTTGCCACCCTGACGGAGCGGTTTCCAGCGGAAGCCCGCGGTATTCGTGCCTTTTACGACACCTGTTGGCGCGTGTTTCGCTGTCTGGACGCCATTCCCCTCAAGTCCCTTGAGGAGCCGCGCTACCTGGCCCAGGTCTTTTTTCGCAATCCTCCGGCTTGCCTGGGCTTGGCCCGCTGGCTGCCCGTGAACGTGGGGGACGTGGCGCGGCGTCACATCCGTGATCCCCGGTTGCTGCGCCTCATTGATATGGAATGCTACTGCTGGTCGGTGATGCCGGCCGACCGTACACCCATGATTAACGGTGGCATGGTCTTCGCTGACCGCCACGCGGGGGGTGTGAACTACCCCAAGGGCGGCGTGGGGGAAATCAGCCGCCGGCTGGTGCGGGGTCTGCAGCGGCACGGGGGAGAGGTTCGCTACGGCGCTCGGGTGACCCGGGTGCTGCTGGAGCGGGATCGCGCCGTTGGGGTGATCCTGGCCAACGGGGAGCAACTGCACGCCCGCCGGGTGATTTCCAACGCCACCCGTTGGGACACCTTCGGCAGCTTGGTGGCGGAGGAGCACGTTCCCCAACGGGAGAAGATATGGCGACGGCGCTACAAGCCCTCCCCCTCTTTCCTCTCCCTGCACCTGGGGGTGAAATCCGAGGTCATCCCCCCCCACAGCCATTGCCACCACCTGCTGCTGGAGCGCTGGGAGCACATGGACGCCGAGCAGGGCACCGCCTTTGTGTCGATCCCCACCCTGCTGGATCCTGATTTGGCCCCACCCGGTCGCCACATTGTCCACACGTTTACCCCCAGTGACGTTGAGCATTGGCAAGGCTTGAGTCCATCGGCCTACCGCCAGAAAAAGGAGGCTGACGCTCAACGGTTGGTGCAACGCCTGAGTCGCCTTTGGCCAGGTCTGGAAGGCGTGATCGAACATCAGGACATCGGCACACCCCGCACCCACCGCCGTTTTCTGGGCCGCAGCCGGGGCAGCTACGGTCCAGTGCCCGCCCGTCGCCTGCCAGGGTTGCTTCCCATGCCCTTTAACCGCACCGGAATTCCAGGCCTCTACTGCGTTGGGGACTCCTGCTTTCCGGGCCAGGGTCTCAATGCGGTGGCCTTCAGCGGCTATGCCTGTTCCCACCGTGTTGCTGCCGATCTAGGCCTTCTCACCGGTCTACGGATCCCATGATCACGTCGATGGATCCCAGAATGGCCATGATGTCGGCCACCTTGACCCCTTTGAGCAGGTGGGGAAGGATCTGCAGATTGTTGAAGTCCGGTGCGCGGATCTTCCAACGCCACGGGGTGACGTCGTTGCTGCCGATGAGAAACACCCCCAACTCCCCCTTGCCGGTCTCCACGCGAGCGTAGAGTTCACCGTCGGGAATCCTGAAGGTGGGCGCCACCTTCTTGGCCAGGTACTGGTAGTCGAAGCCATACCACTGGCTCTTGCGTCCCTCCTGCAGGCGGTGCGCTTCCAGGCTTTCCGTGGGGCCTCCGGGGATGCCGCGGCAGGCTTGGCGCAGGATTTTCAACGACTCCCGCATCTCCTGGATCCGCACCTGGTAGCGGGCAAAGCAGTCCCCTTCTTCGGCCGTGGCCACCTCCCAATCAAAGTCGTCGTAGCACTCGTAATGGTCCACCTTGCGCAGGTCCCAGCAGACGCCCGAGGCCCGCAACATGGGGCCGGAGAGGCTCCAGTTGATGGCTTCCTCCCGGCTGATGGTTCCCAGGCCCGTGATGCGACGACGGAAGATGGGGTTATCGGTAATCAGCCGCTCGTACTCGTCGATTTTTGGACCAAACCAGTCACAGAAGTCACTGCATTTCTCCAGCCAGCCATAGGGCAGATCTACCGCCACCCCGCCAATGCGGAAGTAGTTGTTGTTGATCAGTCGCTGGCCGGTGGCAGCTTCCCAAAGGTCGTAGATCATCTCCCGCTCCCGGAAGATGTAGAAGAAGGGGGTTTGGGCTCCCACGTCGGCAAGGAACGGACCCAGCCAGAGCAGGTGGTTGGCAATGCGGTTCAACTCCAGCATCAGCACCCGGATGTAACTGGCTCGCCTGGGAACCGTGATGTCCGCCAGGCGCTCGGGCGCATTGACGGTCACCGCCTCGTTGAACATGCCCGCCGCATAGTCCCAACGGCTCACGTAGGGGACAAACATGACGTTGGTGCGACTCTCGGCAATTTTTTCCATGCCCCGGTGGAGGTAGCCAATGACGGGCTCGCAATCCACCACGTCCTCCCCATCCAGGGTCACCACCAGCCTGAGTACCCCATGCATGGACGGATGGTGGGGGCCAAAATTGACCACCATGGGTTCCGTGTGGGTCTCCAACTGTGTCATGGGGAGTTATCCGGTGGAGGGATCCTAGAAGGTCCCCTGGCCGAACGCAGCCGTGTTGCCTCGCTCCGGGAAGGCCTGCTGCAGGAGGGGCGGGAGTCTTGCACGCCATGGATGATCTCATGAAGACGGATCGCCGATTTGATCCGGCACAAAACCCACACCCGTTTGACGGCAAGCGGATGATCTTCGGCGGATTTGCGCCAGTGGCGGACCTTTGACCCTTGCCCTTACCTCATTCCTGTGGAGGCGCTGATGGGGGCGCCTTGCGTTGTGCCCACCAACTCCTCAGCCGGACGGCAAGTCTCCGGAGAGCATGTGGATCCGGACGACGGCTGCTCCTCCGGAAACCTTCCGAGGAAGGGTCGCGCTGGTACTCCTCCATAAAAGCAGAGACGATTTGATGGTGGTGCTCTTGCAGGGGCAACTCCAACAGGCCCCCATCTGCAGCCGTCCGTCCGTCCCCGCAGGTCGTCTCTGTTGCGTCGGCTTCATTCCGGGGGTGCCGGGTGGGGTGGAGATCCATGGGTGGTTGAAGGTCGGGCTGCCTCAGAGTTCCCCCTTTGCAGATGGATACACCCGCCCCGCCAGCGCAGATACCAGCCCCGACCCAGCAATATCGTGGTCTTTGGGCGGTTCAGGCTGAGCAGCAGTTGGCTGATCCGTTGTCGATCAGGATCACAGCCGGTGTGATGCCGAATCCAGTGGACCAGGCAGCGGCTGGCCAGAGCACGGGGCAGTGCCGCCAACGCTTGCGGGCTGAGGCTTGCGGATCGGGTTGCCCCCATGGTGGACAAGGCCTCCCGCGCCAGTTGATCCAGCAGGTCGCTTTCCTCGGCAAGTTGTTGTGCGCAGGCCGCCATATGGGCCACAGCGGCGCTGTTCACCTGTTCCAGTTCAGGCAGAATCCGTTTCCGAATGCGGTTGCGCATAAATCGCTGGTCTTCGTTGCTGACGTCGGTCCAGATGGGTAGCTGCAACGCCTGGCAGCATTGGAGGGTATCTTGTCGGGAGAAATGGAGCAGGGGGCGCGTGAGTTGGAGGCCTGGCGCCAGTTGACGGTGGGGGCGGAGACTACCGAGACCACGACTGCCGCTACCACGGCAAAGATGAAACAGGAGGGTCTCGGCACGATCCGTGGCGGTGTGACCCGTCACCAGGTGGTGGCAGCCCAGGTGACGGCACAGGGCACGGGCACGGGCGTAGCGCCAGTGGCGCGCCGCTGCTTCACCGGGAAGCCGGGGGGCCACCACCTGGTGACAGGTGAGCCCCCACGTGGTGCAGAGAGACTGCACATGGGCAGCATTGGCGGCACTGTCGGGCTGCCAGCGGTGGTCTCCGTGGAACACCTGCAACGACCAGTGGTGGAGACGCTGGAGGTCCTGCAGTAGACGCAGCAGACAGAGGGAATCCTGCCCTCCGGACACCGCCACCAGGAGGGAGGCTCCAGACGGCAACAGACCGGGAGAAGCCAGGAGGGCCTTGTGCAGCCGGTGATGCCAGCGGCTCCAGGACGTGGTGGATCGAGCCCGTTGCCCAGGGGAAAAAGAACGGTCCATGGTGAATGGCCAGCCTCTGCAGACTGAGCACCTAACATTCAGTGTGCCTGTTTCGGTTCTTCCGTCCATGACCCTTCCTGCTCGCCTTACGGGGTGCCTTGCCGCCCGCCAGGGACTCAAAATCATTGCCGGCCTGCAAACCTTTGCGCCCGAGCGGGTGAGCCAGGTGTGCAACGCTGCCGTCTCGGGTGGAGCCGATCTGGTGGACATTGCCGCTGACCCCCAGTTGGTCCGCTTGGCGCGATCCTGTGGTGTGGCCACCGTCTGCGTATCTGCTGTGGAGCCGGACCGCTTCCCCGCCGTGGTGGCTGCCGGTGCCGATCTGGTGGAAATCGGTAACTTCGATTGCTTCTACGAGCAGGGGCGGGAGTTCACCGGGGCTGAGGTGCTGGAGCTGACCCGGCGCAGTCGGACGCTGCTGGCCCATGTGCCCCTGTCTGTAACCGTTCCCCACCGCCTGCCCCTGTCGGAGCAACAGCGGTTGGCGGAGCAGTTGGTGGCCGCTGGTGCGGACCTGATCCAGACGGAGGGAGGAACCAGCAGCAGCCCCCGGAGCGCCGGAATCCAGGGACTGATTGAAAAGGCCGTTCCCACCCTGGCCGCCGCCCACGCCGTCAGCCGTGCGGTGCGGGTGCCTGTGCTGTGTGCCTCCGGCCTCAGTGCGGTGACTGCGCCCATGGCTATTGCCGCTGGCGCCGCAGCCATCGGGGTGGGTCGTGCGGTGAACCGATTGGAGGATACCCTCGCCATGGTAGCCGTGGTGCGCAGTCTGCGGCAAGCCTTAACCACTGGAGCTGCACCAGCCCTAGAGTCATCCATCCGCCGCTAGTTGGAAATGGGCCCATTTGCCCTCACGGCCCCCTATCAGCCCATGGGGGATCAGCCCCGGGCGATTGCGGAGTTGGTCCATGGCGTCCAGCATCAGTTTCCCTATCAGACCCTTCTGGGCGCCACGGGCACAGGCAAAACCTTCACCATTGCCAATGTGATTGCCCAAACTGGCAAGCCTACCCTTGTCTTGGCCCATAACAAAACTCTCGCCGCCCAGCTTTGCAACGAGCTACGGGAGTTTTTTCCCAACAACGCCGTGGAGTACTTTATCTCTTATTACGATTATTACCAGCCGGAGGCTTATGTACCATCTACAGATACCTATATCTCGAAAACAGCATCTATCAATGAGGAAATAGACATGTTACGTCACTCGGCAACTCGTTCATTATTTGAGCGCAAGGATGTAATTGTCGTGGCCTCTATTAGCTGCATTTATGGTTTAGGGATGCCGGCTGAATATCTTAAGGCAGCAGTGCCTTTTTATGTTGGTGAGACAATTAACTTGCGTCAGACCCTGCGAGCTTTGGTCAATAACCAATACAGCCGCAACGATCTGGAAATCAGCCGTGGGCGTTTCCGGTTACGGGGAGATGTGCTGGAGATTGGGCCTGCCTATGAAGACCGCCTCATAAGAATTGAATTTTTTGGTGATGAGATTGAAGCCATTCGCTATGTGAATCCCATCAGTGGGGAGATTTTGAAAAGCCTGGAAAGTATTAGCATCTATCCTGCAAAACACTTTGTAACACCCAAGGAGCGCCTGGAGGCTGCACTGGTGGCCATTCGTGAAGAACTCGCGGATCAACTGGATATTCTAAATCAACAGAATCAATTGGTCGAGGCACAGCGTCTGGAGCAACGCACCATGTATGACCTGGAAATGCTTCGGGAAACGGGATATTGTAATGGGGTGGAAAACTACGCCCGTCATCTTACGGGGCGCCCAGCGGGCAACCCGCCAGAGTGCCTGGTGGACTATTTCACCGATGATTGGCTACTGGTAGTAGATGAGAGTCATGTCACCTGTCCCCAACTGCAGGGCATGTACAATGGTGATCGATCTCGCAAGCAGGTGCTCATTGACCACGGCTTCCGCCTGCCCAGTGCAGCGGACAACCGGCCCCTGAAGGCCGAGGAGTTCTGGAACAAGGTGAAGCAAGCCATCTTTGTGTCCGCCACGCCTGGGAATTGGGAGTTGAAGCGCTCCGGAGACGCTGTCCGGCACCAGGTGATCCGCCCTACGGGTGTGGTGGATCCCGAGATCAGTGTGCGACCCAGCACAGGGCAGGTGGATGATTTGCTGGCAGAGATTCGCCTGCGCAGTGGGCGGAGTGAACGCACGTTGGTGACCACCCTCACCAAGCGCATGGCCGAGGATCTGTGCGATTATCTAGCCAGCCATGGCATCAAGGTGCAATACCTCCATTCCGAGATTCACTCCATTGAACGGATTGAGTTCATTCAGGATCTTCGTATTGGTACCTATGATGTACTGGTGGGTGTAAATCTCCTGCGTGAAGGACTGGATCTACCGGAAGTGTCTCTGGTGGCCATTTTTGATGCGGACAAGGAGGGTTTTCTGCGCTCGGATCGCTCCCTGATTCAAACCGTTGGCCGGGCCGCTCGCCATGTGCATGGCATGGCCATTCTTTATGGCGATCGGTTGACGGATTCCATGGCCAAAGCTATTGAAGAAACAGAGCGGCGGCGTCAAGTGCAACAGCAATACAACAGCGATCACGGCATTATACCTCGGGGTGTGGCCACCAAAACCAAAGGCAATCCCATTCTGGCAGAATTGGAATTGTCCAGACGACTGAGTCAGAGCCAACTGGAAACCGCAACAGTACAAGCGGAAAACAACGACATGCCACTTGCTGCCCTGCCCGAACTCATTGGTCAACTGGAAGATCAGATGAAAGTCTGTGCCCAGGACCTGAAATTTGAAGAGGCAGCCAAGCTAAGAGATCGCATTCGAGTTTTGAGGCAAAAGCTGCTGGGTTCATCCTAGGTAGCTCAGGACTCACCGCCAGAAGATGAGAGTTACGGTCAGGAAGATTATAGAAAGAGGACTTACATATCAAAGTGCCAAACAGTCCAAACCTCTTTCCTCACTGAGGTTTCCACTCTAGCTTCTCTTTCCCATCTCACATCAGTCTCGAATTAAAATTGAATTGCCCAACCATGGCGATTAGCTTTCCCTAAAGCAGCCAATTCTATCTTAGCCTTTACATCAAGATCAGCATCAATAGAGCACCACGAAAAATTACCACTTCCCTATTTGCAAGTCTGCTGGCTCATGTAAAACCCTTTCCAGCACTGATGTTCTTATGGCGAGACAGTATACCATGGGAGAAGTTGTCCGATTTTCGTGGTGCGCTGGAGAGCATTATGGAGAATACCAAGCCACCAGTCTACTCGTTGTATAATCTGCGAGAACGATTGTCTATCGGATTTCTTTGACTGGTATTTGCAGAAAACTACTTTGTACCACCGGATAAATTTCTTTTTACGGAAAGCTTGCTAGACAGTCTAGTCAAGCTGTTTCCTGTTCTCAGTCAGCTTGTAGATGTCGTTGATCATAAAAACGGAAAGCGAACAGATGAAAGTCAGCAGATTTACCAGTACTACTTTACTGGTGATAAGACATGGCTCAGTGATTCATCCGATTTACTTCCACTTCTCCTGACCTGTTCAGCCAGGGGAACCGGTTTACATCGTTTATATTGACTTCAAGCTGACACAGTAGTGAGGCAAACTGCCCCCAACCAGCCCTGAGCACCTTCATCTCAATCATACCCCAACAGATCGAAAATCTCCCGATCCTTCAGGGGTTGTGCTTCAAGGGGCTGCACGTCCTCCAGCAAACAACGGGCCAAACCGAGATATTCTTGCTGTACTTGCAGGACATCGGGACTGGGCTCCATCTCGAAGATGGTGCATTTTTTCAGGCGGGAGCGGCGGATGGCGTCTACAGCTTTGAAATGGGCCAGGGTGCGTAGTCCGGCACGGGCATTGAAGCGGTCGATTTGATCCGTGTCTT
>MKWU01003135.1_pt1 | contig 22622 bp, 20 predicted proteins | sample 809101 | NCBI WGS metagenome assembly MKWU01 (sample SAMN05860141, study PRJNA318959) | sponge metagenome | host: Aplysina aerophoba | place: Slovenia: Piran, Adriatic Sea, Gulf of Piran | collected 2013-05-07 | reverse complement strand
GCCGCGGTGCCGGCGGCCGGCGCCCCGCTCGGCGCGCTGCTCGACGGCGACGGCGACCGCATCCTGTTCTTCGACGAGACCGGCCGCCCGCTGGAGAGCTACTTCGCGGGGGCGTTGATCGCCGGCTCGCTGCTGCAGCGGGAGCCCGGCGCCGCGATCGTGTACGACCTGATTTCGTCGCGGGTGTTCCCGGAGGCGGTCGCGGAGGCCGGCGGGGTGCCGGTCAAGGCGCGGGTCGGCTACAGCCTGCTGTACGACGAGATGGTGCGCTCCGGAGCGATCTACGGCAACGAGACCTCCGGGCACCTGTACTTCCGGGTGCGCGACTCGTTCTACACCGAGTCGGCGATCTACGGCCTCGGCGTGCTGCTCAACCTGGTGGTGGAGCGCGGGCGCCCGCTGTCGGAGCTGGCCGCGCCGCTGCGTTCCCGCTATGTGCAGCAGGAGGAGATCAACATTCCGCTCGGGCGGCTGCAGCCGGAGGCGGCTCTGCAGCGGGTGCGCGAGGCGTTCGGCGACGGCGAGCAGGAGGAGCTGGACGGGGTCAGCGTGAGCTACGACCGGTTCTGGTTCAACGTGCGCCCGAGCAACACCGAGCCGCTGCTGCGGCTGCGCCTGGAGGCGGTGGACGAGGCGGCGGTCGCGCAGGCCACCGCCCGCATCCTGGAAGTCCTGGAGGCCGGTTCGTGAAGCTGCGCTACAACTCCCCCGCCGTGCTCTCCTACGCGCTGCTGTCGGTGGCGGTGATGATCATCGACTTCGTCTTCCGCGGGCAGTTCGCGCGCGCCTTCTTTGCCGTGCGCCCGGTGTTCGACTTCACCGCGCCGCTCGACTACTTCCGGATCGTCTCGCACGTGGTCGGGCACAGCGGCTGGGAGCACCTGGTGGCGAATTTCGCCCTTATCCTGCTGATCGGGCCGATCCTGGAGGAGAAGTACCACTCCGGGCCGCTGCTGGTGATGATGCTGATGACCGCGGTGGTGACCGGCGTGATCAACGTGCTGTTCCTGGACACCGGGCTGATGGGGGCGAGCGGGATCGTGTTCATGATGATCCTGCTGTCGTCGTTCACCAACATCGCCAGCGGCGAGATTCCGCTTACCTTTGTGCTGGTGGTGGTGGTGTACCTGGCGCGCGAGGTGGTGGGCGCATTGAACGACGACAGCGTGGCCCAATTCGCGCACATCGCCGGCGGCGTGTGCGGCAGCCTGTTCGGATTCGCGGTAAAGCGCAACTAACGCCGGGTTTTTTGCTATTCTAGGGTTCCATGGAAGCGGAATCCTCGAATGGCATCCTGCGTACCCTGAGCACCGCCTGCTCCCGCTTCGAGGAGCTGGAGATCGCGATTGCGGACCCGGCGCTGTTCAAGGATCAACGCCGCACCCGGGAGCTGATGCAGGAGCACGCCGCGCTGCGGCCGGTGAATGCCGGTCATCAGCGGCTCCAGGAGCTGGACCGGGAGTTGCACGACACCGCTGCGTTGCTGGCGGATTCGGACGGCGACGAAGAGATGGCCGACATGGCGCGCGAGGAACTGGAGCGCCTGCGCGAGGAGCGCGGTGCGCTGATTGCCGAGCTGCGCGTGCTGCTCATTCCCAAGGACCCGCGCGACCGCAAGAACGCGATCATGGAGATCCGCGCCGGCACCGGCGGCGACGAGGCCACCCTGTTCGCGGCGGATCTGTTCCGCATGTACAGCAAATACGCCGACCTGCGCGGCTGGAAGCTGGAGATGCTGTCCAGCCACGGTACCGAGGTGGGCGGCTTCAAGGAGGTGGTGTTCTCGATTACCGGTACCGAGGTATTCGCCCACCTGCGCTACGAGAGCGGCGTGCACCGCGTGCAGCGGGTGCCGGTGACCGAGTCGAGCGGGCGCATCCACACCTCGGCGGTGACGGTGGCGGTGCTGCCGGAGGCGGAAGAGGCCGACATCGAAATCAAGCCGGAGGACCTGCGCATCGACGTATTCCGCTCCTCCGGCCCCGGCGGGCAGAGCGTGAACACCACCGACTCCGCGGTGCGCATTACCCACGTGCCGACCGGCGTGGTGGTGACTTGCCAGGACGAGAAATCGCAGCACAAGAACAAGGCCAAGGCGCTGCGCGTGCTGCGGGCGCGGCTGCTGGAGGCGCGGGAGGAGAAGGTGGAGGCCGAGCGCGCCGAGTTCCGGCGCAGCCAGATCGGGTCCGGCGACCGCTCGGAGCGCATCCGCACCTACAATTTCCCACAGAACCGGGTTACCGATCACCGCGTGAACTTGACGCTGTACAAGCTGGAGGAGATCCTGCTCGGTGCCTTGGAAACGGTGGTGGAGACATTGCAGGCGAGCGTACGCGACGCCTACCTGAGCTCGGAGGCGCCGTGACGGTTCAGGCGGCGGCGCCCAACACGGTGCGCGCGGCGGTGCTCGCCGGCCGCGGCCGGCTGCGCGTGGCCGGCGTGGACAGCCCCTACCTGGACGCGGTGGTGCTGCTGGCGCACGCGCTCGGGGTGTCCAAGGAGCGCCTGTTCGCGGCGTTCCCGGACCCGCTGCCGGAACCGGCGCTCGAGCGCTACCGGCAGTTGGTCGGGCGGCGCGGTGACGGTGAGCCGGTGGCCTACCTGCGCGGCTACAAGGAGTTCTACGGGCGCCCGTTCGTGGTCGACCGCGCGGTGTTGATCCCGCGCCCGGAGACCGAGCTGCTGGTGGAGGCGGTGCTGGACGCCGGCGATGCCGTGGCCGCGGCGCGCGGCGGCTCGGTGGCGCTGCACGACGTGGGCACCGGTTCCGGGGCGATCGCGGTAACGGTGAGCCTGGAGCGGCCCGGGTGGCGGGTCGGCGCCTCGGATCTGTCGTCGGCCGCGGTGACGGTGGCAGAGCGCAACCGCGATGGCCTGGGTGCGGACGGCGTGCGTCTGGAGGTGTGCGACCTGCTGCCGGCGGCCCCGGCGCGCTGGGACCTGATCGCCGCCAACCTGCCCTACCTGTCGAGCGCTGAAGTGGCCGCGCTGCGCCGCCGGCGGTGGCCGGAACCGGAGCTGGCCCTGGACGGCGCCGGCGACGGCTTGGCGCCGAGGCGCAGGCTCATCGACCGCGCGCCGCGGCGCCGGCTGCGCGCGGGTCGCGGTGCCCCCCGCCCTGCCCGGGCGGCCGCGGGTCGTGACGGCATGCAGGGGAGCACGGTAATGAGCGAGCCGTCTGCACCGAAGCCCTTCACCCCCGGTGCGGCTGCCGACGCCTCGGCTGTGGCAGCTCCCGGTGCGGCTGCCGCGGCTCCCACTGCCACAGCTCCCGTTGCCGGACCGGCGCCGCCTGCCGCGCCGGTCGCGGTGCGCGACAGCGGCCCGCATGCCGGCTACCCGCGCGTAACCGCGGCCTCGCGGCGGCTGGTGAACCGGTTCTGCGAGCGGCTCGAAGCCGCCAGCGGCGAGTATGACGACGAGTCGCGGCGCAGGATCGTCGCGGCCGCTCGCTGGGCGAATGCGCGCCACTCCGGCCAGTTCCGCGCCTCCGGCGATCCGTTCATCATCCATCCCCTCGAGGTGGCGGCCATCCTGGTCGAGACCCGCCTCGACACCGCGACCGTGGTGGCCGCGCTGCTGCACGACGTGGTGGAGGACACCCCGTCCACTCTGGAGGAACTCAGCGGCACCTTCAGCAAGGAGGTGGCGAACCTGGTCGAGGGCGTCACGAAGATCTCCACAATAAGGGGGCAGAGCCACTGGGCGCGCGCGGCCGAGTCGATCCGCAAGATGCTGTTCGCCATGGTGCGCGACGTGCGGGTGATCCTGATCAAGCTGGCCGACAAGCTGCACAACATGCGCACCCTGGAGGCGCTCAACGAGGAGAATCGCGCGCGCATCGCGCGTGAGTGCATGGACATCTACTGCCCGCTGGCGGGGCGGCTGGGCCTGTACCGGATCCGCACCGAGTTGGAGGACCTGGCGATGAAGTACCTCCACCCGCGCGTGTACGAACACCTGAAGGAGTTCGTGGCGGCGACCCGCGCGGAGCGTGACGCCCTCCTCGAGGAGATAACCGAGCAAATTACCGCGGCGGCGCAGGGGCGCAACCTGCACCTGCGCGTGGAGAGCCGCGCCAAGCACTTCTACTCCATCTACCAGAAGATGAAGGAACGCGGCCACGCTCCCGACGAGATCTACGACCTGCTCGGCGTGCGCGTGGTGTGCTCCTCCACGCACGAGTGCTACGAGATTCTGGGCCTGGTGCATCAACTGTGGGTGCCGATCGAGGGACGCTTCAAGGACTACATCGCGATGCCGAAGTCGAACCGCTACCAGAGCCTGCACACCACGGTAATGGGGCCGGGCGGGGCGACCATCGAGATCCAGATTCGCAGCAGCGAGATGCACGAGACGGCCGAGAACGGGATCGCCGCGCACTGGCTGTACAAGTCGCGGCGCAGCGGCGATACGGCCACCGTGACCCGCGAGTTGTCGATTATCAACAAGTTGCGCGACTGGCAGGGGGCGCAGGCCGCTTCCACCGACTTCCTGAGCGAGATCAAGCGTGAGCTGCTGCGCGATTCGATCTACGTGTTCACCCCCAAGGGCGACATTATCGAGCTGCCGCGGGGGTCGACGCCGATCGACTTCGCCTACCACATCCACACCGAGGTCGGGAATCACTGCATGGCGGCCAAGGCGAACGGCTCCATCGTGGCGCTGTCCGCCGAGCTGAAGAACACCCAGGTGATCCAGGTTATCACCAACGCGCGCGTCCGCCCGCACGTGGGCTGGCTGCGGACGGTGAAGACGACGCGGGCGCGGCAGAAGATTCGCCACTGGCTGACGCAGGAGAACCCCGACCTGATCATCCAGCGCAACATCGTGGCGCAGCCGGCACGGCCGGCGCCGCCGCCTGCGCGGGCGCCGGAGCCGCGGCCCCCGCGCCCCGACGTCGACGACGCGGCGTGGCGCGTGGGGTTGGCGGAGGGCAACGACGCCGGATTGCTGATCCAGTTGGCGCGTTGTTGCCAGCCCACGCCCGCCAACGAGATTGTCGGCTACGTGTCGCGCGGGCGCGGCATCATCGTGCACCGCGCACGCTGCGCCAACGCGCGCAACATTCGCGATTTCAACGAGCGCGCCGTGGAGGTGGCGTGGGAGACGCCGGATCCGCGGCAGAGCTACACCTTTACCGTTACCGCGGAGCCGGATGCGCGCCTTTACTCCGAGATCGAGCGGATCATCCACAAGGACGGCGGCAAACTGCTGTCAGGCAACCTGGAAGAGAACGAAGAGGCCACGCTGACCGGGCGCTTCACGGTGGAGGTGAACAGCCGGCGCGATTACGGACGCGTGGTCAAGCACCTGAAGAGCCTGGAAGCGGTCAAGTCGCTGCACCGCCTCAGCTGAGCGCGCCTGCGCCGCGGCCGCTTGCAGGCCGGTTGCGGAGCGGCGCTCAGGGCAGCCAGCGGTGGTCCAGGTACCACTGCGCGGTAAGGGAGATGGCGTCCCGCGTGGCGAGCCGCGGGCGGTAGCCGAGTTGCGCGGCGATGCGGGTGGTGGCCAGGAGCCAGGCCGGTTGCGCGATCTCGCGCAGCTTGTCGCGGCTCAACAGGAGGTCGCGGCGCAGCAGGCGGCCGGCGGCGGCGAGGGGCAGGCCGGCCACGGCGAGCGCGGCCCGCGGCACCGGTACCCGGAGCGCGCGGCGCCCGTAGGCGTCGGCGATCCAGCGCGCCACCATGCTCATGGTGAGCACGCCGTCGTCGGCGACGTGGTAGACGCGCTCGCCGGCCGGTTGCGGGCGGTCGAGGGCGAGCAGCAGCGCATCCACCAGGTTGCCGACGTACACCATGCTGAGGCGGCTGGCGGGCACCAGCTCCGGGCGCAGGCCGGCACGCACCATCCGGAAGTAGGCGAAGATGTCGCGGTCGCCGGGCCCGTACACCGCCGGTGGGCGCACCACGGTAACCGGCAGCTCCGGGTAGCGCAGGCGCACCCGCTCGGCGGCCAGCTTGCTGCGCCCATACGCGGTCACCGGCGCCGGTGGATCGTCCTCGCCGCGTGGACGGCGCCGGGATGAGGGCCCGACCGCCGCCTGGCTGCTGACCACGATGATCTGTTGCAGAGCCGTGGCGGATCGCGCGGCCGCCGCGCACAGCGCCGCGGTGCCGCCGCGGTTCACCTCGTGCAAGGCATGCGCCGTCCACGACCGGGTCAGGCCGGCCAGATGCACGACGGCGTCGGCGCCGCGCAGCAGGCGTTGCAGGGCGGCGCGGTCGGCCAGGTGCTCGGCCAGCACGGGCTCCGCTTCCGCCGGCAGTGCGGCGCGGTTGCTGGTCGGGCGCAGCAGGCAGCGTACCGTATGGCCGCGGGCGGCCAGCGCGACCGCCAGGTGGGAGCCGATGAACCCGCTGGCGCCGGTAACCGCTACCCGCATCGTCGTCGACCCTGCGGCAGCCGGGTACGGAGCATCCATCGCAGGGGGTGCTTCGTGGTCCGCCGGGAGCGCGCCGCGGCGCCAACCGGCTGCCGAGCCCGGCGACATCGCGGCGCCGGCCTGGAGCGGCGCCGCCCGGGCCGCGGCTTGGTGGCGAGCGGGCGAAACGAGATTCGGTGGAGTTGAGCGCTGGACATCGGCGCGGCGCGTTGTCCGGCGCGGTCGGCGCTCACCCGCGGTCAATCGCCGGCCGTGATCAGCCGTGTGCGGGCCGTGTCGCCGAGACCGTCCCGGATGCGCGTTCGCTCACCGGTTGGATTGCTCAGCGGCGGCAACCACTCCGTGCTGAGGCACTCGGTGCCCACGCCACTCGGGGCCTTCCTCGCCCGGCTCCGGCAGGACGTGGCCGCCTTCCATCGACCAGGACGCCGGGCCCTCGGTAATGCGGCCTCCGAGCTGGTCGTCCGGCACCCCGGTGATGTCCCGGAACGCGCGCCTGAGCTCGCCGAGCAAGCGCTCCTTCAGCTCGGCGGGGCGCCCGGCACGGTTGCCGCCGTCGATGTAGTAGGGCTCGGCGAATTCGCCTTGGTCATTGGCGGCAAACGTCACGTGCACGAAGTTGCGCGGTGCGCCGGTCATGCCGCAGTGAACGTCGGTAAACGCTTGCGCGACGCGCTGCCGCTGCTCGAGCGGGATCGCGTCCTTCGGAGCGACGCAACGGTAATATGGCATCTGGATCCTCCTGTTCGGTTGGTCTACGAGTCCGGGGCCGGGCGGTCGCGCGCCGACACGATCAGTTCGTCCACGCTGCAGCCGGTGACCGCGCACCACATGTCGCAGATCGTTCGCATCAGGGCGACGCGCACCTCCTGCGCGCATCCCGGTGGGATCTGCCCCCTGACCAGCGAGGTGGTGGAGAGCTCACCGCCACGAAACCCGAATCCATGCGGAATCACCTCGAACTCCACTTCCACCCGGTCCGGAGATGCGCCGAGCACGTCAGCGGCAATGTCCGTCAGCCGAGATTGCAGCGCCGGCCACAGGCTCGGCGCCACCGCCCTCTCCTGTACGATGCACCTGAAACTGATCATCGCATGCAGACCGTGCCGTCCAGCCTACCACGGCACCGCCGACCCTTGCACAATACCGTCGGGCGGCCGGGCGGCTTGGGCGGCTCCGTCACGCGCGCGGATCCGAACCTGCCGCCGCGGGGTTCCACACGCGTGCGAATCCGAACTCTTCGAAGTGGCGCGCATTCGCCGTAGCCAACTCGGTGACCCCGTGGTGGCGCAACGTCAGGGCCAATCGGGCGTCGATGATCTTGCGCCGCGCGAACCCGGCGCGCCCCGCGCGCTGCCACACGCCGCCCATCACCGGCGCGCACTCGACCAGGCGCCAGCGCGGGTTTTGCCGGTAGCGCTCGCATACCTCGGCCGCCTCGGTTGCCCCGAGCGGGTGCGCGACGATGGCGGCACTGCGCAGCACGAGGTACAGTTCGACCAGTACCAGTTCGCAGATAACGACCTCGCGATCCCGGCAGTGTGTCACGAACGCTCGGGCCGCGTCATGCCGCGGGGCGCGGGTGTTCTGCGCGTACACCAGCAGGTTGGTGTCGATCGATACCAAGCCGTCAACCGTCGCCGGTGGGGTCGTTCACGATCAGTCGCCAGTCCTCCTCGCGCGCCTGGAAGGGACCGAGGTCCCTGGCAGCAGGTGGGCTCCAAGGTTCGCCGCCGGTGACCGGCGCGTACACCTGGGTGATGTACTCGACGCCGCGGCGCACCACTTCCGCCAGCGACATCTCCCGCTCGCGCGCTACCCGCTTCGCTTCCTCGTAGAGCGCATCGGGAAGCTGAATCTGCGTCCGTACCATGACATCATTTTGGCATGATGGCATTCTTACATCAACCGTTACCCATCGGACGGCGCCGAGGAACCCCGGGTTGCCCAGCCAGTCGTGCTGACCGCGGAGTTCGCCCAGGAGCCGGCGGCGCGCATGGCGGCGGCCACCATGGCGGTGGTGCCGATCCTGCTGGTGTTCTTCTTCTCGCAGCGCTACTTCGTGCGCGGCATCGCCCTTACCGGCCTCAAGTAGACAGCAAGCACCCAGCGTGGCGTCGAGTCCTGCTGTCACGCAAGGTGACGCAGATTGGCGTCGAACCGCTGCAGCCAGGGCCACGGGGAGGTAGTGTTCTGGCACAAGCCCCAGGCGATACCGGGGCCACTGCTGTCCCGCCAGCGGTCCTGGCGGTAGGGGCCGGGGGCGCGTGGCGGCTCAACGGCGCGCACGCGATGGAATCGTACGCCGTCGGCGCTGTACTGCAGGGTGCCCCCGTGCGGTCCGCACGGGGCGACGATGCAGCCGAGGCCGGCACCGTGCGGCCAGACGCACACTTCGTGGCCGGAGTCCAGCACGGGATTGGCGGGATGGCGGGTGTAGGGCCCCTCCGGCCGTGCCGCGACGGCCAGGCCCATCGTGGTCTGATTGGGCGCCAGGCCGAGCTGGCGGCCCTTGTAGTAGAGGCGGTATTCGCGGCCCCATCGCACCAGGCAACTGTCGTCCACGCGATGGCTGTCGAAGCGCGCGGCAATCGTGCTCGGTTCCAGGATCGGATCGGGTCCAGCGCGTTCCCACGGTCCGTCGGGGTGAGCGGCGCTGGCGACTCCGATGCGGGTCTGCGTGCCGCCGGGGCCGCCGCCAGCGTTGTCGAACGGTTCCGGCACCGCAGTGTAAAACAGCCAGTAGCGGCCCTCGGCCACCATCACGGTGGGTGTGAACACGGCATGCTCGTCGAAGGCGCCGCGCCCACCGCGCTCGAGCGCCTCGCCGCGCTCCTCCCAGTGCACGCCATCGGCGGAGGTAGCGTGCCAGATGGTAGCCTGGTAGCCGCTGGGATCGTGGGTGGAGCGCGAGTACCACGCGTGGTAGCGGCCGTCGGCGCGCACGACCGGGCTGGGATCGCGCCGGCTCACGCCCGCCTCGCAGGCCAGCGCGGTCCGATAACGGAAGCCGCCAAAGCCGGAAAACAGACCCGCGCCGGGACGGGTGGCGGTGTGCATTTCGTGACCCTATCGTACCATATGTGACGCCGCGCGCTAGCGGATGATAGGATTACCGGTGCTCACCGGGCACGGCGGAGGCGCGAGCGATGGATCGGAAGGGCGAGGTGCGGGTCGCGATGATCGGTGCCGGCAGCATGGCGAACAACGTGCACTATCCGTCGCTGGCCTCGTTTGCCGACGTGCGTTTCGCGGCAGTGTGCGATGTCGACGAAGGGCGGCTGGCCGCAACCGCCGGCAAGTACGGCATCGAGCGGCGCTACACCGACTATCGCAGGATGGTCGAGGAGGTGGCGCCCGACGGCGTGTATGCGATCGGGCCGCCGAGCATCATGTTCGACATCTGGGTGTGGTGCTTGCAGCAGGGCATGAACCTGTACATCGAGAAACCGATGGGCCTGACGCGCCACCAGGCAATCCTGTTGGCGGAGCTGGCCGGCAGACACGGCGTGATTACCCAGGTGAGTCACCAGCGGCGCAGCGCTCCGCTGCTGGTCAAGATGCGCGAGGAGTGCCTGAAACGGGGTCCCATCACGCACGCGGTGTGCGAATTCTACAAGTGCCAGCCGGAGCCGCACTACTCCGCAAGCGACCACATGATGGACGACTGCACGCATGCCATCGACACGGTGCGCTGGATGTGCGGCGGCGAGGTGGAGGATCTGGACAGCCGCTGCCGCCGGATCGGCACCCCCGACATCAACTGGATCGGCGCCATGCTGTACTTCGATAACGGCTCCACCGGATTCCTCATCAACAGCCGGTCGAGCGGCCGCCGCGTTTTTCGGGTCCAGATGCACGCCCCTACCGTGTACGTGGACGCCGAGGTGGAGGGCATGGCATATCTTTACGCGGACGGCGATTACGAAGGCGTGGCGTATGCCGCCACGGAGGTTGCCGGCAGCCGGGAGAATTTCGTGTACGGGGGATTCCGTGCCAAGAACCGGGAGTTCATAGACTCTCTCAAGAGCGGTCAGGAGGTGACGAGTTCACCGTTCCGGGATTGCCTCAAGACCATGGAGGTGGCCGAGAAGATCCTGGCCATGGCGAACCTGGCCGGCGAATGACGGCGCGGAGGAGCGCCGGCCCGCCGCGAGCCGGTGGGGTGACGGGGGATGGGTGGTTGGACCGGTTCTCAGTCAAGTAACCGTCAAGTAAGATAATTCATTTCACGGAAGGTATATAAGTCTCTCAGGATGGTCTGGTCGCAGGGCCCGATCAAGTAAGATAGGCGCTATGGAGCCTGCGACTGCTCCGAAGAAGCCCAAAATGGGATGTACTCGCGGTTCTTGAGCGATGCCTCGGGAAGACGGATAGAGACGAGGCCGGCCTCGACCGCCTCCCGGATCAGTCGTGATGCCATCGCCCGGTTCTTCTCGTCGATCCCGAAACGCTCGCGGATCGACGTGTTGGTCATGCTCCCTCTCTGTACATACTTCAGACACGCATGCAGGTAGCAGGCCCGCTCGCGTTCACTCTTGTCCATTTTGGCCAGCGCCTTGTGGGCGTACAAGACCACCCGTGTGAAGTTCGGCGGAGTCTCGAACAGGGGTGCCGGAAGCTGATGGCGTTCGACCTCGAATACCACCTTGTCGATGCCGCTGCCGCGTTCCTCGCAGATCCGGAAGCGGCGCATGAGCGAGGCGAGCACCTCGTTACGAGACCGCGGGGGGCTATCGAGAAAGCGCTGCGTATCCACCAGTGGTTCACCCGGGTTCGTGATCTCGATGCGGCCGGGGAAGATCTCCACCATGGGCGCGGTGCCGGTTGCCAGAAAATCCTGGTGGATCAAGGCATTGGCCACCAGTTCGCGTACCGCGATCTCAGGGAACGCCGGCACCGTCTGGCGCAGGGCCTGGCCGATAGTTTCGCTTTCCGGAAGTCTGGCGTTGATGTAGCCGATAAGGGCCTCGAAGCCCGCTGCGTAGCCCCCAAAGCCTTCGCGCTCCTTCAAGGTGTCGGTACGGCCCGAGCCGCGGTACTCGATTACACGAACGGCCTTGCGCTGCAACGACCGAAACTCGCCGAGGTTCCTGGCCAACAGCATGGCACCGAGATTGGTGATGTCGAAGCCCCCGGCCGCACCGGGGACGATCAAACGATCCTGCTGGAGGACATCAAGGATCGCGGCGTGGCCGTCCGGCACCGGCATATCAAGCAGATCGAAGTACGCGGGATAGTCGAGTTTGGTAAGGACGTCGTTGCCGCTCAGCCGTTCAGCCGTGAAGAGTCGCAGCATTGGCCAGTGCCGAGATGTATTCGCCGATCTCTTGCGGCGAGTCCTGATTGAGCTTGAACTCGACCCAGTCGGTCTCATGCGGCAACTTGCACAACTCCCGCACCAGACCCAGCAGGTACTCGTTGTTGCCGGTTGCGGTCATGGCTCAGGCCGTTCACGCTCATGCCTAGCATCGGCGGGCGCGGCATGTGTGCACACGGATTTCATTACGGCACATGATAAGCGATTTGCGGCTGCCGCCACAAAACACGGGCCGCTCGCTCGGCCGCTCGGCAGGATCCGGGACGGGTCAGTCGCGGTCAGTCGTAGACGGCGCGGACCCAGGGGTCGTCCTCGGGGACCGGGAGCAGGGTGCGGGGGTTGTCGACGCGGCCGGCGGGGCGGCAGCCTTTGCCGGCGATACCGGTGCGGGCGTCGCCGAGGTCGTCACGGCTGGCGTCGGCGCGGTCGCGCAGCTCGCCCACCACGGCGGGGTGGCTGGCGAACCGGTTGGTGGTCTCACCGGCGTCGGCGTCCAGGTCGTACAGCTCGTCCTTGTCCAGGTGCAGCTTCCAGCGCCCGGCGCGGATGGCGTCGAGGCTGCGGGTGCCGGCGCCGTAGTAGAGAAACTGCTCGTGCGGGGTGGCGGCGCCCGGCTCGCCGGTGAGCAGCGGGGCGATGTCGGCGCCGTCGATGATGCGGTCGCGCGGTTCGGTGGTGCCGGCCATGCGGGCCATGGTGGGCAGCAGGTCGAGCGTGCAGCACAGTTCGTCGCAGGTGGCGCCGGCCGGCACCAGGCCGGGCCCCCAGGCGATGAACGGTTCGCGCATGCCGCCCTCCCAGGTGCTGCCCTTGCCGCCGTGCAGCGGGCGGTTGCTGCCGACGCCGCCGCGGCTCAGGCGCATGGCGTCCACCCCGTCCGGCGTGCGCGGCACCCCGGCGCCGTTGTCGGAGGTGAACAGCACGATGGTGTTGTCGTCCAGCCCCAGGTCGCGCAGCGTGTCGAGAATGGCCCCGGTGGTGAAGTCGAGGTGGGACACGGCGGCGCCGTACGGGCCGTTGCGCGACACCGCGTGGTAGTTCATCGGGGTGTAGATCGGTACGTGCACGTACAGGTGTGCGAGGTAGAGGAAGAACGGCCGGTCGCGGTTGTCGTGGATGAAGCGCAGCGCGTCGACCAGGTAGCGGTCGGTAAGGGACACCTGGTTGGGGTCGGCCTCCACCACTTTGTCCTGGCGCATCAGCATGAGCGGCGGAAACGGCTTCTGTCCCGCGATGCGCAGGTCGGGCAGCATGTCGTTGCTGTAGGGCAGCCCGAAGTACTCGTCGAAGCCGTGCCGGCCGGGCAGGAATTCCGGCTGGTCGCCGAGGTGCCACTTGCCCACCGCCTTGGTGGCGTAGCCCCGCCCGCGCAGCAGCGCGGCGATGGTTACCTCGTCGGGGGACAGGCCGATCGGGTCGCCCGGCAGCAGGACCGGGAAGCTCTCGCCGCTGTCGAGCCCCACGCGCTTGGGATAACAGCCGGTAAGCAGGCCGGCGCGCGACGGCGAACACACCGGCGAGGGTACGTAGAAGTTGGTGAAGCGGGTGCCCTCCGCCGCCATCCGGTCGAGGCGCGGCGTGTCATGGTCGCGCGAGCCGAAACAGCCCAGGTCGCCGTAGCCGAGGTCGTCGCAGAAGATCACCACGAAGTTGGGGTTGCGGGGCTGATCGGAACCTGATTGCTGCGCCATGCGGCCTCCTCCGTGTGTCGAAGTGTCGAGCCTACCACAATGCAGCGTACACTGGGACCGCGGATGGAGTGGCTGAGCACGGGCCTGGCATGGCCATAGGTGTTGACTGTTCCGATACAAGCCGTTTCTAATCGCTGCCGAGGAGGACTATCGAGTGAAACTCAGCAGAAGGATCCTGGTGGCGGCGTTCGTGGCGTTGGCGGCGGTGGCGGCGCCGGTCGCAGCATTGGCGGACATGGCGGCCGCCGAGATGATCGACACCACTGGCGCCGTAATCGGCAAGGCGACGTTCGAGCAGACGCCCCACGGCGTACTGATGTACGTGGAGGTTGCGGGGCTGCCGCCCGGAGCGCACGGCATTCACCTGCACGCCGTAGGCGCCTGTACGCCGGACTTCACGGCGGCAACCGGACACATCAACCCGGACGGAGTGCCGCACGGCCTGCGCAACCCGGACGGCCCGGACCACGGCGACCTGCCCAACCTGTTCGTGCACGCCGACGGCTCGGCGCGTGCGGAGTTCTTCACCGTCCTGGTGTCGGTCACCGGTGGAAGAATGCCGGCGCTGCTGGACGAGGACGGTTCGGCGGTGATCATCCACGAGAATCCGGACGACCATCTCACCCAGCCGATCGGCGGCGCCGGCGGCCGCATCGCCTGCGGTATCATCATGAAAATGTGACGGCACGCCGACGCCTGCACCGCGGGTGGACCGCGGGGTAGGGGCGGTGGTTACCTCGCGGGCGGGGCGATACACTGAATCCGGCCAGGAGGCTCGATGATGGCTTCATACGACATCGCCATGCAGTTGGACGTGAAGGTGCCGATGCGGGACGGTGTGCGCCTGTCGGCGGACATCTACCGGCCGCGTGCCGCGCCGCCGGTTCCGGCGGTGCTGATCCGCACTCCTTACAGCAACAACACCGACGGCCTCATCGAACAGGGGCGGCGGCTGGCGGCCGCCGGCTACGCGTGCGTGATCCAGGACTGCCGCGGGCGGTGGGATTCGGACGGCGAGTTCTACCCGTTCCGCGAGGCTGAAGACGGCTACGACACCCAGGAGTGGGTGGGGCGGCAGCCGTGGTGCAACGGCAAGCTGGGCACCGTCGGCGCTTCCTACCTGGGCATGGTGCAGTGGACCGCCGCGCCGCTGCGCAACAGCCACCTGGCGTGCATGGCTCCGCGCGTAATGAGCCCCGATTTCCACGGCGGCGTGGCCTATCCCGGCGGCGCCTTCCAACTGGGGGTAATGCTTACCTGGGGCATGCGCACCAACGCCCGCACCGGGCAGAGCATCGACTACCACAACTGGACCGAGGCGTTTCACAGCCTGCCGGTGATTGCCCTCGACGAGGCCGCCGGGCGCGAGGTGGGGTTCTGGAAGGACTGGGTGCGCCACCCGGTATTCGACGACTACTGGCGTGGCCTCGCCGACCCGGAACCGTATGCGGAAATCGCCGCCCCGGCCTATGTCATGGGCGGCTGGTACGACCTGTTCGTGAACGACACCTTCCGCGCCTTTACCGGCATGCGGCGGCACGGACGCGCCACCGAGGCGCGGCGCAGCCGGCTGATCGTAGGCCCGTGGGCGCATCCGTTGAGCGCATCGGCGCGTGTCGGGGAAGTGGACTTCGGGCCGCAGTCGTTGTGGGATCTCGACGCCGAGGAGCAGCGCTGGCTCGACTACTGGCTGAAGGGGGAGGCCAACGGTGTCGCCGACGAGCCGCCGCTGAAGCTGTTCATCATGGGCGCCGGCGAGTGGCGCGACGAGTGGGAGTGGCCGTTGACCCGCACCGAGTGGCGTACCGCCTACCTCGACTCGGGCGGCGGCGCCAACACGCTGCGCGGCGACGGGCGGCTGGCGTTCGCCGCGCCGGCGTCCGATGCGGCGGACCACTTCACCTACGACCCGCGCTACCCGGTGCAGACGGTGGGCGGCAACAACTGCTGCTCGCCGGAGATCGTCCCCTGGGGGCCGTACGATCAGCGCGGCGTGGAGATGCGCCCCGACGTGCTGTGCTACACGTCGCAGCCGCTGGCCGAGGACCTGGAAGTGACCGGCCCGATCGAGCTGGTCCTGCATGCCGCCACCGACGGGCGCGACACCGACTGGACGGCAAAGCTGGTCGACGTGGCGCCGTCCGGGTATGCCATGAACCTGTGCGACGGCATCATCCGCGCGCGCTACCGCCAGGGCATGACGGCGACCGCGCTGTTGGAGCCGGGCGCGGTGTACGAGTACCGGATCGAGGTGGGCGTGACCGGCAACCTGTTTCGCGCCGGCCACCGCATCCGCCTGGAGGTATCGTCCTCCAACTTCCCGCGCTTCGACCGCAACCCCAACACCGGCAAAGAGTTCGGCGTGGACCGCGAACTCCGCACCGCGCACCAGACGGTATACCACGGCCCCGGCCACCCGTCGCACCTGCGCCTGCCGGTTATCCCGCCGCGGCCGTCCACCTGAGCCGCACGGCATGGAACGGCGGCACCGGCGGCGGCGTTGCTTGCATTGCCGCGCGGACCGTTTATGATAGGCAGAATACGACCTGTTCAGGGAGGTTCCCATGAGAATGGTACGTTCATTCATGCTCGTTGCGCCCCTGCTGGCGCTGGCAGCGGCGTTGGCGATCGCCGGCGCGACTACCGAAGAGTCGGCGGGAGACGCGACGGTCGCGGCCGCTGCGATGACCGGCTCCGACATCGTCAAGGTGGCGGGGCGGTACACGGTGAAGGAGAGCTGGCTGTTAGCGCCCACCGCCTCGCAGGTCGGCATCACCACGTTCAGCGAGGCGCCGATGCTGGCCGCCATGGTGCAGAGCGGGGAGCTGCCCCCGGTAGTCGAGCGGTTGCCGGACGATCCGCTGGTGCTGGAGCCGTATGAGCAGACCGGCAGCTACGGCGGCGAGTTGCGGGTGGCGCGCACCGGGCCGTCCGACTGGGGCGACATGCACCGCGGACGCAAGGCATTCCTGTTCCGTGCCGACCCGACGCTCAACGAGGCGATCCCGTACGGCGCCAGAGGATACGACATCTCCGACGACCAGACCGTACTCACCATTCAATTGCGCGAGGGAATGAAGTGGTCGGATGGCGAGCCGTTCAGCACCGCGGACTTCATGTGGGTGTATGACAACGTTCTGTCGGACTTCGATATTCCCGCCAGCGGCCGCGGCAGGTTCACGATGGGGGGCGAACTCGCCGACTGGGAGGCAGTCGACGACTACACGCTGGTCATCACGTTTCCGGCTCCGATCACGCTCAACGACCAGACCCTGCTGCTGAACTGGTATGAGGTGCAATCGGGCCGGTTGTTCACGCCGGCGCACCACATGCGGACGTTCCACCCCAAGTTCAACGCCGACGCCGAGAAGCTTGCCATGGAGGATGGCCACGACACCTGGATCGCCGGCCTGCTGGCGCGCATGTCCGGTTCGCCCGGCTTGAAACACCCGCGCCCGGAATTGGCGCCGTGGGTCCAGGAGCGGCGCGACTCGACCGCGATCTTCTTTACCCGCAACCCCTACTTCTTCGCGGTGGACGGCGCCGGCAATCAGCTGCCTTACATCGACCGTGTGAAGGCGTCGTTCTTCGCCGACAAGCAGGTGGCGATCCTCGCCATGATGCAGGGCAAGGTGGACATCGGCGGGCGTCTTACCGATCCGGGCAGCTTCCCGCTGTACAAGGAGAACGAGGAAATCGGCGACTACCGCGTGTTGGAGTGGCAGGATACCAAGGACTCCCGCGTCACGTTCGGGTTCAACCTGAACCACCCGGACCCGGTGAAGGGCCCGATCTTCCTGGACAAGCGGTTCCGTCAGGCAATGTCGCTGGCGATGAACCGCGACGAGATCAACCAGTTCGTGTTCCTGGGCATGGCGACGCCGCAGCAGTACACGGTGGATGCCGGCGCCGCGTTCTACGACCCCCAGTGGGCGAGCGCCTACGCCGACTACGACCCGGACCGGGCGATGGCGCTGCTGGATGAGATGGGCATGACCGACCGCGACGGCGACGGCTGGCGCGAGGCCCCCGGCGGTGAGGAGTTCATACTGGAGATGCGCCCGCACACCAGCTCCGTGATCGGCACCATGGGCGACAACGTCAGCGAGCTGGCGCAGGCCTATTGGAACGAGGTCGGCATCAGGACCAACTACAAGCAGGTGTCGGAGGAGCTGTGGCTGAACCAGGTGGTGGCCAACGAGCTGGACCTGTCGATCTGGATTTCGCAGTCGTCCTTGCCGGGACGCATCGGGTTGCCCGAATTCGCGGAAGGTATAGTGGCGTACGCGCCCGAGTGGCACCAATGGCTCAGACATCAGCTGTGGATCGAGGGCGGCCGCAAGGGCGAGGAGCCGGCCCCGGGAGTGGAGCCGACCGGGGAGTGGGGACACTACATCGACCTGTGGCGGCAGTGGGTCGCCGCGCCCAATGCCGAGGAGTTCAACCGGATCGGTTCCGAGCTGTGGGACTTTCAGGCCGAGATGCTCGGCAACCTCGGCACGGTGGCGAAGACGGTGCGCCCGATCATCGTCAACAACCGGATCCGCAACGTGCCGGAGAAGCTGCCGTTCTCGTTCGCCAGCTTCCTGTGGGTGCAGGCCGCGCCGGCCCAGTGGTACATCGAGGAGTAGGCTCGGGCACCGCGCCCGGCATGTTGCGTCAGTGGCTCTCGGCGAGCGGGACCACCGCCGCGCGCGGGTCGAAGCTCACCGTGACGGCGGTGCCGGCGGGCGGGAGGGTTCGCCCGGCAGGTATCAACACCTGCAGGGAAATGGCGTCCACCGCCACCGTCGCGAGGGCGGCGATGCCGCGGAACGACGTGTTCTGCAGCGTGCCGTGCAGCGTGCACGGTCCGCGTTCGCCGGGCGCGGTGGGGCGTCCGGACCGCTGTCCGAGGCTGGTGTCGACGAGGGTGATTCGTTCCGGGCGGATCAGGACGGTGCCGCGTTCGCCGGCCGCGGCGGGCAGATCGTAGGGTAACAGGCCAATCTCGGTCTCCAGCAGGCGCGGGTGCCCGCCGCCGGTGGCACGCACCGTCCCGTGCAGGATGTTGGCGCGGCCGAGGAAGCGGGGCCCGAACTCCTTGGCCCGGGGGTCGTGGGCGGGGCGCGGGGCGGCGGCCCGGGGGCGGCGGCGCGGCCGAGGAAGCGGGCCACGAACGCGTTGGCCGGGCGTTCGTGGACGGCGCGCGGAGTGCCGACCTGGACGATGCGGCCGGCGCGCATCACCGCTACCCGGTCGGACACCGCCAGCGCTTCCTCCAGGTCGTGGGTCACGAACAGGGCGGTCTGCCGCAGCCGGCGCAGGATGCGCGGCAGGTCAACCAGGAGTTGCTCGCGCAGCGGGCGGTCGAGCCCGGCCAGGGGCTCGTCCAGCATCAGCAGGCGCGGATGCGGCGCCAGCGCGCGCGCCAATGCCACGCGCTGCGCCTCGCCGCCGGACAGGGCGTCCACGGGCCGCCGGCTGAAGCCGCTCAGCCCCACCAGCTCCAGCAGTTCCGCCACCCGCCGGCGGCGCTCCGCGGCGTTGCGGTGCTGCGTGCGCGGCTGCATGCGCAGCCCGAAGGCGACGTTGCGCTCCACGTCCAGGTGGGGAAACAGCGCCTGGTCCTGAAACACCAGTCCGAAGCCGCGCCCGTGCGCCGGCACGGCGGCCAGCGACCGGCCCTGCCAGAGCACGTCGCCGGCGTGCGGCTGCAATCCGGCGATCACCCGCAGCAGGGTGGTCTTGCCGCACCCGCTCGGCCCCAGCAGGGCAACGATCTCACCGCCGTGTGCGGTCAGCGACACGTCGTCCAGCACCGCCGCGCCGCCCAGTTGGACGGCTACCCTCCGCACCTCCAGCGCGTCCGCGGCAGCGGCGGCGTGCCGGCGTCTTGCCGCGTCTTGTTCGCTGCCGTTCATCGTCAGAAATCGCGCGCGGCGGCGACGCGCAGGCGTTCGATGAGCGCCACGCTGAGCGCCGTGGTGAGCATCAGCAGGGTCGCCAGCGCCATGCCCTGGCCGTAGTTGGCGGCGCCGGGGCGCGACAGCGAGCGGAAGATGGCGGTGGTGATGGTGGGCAGCTCGGGGCGCGCGATCAGGGCGCTGGCGCCGAACTCGCCGAGCGAGATGGCGGCCGCGAACAGCGCCGCGCTGGCGACGGCGCGGCCGAGCACCGGCAGCTCGACGTGGATGAAGCGTTGCGCCGGCGAGGCGCCGAGTACGGCGGCGGCCTCGCGCAGGCGTACCGGCACCGCCTGCAGCCCGCCCACCAGCGCGCGGAACACCAGCGGCAACGCCACCAGCGTGTGCGCCACCGGCAGCAGCACCGGCGACGCGCGCAAGTCCCAACCCGGCAGGTTGAGGGCCAGGATAAACCCGAAGCCGATGGTGACCGGCGAGGTGCCGAGGGGCAGCATCACTGCCACGTCGACCAGGCGCCGCAGCCAGGCGCGGCGCACGCCGATCGCGGCCCGGGCGGCGGGCAGCCCCACCGCCAGGCTGAGCACGGCGGTGAGGGCGGCGAACAGCAGCGAGTTGCGGATTGCCAGCAGCGGCGCCACGGTGAGCGCGGCCCCGCGCGGGCGGCTGGCGAGTCGGGTGAACAGGGCCAGGGTGAGGCGCCCGTCCTCCACCGAGAACAGGGCGCGCAGCGCCAGCGCCGTCAGCGGCACCACCAGCCATGCCAGCAGCGCGCCGACCGTGAGCGCCACCAGCAGGCGCTCGCGGCCGGACGCCGGCCAACGCTCGTGGGTGGCGGCGCGGCCCAGCCGGGCGGTGGCGCCGTAGCGGGAGGCGGCGCTGCTGTAGGCGGAGGTGACCAGCGCGGTGAGCAGGAGCTGCAGCAGCGACAGCACCGCCGCCGCGCGCAGGTCGAACAGGGTGACGGTCTGCAGGTAGATCTCCACCTCCAGGGTGGCGAAGCGCCCGGCGCCGAGCAGCAGCACCACCCCGAACGAGGTGAAGTCGAACAGGAACACCAGCAGGGCGGCGGCCACGATGGGCCGCGTCAGCAACGGCAGGGTGATGCGGTGCCAGCGCCGCAGCGGCCCGGCGCCGAGCAGCGCAGCGGTCTCGTTGACGCGCGGATGCAACTGCGCCCAGGCATCGCCCACCAGGCGCACCACCAGCGCCGTGTTGAAGAACACGTGGGCGGCGATGATTGCCCCCGCGGTGCCGGTGAACTGGAGCGGCGGCAGCGAGAGGGCCGGCAACACCTGGTTTACGAAACCGCGCGGCCCGAGCAGCGCCTGCCAGGCGGCGGCCACCACCAGCGTGGGCAGCACGAACGGCACCAGCGTGAGCGTGCGCAGCAGGCGCTTGGCAGGGAAGCGGTAGCGCGCGAATACGTAGGCGGCCGGCAGGCCGACCGCCAGCGTGCACAGGGTGGACACGACCGCCTGCCAGGTGCTGAACCAGAGCGCGCGCAGCGTGGTGGCCGCGGTCAGGATCTGCCGGATGCCGATGCCGTCCGCGGCCGGGCTGCTCAGCCCGCGTGCGATGATGGCGGCCAGCGGGTAGAGGTAGAACAGGCCCAGGAACGCCAGCGGCAGGATCCACAGCCACGGACGCGCACCGGGCAGGCCGACCGCTGCCTGCCCGATTCGCGCGTTCCGGACGCCCTGGTCCCGGCGCGTGGCGGCGCGCAAGTTCCTACCTGCGCGCCGTGCGCCGCTGCAGGGTTACGTGCCGGGCCATCGCCGTGGGCGTCACGGTTACTGCGCCATCGCCTCGCGCCACTGGCGGATCCAGCGTTCGCGGTGCTCGGCGATGGCGGCCGGGTCGACGTGCGCGGGGCGCTCCGGAATCGACAGGAAGCGTTCGAACTCCGGCGCCAGGGGCGTGTCGGCGATGACCGGGAACACGAACATGTTGAGCGGCAGGGATGCCTGGAAGCTGGTCTCCAGCATGAAGTCGATCCAGCGCTCGGCCAGCTCGCGGCGCGGCGTGCCGGCCAGGATGCCGGCGAACTCGATCTGCCGGAAGCAGCTCTGGTTGCCGACCATCACCCCGGTGGTGGGCGCCTCGATCGGGGTCTCGGCGTAGATCACCTCAAACGGCGGGCTGGATCCGTAGGACACCACCAGGGGGCGGTCGCCGGCGCTGGTGCCGCCGCTGAACTCGGCGAAGTAGGCGGTCTCCCAGTCGGGGGCCACGCGCACGCCGTTGTTCTGCAGCTCGCGCCAGTAGTCCAGGTAGCCGGGGTCGCCGAACCGGCCGATCGTGGCCAGCAGGAAGGCGAGGCCGGGCGACGAGGCGGCGGGATTCTCGACCACCAGCAGGTCGGCGTACGCGGGATTTGCCAGGTCCTCCAGCGTCTGCGGCGGCGCCAGCCCGGCTTCGTCGAACCAGGTGATGTCGTAGTTCACGCACACGTCGCCGAAGTCGATCGGCGTGGCGTGGCCGCTGGCATCGAGGCGCAGTTCGGGGGCGATGCCGGCCAGGGCAGCGGGCTCGTAGGCCTCGAACACGCCTTCCTCGAGCGCCCGGCTCAGGAACGCGTTGTCGACGCCGTACAGCACGTCGGCGAGCGGGTTGCCCTTGGCCAGGATGGCGCGGTTGAGCGCGGAGCCGGCGTCGCCGGCCAGCAGGATGCGGACCCTGGCGCCGTAGCGCTCCTCGAACTCGGCCAGCACCTCTTCCGGGACCACGGTCGAATCGTGCCCCATCATGGTGAGCACGTCCGGTTCCTCGGCCGCCGGCTCCGCACCGGCGTAGGCGGCACAAAGCAGTGCCAGCACGGCAGGCATCGCGAACAGATAACGCATGTATTCCTCCCGCCGGGGAGTGGAAAATGACTGATAATCAGGCTGCAGGTGGGCGATGAGCTCCCTCCGCCGGCATTACCCGGATCAGGTGTACGAGTCGAAAGCTCTGAGATGGGCGTTCAACGCCGGTCCCACGGCTCTCCTCTCAGCTTGGCAACACCAAGCTCCCCGGTCTGTCCTGCCACCTTATCCGCCAGCCGCGGCACCGTCAACCGCCTGATGCCGGTCCTTTTTCCGGCCTTTCTGGAACGTTCGGTTTGCGTCCCGGTCCGAGATAGGTTACGCTGCCGCCATGGCTAGCACCGAAGCACCGCCAACCGGGCGCCGCGAGACAGCCCAACCCCGGCGCGCCGAGCCGCCGGAGTTCCCGGGCTGCAAGCCCGTGCACCTGCCGCGCACCGAGATCGAGCGCTTCGAGGGGCGGCTCGAGTATTGGGACGCGGCTACCGAGACCGCGTGGATTTGCGATCCGGCCAC
>MKWU01003134.1_pt1 | contig 22622 bp, 20 predicted proteins | sample 809101 | NCBI WGS metagenome assembly MKWU01 (sample SAMN05860141, study PRJNA318959) | sponge metagenome | host: Aplysina aerophoba | place: Slovenia: Piran, Adriatic Sea, Gulf of Piran | collected 2013-05-07 | reverse complement strand
AGCTCTGGACCTTTCCCGCCGCGACCTCGGTGCCGAAGCCCCTTCAGAAGCCCCACCCGCCGATCTGGATCGCGGCGCGCTCTCCGGACACGTACGACTTCGCGGTGAAGAACGAGTGCAACATCCTCTCCTGGCCCCTGACCCGCCCGATGTCGGAGGTCGAGACCTACAGGGGACGCCTGGAGACGGCGCTCGCCGCCCATCCCGGCAAGCCGCGGCCGATCTTCGCCACCATGCGCCACACGGTGGTGTACGACCGCCCGGAGGACTGGGAGGTGCCGGTGAAGGCCGCGATGCGCCAGCTCGGCCAGTTCGAGAACCTGTTCAAGAACCTGGGCGACGTCGCCGACGGCTTCCCGCGGGCGATCGACTTCTCGGAGCTGGAGAACCGGGACGAGTACGACCCGCGCATGCTCCATCGCAATCTCATGTTCGGCACTCCGGACGAGGTGATCGAGAAGCTCCGGGCCTACGAAGCACTCGGCGTCGACCACTTCACGTACTACGCGAGCCTCGGGCTTGGAATGAAGGAGCAGAAGCGCTCGATGGAGCTGTTCGTCAAGGAGGTGATGCCGGCGTTCGCGTGACGGGGCGTGCGGCCCGCGCGCGGTGAACGCCCGGCCGCGGGGCGCGGCCGGGGAGCGGCAACGGTGCCGGGGAAGAGGGTCAGCGGCGCAACCGCGGCGGTCTGCTGGCGGTGCCTGTCGTGGTCGTTCGCCGAGCGCGTGGCCCGCGGGCTCGCGCGTCGCGTTCGAAGGCGCGGTCCTTCAGGCACGCGGCATGGTTACGCGGTGCCGGCGCCGTCCGGAAACACGATCACGTGACGCAGGTTCCGCGAGTGCCGCGAGAGCTCGATCGATGTGTTGATGTCGGCGAGCGGGCGGCGCGAGGAGATCAGCTCGTCGAGCTTGAGCCGCCCGCCCCGGTACAGGCGAAATAGCTTCGGCACGTCGATCCGCAGCCGCGCGGACCCCATCTTGCAGCCCAGGATGCGCCGGCCGTGGTGGGCGAGCCCGGTCGCGTTCAGACCGACCCGTTCGTCGTCGGGCGGCATTCCGACCGCCACCAGCACGCCTTCGCGCGCAAGGAGCGGCAGCGCCTCCTCGATGGCGCGCGCGCTGCCGACCGCGGTCATCACGACGTCGAACCCGCGCCCGTCGGTCAGCGCGAGCGCCTTCTCGGCCACGTCGCCGTCCGCCGCGTCGATCGTCTCCGTCGCGCCGAACGCCCGGGCCTGCTCCAGCTTGTCTGCCGCCACGTCGATCGCCACCAGCGGGAGCGCTCCCGCGAGCGCCGCGCCCTGCACGCAGTTGAGCCCCACCCCGCCGCAGCCGACGACCGCGACCGAGTCGCCCACCTGCACCTTCGCGGTGTTGATCGCCGCGCCGAAGCCGGTCATGACCCCGCAGGAGATCAGGCAGGCGGCCTCGTCGGCGACGTAGGCCGGAATCTTCACCACCTGCGAGGCATCGACGACCACGCTCTCGGCGAACCCGCCGACGCGCAGACCGGCGCGCACCGGCCGGCCCCGCTCGTCGGTCAGGCGTGGCGTCGAGTCGATCGCGAACTCGGTCACGCACTGGGTGGGGGCCCCCGCCTCGCAGCATTCGCAGCGCCCGCAGGAGCGCAGCAGCGAGACCAGGACGCGATCCCCGGCGCGGAGGTCGCCCGAGTGCGCGGCGGGGCCGATGTCCGTCACCACCCCGGCGACCTCGTGGCCGAACACCGCGGGAAGCTCCCCTCCCCATCCACCGTCCATGTAGATGATGTCGGAGTGGCAGATGGAGCTCGCGAGCACCCTCACGCGGACCTCGTTCTCCCGGGGGGGGTCGAGCCGCAGCGTCTCGATCGACCGACGCTCCCCGCCCCCCCCGGGCGCCCCGTTCCCCCGGGGGGGGACCGAGCCGCAGCGTCTCGATCGACAGCGGCTCGCCGAACCCGCGGCACACCGCGGCCCGAATCTCGATCGTGTCCGAAGGCATGGCTTTCACCGGTCTCCGAGTGGCGGGAAATGAAGGCGCTCGGCCGCCGGCCGGGGCCGATGGGCCGAGCCCTGCGGACACGGGCGGCCACGGCGCATCGCCCCCGCGATCGTGCCCCTCCGCGCCCGCGCCGAGCGAGTCCGATCCCGACGCCGTACGTTACGGCACCGCCTGCGGTGGAGTAAAATGACGGCGACGTCCGCCGGGCAGCCGAAACGTCCCGATCGACGAGACGTTCCCACCAAACCGACACCTCCACGGGAGACTTATCCGATGCGACCGAAGAGCATCATCATCGGCGCCGTCGCCGCGGCCGTTCTCGCGGTCGGGACCGCGGCCGATGCGAAGACGTTCCGTTACTCGACTTCCGGCGACATCCTCGGCCTCGACCCCTACACCAACAACGAGGGACCGACCAACACGATGAAGTCGAACCTCTACGAAGGGCTTCTCCATCGCGCCTGGGACCTGTCGCTGCACCCCGCCCTCGCGACCGACTGGGAGCAGACGAGCCCCACCACCTGGCGGTTCAACCTGCGCAAGGGCGTGAAGTACCACAACGGCAACGACTTCACCGCCGACGACGTGCTCGTCTCCCTCGACCGCATCCGGCTGCCTGCATCGAACATGACGTTCGTGGTGAACTCGATCGAGAAGATCGACAAAGTGGACGACCACACCATCGACATCGTCACGAAGTACCCGGACCCGACGCTGCTGCTCAACCTCCCGAACTTCTGGATCATGGACAAGGAGTGGCTGGAAGCGAACAACGCCTTCGGCCTGGAGGAGGGCGCGACGGTGAAGACCTTCGCGAACCTCAACGTCAACGGCACCGGTCCGTTCATGCTGGAGGAGTGGGTGCCCGACACCCGGACCGTGCTGGTGCCGAACCCGAACTGGTGGGGCACGGCGGGGCACAACCTGACGAAGGCGGTCTTCACTCCCATCGGCAACGCCGCCACCCGGGTTGCGGCGCTGCTGTCGGGCGAGATCGACCTGATGTATCCGGTGCCGCTCCAGGACGTGCCGCGCCTGGAGAGCACCGCCGGCGTCGAGGCCCTCCAGGGGCCGGAGCTGCGCACCATCTTCCTCGGCTTCGACCAGCATCGCGACGAGCTGCTCGACATGCCGGGCTCGGGCAAGAACCCGTTCAAGGACGCTCGGGTGCGCAAGGCCTTCTACCAGGCCATCGACATCAACGCCATCAAGCGCGTGGTGATGCGCAACGCCTCGACCCCCACCGGGCTCATGATCGCGCCGGGGATCAACGGGTTCCAGGAGGACATGAACGACCGGTTCCCGCATGATCCGGAGGCGGCGAAGGCGCTGCTGGCCGAGGCCGGTTACGCGGACGGATTCCCGGTCACCTTCGACTGCCCCAACGACCGCTACGTCAACGACGAGGCGATCTGCCTCGCCATCGTCCCGATGCTCAAGCGCCTCGGCATCGACGTGAAGCTCAACGCGCAGACCAAGTCGCTGCACTTCCAGAAGATCGGCCGCAAGGAGCAGTGGAACACGAGCTTCTTCATGCTCGGCTGGACGCCGGGGAGCTACGACGCCCACAACCCGCTGCTCCAGCTCATGTCGCTCGACGGCGAAGGCCAGGGCACCTGGAACTGCGGGCGCTACACCAACCCGCGGGTGGAGGAGCTCACCGATCTCATCGCCGGCGAGACCGATGTCGCGAAACGCAACTCGATGATTCGCGAGGCGTTCGAGATCCACAAGAACGAGGTGGGACACATTCCGCTGCACCAGCAGGCGCTGGCGTGGGGGATCGGCAGCAACGTCAAGGAAGTGAAGCAGCGGCCCCACAACGACGTGGATCTGCGCTACGTCGTGATGAACTAGCGAGGCATTGCCTCGGATTGACGAGGCTCTTGCCAGCCAACGTGCTTCGGACGCATCGTCGATGAAGCACGCCCGCGCGCCGCATGCCGCACGCCGTCACCCGGGCCCGCAGGGGCCCGGGCTGCGGCGCCGGTGAGAACCGTCCATGCTCGCCTTCATCGTCCGCCGCCTCTTCCAGTCCATCCTGGTGATGCTCGCGGTCGGTTTCATCGCGTTCTCGCTGTTCAACTACGTCGGCGATCCGGTCAACAACATGGTCGGCATCGAGGCGACCATCGAGGAGCGCGAACGGATGGCCGAAGCGCTCGGGCTGAACGATCCGTTCCCGATCCAGTTCGCCCGGTTCGCCGGCAACGCGCTCAGGGGGGATTTCGGCCAGTCGTACCGGCTGTCGGTGCCGGTGGAGGAGGCGATCGCGGAGCGTCTGCCCGCGACGCTGGAGCTCGTGTTCGTCGCCGCGGTGCTGGCGCTCGCGCTCGGGGTGCCGCTCGGGGTCTACACCGGGCTGCACCGCGAGGGGGCGGTCTCGCGCATCCTGCTCACGACCTCGCTCGTGGGCATCTCGCTCCCGACCTTCCTCATCGGCATCCTCCTGATCCTGGCTTTCTCGGTATGGCTCAACTGGCTCCCGTCGTTCGGGCGCGGGGCCACGGTGGACATCGGATGGGAGAGCAACCTGGTGTCCTGGGAGGGGTTCAAGTCCATCATCCTGCCGTCGGTCACGCTGTGCCTGTTCCAGCTCACGCTGCTGATGCGGCTCGTGCGGGCGGAGATGCTGGAGGTGCTGAGGACCGACTACGTCAAGTTCGCGCGGGCGCGGGGCCTGACCAACCGCGCGGTGAACTTCGGCCACGCGCTGAAGAACACCCTGGTGCCGGTAATCACCATCACCGGCCTCCAGATCGGCTCACTGATCGCGTTCGCCATCATCACCGAGACGGTCTTCCAGTGGCCGGGCATGGGGCTGCTGTTCCTGCAGGCGATCCAGTTCGTCGACATTCCGGTGATGGCGGCCTACCTGTGCCTGGTGGCGTTCATCTTCGTCGTCATCAACCTGATCGTCGATTTGCTCTACTACGCCATCGACCCGCGGCTGCGGCTCGACAGCGCGACCCAGGCGCACTGAGAGCGTGGCCGGAATGACCATCGGCACCGACCATCCGCCGCAGGCGGTCGCGGGCATGCTCTCGCGCACCGCCGATCGGCTCCGTCGCTTCTTCGACAGCGACGTCTTCTACAGCTTCCGCACCTCGCCGGTGACCGTGGCCGCCTTCGTCGTCACCATGGTGTGCTTCGTCGCGGCGTTCTTCGCGCCGTGGCTCGCGCCGCACAACACCAACGACGTCGCGACGCTCGACCTCATGAACGCATTCATTCCGCCGGCGTGGATGGAGGGTGGCACCTTGAGCTACCCGCTCGGTACCGACGAGCAGGGACGCGACGTGCTGTCCGCGATCATGTTCGGGATGAAGGTCTCGCTGATCGTCGGGTTCGCGAGCGTGCTCTTTTCCGTGGTGCTCGGGGTGGGGCTCGGGCTCGTCTCGGGGTACGTCGGGGGGCGGCTCGACCACTTCATCATGCGGGTCGCGGACGTGCAGCTCAGCTTTCCCGCGGTGCTCGTGGCGTTGCTGCTGTTCGGCTTCGCGAAGACGCTGCTGCCGCGCGCGGTGCAGGACGACGTGGCGCTGCTGGTGCTCATCTTCGCAATTGGACTGTCGAACTGGGTGCAGTTCGCGCGCACGGTGCGCGGCTCGACGATGGTGGAGAAGAACAAGGAGTACGTGCAGGCGGCGCGCGTCATCGGTCGCCGCCCGATCTCGATCATGTTCCACCATGTCCTGCCGAACGTGATGGGGCCGGTGCTGGTCATCGCGACCATCAGCCTCGCGATCGCGATCCTCACCGAGGCCACCCTGTCGTTCCTCGGGGTCGGGGTGCCGCCTACCCAGCCGTCGCTCGGGACGCTCATCCGGTTCGGCAACAACTTCCTGTTCTCCGGCGAATGGTGGATGACGATCTTCCCCGGCGCCGCTCTCGTCGCGCTCGCCCTTGCGGTCAACCTGCTCGGCGACTGGCTGCGCGACGCGCTCAACCCGAAGCTGCGGTGAGGGGGTCGAGGACAAGCCTCGGCGTCGCACCGGGCACGGTCTGCCGGGTCCCCGGTCGGGCGGTGCCCGGATGAGCGCGCATGCGACGGGCGGCGTTCCGTTGCTGCAGGTCGAGGGGCTGCGCGTGGAGTTCCCGACCCGGCGCGGCGTTCTCGTCGCGGTCGACGGAGTCTCGTTCCACATCGACGCGGGCGAAGTGCTCGGGGTGGTGGGGGAGTCCGGGGCCGGGAAGTCGCTGACCGGTGCCGCCATCATCGGGTTGCTGGAGCCGCCGGGCCGGATCGCGGCCGGACGAATCCTGTTCGAAGGGCGCCGGATCGACGACCTGCGCCACGAGCGGATGCGCAGGCTGCGGGGACGCAGCATCTCGATGGTCTTCCAGGATCCGCTCACGTCGCTGAACCCGCTCTACTCGATCGCGAGACAGCTCATCGAGACGATCCGCACCCACCTCGACATGGACGAGGCGGCGGCGAGGCGGCGCGCCATCGAGCTGCTCGAGGAGGGGGGGATCCCCGCCGCCGCCCGGCGCATCGACGAGTACCCGCACCAGTTCTCCGGCGGGATGCGCCAGCGCGTGGTCATCGCGCTGGCGCTGGCCGCGAATCCGAAGCTGATCATCGCCGACGAGCCGACGACCGCGCTCGACGTCTCCATCCAGGCGCAGATCATCACCTTGCTCAAGCGCCTGTGCGCGGAGCACGGCACCGCGGTGATGCTCGTGACCCACGACATGGGGGTCATCGCGGAGACCGCGGATCGAGTGGCGGTGATGTACGCGGGGCGGATTGTGGAGGTCGGCGGCGTGCAGCAGGTCATCGGCGACGCGCGGCACCCCTACACGCACGGCCTGATGGGGTCGATCCCGATGATCGGGCACGATATCGAACGGCTCGTCCAGATTGACGGCGCGATGCCCCGCCTGACCGAGATCCCGCCCGGCTGCGCCTTCAACCCCCGTTGTCCGCGAGCGATGGAGCGCTGCCGGATCGAGCGACCGGAGCTCGTGTCCGCCGGGCGTGCGCGGGTGGCCTGCTGGCTGTACGACGAAGCCGCGGCGGGGGAGGCGGCCGATGTCTGCGGCTGAAGACTACCGCGACGTCCTCCTCGGGGTGGACGGGCTCGCGAAGGAGTTCGACGTCTCCCCACCGCTCCTGAACCGGGTGTTCGAGGGTGCGGGCCGCGTCATGCTCAAGGCGGTCGACGGGGTGAGCTTCACGATCCCGCGCGGGCGAACCTTCGGTCTCGTGGGCGAATCCGGATGCGGGAAGTCGACCGTCGCGCGGCTCGTGGTCGGGCTCTACGCGCCGACCCGGGGGCGCATCGAGTTCGAGGGGGTGGACCTCTCGACGCTGAAGACCCGCGCGGAGATCGAGCCGGTGCGAAAGCGCTGGCAGATGATCTTCCAGGATCCCTACGCGAGCCTCAATCCGCGATGGCGGGTGAGCGACATCATCGCCGAGCCGATCCGGGCGCATCACCTGATGCGGGGACGCACCGCAATTGCCGCGCGCGTGGGCCAACTGCTGACCCAGGTGGGGCTCTCGCCGGCCGACGGCACGAAGTTCCCGCACGAGTTCTCTGGCGGGCAGCGCCAGCGCATCTCGATCGCGCGGGCCCTCGCGAGCCAGCCCGACTTCCTGGTGTGCGACGAGCCGACCTCGGCGCTCGACGTCTCGGTGCAGGCGCAGATCCTGAACCTGATGAAGGAGCTGCAGCGCGACCTCGGACTCACGTACCTCTTCATCAGCCACGATCTCGCGGTCGTGTACCACATCTCCGACTACGTGGGGGTGATGTACCTCGGTCGGCTGGTGGAGTGGAGCGACGCCCGGACGCTGTTCGCCAAGCCGAGGCATCCGTACACGCGGATGCTGCTCGACGCGATCCCCGACCTGGAGATGACCGGGCGTGCCCGGACTCCGGTCGCGGGCGAGGTGCCGAGCCCGATCCATCCGCCCTCCGGGTGCCACTTCCATCCACGCTGTCCGCATGCGAACGACCGTTGCCGCCGCGAAGCGCCCCATCCGATGCAGACCGGGGCGACGCAGGTCGCGTGTCACGGGGTCGAGGAGGGGCGGATTCCCGCTTCAAGTCCGACCGGGGGGCAATGACGCAGTGAGAACATCGATAACGTTCGGAGGCGCGGGCGGGACCGGCGAGGACTGGCCCGACGTGGTCGACTACGTGCGCGAGGCGGAGCGCCTCGGCGTGGACTTCGCGTGGTCGGCGGAGGCCTGGGGTCAGGATGCGGTGACCTCCGTCGCCTGGCTTGCCGCGGTCACGTCCCGCATCCGCCTCGGCACCGGGATCATGCAGATCACGGCCCGCGTCCCGCCGCCGCGCTTGCCGCGCCCCCCCCCCGCACCCCCCTCGGACCGGGGATCATGCAGACCCCGCCCCCCGTCCCGCCGATGATCGCGATGACCGCGCTGAGCCTCGACCGCATGACGGGCGGGCGTTTCGTGCTGGGGCTCGGTGTGAGCGGACCGCAGGTCGTGGAGGGTCTGCACGGAGTGCCGTTCGCGCGGCCGGTCGAGCGTCTGCGCGAGACGCTGGACATCGTGGAGATGGGGCTGCGGGGCGAACGCATTGCCTACCAGGGACGGCACTTCACCCTGCCTTTGCCGGGCGGCGAGGGCAAGGCCATCGCGCTGTCCAATGCCTCGCGCCCGGACCTTCCCGTCTATCTCGCCACCCTCGCCCCGCGCGCCCTCGAGCTCACCGGAGAGCGGGCGCAGGGATGGCTCGGCACGTCGTTCGTCCCCGATCGGGCGGACGTCTTTTTCGAGCCGCTCGCGCGCGGGGCCGCCCGCGCCGGCCGCACGCTCGCGGACCTCGACCTCCAGGCCGGGGGCCGGCTTCGCATCACCGACGAAGTGGACGAGACGGTGGCGCAGCTCAAGCCCGCGATGGCGTTCCAGCTCGGCGGGATGGGCTCCGCGGCCACGAACTTCTACAACGACGCGTTCCGCCGCGCGGGGTGGGAGGAGGCTGCACGCGAGGTGCAGCGCCTGTGGCTCGACCGGCGTCGCGACGAGGCGGCCGCCGCGGTGCCGGACGACCTCATCCTGCGAAGCAACCTGATCGGAACCCCGGCCATGGTGCGCGAGCGCATCCGCCTGTACCGCGATGCCGGGGTGACCACGCTGCGGCTGAGCCCGATCGGCGACACCGACGCGGAGCGTCTCGACCAGTTGGGGCAGGCGCTGGACCTGGGTGTTGGTGCTCCGGAAGAAATCTAGTACGACGGCAAAGCGGGACGACGACTTCCTCGAAGTGCCCGTTGGCCTGTGCGAGAGCGTCATGCCGGTTCATTCCAAGCGCTTCTCGCAACAACTCTCATTTTGTGTGCCCCCAGGCAAGTCGACGCGATCGGTGGACGCCCCCCCTGGGAGCGCGGGCGTCTCGCCCGCAATGGGCCGCAGGTCCACATTGTTCAAGCGGGCGAGGCGCCCGCGCTCCCAGGGGGGCGCTCCGACACAGTGGACGTGTCGGCGCGGTCGCGAGGAACGCCCGGGGGCTTCATGAGGAACACCGACAACGCCGCCATCGCGATGTCGTGGATGTTTCACCGGCTGCATTCAAGGCGTGCGCCAAAGCGAGAATTGCGGGCCCGGCGCAACACCTTTGCGTTGACCCGTCCGCGCCGACTCCCGACAATCGTCCCGCCGCCGCAAGCACCGGAGCGATACCGATGGGGCAGTGGAGCCGCGATTCGAACGAGCCGCCGTTCATCGACCTTGTGCCGCCGAACCAGGCCGAGGGTGAACGCAGGGCGCTGTACGACGAGCTCCAGCGCATCCGTGGCCCGGGCCGCGTGTCGAACCTGTTCCGGGCCTACTCCGCGTTTCCGGCGCTCGGGATGGCGAATCTCCGCCGCCTCGGTGTGCTGCTCGCCGAGGGCAACCTGAGCGTGAAGTTCAAGGAAGGGGTCATGACCGCGCTCGCCGAGGTCAATCGCTGCGACTACTGCGTCTCGTTCCACGCCACCGCAATGCGCAGCGCCGGCGCCACGGACGAGGAGGTCGAGGCGGCGCTCTCGTTCGACCCCGAAATGATGGGCCTTTCCGAGAAGGAGCAGGCGTTGTTCGAGTTCGCGATGAAGGCCAACGGCGACCCGCACGGCACGACCCGGGCGGACGTCGATGCCTGCCGGCAGGCCGGGGCCGACGACCAGGACATCATCGAGACCCTGGAGACGGTCAACACCGGCAACAGCTTCAACCTCGTCAACGGTGCGCTCAACATCGGGGCGGACGATTTCCTCTCCTACATGACCGGACGGGGCGAGCAGTGGCGAGAGAGCGCCTGAGGCGAGCGGCGTGGCCCGTTTGAAGGACGCGACCCACACCGGCGAGTTCGAGGCCGCGCGCGACGAGGGCGGAGCCGTCATCGCGGATTTCTTCACCCGGTCGTGCGTGCTCTGCAGGAAGGTCGAGCCGATGGTCGCGGCGGCCGTGGCCGGGACCGGCGGTGGGCTGGCGGCGTTCAGGATCGACGCCGAGGAGGCGCCGGACCTCGCGGTGGAGTATGAAGTGCGGGGCGTGCCGACGTTGCTGCTCTTTCATCGCGGCGAGCTGATCGACCGCAAGGTCGGATTCGCGACCGCGAGGGAGCTGCGCGAGTGGGTGTCGCCGTATCTCGACCGATGATGGCCGCGATGTGCAATCTCGTGGCGGTTCGCACCGGTGACCGTTGCCAGGTGCCGTGTCACCATCAAATGTCCGTGTCACCACCAATTGCGAGGAGCCCGACCTGCGATGGCCGGCCATGAGTTCGCGAATACGGAGCACGCACCCGCGCCGCCCGGACCGTTCAGCCACGCGACGGTGATCGGCGACTGGGTGTACACCTCCGGGATGGGCGGCCTCGATCCGGCGACGGGTCAGGTCGTCTCGGACGACGTCATCGAGCAGACCGAGCAGTCCATCCGGAACGTCGAGGCGATTCTCGCCGCCGCCGGATGCACGTTGCAGGACGTCGTTAAGGCGGTGGTCTATCTCACCGACATGGCGGACTATCCCCGGGTGAACGCCGTGTACGAGGAAGCCTTCGCGCCGAACCGTCCGGCGCGGACCTGCGTCGCGGTCTCTGCGTTGCCGGTGCGCGAACGCATGAAGATCGAAACGGTCGCCTTCAAGGGCGGGCCGTAGGCGTCGATGCCGCACGACGTTCGCCGAAGGTCCCGCGCCCGGGACACCGAGCCGACTCGAAGGAGCCCCCCAACGTGACGCATTCGCCCCGAGAACTGATCGAGACCCTGGTCGGGTTTCCCACCGTGTCGCGCGATTCCAACCTCGAGCTGATTCACTTCGTGCGCGACTACCTCGCCGGTCACGGCGTGGATTCGCACATCGTGCCGAACGAGGACGCGACCAAGGCGAATCTCTACGCCACCATCGGGCCGGACGCCGAGGGCGGGGTGGTGCTCTCCGGGCATACCGACGTGGTGCCGGTCGACGGGCAGCCGTGGGACACCGACCCGTTCGAGGTCGTCGAAAGGGACGGGCGTCTCTACGGGAGGGGCACCGCGGACATGAAGAGCTTCTCCGCCGTCGCGCTCGCGCTGGTTCCCGACATGCTCGCGCGGGGGCTGAAGCGCCCGATCCATCTCGCCCTTTCCTACGACGAGGAGGTGGGCTGCCTCGGCGCGCCCGCGATGATCTCGCGGATCGCGGCCGAGGTGCCGCGCCCGGCCGCGGTCATCGTCGGCGAGCCGACCTCGATGAAGGTGATGACCGCGCACAAGGGCATCACGGTGATGGAGACGGTGGTCACCGGCCACGAGGCCCATTCGAGCCAGACCCATCGCGGGGTGAGCGCGGTGATGACCGCGGCGCGGCTCGTTGCGGAGCTCCGCGAGATGGGACGCGGGGCCGAGGGGAACGGCTCGGCGCCGCCGTTGGTGCCGAAGCTGGACGAGAGGGAACGGGGGGCCGAGGAGAACGTCTCGGCGCTGCCGTTCGAGCCGCCGTTCACCACCATCCACGTCGGGGTCATCGAGGGTGGCACGGCCGCGAACATCATCAGCCGCCGGTGCCGCTTTGTCTGGGACATTCGGCAGATCCCCGAGGACGATCCGATGGTGCACGTGGACCGCTTCCGGGCCTGGTACGAGTCCGAAGTGCTGCCGGCGATGCGGCGGGTTGCGCCGGAGGCGAACATCGAGACCCGGATGGACAACCAGGCGCCCGCCTTCGGCCCGGAGGAGAACGGCGAGGCCGAGCGCCTCGCGCGTGCGCTCACGGGCGACAATGCCGTCCATGCCGCGGCTTACGCGGCGGAGGCGGGCCAGTTCCAGGGGGCGGGGTTCTCGACCGTCGTCTGCGGACCGGGCTCGATCGACCAGGCCCACCAGCCGAACGAGTACATCGAGATCGACCAGGTCGGGCAGTGCGAGCGCTTCCTGCGCCGGCTGATGGACGGTCTCTCGCGCTGACACTGACCGGCCCGCGCGCGCCGAATCATTGACCCTATCCGGACCGATCCCATGCTCCGAATCCACCATGTCCCCGCGACCCGGGGTTTTCGCGTCATCTGGCTCTGCGAGGAGCTGGACATCCCCTACGAAGTCGTCCGTGTCGACTTCTCCCGGCGGTACCGTGCGAGCGCCGAGTGGCGGGCCATGAACCCGGTCGGCAAGGTGCCGGTGATGACCGCTGGTGGCCTGAACATGTTCGAGTCCGGGGCCATGGTGCAGCACGTGCTCGACCGTCATGGAGGGGGCCGGCTGGAGCCCGCGCGCGGCACCCGCGAGCATGCGCTGTACCTGCAGTGGAGCTGGTTTGCGGAGGCGACGTTCACGCGTCCGCTCGGGGAGATCGTCAACCACCGGCGCGAGTTCGGCGACCGCGCGATTCCGGAGGTCGTCGAGGAGATGGAGGCCCGGGCGCGGCTGTGCCTGGACGCGGTCGATGAGGCCGTGCGGGGGAAGGACTACCTGGTGGGGGAGTTCACCGCCGCCGACATCATGATGGGGTATGCCCTGCGGTCGTACCGGCGCCTGTTGCCGGATGATTCGCTGCCGGCGGACGTGGATGCGTACTGGAACCGCCTCGTCGGGCGTGATGCGTACCAGGCCGCGATGGCGGCGGAGAGCGCGTAGCGGCGCGAGCGCAGGTGAAAGGGTGCGAACCGGGCAGAGATGGTCGGGCGGGAGCGCTTTCGTGATCGGGTGACTGGTGAACGCGCGACCGCATCGGCGGCGCCGTTCCCCCGCCGCGATCGAGCGCGGGGGCGTGTGGCAGCCGCAGGGCCATTTCGTGCTACGGCGCGAGGAGAAACTCCGATGCTCCGGCACTCCGTAGCACTCCGTAGGTCGGATTAGCGCAGCGTAATCCGACAATTTCGGCGTCTACGGCTCGGCAAAGTGTGTGTCGGATGTCGGATTACGCTGCGCTAATCCGACCTACCCAATCGATGTCTCGTCGGAACCGTAGCGTGAAATGGCCCTGGTGGCAGCCGTGCGTCTGCTTGACCCCCCGGCCCGCGGCCGATTAAATACGCCGCCCTCCCGGGGGATCTCCCCCGGCTCCGCACTTCGGCCAGGTAGCTCAGTTGGTAGAGCAGCGGACTGAAAATCCGCGTGTCGGTGGTTCGATTCCGCCCCTGGCCACCAATCCAATCGTGAGTAATACCATTTCGTGACCAGAAATCTCACGTTATGGTTCGACAGATTTTGTCGCAAGTTGTGGTTCAACAACGACGACGACCATCGAACAGGCGGCACCGCCAAGAAATTCAGGATGTCAGGTCCTGGAGCAGGCGCGTGGCGTCTGCGAACCGATCGTCGACCATCGCGCCATGTTCGACGAGCACCTCCACCAGTCAATTCATCAGGGCGACCTGGTTGGCCGGCTGAGCGCCGTCTTCTTCGAGTATCCCTTCGAGCGCGCATCGAAGGAGGTGATAAACATGACGGGCCGGGAGCTCGGGACGGACGGTTGCATCAGCCGAGGTGACATCAACTCACCAGCCCTCCACCGTTCGGGCATTGATTTCCGCCTCCAGAGCGGAGGTCAGCAGGTCTTCCCAAAGCCCGGACTGGAGTCGACGCGCCATGACCGGTTCGAACGGAGGCAAATGGATGGCGCAGGCTGTGTCACCATGAGACCCCGAAGCGCTCCTTCATAGCCGGCGCCCTTCCCCAGGGCTCGCCGGGTAACTGCTCAACGAGCATCGTGAACACGTGGCGAAACCAGTCCGCGGTCGCCTCTTCCGTCAGAGCTTCCGCCTCGGCAGCCGGCAGCAGAGGGCGTACGTCGAGCAAGAGGCGCGGATTGGCCAGCTTCGCGAACATCCGCTCTTGAGCCTGGGCCCGGGAGATGGTCTGGCCGGAAAGGTCGAGATACCGCCCGAACATCTCGACCAAACGGGAGATATCGAGCTTCTCGAAGACCTCCAACGCGTGCGCGAGGTCGTAGAGATCGCGCCCCTGAACCCGCTGCAGCAACGCGCGCAGCTTGGTCGCGAGCATCTCCTCTCGAGAATGGGTCGAAATGGCTGCCTCGCCCGAAAACCAGGGATTGTCAATCTTCAACGGCAACGACGTCGGGTCGTCGAAAACCTGGATTTCCCGGGTGTTGATCTCGACTTTCAGCCGAATCGGCACGCCACTGCCGTCCTCGGCATCGGCCCGGAAGCGAAATTTCGGCGCGACCGGGCTCTGATCGAACCGGGCACGTCCCAGCCACGGTTCCAGGACGACGCGCAGTCCATCGAGGAGCGGGCCGATCGGCCCGCCGGAAGTCCGGACCAGGTCGATATCCTCGGAGTAGCGCATGGGCTTCGGGAAGTGCAGCTTGTTGAGCGCAGTCCCGCCACGAAACCGCACTGCATCGCGCAGCATGCCGTCGGAGAAGATTTCCACCAGAGCCCGGCTGACGACAAGGTCCTGCTCGACTTGCCGCTGCTCGGCCCAGAGAACGACATTCCCCCAGGCGACGATGTTCTGCGCGGGAATCATGCGTCGACCTGGGGCGCGCGGCGCACGACGATCCGCCACCGGAGGTCGCGCTGGCGCGGCTCGGGCGCGAAGTCCGGGTCCTGTGCCCGCTGCCGGTCGAGCTCGGTCCAGGGAAGCGAGCCCCGTGCCCGCAAGGATTCCAGCATCGGACCTGTCAACGAGTCATGGCCGAGATGGTCCAGAAGATACCCGAGGCGCTGCACGACCGGCCGCTCCACTACCGCCGACAAGGCGGCGAGTTGTTCCGGATCGATCTGCCGCCCGAAGTCCGAGAGGACCGAGGCGACAATGTCGATGCCACCCGACGCCTGCGGATAACGGACCAGATCGAGAGCGGTCAGCGCGGCCGATGAAATCTTCATCTTGCCGGTATCGGTTTTGCGATCTTGCACCCCCGCGGTGACCGCTTTCATGTCCTTGCGGAAGTAGAAGACGATCAAGCTGCGGCCGGCGCGGATCCTTGGCACACGCTTCGCGGTGACCACCTGAAACTCCATGACCGCCTGGTGCGTCGCACCGTGCAACTCCGCCGCTTTGAGCAGCCCGACGTAGTAGGGCTGGTCCTCGTGGCCCATGAGGGCGTCGATGTACCAGGCCGGTGGCGGCGCCCCCCAGGACGCGTATTGCGGGGGGACGACGACATAGAAGCCCTGTCGCGGGTTGAGCACGGCCTCTCGTCGTTGCAGCCGCTCGGCGGCATCCAGGAAGGCGCCGTGCCCGATGCCAAGCGCACGCTCGGCCTCCTCTGCAGCAAAGACCACCTGGCCAGCGGAGAGCAGACCGCTGACATAACTTGACAGGGCGGATCGCCGATCATGAAGCATGCCCAATTCTCCGCTTGGAGTACGGATATATCAACATGAATCACTCCATGCAGAGATTAGAGTCGCGATTTCCGCATATAGTGCGGATATTACATCACGAGTTTTCGACCTGGCCGGAGAGGCGTCGACGGTCAGGCCGAAGTCATCACGCGCGAGACCCTTGACGCGCTGTTCCCGGACGCGGGATGGAGGAAGTCGCACCCCGCCGGGACGAACGATGGACGACCCACGACGCTTTCCATGTGCCCGATGCCGCCCAAACCGGCTACAACGATGTACTGCCACTTCAGTGTGTGCCAAATCGGCGTGTTCGTCCGTGTGGAATGGCGACGCCCACCGGTGCGACGAGGTAGCGCCCACCCCGACGCCCGGTTCATCGCACCCCCGGCGTCAGCCTCGACAATCCGGAGACGGCTCCGCGAAACCGGAGTTCGCTCTCGCGAACGACGCGGCGGATCCCAATTGGTAACAATTCGCCCTTCGTCAGGCCGTGACGCAATAGGCGCGAGAGGATGATCCGCGAACGGGCAGAAGGGCACGGGCTCGGGGACGATGCGAAATCCGGGCGAGCACACTCGCGCGGGTATCCGTCGACGCAGCCGTGAACGAGCTCTTCGCGGGGGTCGCCGGCGGGCTCGGCCTGTTCATCGTGGGGATGTGGCTCCTCACGGAGAATCTGAAGGCCCTGGCGAGCCGGCGCCTGCGCAGGACCGCAACCCGCTGGACCGAGAGCCGGCTCTCGGCTCTGCTGTGGGGGGCCTTCGCCGGCGGCGTCACCCAGAGCATGTCCGCCATGACCTTCATCGTGGTGAGCACGCTTCGATCCGGACTCATCACGGCCGAGGGAGCCCTTGCCCTGATTCTCGGCGGGGGCGTCGGCGTTTCGGCCCTGGTCGTGATCGTCACCTTCGACATCAAGGTGGCTGCGCTCTACGTGCTGGGAATTGCCGGCGCGTGCGTGGTGAGCGAGCGGCTGGCGCGATACCGACCCGTGGCGGCGTCATTCCTCGGGGGGGCCATGATCATCATCGGCCTGGTCCTTCTCAAGGAGGCCGCCGCCCCGCTGGCGGAGCAGCCCTGGTTCCGGGGCATGCTGGAAGGCACCGGGGATTCGCTGGCGCTCGCCTTCATGGTCGCCGCGTTCCTGACCGCTCTCGTGCAATCCTCGAGCGCGGTGTCGGTCTTCGGCATCAGCCTGGCGGCGGTCGGAGTCCTGTCCGTCGACCAGGCCGTCATGGTCATGTACGGAAGCCTGATCGGTTCGGCGGCCATCATCTGGCTGCTGTCGGCCGGTCTCACGGGCCGGTCGCGTCAGGTCGCCATGTACCTGGTGGGGTACAACGTGCTGATCTGCGCGGTCCTGGTCCCGTTGCTGTACGCCGAGATCCACTTCGGCATCCCGCTGGTGAAGGCACTCGTCTTCTCGGTCGACCTCGACCTCGACCAGCAGCTCGCGCTCGTCTACGTCCTGCTCGGTGTGTTCCTGGTGCCGCTCATGCTCGTCGGCCTGGGGGCGTCCGCCCGGGTGCTCGACAGACTGTGGCCGACTTCGCAGGTCGACGAGCTGTCGCAGCCGAAGTTCATTCACGATCACGCCTCGGTGGACGTCGATTCGTCCGTGGTGCTCGTCGATCTGGAGCAGAAGCGTGCGGTGACGAATCTCTCCCAGTACTTCGATGCGGTGCGCCGGGGCAGGAGTGTGCGGCCGTTGCGCGACGCCTCCCGGAAGCTGCTCGCCGACGTCAGCGGGTTCCTGGACGACCTGCAGGCCGCTCACCCCATGCAGGGCGTCGAGGACGTCAACGCAATGAGGAATCGTCAGAAGCTCCTCGGCTGGCTCGAGGACGCAGTCGGGGTGCTGTGCGAGACCCTGGCGGAGCTCACCGACCGGTCCGCGCTGACGCGGTTCCGGACCAGCATCTGCGAGAGTGTCGATGGCGTTCTCCTGTCGCTGGTCGATGCCATGGAGTCCGACGACGCGATGAGCTGGGAGATCGCGAGACAACTCACCGGCGAGCGTGGCGAGATGATGCGCAAGGTCCGGATGCAGTACCTGGAACTGGAACCGCCGTTGTCGAAGTTGGAGCTGATCAACGTCCTTCTGATCACCAACTCGGTGGAGGAGACGTTTTTCCTGATGTCCAAACTGGAGAAGGAGTTCAACCCGGCTGCCAGGACCGACGAGCACGTGCCCCACGCCTGATCGGTGCCTTGGAGCAGCAGCCGGAGTTATGCTGTCAAGGGGCCGGTCGAGCTCCCCCATCGAGTCGTCGGTTTGAAGAATCGCCCCAATCTCGTCGTCTTCTGCACCGACCAGCAGCGCGCCGACAGCGTGGGCTGCTACGGCAACGCCCTTGCGCGAACGCCCGCCATCGACGCCGTGGCGTCCCGCGGCACCTGCTTCGACAACCATCTCACGCCGAACCAGATTTGCTCCCCGAGCCGGGGCACGATGATCACGGGACTGTATCCGCGCCGTCACGGCATGACGACCAACGGACGCACGATGCACGATGGCTTGGCGACGCTGCCCGGTCTGCTGTCGCAGGTCGGCTACGACACCCACGCGGTCGGCAAGCTGCACCTCCAGCCCATCATGGCCGAAGCCTCGTTCGGCTTTCCGGAGTCGGTGCCGTTCTGGAAGGCGGGACTCGGCGAAGGGTGGAACGGACCGTACTTCGGCTACGACACCGTCGACTTCATGATCGGCGAGTCGTTGCTCGCGACCGAGGGGGGTCACCACGCCGAGTGGCTTCGCGCGCACCACCCGGAGGTCGTCGCGCTCTACCGGCCGGAGGCGGCGCTCGACGGACCGGCGGCCGGCCTGGACGAGGCCTGGACGTCGGCGGTGCCCGACGAGCTGCACTACAACACCTGGATCGCCGATCGGGCGCTCGAATTCCTGGCGCACGCCGAGCCGCCGTTCATGCTCTTCGTCTCGACGCCCGACCCCCACCATCCGTTCAGCCCCCCGCGTCCGTGGGCCGATCTCTTCGACGCTGCCGCGATGCCGTCACCTCGAGCAGTGCCGGGGGAGCTTCGGCGGATGCCGGACTACGTCCGCGCGCGCCTGGGGGCCGACTGGATCGACAACGATGCGCCAGCGGTCGAGCAGGGCGGCATGACGGTCACGGACTCGATCCCGAAGGCAAGCCTCGCGCGGGCGATGGCGCTCACCAGGGGGATGGAGGCGCAGATCGACCACCAGTTCGGGCGCGTGCTGGCGAAGCTCGACGCGACGGGCCTCGCCGACGAGACCGTAGTCGTCTTCACCTCCGACCACGGCGAGTTCCTCGGCAACCACGGCCTGCTGCACAAGGGACCGCCCCCCTATGGCGACCTGTGCCGGGTGAGCTTCGTGATGGCGGGACCGGGCATTCCCGAGGGGGAACGGATCTCGGCGCCGAGCAGCCACCTCGATCTCATGCCGACGCTGCTGGAACTCGCGGGCGTCGATGCGCCGCCGGACCTGGATGGACGGAGCCTGGTGCCGGTGCTGCGGGGCGACGCCCCGGCGCCACGCGATCGGTTCCTGGAGTTCCACCCTCGCATCGACGGTCGCGTCTACAACCACTCCATCGTCACCGGCGGCTGGCGCCTGACGCTCTATCCCGACGGCGAGCCGGACTGGGGGGAGCTGTTCGACCTGGAGGCGGACCCGGACGAGCACCGGAATCTGTTCAACGCTCCCGCGCACCGCGCCCGTCGGGACCACCTGGCCGATCGTCTCGCGTCGCATTTTCCGGCAAGGTCCCATGCCGGAACCGTACTGATTGCGAAGTGGTGATCGCGACGGTCAGTCGAACGTCCCATGACGCTGAGGACCGGCCGTTCGTGTCGGATTCGGAAATGGACGGCACGGAACGAACAGGCATCCATGACCTGCAATCAACGGTCGGGAACAGGTGACACGAAAAGGCCCAGGAACAGACGACACAATCCGGGGCCGGACCAGGAATTGGCGGGTCAACTCCAATGGAAGACGAAGACGGCGACCAACTCCATGCAGAGCCCCGAGCGCACGAGGCGCTCCCGGGGACCCGAGACGGCTCACCATCGACATGGAGCGGGCGATCTGCAATCAGTCGAAAGTCCCGTCGCCGACCAGGATCTCCCGTATCCGTGCCGCTTCCTCCGCCGCGCGCACCGACGCCCGAACCCGATCGTCGGCGAACACCCGGGCGATTGCGGCAACAGTCTCCAGGTGCTCGTCCGTCGACTCCTCCGGCACGAGCAGCCCGAAGACCAGGTCGACGGGGCCGCGGTCGGGAGCGTCGAAGTCCACGCCCCTGCCGAGCCGCAGGAAGGCGGCGAGCGTGCGGCCGAGACCCGGCACGCGGGCGTGCGGCAGGGCGCAGCCGTCTCCGAGGCCGGTGGAGCCGAGGCGCTCGCGCGCGACGAGAAGATCGAAGACGCCCTGGGCCGTGAGCGCCGGGTCGGCGCCCGCGAAGACCTCTCCCAGGACCTGGAGAGTGCGTTTCCGGCTCGCCGCCGGCACGTCGTTGCGCACGCGTTCCGGCGCGAGGATCTGATCGAGAGTCACCATTGCGGAACGCTCTCCGGCCGTGGCCACACCGTCAGGCGGAGTGCCCGTGCCGCCCGCGAGTCCCCCGCGCCGGGGAGAGAGGACAAGCCTTCCCCGCGGGTGTCGCGAACCGACCGCGGCGGCGCCTGAACGAGCACCCGGCCACTGCGTTTCGTGACGACGCCAACCGGCGCACGGGTTGTGATGAAGGGCGGCGTGTGCAGCTCAGTCGAACCCGGCCTTGATGCCGCCTTCGGAGCGGTGGTGGTCCGTGAGCTTGTCCTTGTGCCGCCTCACCTGGCCGTCGATGCGGTCGGCGAGCAGGTCGATCGCGGCGTACATGTCGTGATGGGAGGCGTTGGCGAACAGGTCGGCGCCCGAGACGTGAAGACTCGCCTCCGCCTTGCTGGACTGCTTCTCGACGGTGAGGATCACCCGGGCGCTCGTCACATGGTCGAAGTGCCGGGCGACGCGTCCGAACTTCCGGTTGACGTATTCCCTCAAGGCCGGCGTCACCTCGACGTGATGCCCCGTCAAGTTGATCTGCATGGAAACCTCCTCACTGGACGATTGCTGATGCGGATTTCGACCACGATCGCTTCCGATCGTGCCACGGTCCGACCGGGGAGCGACCCGGTCAAAGCGCCCTGCGCTCGGTCGAGGAAGGGATGGCCATCGCTTCCCGGTACTTCGCCACGGTGCGTCGCGCGATCCTGATCCCCTGCTCGGAGAGGATCTCCTTGAGCTTCTGATCGCTCAGGGGCCTGGTGGCGTTCTCGGATGCAATCAGCTTGCGGAGCACCGCGCGGATCGCGGTCGAGGAGGCCTCCGCGCCGCGGTCGGTGTGGACATGGCTCGAGAAGAAGTACTTCAGCTCGAACACGCCGCGGGGCGTGAGCATGTACTTGCGCGTGGTGACGCGGGAGATCGTCGACTCGTGCATGCCGATGGCGTGCGCGACGTCCGCGAGCACCATGGGTTTCATGGCTTCCTCGCCGTGCTCGAGAAACGCCTTCTGGCGCTCGACGATGCACGTCGCCGTCTTCAACAGTGTCTCGCCGCGGTTGACGAGGCTCTTGATGAACCACCGCGCCTCCTGCAGGTGGCTCTTCAGGGTGTGGTTGTCCGCACTGTCGTCCGCGCGCCGGATGAGGTTCGCGTACCCGGAGTTGATGCGCAGCTTCGGAAACGCATCCCGGTTCAGCTCCACCCTCCATGCGCCGTTCTCCTTGCGCACCAGGATGTCGGGGATCACGTACTCCGGCGCGGAGGACTCGACCGCGGCGCCGGGGCGGGGGGCGAGGGAGCGGATCAGGTCGATGACGCACTGGAGCTCGGGCCTGCCCAGTCCGAGCGCCGTCATGAGCTGCCCGTAGCTCTTCGATGCGAGCAGGGGAAGGTGTCCGGTCACCAGGGCGAGCGCGGCATCGCGCCACTCGGTGTCGGCGGGAAGCTGCTCGAGCTGGAGCGCAAGGCACTCCTGCGGGCTGCGCGCCGCGACCCCGGGAGGATCGAGGGTCTGCACCTGGCGAAGCACTGCCTCGATCCGTTCGAGGGTCACTTCCTCGCGCCGGGGATCGAGACTGTGCCGGATGTCTTCGAGCGCAAGCGTCAGGTAGCCGTCGTCGTCGACGGCGTCGATGAGCGCAGCCGCGATCACCTGGTCGGTGTCGCCGAGCCGCATCAGGGACATCTGCCACCCGAGCCGATCCCTCAGCGATTCGGTCTGGGCTCGGTGGGCGACGGGATCGGTGCCGTCGATCTCGCCGGCCGACGCCGCACCGCCCGACGGAACGGAGTCGTAGATGTCCTCCCACACGCTGTCGACCGGAAGCTCGCGCGGAATGTCGGCCGGAGCGATCTCGGTCTCCGTGCCCGCGCCGTCGGCGTCGTCCTCGTCGAGTTCCAGCATGAGGTTGGAGTCGAGCGCCTCCTGGACTTCGGTGTGCAACTCCATGGTGGAAAGCTGAAGCAGCCGAATGGCCTGCTGGAGCCGGGGCGTCATGGCCAGATGCTGGCTCAGCCGGAGCTGCAAGGACTGTTTCATCGACTGCGAACGGTGACGGAACGCTTGCGGCCATTGTATCAGTCACCGGCAAGACCGACGCGCCGGGCCGCGTCCGGAGAACGACCGGGCCGGCGGGCCGACACCGCGCGGCGTGCCATCGGTGATCGGTTAACGAAACACTTGTATAAGAATCAACTGGATAAACTAGAATGCAGGTGTCGATCAATTTGGGACTCGGCAGGGCTGTAGGTCGGATTAGCGCAGCGTAATCCGACATGAATCATGGCCTTGCAGGGCCGGATGTCGGATTACGCCTTCGGCTAATCCGACCTACGGAGCCACGGAGCCGC
>MKWU01003133.1_pt1 | contig 22623 bp, 22 predicted proteins | sample 809101 | NCBI WGS metagenome assembly MKWU01 (sample SAMN05860141, study PRJNA318959) | sponge metagenome | host: Aplysina aerophoba | place: Slovenia: Piran, Adriatic Sea, Gulf of Piran | collected 2013-05-07 | reverse complement strand
TCTACATCCAGCCGGTGCACCAGCCCGCCCTCGCCGTGGACCGGGTTCGCTACGTCGGCTCTCCCTACGCGGCCGTGGTCGCCACCGACCGGTACGTGGCGGAGGACGCAGCGACCCTGGTGGCCACCCACACCGAGTTCGACCCGCTCCCCACCGTGGCCGACCTGGATCAAGCGCTGGCCGATGACGCCCCCAGGTTGTTCGACGACTGGCCCGACAACTACCTGGTCAACTTCCCGGCCGACAAGCCCGAGGTGAGGAAGGCCTTCGAGGAGGCCGACCACACGTTCAGCGACACCTACGTGAGCCAGCGCCAGACGGGACTTCCCCTGGAGTGTCGGGGTGTCCTCGCAGACGAAGTCGACGGTGAGTTCACCATATGGTCATCCACCCAGAGTCCGCACATCGTCCGCACCACGATCGCCGAGATGACCGGCATTCCGGAGCCGCGCATCAGGGTGATCGTCCCGGCCATGGGGGGCGGGTTCGGTACCAAGACCCACATCTATCCCGAGGACGTGGTCGTGCCGTGGATAGCCCGCAAGCTGGGACGCCCGGTGCGCTGGCTGGAGGACCGCTTCGAGAACCTTGTCTCCGCGGTGCATGCCAGGGACCAGCGCCACGACGTGGACGTGGCCTACGACGATGACGGGACCATACGCGCCATCCGGTGCAAGGCCTACTGCGACGTGGGCTCAGGGGAGATCTTCATGCCCGGCACCGCCACGGTGTTCGTTACAGGGGGAGTCCTGACGGGTGGCTATGACTTCCCGAATATGGAGGTGCACCACTTCTGCGTGGTCACCAACAAGACTCCGAGCGGCGCCTATCGGGGATTCGGTACACCGGAGGGCATGTTCGTCATGGAGAGGATCATCGACCGGGTGGCCCGCCTCACCGGGACCGACCGGGTCGAGATCCGTCGCCGGATGATCCTCCAGGAAGAGCAGATGCCCTACATGATGCACGGTGGCGGGAGGGTGGACTCCGGATCGCACGCCAAAGGTTTCGAGCGGGCTGTGGAGATGATCGGCGAGTCGCTCGAGCTGGTGCGGGCCCGGTATGCCGACGATCCTGACGTGCGGGTGGGGGTCGGCTACACCAACTACGTGGAGCCCACCACACCCACCTACCACCTCACCACGGGGCACTGGGCCGGATACGACTCGGCCACCCTGAGGGTCGATCCTGACGGCGCGGTCAGGGTGGGTCTAGGCACTACGGCCCTGGGGCAGGGCACCGAGACAACCGCCGCCCAGCTCGCCGCCGACGCTCTGGGCGTGGATCCGGACGACGTGACGGTCGTCATGGGGGACACAGACCGTGCGCCATACGGGCTGGGGGCGTGGGGCAGTCGCTCGGCGATCGTGATGAGCGGATCGATCCTGATGGCCGCCGATCGGGTGATGACCAAGGCTCAGGAGATTGCAGCCCACATGTTGGAGGCAGCAACCGATGACATAGTGCTGACCGACGGTCGATTCCATGTAGCGGGTAGTGACACGCCGACGGTGACATGGTCCCAAGTTGCGACAGCCGCCTGGGTTCGCACCGTCGATCTCCCCCGGGGGTTGGAGCCCGGATTGGAGATGTCGGGTTACTTCGAGCCGCCCGAACTCGAACACCTTCCCGGGATGGACGGCAAGGTCAACGCGGCGGCCAGCTGGTCGAACGGCGCCCACGCAGGCGTGGTCAGCGTGCGGGTCAGCACCGGGGAGATCAAGATCGAGGACTACGTGGTGGTCCACGACTGCGGCACGATGATCAACCCGATGATCATCGACGGGCAGGTTCACGGGGGCGTGGCGCAGGGGATTGCCGGCGCGATGTACGAGCACTTCCAGTACGACCCCGAGACGGCCCGGCCCCTCTTCGCCTCATTCATGGAGTACCTGTACCCCACCTGCTCCGAAGTGCCGATGATGACGGTCGAGCACTTCGAGACACCCTCGCCCGAGCAGCCTCTCGGTGTCAAGGGCTGCGGGGAAGGAGGGACCATCGGGCCGCCTGCAGTGGTGGCCGGCGCCGTGGACGACGCCCTCTCCGACCTCGGGGTGGAGATCAAGGCCACCCCGGTCAATCCCTCGGCGATACGTCAGGCCATACGGGAGGCAACCGCCGGAGGAGGTGAACGATGAAGCCCGCCGCGTTCGACTACTACCGTCCCGGCACTGTAGAGGATGCCTTAGCCGCCCTCGGTACCTCGGAAACGGCCAAGGTCCTGGCGGGGGGGCAGAGCCTGATTCCAGCCATGAACTTCCGGCTCTCCCAGCCCGACCTCCTGGTGGACATCGGCGGCGTTGGCGGTCTTGACCGGCTGGAGGTCGGACCCTCCGGCGTCACGATCGGCGCCTCGGTGACCCAGAGCCGGGTGATGGCGTCCGATGAGGCGGCGAGTGCTGTTCCCGGGCTCCGGCGGGCCTTGCGTCATGTCGCCCATCTCCAGATCAGGAACCGGGGAACGGTATGCGGCAGCCTCGCCCATGCCGACCCGGCCGCCGAGTTGCCCGCGCTGGCGGTCGCCTGCGGCGCGACCCTGTTCCTCCAGGGACCGGCGGGAAAGAGGACAGTGGATGCGAGCGACTTCTTCCTGGGCCCGTTCTGGACGGACCTCGCCGAGGGAGAGATCATCACCGGGGTGCATTTTCCGAGCGAGGCGGCGGACACCGTCACGGTCCTGGATGAGTTGGCCTGGCGGTCGGGTGACTTCGCCATCACCGGGCTGGCGGCTGCCCTGACCACCCGGGACGGGACGGTGAGTGGCGCCCGGCTGGTCAGTTTCGGGGTCGGCGGAGCGCCACGGCGGATGGCCGGCGCCGAGCAGGCTGTGCTCGGCTTCGCCCTGGGGGATGATGGCTCGGCCCTGTACGGAGCCGCCTACGAGGACGGCCTCGATGCAGTGGATGATATTCACGCTTCGGCGGAGTACCGGCGGGAAGCGCTGGGCGCCCTGGCGGTAAGGAGCGTCCGGGCGGTCCTGGCATCCAACGGCAACGGGACGGGGGTGTGATGATGGATACCAATCCGGGCTTGCGGGAAGTCGACGTATCGGTCTCGATCAACGGGACGCAAGTGAGCCACAGGGTTCCTGCCCGCTTGCTGCTCTCCGACTTCATCCGTGACGTCGTGGGCCTGACCGGTACCCATGTGGGGTGCGAGCACGGTTATTGCGGGGCCTGCACGGTGATCTTGGACGGCGATGCCATCCGCTCGTGCTCGACCCTGGCTGTCCAAGCCGACGGGAGCACCATCCGAACCGTCGAGGACCTTGCCACCGATGGTGAGCTCACCCCTATGCAGCAGGCTTTCCACGAGAACCACGCCATGCAATGCGGTTTCTGCACGGCAGGGTTCCTTATGACCCTTGAGAGCGTCGATCCTGATGGCTACCAGGAGAAGGAGCAGGTGATCGATTTGCTGTCGGGAAACCTGTGCCGCTGTACCGGATACCAGAACATCGTCAATGCGGTGTGCTCGACGTGGGGAGTAGACACGTGATCGGAACTAGGCGCGCTGAGAACCGGCGATGACCAGCCGGCACGCCACCAGCGACTACCTCGACGTAGCCGCCGAGAACCGGCTCTACGAGGAGATGCGGGACAACTTCTGGTTCCCGGTCGCCTACTCCGATGACCTGAAAGACGAGCCCCAGGCATTCACCCTCTTCGAGGAGCAGTTAGTGGTCGTCCGCTTGGACGGCGCCTCCCGGGTGTTCGAGGACCTGTGCCGTCACCGGGGAGCGGCCCTTTCCCTGGGCAAGGTGATCGACGGTTGCGAATTGCGCTGCGGTTACCACGGCTGGACCTACGACGCCGAGGGTCGGGTCACACGGGTTCCGGCCCGTGAGGAGCTCTCGCCCGCCTTCCGGAACGTCCGGGTGCCGTCGTTCCCGACGGTCGAAGTGTCGGGCCTGATCTACACCACGCTCGGCGATCCCAAGTTCCCACCGCCGGCCATTCCCGAGATCGACGACCCGAGCTACCGGTTCCTGCATCTCGGCATCTACGAGTGGAACTGCTCCTTGCCCCGGCGGCTGGAGAACTACTTCGACTTCTCCCATTTCGCCTGGGTCCACGACGGCATCCTGGGGGACAGCAGCCAACCACGGATCGAGGACTACGACGTGGACAAGGTCGGGGGAGAGCTCCGGTTCCTCGCCGGTCCCTTCGTAGAGTTCACCGACAACGTCAAGAACAACCCGGAGTCAGGCATGGCGGAGACCTACGAGGCCTGGAAGCGCTACCGGGTGTTCTTGCCCAACGCCGTGAAGCTGAACAGCACCGCCGGGCCGGTGGAGGACTACGTGCTCTGGGTGGCGGTGGCACCCGTCCACCGGAAGCGAACCCGCTGCTTCACCTACGTGGGCCGCAACTATCCGGGCGCGGACGAGGACTTCCGGGCTTTCGCACAGATGGTCACCGACCAGGATCGTCCCATCGTGGAGTCGCAGCGCCCCGAGGAGCTCCCCGCCGACCTAGCCGCCGAGATGCACGTGAGGGGGGCCGACCTCGGGACGCTGGAATACCGCAAGTGGCTCCTGGACATAGCCAACGGCAAGGTCGAGTTGGCAAGCTGCTGAGACTGGTCTTCCGAGCGCTTTCCCACGTTGACCTGCAGTCTTGGCCGACACATCCCGGGGGCGAGTGTGGCCCGGGTTCGAGATGTGTTGTCCAACCGGCGGCCCACCTTGCCTGTAACAAGGTGGCGGGAAGGCCTCTGACGAGCCGACGGAAGTCCAACGCACACTTCCGGCAACAAGGTCCGCGGACCCTCTCGGAAACGCGGTTGCGCAACTCACGGATCACGATGTACCCGTTGACACGGCGCGAAACCCCTGTGTATGGTTCAGAAAAGCGCTCGGAGATCGATGTGCGTCACAGAGTTACGATTGGCATAGGCGAGACTTCGCCGGTCTGTCCACGTACCTTCCTGCCAAGACCTTCACCGTTCCACGAGTTCCGCAGATCTCCGCGATCCCCGTCAGGGGTGTCAGGGCGCTCCGAGATGGCAGGTGTCACGCAATAGGAACCTCAGCGTCCGATCGCCGGTTGGGCCACCCGCAAGCGAGGAGCTTGGACGCAAGTGTGAGGATTAGCTGCAAGGCACTACAAACGTCAGACCGGGAGTCTGACTCTGGGAGGAGAGAACCATGGAGAGATCAAGGCGAACTAGGTTGGTGATCGGTTTGGCGGTGACGCTAAGCCTTCTGTTCAGTGCGTGCGGCTCTGAAACCGAACCGGCAGACGACGCTCCAGCTACGACGAGCGCTGCGCCCGAGACAACGACTGCCGCCCCCGAAACGACGAGCGCTGCAGAGCCGGCCGTCACCACCGAGGCGGCTATGGAGGAGGAAGTCCACACGTTGCGGATTGCGGTCTCGGGTGACCTTCCCTCGATCGATCCGATCTTCGGGCAGAACACGCTCACGAACATGACGTTGAAGAACATCTATGCGCAGTTCCTGTTCTACGAGCCTCCCGCCGGAGAGGTGGGCGAGTTCGCTAAGGCCAACATCTCGACTCGGATCGGGAGGGCAGTCGAGCGGATGGAGTACTCGGACGGCGGTCGAGTTGTGACCATGCACATCCGGCAAGGCGTCACCTTCCCGACAACCGGCAACCCGATGACGGCAGACGACTTCCTGTGGTTCTACGAGCGGGCATTCTGTGCCAAGGCCAGCACGATGTTCAACTCGAACTCGTACGGCGTGCTGTCGACCGACCAGGTTGAGAAGATCGATGACTACACGATCCGCGTCACGCTCGAGCAGCCGTCGCCCATCATCGAGAACCAGCTCCGTGCGCAGGTCGCAGTGCTACTCGACTCGGAGGCGATCAAGCCGCACATTACCGAGGACGATCCCTGCGGCAACGAATGGATCGCTCAGAACTACGCGGGCAACGGTGTTTACCGGCTCGTTGAATGGGATCGCGGGCAGCGGATCGTATTCGAGGCCAACCCGGCATGGGCTTGGGACGAGCCCTACTTCGACCGGGTCGAACTCCTGGTGATTCCAGACGCGAGCAACCGGATCCTGCTACTTGAAACCGGCGAGGTCGACATGGCTATGGACCTCGACGAACGCCAGCTGGCACGTCTTGATGAATCAGGCAGCGCCAACGTCCTCAAGATTCCGGGTCGGCGGACCCTGCGGCTCCTGTTGAACAACACGGTTCCGCCGTTCGACACCCGGGAGGTGCGGCAGGCGCTCAACTACGCGGTTCCACACGAGACGATTATCAACGACATCCTGCAGGGCACCGGCGTGCATCTGGCGAGCCCGGTGTCGCCGAACTCGACCTACTACCAGGACTTCAACTTCGGCGATCTGCAGAAATACACCTACGATCTCGACACAGCGAAGGCATTACTTGCTGAGGCGGGCTTTGCCGACGGATTCGAGTTCACCCTGATGATCCCGCAAGGAAACACGCTGGTCGATGAGATCGCCACGTTCCTCCGGTCCGAGTACCAGAAGATCGGTGTCACCATGGACATCGAGCGGGCGACCGGTGCCGTGCTGGCAGAAGCCATGGGTCAGGGGACCGGGGATGCCTATCTGCGTGGCTGGTTCACCGACTTCGTGGATGAGCCGTTCTTCCACTTCAATCTCTGGTGGAGGACCAAGTCGGTCATCAACTGGACTCAGTACACCGATTCCCGGATGGACGAGCTCGTCGCCATGCTCAAAGCCGAGACGGACAAGGATGCCCAGAGGTCGCTGGCTCGAGAGGCGATTGAGATCATCATCAATGATGCTCCGGAGGTGTGGATCGCCGGTGGCGCAACCCAGGTCGCTCTGGCCCACGGTCTCCTAGGCTACGTGCACGAGCCGGACGAGTTGCCGATATGGGGAAGCCTCTATAGGGACGAATAGGAGCCCCGCGACGGAGTCGCTGCTCTTAAGAACAAGGAAGGGTGTTGGGAAACGTGATAACGGAGGGCCGGTCGTCCGCTGAGGTGGCATTCTGTCACCGACGGTCGGGCCGACGGGAGGTTTCCCAACACCTTCCCAGGCGGGGACGTATCCCGAGCAGGTAACCGACGACAGGGAGGTCAGCGCTTGGTCGGGTCGACAGCGTCCGAGTTCGGCGACGACGGTTCGGCCGGCCCGCCGCAGGGTGCAGACGAACCGGGGTCCACTACCCGTGTTGACGTGTTCATGTATGTTGCCAGGAAGCTGGGATCCCTCGTTCTGGTGTCGCTGCTCGTCGCTACGCTCACCTTCGTGGTGAGCCGGGCCACCGCAGACCCTTCGTTCTTGATGGTGGGCCAGGACGCGACGGACGAGATCATCGCCGCCCGGCGCGCCGAGATGGGGCTCGACCAACCGATGTATCGCCAGTGGGCCTCGTACATGGTGGATCTGGTGAGAGGCGACCTTGGCATTTCGAGACGGACCTTTGCGCCAGTCGGTGGAGAGATCCTGGACCGGCTTCCAGCGACGGTCGAGATGGCAGGAGCGGCGTTGTTGCTGTCTCTACTGGTGGCGATTCCGGGGGGTATCCGGGCCGGGTTGCGACCCGATGGCTGGATCGATCGTCTTGTTGGATCCATCGCGCAGCTCGGCGCAGCCATACCGAACTTCTGGTTGGGATTGATGCTCATCTACTTCGGCTTCTACTGGCTCGGCTGGTTCCCCGCGCCCACCGGGCGGGGCCTGTTTGCGCTGGACTCCGAACCGGTCACCGGCATCGTCACCATCGATGCCCTACTCGCTCGTGACTGGACGGCCGCACGGGAGTCGGTCCGGTATCTCCTGTTACCGGCCGTCACGCTGGCGTCGGGGGTGATGCCCCCGATCCTCAACGTGACGCGCAACGCCACGGTGAGCGTCGTGAACTCGCCCTATTACGAGGCTGCCCTCTCTTTCGGGGTCTCGAGGCGAGCCGTGAAGTGGAGGCTGCTTCTCCCGAACATCGCGGCTCCAGTCATCAACATCCTGGCCATCACGATCGGCTTCCTGATGGGAGGCGCCGTCCTCGTCGAGGTCGTGTTCTCCTGGCCCGGTATCGGGTCGTATGCGGTGGCCGCCATGGACAGTTCCGATTACAACCCTGTGCTCGGTGTGGTGCTCCTCGCCTCGGTCACCTACGTGCTCGTCTACCAGATCGCCGATCTCGTGACCTTTGCCATGGACCCGCGCCTACGGATCTCGCGATGATGAGGACCGCGGCATCGGCCGTTCGTGTGCCGGCCAAGGGTTGTTGCTGGTGCCACTCATGAGGCGCCGTCGATGACGGTTGACCTGCTGGAGACCCGTCCACTTAACGCCAGGCTCGCCAGGGCCGCGGTCTGGATCAGGAGGCTGCCGCGGCTACCTACCATCATGCTGGCCATCACCTTCCTGGTGATCCTGATCGGCCCGGCCATCGTCCCGCACGATCCGCTCCAGCCCAATCCCGCCAACGTCCTCGAGGCCCCGTCGGGCAGCCACTGGTTCGGGACGAACGGCTTCGGGATGGATGTTTTCTCTCGCGTGGTCGCGGCGACCCGCACCGACGTCGGCGTCGCGGTCGCCGGGGTCACTATCGGGGCGGTGGGTGGCTCCATCCTGGGCGCCACCGTCGCGTACACCGGCGGGTGGGTCGACGCGATCGTCCAGAAGGCCATAGAAGTGCTCCAGTCGTTCCCGCTCTTCCTATTTGCCTTGGCCTTGTTCGCCGCACTCGGCGACAACACTTTCAATCTCGTTGTGGTCATCTCATCAATAAGCCTCCCCTGGTACGTCCGCGTGGTGCGTAGCGTCATTTCCCCTCTCCGGGAAGCGGAGTGGGTCAAGGCCTTGCAGAACGCCGGGGCGAGCGGTCCCCGCATCGTTGTCCAGGAACTCCTTCCCAACGCCACCAGCCAGGTGCTCGGCCTCTTCGCCCTCAGCACGGCTCTGGCGATCCAGGTCATCGCCGCCCTCGCGTTCATCGGACTGGGTGTCCAGCCGCCCTTCCCCGAGTGGGGATCCATGATCAACACCGGTGCACCCTTCCTTCTCCAGGGTGCATGGTGGGTGTCCACCTTCCCCGGTGTCGCCGTCGTGCTGGTCGTGATCAGCCTCCACAGCCTCTCTCGCTTCTTCGACGCCGAGACACGCGGGATCGGTTAGAGGGAGGGCCACCATGCGAGTACCAAGTCACCCGGAGGGAGCCTGAGGATGGGTGAGGTCGTCCTCCTGTCCGGAGCCGGGATCCGGATCGATCGGAAGGGCCTTCCTCCCCTGTACCCGGTCCAGAACGTGGATCTGTCCGTCCGGGCGGGGGATCGGACGGCACTGGTAGGTGAGTCCGGCTGCGGTAAGAGCCTCACCGCGAGGCTGCTCACCGGACTGCTCCCTCGCAACGCGGTGCTGGATCGAGGATCGGCCACTCTGCTCGGCGAGTTCGACCTCGCCGACGAATTCCCGGACGAGGTGCGCGGCAGCCGCGTCGCCATGATTTTCCAGGACCCTGTTTCCGTTCTGGATCCTATGGCCGGGATCGGAGTACAGATCGGACGAGCTCTGGCCGCAGCCGGCGTCGCCAGGGCGGAGCGCAGGGGAGTAGCGGTCGATCTGCTCGGCTCGCTGCACATCCCGGCGCCGGAAGAGGTCGCCCGGAAGTACCCCCACCAATTGAGTGGTGGGATGTGCCAGCGGGTCGCTATCGCCATGGCGCTGGCGCCGAATCCGGATCTGCTCATCGCCGACGAGCCGACCACTTCGCTCGACGTCACAACAGAGATCCAGGTTCTCGACCTCCTCGAGGAGTATCTCGATGGCTCCGGTGCCAGCCTGATCCTCATCTCTCACGACCTGAACGTGGTGAAACGCCTCGCGGGCAGTGTCACCGTCATGTACGCCGGTCAGTCAGTCGAGTATGGACCGATCTCCGACATCCTGAACGATCCCGCCCACCCGTACTCGCGCGACCTCGTGCGTAGCAGTGTGCTCAACCGAGGTAAACGAGCGTATTCGATCGCCGGCACGCTGCCTTCCATCGAAGAGGTCTCGCCAACCTGCCCGTACCAGGCGCGGTGTGGTGAGGCTCGATCTGCATGCTCGGACACCGTTCTCGGACAGGCGCCCTCGGCAGGTGGTTTCGTTCGGTGCCTGTTCCCGCTGAAGACCGTGCGCGGGGACAGTGAGGGGGAGCCGGTTTGACCCATCGAACCTCCCCGACCGGGCCCCAAGGAGACGCTACCGGCACAGGCGGAAGCTCTGCAGCACAGCCTCTCGTCCTGAAGGTCAGGGGGCTCTCGAAGACCTACACCACGAAGCGACTCATCGGGTCGGGTAAGGGGTACCAAGCCCTATCGAATGTCTCTCTCGACCTCAGAGCCGGGGAGATACTCGGTGTGGTGGGCGAGAGCGGATGCGGTAAGTCCACACTGGGCAAGGTGATCGCAGGTGTCGAGACAACCGGCATCGGAAGCGCCGAAGTGGGCGGGCAACCGCTGGATCTCGCGCTGGGCACGCGAACGCGCGACCAGCGACGCCAGGTGCAGTTCGTGTATCAAAGCCCGCGAGGCTCCTTCAACCCGGCGCGGCGCGTCTCCGCCGCGCTGCGTTACAACGCCCGGCTTGCCAAGGAGGTGACGGGAGAGCCGGTTGACGGCGCCCTGGGAAGGGCGGTTACGTCGGTCGGTCTCGGTAGGCAGCATCTGGACCGCTACCCGCACGAATTGAGCGGTGGTCAGCTTCAAAGACTCTCCATCGGAAGGGCGCTCATCACGCGACCGGACATCGTCTTCCTCGACGAGCCCACCTCATCGCTCGACGTGTCGGTCCGGGGTGAGATCCTCAACCTGCTCACCGGTCTCCGCGAGTCGATGGGGCTGTCGATGATCCTCGTGAGCCATGACCTCGATGTCATCTCGTATGTCGCCGACCGTATCCTGGTGATCTACGTCGGTCAGATCGTCGAGGAAGGGAGTGCCTCCGATATCGTCGCCCGGCCCGCCCATCCCTACACGCGGGCGCTTCTCACGGCGAGCAGCTTGCCGGATCCCGCTGAGCCACTGGAACTCGCGGTCGATGTCCGGGATGCATCCTTCCTCCCGACTGGTTGCCGTCTCGCTCCCCGCTGCCCGCTCGCCGAAGCGCGGTGCTCGGAACCGCAGCGTCTCGTTGCCTCCGACGGGAGATCGGTGCGATGCTGGAAGGTCGAGTCGGCGCTCCCGTAGGACGCTCCAAGGGGAACGCCTCAGAACAACCGACCGCCGGACACTCTGAGTTCCGCTCCCGACACGTAGCTCGCATCCGGGGACAGGAGCCAGGTGACGGTGGCAGCTACTTCGTCGAGGTGCGGGAACCTTCCTAGAGGGGTGCGGCCGAGCAGACTTGCCCGGACATCGTCGGTGGCCCCCGCGGTGAGCGGTGTCGAGACGAAGGACGGGAGGATGGCGTTGACTCGCAATCCCAGCGGTCCCAGTTCGTTGGCTGCGACGCGGGTGGCGGCTACCAAGCCTGCTTTTGATGATGCGTATGCTGACTGGCCGGCGTTGGCGCCGTATGCGGAAAGGCTGCAGACGTTGACGATAGCGCCGGTACCGCCGGCCCGACGCCGGCTCTTGCCTGCGATCCAATGCCTTGCGAACAAGCTCATCGCGGCTATCGCAGCTACCAGGTTCACCTCGATCGTCCTGCGTAGGTTGTCGAACGACATCTCGACAAGCCGATCGTCGGCCGAAACCCCGGCGCAATTGACGAGGGCGGTCGGCGTGCTTGCCAGCCGGGTCACCTCATCGAATGCCGACTCGAGATCGCGTGTCGACGTGATGTCCACGCCCAGCAACAACCCGGAGAACGTACGGTCGGTTCGAGAAGCGATCACGTCGGGACGGTCAAGACCGGCAACCGTCCAACCGGTTGCCTGCAACGCTTGGCAGATCGCTCCGCCCATGCCGCCGAGTGCGCCCGTGACTACGACGACTCCTGGGTTCCCCGGCTCCGGCGGTCGGCCGTCGCCGCTCGGGACGATCACTTCTAAGCCAGCCCGCCCGCGTATTCGATCAGACGTAGCGCGTTGCCGGAGAGGACCTTGCGGAGTGAGTCCTCGGGCCATCCCAGACTGACATACTTCCTCCAAGCATCGAGAGGCTGGAAGGGGAACGCGCTGGCGTAGACCACCTTGTCGGAAATCAGGGTCCCAGCTGCATCCCGGAACACATGCGCACCGGGATGGAACGCGTAGATGGAGGCTTCGAGATAGATGTTGTCGTTCCGGTAGGCCGTAGCCACCAACTCCTCCGAGCGAGGCCAGCATCCATGCGCGATGACCAGGCGTAGATCCGGGAAGGTGCGGGCAATCCGTTCGAAGGGCCCCGGGTTCCCGTAGAACTGCCCTACGAAGGGTCCGACGGTGAGGATGGCGACCAGCTTGTTAGCGGCAGCGAACTCGTAGATCGGGAACATGATCGTGTCGTCGTCCCATCCGAGCGGCTGGGCAGCCACGGGATCCCCCGGAGGATCGAGCGCGATGCCGATGTTTCTGCTGTCCGCGGCCGCGGCGGCAAGTTCGACTTCCCGCTTCGTGGAGTGGGGGTCTATCCCGTAGGCGGTGAACAGAAGACCCCCGGTCTCCGCAGCCGTTTCTCGTACGTAGTGATTGCTGAGGTTTGCCCAGCTGCTGTTGCGTCCCGTGAACACGCCGATCTCGATGTTCTGCTGGCGAGCCTCGTTCGAGAAGTACTCCAGAGGCACGGGTGCCGGCTCCGGAATCCCGAACCGGCGCCACAAGAGTGCGTAACCCGATCCGGTATACAGGTTCATGTATTCGGTAGTGTTGGGTCGAATACGGAAGTCGATGACCTTCATTCTGTGCTCCTAACGTCGCCGACCTGCTTCGACAGGTCCGTCCTCCACCGATCGGGTCATCCTACGTTCGCGCCGCCGTCAACCATGAGAGATGCGCCCGTCATGTAGCTCGACCTGTCATCGAGCAGGAACAAAACCACAGAAGCGACGTCCCGCGGCTCGCCTACCCTGTTGAGCGGTACTACTTCGGCCATTCTCTCGGTCCATTGTTCCGCCGAAAGCCCATCCGCCACGAACCCGGTTCTCGACATCGGTGTGAGGATGGGACCAGGAAGAACGCAGTTGACGCGAATGCCGCTACCGGCCAGTTCTACTGCGGCCGACCTCGCCAAGCTCTCGACGCCCCCCTTGGCTGCGCTGTACGCCGACATGCCCGCCATGCCCTTGCGCGATAGCACGGAACCCACGAGGACTATCGAGCCCCCGGAACCGTCCGACATAGCGGCGGCACAGGACTCGAGCAACCAGTAAGAACCCAGGAGGTTGACGTTGACAATCGTCCTGACCCGGTCCCACTGTGAGCTACCGATGGTCTGCCGAGCGGAGGCGCCGCCGACGCCGGCGCAAGCGGCGAGACCCTCGATCCGCGCCACCCGACTCTTGACTTGGGTGATCGCCTCATGAACAGCACGCGGGTCCGCGGTGTCGCACCTCACAAACAGGACCTGCTCGCCGGCAGCCAGGTCCTCCGGCGGCTGTTGGATGTCGAGGATCGCGACAGAACGGCCACCCTCCAGCAGACCCTGGACCACCGCCATTCCGATGCCTGACGAACCCCCGCTGACGACCGTGGCGCCAAGTGTCGACCTCATTGGCTGCCGCGGGTCTCGCCGCTCGGACCAGAGTCAGGTGGGAGCCGGGTCCCTGCGGCCTGCGCGCCGGCACAATGAAATGGCACAGTCGGTGCGTCCGGTCGGAACCGCATCGATCGTGTGCATGTGGGGCCTACCATTCCGGATCAGATCCCCAGTAGGCGCCTTGCATTCCCGCCCAGACACCGCTGCCTCAGCTCGTCGTCCTTGAACGGGAGAGCCGCAAACTGCTCAACGCTCAGTCCGAGCGGACGGATCGGGTAGCTGCTGGCGAACAGCAACCGGTAACCCAGGTAGTAGTTGGCCGCCTTGACGTACTCCTCGGCCCCCGGGCTGTTGGGAATGTACCCGTAGAAGTCGGGTGCCAGGTACACGTTCGAGTTCTGGAAGGCGACCCCGCACCCCTCCGTGGCCCATGGCCAGAAGGCGTGGGGGACCACGATCCGCACTTGGGGAAACGCCAGGGCCACTCGCTGGATATGGACCGGCATGCAATAGGACATGTCGGGTCCTACATATATGCTGCTGGTCAGCGCCAGGATAAGACCGTGCTCTGCAACCCGCTCGTACACCGGGAAGAGGGACTCGTCGTCGTCATACAGGGCAGGGACACACCATCCGTTGTCCATAGCGACACCTTTGAACCCGAGTTCCACACACTGGTCGACCTGGCTCACGGCGTCCCCCGATGAACCATCCACCGAACCGAATCCGACGAATCGCCCCGGGTACGTCTCGACCAACTCGGCGACGTCGGAGTTGAGTACCGAGCCCCACGGCGCGGGTGAGTTGCGGCCCATGGCGACGGCTACGTCGATCCCGGCTTCGTCCATTTCTTCAACGAAGCGTTCGATGGATCGGTCCTCGAAGGATCCGAAAGGCGGCACGTCAAGCCACACGCCGGGGGCGGTCACCGGATCAGGATTCGGATCGCGAGCCCCGTAGATGTTCAGGTTGCAGAAGCTTTTGAACGGAGGCCTGACACGGAAGTCGATGATCATACGGTACGATCCTTCTCAATGTAGATGTACGGATAGCGTATCATGCTGTGCTACAGCCCGTCCGGGATCTGGGAGTTGTCTCACCTATCAGCCCCAAGCCAGGATTGATGTAATCAATAATCCCCCTTCAGTTTGTGGTGAGTCGGCATTGATGTGAGCTATAATCCGGGTTGGCCAGAGTTGTCTATCGAGCGGAGGAGTCGGCGTGGCGACCATCGAACTCGACCATGCGACCTGCATCGTTTCCGGAATGTGTGCATCAGTCGCACCCGATCTGTTCCGGGTCTCCGACGACAGCAGCGAGATCGTCGTGCTGCAGCCCGATGTACCTGCCGAGTTGGTTGACGATGCGATCAACGCCGAGCTTTGCTGCCCGGTGGAGGCGATAACGGTCCACGACTGATCGAGAGGCGCCGGGCGGTCCGGTGCCTGCGGCGAAGGAGTAACCGGCAACCGAGGGGAGGCAGCCGTGAAGCAGGGCAACACCCAACTCGATGTGGCCGGGGAGGCGCGGCTATACGAGCAACTCCGGCGGTTCTGGCAGCCGGTGGCTTATTCCGAGGACTTGGTTGACAAGCCCCATCAAGTCACTTTGTTCGACACCAGGCTGGCGATCGCCCGTCTCGACGGTAAGCCCTACGTCTTCGATGACATCTGCCGCCATCGGGGTTCGGCGCTGTCTCTGGGCCGTATCGATGGCTGCTATCTGCGGTGTGCGTACCACGGCTGGGCCTACGACAAGGAGGGGACGGTCGTTGACATTCCCGCCCGCCCGGAGCTCAACGGGAAGCTCAAGGCTCAACTCCCGGTCTATCCCGCGATCGAGTCGGGAGGCTTGGTGTGGACCTGTCTCGCCGAGGAGCCCCCGGTGTTCCCTCCGGCCGTGCTGCCGGAGCTTGACGATCCCGAATTCCGGATCCTGCGCTGGGAGCCCTACGAGTGGAACTGCTCGGTGGGCAGGCGGCTGGAGAACTACTTCGATTTCTCCCATTTCGCCCATGTCCACCACGGCATCCTCGGTGACAGGGACAACGCGGTGATCGCCGATTACGAAGCGGCGCGCCACGGCGGAGAGATCCACATCAACGCAGGCCCCTTCCTCGAATACACCGACAACCCGAAGAACTCGATGGTCTCCGGGGAGGGAGAGACCTACGAAGCCTGGAAGCGGTACCGGGTATTCATGCCCAACGCAATGTGGCTGGACAGCTCGGCGGGTCCCAACGAGACCTTCATCCTGTTCGTTGCGGTGGCGCCCGTGAGCCGCAAGCGGACCCGTTGCTTCACTTTCGTGGCCAGGGACTACGCCTTCGAGCGGGACGAGGAGTTCGAAGAGATGCAGCAGGTGATTCTCGCCCAGGACAGGCCGGTGGTCGAGTCCCAGCGCCCCGAGGAGTTACCTGTGGAACTGACCGCCGAGATGCATGTGAAGGCGGCCGATCTCGGCACGGTCATCTTCCGGCGCTGGCTGATGGAGTTCGCGGACGGCAAGCTCGAACTGGCCCCGACCGGGTGACCGGCCAAGTCTCCCATTCACCAACGGTCGTCATTGTCGGTGCCTCGCTCGGAGGTTTACGCACGGCGTCCGCTCTCCGTAGATCCGGTTTCGACGGTCGCATCACTCTGGTAGGTGACGAGCCGCACCTTCCATACGACCGCCCACCCCTGTCCAAGGAGGTGCTGACCCGCGAGAAACGCCCGGACGACACCTTCTTCCGTACCGCCGTGTTCTTCGAAGAGCAGCGGATCGATCTCAAGCTGGGAGCTGCGGCGGTCGGTCTGGATGCAGAGGCCCGGTCGATCAGCCTCGCTACCGGCGAGGAGGTGGACTACGACTTTGCGGTGATCGCCACCGGGGCCCGGCCACGCACGCTACCCGGAACGGGGGACATTGACGGTGTACATGTCATGCGCACCCTGGCCGACGCCACGGCCATCCGGGCATCGTTCGATCGGGGCCGCCGCCTGGTGGTGGTCGGGGCCGGGTTCATAGGCAGCGAGGTGGCGGCCAGCGCCCGGAAACGGGGGATGGAGGTGACCATCATCGAAGCAGCCGATCAACCGCTCGTGATGGCGGTGGGCGCCCAAGTCGGGGAGCGGTGCGCCGGACTGCACGGTTTGTACGGGGCTGAGTTGCGTTGCGGGATAGGGGTGACAGGGGTCGATGAGGAGAGCGGCAGCTTGGTGGTGCGACTCTCGAACGGATCGACGGCGTCCTGCGACACGGTGGTAGTGGGCATCGGCGTGATCCCGAACGTCGAGTGGTTGGAGGGCTCCGGTATCGAGATGGACCGGGCCGTGATCTGCGACCGGTACATGCGCACGTCGCATCCGGGTGTGTACGCGGTTGGTGACCTGGCGTCCTGGGAGAACCCCCGCTTCGGCCGCCGGATGAGGGTGGAGCACTGGACCAACACCGTCGAGCAGTCCGCAACGGTGGCCCGCAACATCGTCAACACCATCGCCGGCGCCACCCCGATCGCATACGCGGGCATCCCGTACTTCTGGTCCGACCAGTACGGGCACCGCCTGCAGCTGGTCGGCCTGGCCTCCGACGACGAGGTGGCGTTCGTCCACGACCCGCCCGGGGAGCCCGGGATGCTGGCCCTTTACCGTCGGGGGGACCGGCTCGGGGGTGCCTTTGCCATAGACTCGATGGGTCCCTTGATGAAGATGCGGCGGATGCTATTCCAGGAAGCGGGCTTCGACGAGGCCCTGGAATTCGCAACTTCCCTGTGAGTCCGCCAACCATGTGGGAAGGAACGGCGTCCCGCACTGGTTTAACGGAACGCCTTAGGCTATGATTCCGGTCCACAACGGCGCGGGGTGGAGCAGGCTGGTCAGCTCGTCGGGCTCATAACCCGAAGGTCGTAGGTTCAAATCCTACCCCCGCTACGGAAGGAACACCCTTGCACTGCAAGGGTGTTCCCGTTTCTACGAGGTATGCGGTTTGTGCCCAGGTCCGGCTCTCCACCATGGCTGATACAGACTCACTCTCGGCGGGGAGACCGGAGAAGCTTATCCGGAGGGAGGAGTTCCTTCAGCGCCAGAGCGCAGCCCGCAAGAAGGCATCGGAGGCGTCGCTCGACGGGTTGGTTGTCTACTCCAGGGGCGGCAGCGCAGTAGACATGCATGCTGAGGTCTTCTACCTCGCCAATCACTACTCCCCCCATCCCTACTTCGCCGACCACCAGGGACTGGGATCGGCTCGTTCCCATGCGGTACTGGTGCTTCCTGTCGATGGACCAGCCACGCTCATCGTGGACGGACCGTGGTGGAGACCGGATCTTGTAGTTGCCGATGATGTGCGCCCGGCGCAGGACATCGGAGCGGAGGTGGCGAGGGCATTGCGTGATAGCGGCCTCGTCGGTACCAGGATCGGTCTGGTCGGGACCAGTTTCATGTCCGCGGCGGCCTACAGAGGTTTGCAGCAACACATGAGCCGCAAGACCAGTCTGGTCGTTGCGGACACGCTTATCGAGGAACTGCGACGGGTCAAGAGTCCCGCCGAGTTGGAGGTGCTTCGCCGCGGCGCTCTCATAGGTAGCCGGGCGGTGGACGCGATGATGGCTGCAGTTGGTGAAGGAAACCGGGAAGTCGACGCTGTGCGCGCGGCTGCCGACGTGATAGTGGGTTCGGGTGCCGTCATGTACGACATGCCCACTACATCGGGCCGGCTCGCACATCACTTCCTCTGGTCACGACTCCCGACCTACGACCCGTATCGACCGATGGAGCGGGGCGATTGGTTCCATGCCGACTGCTACGGAGCGTACGGAGGATACCTGTGGGACTTCGGGCGGACGACGGTCGTGGGCGGCGACCCCAATGAGGATCAGGTGGTCGTCTTGGAGGCAAGCGTCAGTCTGGTCGAATATCTCACTGCGATCGTCAGACCCGGCGTGACAGCCGGCGAGGTGCACCAATCGGGAATGCAGTGGCTCTGCGAAGCGGTGGCCGACACTCCGCTCGCACTGGACGAAGAGGAATCTCCGGTACTCGGACACGGTCTCGGGCTGACATGGGAAAGCCCTTGGCTGCGGCCGAACGACGGCGTCGAGCTGGAGCCGGGCATGTATCTGGCACTCGAGGGGTTTCTCGGTGTCGAGGGGGTTGGTGGTGTCTTTCACGAAGACAATGGCTTGGTTACCCCAACGGGGTTCGAAACCTGGAGCACTGCACGGATGCGTTGGTGGTAGACGTTGAAATGGCTTGCGATTCTTCGCGGGATGTCACCGGATGAGATATCTGCATGTGCGCGAAGAGCGAGTCATCTGCCGTCGACGCCTCAAGCAGTGCCCCAATATCTGCCCAAAGGTGAGCCCAGAGCGTTCCTCACCCTCCGATCGAACGATGCCATCGGCAAGGCTGTCGAGAAGGAGGCGACTCCCGGCCGGACCGCTTGTAGTACAGTCGCCCGGTGGCCGACGGCCGACCCGAATCCGGTAACAAGGTAGTGCACGCTGTGTTCGACGCGATGCGGCGGCGCCGGATGCATCGCGTCTTCACTCCCGATCCTCCGGACCCGGACATCCTCGACAAGCTGGTGTACGCCGCGGGTAGAGCGCAGGTGGCCAGGCCGGGCATCCGTCATCTCATCGTTGTAACCGATCCCCGGCTGGTCAGAACCGTTCGGCAGGCATGTCCGGGCTTTGTCAACAACGCCCCCGCCGTCATCGTGATCTGCAGCGACGTCGCGAAGGCCAGGGAAGTCATGGGACCCCGAGGGGTTGAAGTCGTGACCAGGCTTGACGCCGGTGCAGCGGCCGCGTTTGTCACGATCGCCGCGCCGGTATTGGGGATTGGTGTGTGCAAGGTCACCAGTTGGACCGAGGAGGTGGTCCAGGCGATCTTCGGCCTTCCGGAGCACGTCAGGCCGGAGGTCCTGATGGCGGTCGGGACTCCCGTGGTGAACCATCCCAAACCGGTCAAGGGTTTCCACCCCACCGTCCACCACAACCGCTACGGTCAGGATTGGAGTGACAGCCGATGAGCCACGCCGAACACGACGATCCGCTCTTCGAATTCATCCTCTACCTGGTCACTTCCGCCCGTCTCAGCCTCGACGAAAAAGCGATCTACGGTTCTTTCCGGCTCGTCGAAGGTGCCAGCAGGCTCGTTGATACAGCGGAAGGGATCTCCGGGCTGGACGCGGACGACTTCCTGAAAACGACGCGAGATTCCATCGACCGCAACAAGGCTCGGATGATGCTCGACAAGGACGGCTACCGAGAGTGGCTCACCGACTTGGCGGCCGGGATGGCCTCCGAAGCCGTGCGGAGGAGTCTGGACGACCGGGACTCCTGACCGGTCCTTCCTTGTCCCCATGCATTAGAACGTACGGTTTAGCGAAACCATCGGTTCGGACGTGAGCCGGATCCATTCGATCGTTCACGGTGAGTGCCGGGATCCTGCCCCAGGACCTCCCCGTCAGTCCATCGGGGCCAACTCGGGCTTGCCGTTTTCTTCGGCCCATCTCCTGATCGCCCGGTCGCGTGTGGCCAGGATGCTTCCCTCCTTGATGGCGGTCGCCGTGATGAACTGGTCCATCGGGTCCTTGTGGAATCCCTCGTCGAGCAGGCGGACAGCTCGAACGGCCAGCTCGGGGGTGATCGGTGCTGTCGCGACACCCTTGGATCTCAGCAACCAGACGAGATCGTCGGTGGCCGGAAGTGCCCGCAAGTCATTCCTGGGGTGGCGACGGATCAACTCGATTTCCCAGAACGTAGCCGCCGACACGAGCAAACCCCGGTCGGCTTCTGCAGATGTCACGACCCGGAGCAGGGAACTGGGCTTCCCGACCCCGCCGAGAGTTCCCCGCAAGTAAGCGATGAGGATGTGAGTATCGAGCACCACCGAGCGCTTCATCGATCAGTCCCCAGCGTTCAGCACCCTCCTAGCCGGTGTTAGCGTCCCAGGCATCGACGATTTCATCCCACTCCTCGTTTGAGTAATACGGCGCGGTGGGATCGGGATAGACGATGTCCCCGTCGGAGTAGAGGCCATAGATGGTGTTGGAGCCGCCCTGGTTGATCGGAGAGACGACTGCCAAGGGCTTACCACGCCGGGTAATGATGATTTCGGCCCCGCTCTCGGCCATCGCCGGAAGCAGGGCGAGGCACTTCTGGCGAAACTCGCTGATCGGGATCCTCTTCACATCCGGAAGTGCATCTGGTGTCAAACTCATCCCATGAATTGTACAACTAGGTTCAGTATTGTGCAATGAGGGTACTAGTACGCGGTTCTTCGTCTAACAAGATCTCACGAATTGGTCCGCAACGGGCGCCGACGAGGCGGCGGCCGGGGGCGGGTCCCGCAGGAGGCGAACCGTGTGGCGATTCTGGCGGTCTTGACCCGGGTCGCCGGTGCGGTCAAGGGGTTACGGAGCCTTCAACGAATCACCGAATCAGCACCCTCCCAGGTGTCTGGATCGAAGACGTACAGGGGACTGTCCGGGCTGATGAATCCGGATTCCCGGCTTCCTAGCCTTGGCTCTTCGTGTTCCGGACATACCCGCGGCAGCATGCCAGATCGACCGTATGATCGCGACTCGGCCGGAGGCATCACCCGACGCGTGAAGGTCCCGCTGGGTCGGGACGGGACTGTCGAGACGGCTGTGATCCCCTGGTCATAAGCTCTCATCCCACGCCCTTACGCCCAGTGGAAGCCCCCGCCATGAAGACTCGGGGCTAGCGAGGGTTGGCTTGTCGCTGTTTGTGCCAACTTGTCGGCGCTCAAGGTCTATCCCATGTATCCGCACATTCCGACTCTCGGGGAGTTGATCACCGGGAGGTATTCCATGTCGTCACAGTCGTGTCGGCCAAGGCAAACGATACAGAGGTGGCCACGGTCCAGAGACGGAAAGCTCTCCATGCTGCATTCGGTGCAGATCACATCCGCCGATGCTGACTTGCATGAGTGGCATACGAGTCGAGGTGGGTCATTGATCGCCAGCAGCCGGATGCTCTTGCCTAACTTCACCGCCTGCTCAGACACCACCCGGAGCGCCAACTCCGTGGTGGTGCCGAAATCGTACTCGTACTTGAACCTCTTCCCAGTCTGAAGAACCCGGTGGCCGGCGAATTGCATGTTCTCGGGTGGGCGGCCTCCGAACGGCTCGAGCGGGTCGATCTCGAGCGACCGGTACGTCACTCCCGAGATATCGAAGGAGCTCAGGTGTCCGCAGCACTCGAGCCAGATGTCCCGAAGGAAGCGGTCCAGGTCGAGCAGGTCGAGATCCATCGGCATCTCGAGATGTAACCAGTAGCGAGGGTCGTAGCGGTCCTCGACAGCGACGTGATAGCTACCGTGCTCGGTTCGTATGTGGGCTTTGCCACCGATCACCCCCTGGAGGCCTACCTTCTTACGACATGCCTTCAGGTGTTGGCCCATTCCGGCCCGGCTGTAAGTCTTCTCGCACAACATACAAGTCCCGTTGGAGGTTGGTTTGGCCACCGGCGCCTACTTTCCGGATCGAATGATTGCGGTTCTGATCTCGCGACCCTCAGGAACGGAAGGCTACCGGCTCTTCGCGCTTGCAGCCTCTATGCGTGACCGGTGCCGGACACGAGCTTAGGGAGGAGTTCGGCGACCCTCTCAAGGTCACCCAGCGAGTCTGCGGCCAGGAGGTGATCGATGTAGGGGAAGGCCAGACGCATGCCGCGGGTGAGGGGACGGTAGGCGGGGTCGGCCTTGAGCGGACTCATCCACACTATGGAATAGGCGAGCCGGGACAGGCGGGCGACCTGGCTTTCCATGAGTTCGGGATCGCCCGTTTCCAGACCGTCAGAAGCGACTAGGAGGGTACTGAGCAATCCACCAGCGGCATGCCAACCGCCGGCATAATCCCTGGTCGGCGGACGGCAGGCCCCAGCAGTCGTCCTTGTTCAGCACCCTCCTAGGAGGGTGGTGTTTTTCGCGGGGGTTGGTAGAGTTACAGGAGTGTAGTTCGGGGGTGTGGCTGTGAGTTTGGGTGTGTCGCCGGTTCAGGCAGATTTGTTGAGGGGTACGGGGTTTGTGGCTG
>MKWU01003132.1_pt1 | contig 22624 bp, 16 predicted proteins | sample 809101 | NCBI WGS metagenome assembly MKWU01 (sample SAMN05860141, study PRJNA318959) | sponge metagenome | host: Aplysina aerophoba | place: Slovenia: Piran, Adriatic Sea, Gulf of Piran | collected 2013-05-07 | reverse complement strand
AGTCGCTCGCGCTCGCCGGACGCGGCGAGGAGGAAGAGCTCGGCCGCCTGCAGTCGGCCGCGCGCCTCCTTCGCCACGAGCACGACACCGCACGCCAACGCGAGCTCGTCGAAGTCGAGCTCGCGCTTGCGAAGCTCCGGGAAGACCTCGTTCAGGCGCGCCGGCGTTTCGCCCGGCACCGCGTCGCGTCGCCGGTCGCGGGGGTGGTGCAGGATGTGGGGGAGCTCGCCGCAGGGAGCTTCGTCCGCCCGGGTGATCGGCTCATGGCGGTGGTGCCGGTCGGAGGCGGGCTCGAGGTCAGGGCCTACGTCCGCAACCGTGACGTGGGGTTCGTCAAGGCCGGGCAGGAGGCGATAGTCAAGATCGACGCCTTCCCGTTCACCCGCTACGGGACCACCGAAGGGGTCGTGGACGGCGTCTCCCTCGACGCGGTGGGCGGCTCCGGGTCAGGGTCGCCGGACGCCGGGGCGGACGAGATCGGAGCGGGCTACCTCGCCCGCATTTCCCTGCGCCGCCCGACGATCGAGATCGACGGGGCGGTGGTTCCGTTGCGCCCGGGCATGCACGCGGCGGTGGACATCCGTACCGGGCGTCGCCGATTCATCGAGTACGTGATCGCTCCCGTCGTCGCGTACGGGAGCAATGCCTTCCGGGAGCGGTAGCGCCGGCGCCGGCCATCCGGCCCGGATGGAGCGGGGCGCCGGGGCCGGCGGTGTTTGATTGGCCGCCCCGAGGGCACGAGGCGGAGCGCGAGAACCGGGAGAGAGGATGCGGAAGGAGAGAAGGAGAGGGTCGCTTCGTGCCCCTCAGGAAGCCTAGAACGAAGCGCACGCTGTCCCGACGATTCGCAGCACGGACTCCTGATCGAAGCGGCGCTTGTACGTGTCGGCAATTTCCTCGACGAGCCGCATTCCCTCGGCGCCCGGCTCGGCGAGCACGAGCAGCATCTTCGACCGCTCGCGCACGATCGTGCCGGAAGCATCGCGCCACTGGCCGCCGGCGTCGAGAACCGTCAGACCGTTCGGGAAACGCGGGGTGACCTCGTTGGCGAGAAATTCGCGCCAGCCCGCATCCGACACCACTTCCTCGTTCCCGCGGCTGCGACCGAAGAAGAGCCGGTACTCGGCATGAAGCTCGGTACCGGACGGGCACGAGCGAACGTCGGCCCCCGCTGCGGGTCCGGGCGCCGCCGCGAATGCGAGGACCGCGAGATACCCTGCGGTGCAGATGGCCGCTACGCACTTTCGCATGCGGTGCTTCCCTTCGATCGATTGGCGTTCGTTGTACCGGACTTGCGTCTACGGAAGCGAGACGTCGGCCCGATCTCGACCGGAGTGCACCCCCGGGTGGGGAGGGCGGCCAGGGTCACTGCGAAGATTCGATCCGGCGCGGGTGCAGGGCGCCTTCGGTCGGGAGGGGGCTCGTCACACGTTCGCCGCGGGACCCGACCGCGTGCCGTTCGCTTCGCGAACCGGTCACCGTCGCGCCCTGCGCCATCCCGCCCGGCGCGCCTCCGACTCCGTGCAGAACCATCGCTCGCCCCGGGCGGTGTTGATCCGGGTCCGATCGTAGCTCCGTCCGCCCGGCACGTGGTAGATGCGTGCGCCTCGCGCGCCGATGTTGCCCTTGATGCGGCAGCCGGCCGCGCGCTTTCCCGCCGCCGCCCTGCGCTGGACGCGGCGCCACTCCCACGGCGCCATGAACCTGCCGCGCCAGACCCCCCGTCGCTCGTTCCGGGCTGCCCGCTCCTCGTGCGTGTACGCCTTCGAGTGGCGACGATAGGCGAGCGCCCAGCCGTTGGCGACCATCCACGCCCCGAGGTCCACCCGCCCCGCGCGACAGACGGCCACGATGCGCCCGTAGCGGTCGCGATCCTTCGAGACGCACGCCACCGCACGTCCGGCGATCCGACGCGTGAGGGCCCGGGACGCCTGCGCGCCGCAGCGCCACCGTCTCCCTCCCGCCCGGCAGGTCTGCGCGCTCTCCGGTGCGTCGATGCCGAAAATGCGAATCTGGACTCCCGACATGTCGAGCGAGTCGCCGTCGACCACGGAAACGCGCCCGGTGAACTGCGCGGACCCGGGCGACGCGAACATGGCGGCCGCGAGCGCGAGGCAGACCGAAAGGGTGTGGGCGGGGCGCCCCGTGCGTCCGCAGGCCGACCCCTGCACGTCGGCGTACCGGTTCCGCCCGTGCACGCGGAGGCGCTCCCGAGACCCGATCAGCGCTCGCGCCGGCGGCCCACCCGCCTCGAGCCGTCCGCCGCGTCGTTTCCCGGGCGGACGTCGCGCGCGAGCCGGTCGAGCACTCCGTTCACGTAGCGGTGGCCGTTCTCGCCGCCGAACGTCTTCGCGAGCTCGACGGCTTCGTTGATCGTTACCCCGGTCGGGATCTCCAGCCGTTCGACGAGCTCGAAGGCACCGAGGCGCAGGATCGCGCACTCCACGGGGTCGACCTGGGCCACCGGCCGGTCGAGAAGCGGCTCGATGCGCCGGTCGAGCCTCGGCGCCGCCGCGACCACCCCGTGCAGCAGCTCGCGGAAGAATCCCCGGTCCACGGCCGGGGCGTCCTCCGCGATCCGATCGGTCAGGAACTGGCGCTCGATCTCGGCCGCGTCCTGGCCGGTCATCTGCCATTGGTAGAGGGCCTGGACCACCGCGGCCCTCGCCCGGCGCCGCGCCCCCCCCCCGCGGCGGGGGGCGGCCGCGTCCTTGGGCACCGGGGCACCGGCCACGCGAGCTCAGCGCGGGACGCGGCGCAGGAGCGAAACCATCTCGAGGGCGGCGAGGGCCGCCTCCTCGCCCTTGTTGCCGTGGTCTCCGCCCGTGCGCGCCGCCGCCTGCACGTCGTCGTCCGTGGTCAGGACTCCGAAGATGAAGGGGACCCCGCAGTCGAGGCCGGCACGCATGACGCCTTCGGCGCACGCCGCCGAGACGTAGTCGAAGTGCGGCGTCTCTCCCCGCACGACGGCGCCGAGGGTGATGACCGCCTCGACGCCCTGCGCACCGGCGAGGTGACGGGCGGCGAGCGGGATCTCGAACGCGCCCGGCACCCGCACCACCGTCGGGTCGCTCACCCCGTGCCGGGCGAGCACGCGCAGGGCGCCGTCGAGCAGCCGGTCGACGAAGCGGGCGTTGAACCGCGCGGCGACGATGCCGATGGCCGCGCCTTCGACCTCGAAGCTGCCCTCGGTGATGTCGTAATGGGCCATTCTCGATTCGATCCGTCCCGTTGAATCCCGTTCGGTCCCGTTTCGTGCCGTTGGGCGCCGGTGGGTTGCGTTGCGAGGAGTCCCGACAAGCCCCGAGGCGCGCCGGTCCGGCTCAGCTCTCGACGTATTCGACCACTTCGAGGCCGAACCCGGACAGACCGTGAATCCGCTTCGGGGCGCTGAGCACCCGCATTCGGCGTACCCCGAGATCGAGCAGGATCCGCGCCCCGACGCCGTAGGTTCGCAGATCCTCGCGCGCCTCGCGCGGCACGGGGTCTTCCCCCCGGTCGAATCGCATCATGGACTCGAACGAGCGGATGAGGTCGTGCGGTCGCTCGTCTTCTCGCAGCACGACGACCACCCCGGTCCCTTCCCGGGCGACCCGGGCCATCGCATCGCCAAGAGGCCATCCGGTGTCGCGGCGCTGCGAGTGCACGAGGTCGCGGAGCGAGTCCTGGACGTGCACGCGAATGAGGATGGGCTCCTCGCCGTCCGGCTCGCCCATGACGAGAGCGAGGTGCACGACGCCGTCGATCATGTCGCGGTAGCCGATCATCCGGAACTCGCCGAACGGGGTCGGCAGGCGGCATTCGCCGACCCGGTCCACGGTCTGCTCGTAGAGCATCCGGTACTCGATGAGGTCGGCGATCGTTCCGATCTTGAGCTGATGGTCGCGCGCGAACAGGTCGAGGTCCGGCCGCCGCGCCATCGTGCCGTCCTCGTTCATGATCTCCACGATGACGGCGGCGGGCTCGAGGCCCGCGAGGCGCGCCAGGTCGCAGCTCGCCTCCGTGTGCCCGGCGCGGGTGAGCACCCCGCCCGCCTGCGCGCGAAGGGGGAAGATGTGTCCGGGCTGGACGAAGTCCTCGGGCCGGGCATCCACGGTCACCGCCTTCTGGATGGTCCGCGCCCGGTCGTGGGCCGAGATTCCCGTGCCCACTCCCTCGGCCGCGTCGATGGAGACGGTGAACATCGTGCGGTGGGGCTCGGTATTGTGCGCGACCATCGGCGGCACCCCGATCTGGTCGCACCGCTCCGTGGTCATCGGCAGGCAGATGAGTCCCCGTGCGTAGCGGGCCATGAAGTTGATGTGGTGGGGCTCGACGTGCTGCGCGGCGATGACGAGATCGCCTTCGTTCTCTCGGCTCTCGTCGTCCACGAGTACGACCATCCGACCCTTCCGGAACTCCTCGATGAGCGCCTGGGTCGAGTGGAATCCGGGTGCTTCGCTCATTTCCGACTGCGGCTCCCCGCGGCGGGGACCGCCCTGCCCGCCGCCGCCCCCCCGCGGCGGGGCCCGCCCCGCCCGCCCGCGCTTCCATTCGGTCGGCCCGGCTCGTTTCCGTCCCGCCGGGGTGGTTGCGGCAATGCGCCGCCGTTCACGGTCCGGTCTCCCTCGCCCGGAGGAGGCGTTCGACGTAGCGGGCGATGAGGTCCACCTCGAGGTTGAAGCGGGTACCGGGACGCGCCTCTCCGAGCGTCGTCGCTTCCGCGGTATGCGGAATGATGTTGACGCCGAATTCCCGTCCGTCGACCTCGTTGACGGTGAGACTCACCCCGTCGACGCAGATCGATCCCTTCGAAGCGACGTACCGCTCGAGTCCGTCCGGTACCCGCAGCCGAAGCCGCTGCGAGCGGGCGTCCTCCTCCTGCGACAGGAGCTCCGCGACACCGTCCACGTGGCCGGTGACGAGATGGCCGCCGAGGACGGTTTCCGGCGTGAGGGAAAGCTCGAGGTTGACCGCCGCGCCGGGCCGGAGGTCGCCGAGGGTGGTGTGTTCCAGCGTCTCGCGCGACACGTCGGCGAGGAACCCCTGCGGGGTGCGCGCGACCGCGGTCAGGCATGCCCCGCTCACGCAGATGCTGTCCCCTGTCCGGAAGTCACCGAGCTTCGGGGCGTCGATCTCGAGTCGGCGATCGCCGTTCCGGGACTCGAGATGCCGCACCGCGCCGCGGGTCTGGACGATTCCGGTAAACATTACGGAAGCTTAGCAGAGGGAAGGCGTTCCGCCGACCGCCGCGCGCACGCGGAGATCCCCGCCCACCGGTTTCGTCTCGAGGATCCGGAGCTCGATGCGAGAGGCCATGTCCGGCGGCGGCGCGAGGCCGAGGAGCGGCTTCGAGCCGCTGCCGAGGAGGGTCGGGGCGAGGTAGAGGAGGAGCTCGTCGACGAACCCGCCGCCGACGAGGGCGCCCGCGAGGGTCGGACCGCATTCCACGTGCACCTCGTTCACTTCGCGCTTCGCGAGCGCGCGCAGGACGGCGCCGGGGTCGATCCCGCCCGCCCGGCCGCCCTCGTCGCGGCCGGGCGTCAGGTCGTCGGCCCGATCCGCTTCCAGAGCCTCCACCTCGGCGCCGGCGGCCCGGAGCGCCTGCGCGCGTCCGTTCTCCACTGCGGATCTCCGGGTCGCGAGGAGCACCGGAGCCGGGTCGCAAAAGAGCGCGGAGGCGGGCGGAGTCCGCAGCCTCGAGTCGAGGACGACCCGCAGGAGCCGGTGCGGGTCCGGGGGCGCCTCCACCCCCGCCCCGGTGTCCGTCAGAGCGAGCTCCGACGGGCGGATGGTCAGGCGGGGGTCGTCGGCGAGCACCGTCCCGACGCCGGTGAGGAGGGCACCGGCCCGCGCCCGCCATCGCTGCACGTCCCGCCGGGCCTCGTCGCCGGTGATCCAGCGGCTGGAGCCGTCCGGGAGCGCGGTGCGTGCGTCGAGGCTCGCCGCGAGCTTCAGGCGCACGAAGGGCCGGCCGGCGCCAACCCGCAGGAAGAACCCCGCGTTGAGCTCCGCGGCGGCGCGCGCGATCGGCGCCGCATCCGTGATCCCGGCATCGATTCCGGCCGCGCGAAGGCGTTCGATCCCGCTTCCCGCGACCCTCGGGTCGGGATCGCGGGCGGCGGCGACCACCCGGGCGACTCCGGCCGCGACGAGCGCATCGGTGCACGGCGGCGTCCGGCCCTGGTGGCAGCAGGGCTCGAGGGTGACGTACGCGGTCGCGCCGCGCGCCCGCGGACCCGCCGCCGCGAGGGCGAGCACCTCGGCATGGGCTTCGCCGGCGGCCCGGTGCCAGCCCTCGCCGACGACGGCGCCGTCGCGCACCAGCACGCAGCCGACGCGCGGGTTCGGGTGCGCGGTGAACATCCCGCGGCGGGCGAGATCGAGGGCGCGCTCCATGTATTCGCGGCCCGGCTTCACGTCGAGTCTCGCGGGACGAGCGCAAGCTGGGTGTCGCGTGGCTCCGGGTCCGGACGATTCCGTGCCGGCCGTCCGGACTCGATCCCGGATTCGGGGCCGGCATCCGGGCGCTCGGCGGCGGCTGGGAGCTCGGCGAGGTCCATGAACCTCCGGCGTCCCGCCGCGAACCGCACGTAGGCGACCCGATCGAGGGCGCGCAGCTCCTCCATGACCCACTCGCCAATCCGCGCGGACGGGATCTCGCCGCCTTCCTCGAGGGGGGGCCGCCGCCGGATCCGACCGACGGCCGCCTCGACCTCCGCCGCGGCGACCGGGCGCTTCTCGATCGCCCGCAGGATCGATCCGCGGATCCGTCCGAAATCGAAGGCGGCGCGGTCGCCGCTGCGCTTCACGACCTGGGGGAATGCATCCGCGGTCTTCTCGTAGGTCGTGAACCGCTCTCCACAGTCGTTGCACTGGCGGCGCCGGTGCCGTTCGGCGCCGCCGGACGCGACCCGCGAATCGATGACCTGGCTCCTTCCCGAAGAACAGCGCGGGCAGCGCACGGGCGGACCATTCAGCGGCAGTAGACCGGGAACCGGCGGCACAGCGCGACGATCGCCTCGCGCACGCGCCCGACCGCGCCTTCGTCGTCCGGGTGGTCGAGCACGTCGCAGATCCGCTGCCCGACTTCGACCGCTTCCGCGGCGCCCATCCCGCGGGTGGTCATCGCCGGGGTTCCCACCCGGAGCCCGCTCGTGACGAACGGTGACCGGGGATCGTTCGGCACCATGTTCTTGTTGACGGTGATGTGCGCCCGCCCGAGGGCGGCTTCCGCGTCCCGGCCGGAGAGATCCCCGCGCCGCCGAAGATCGATGAGCATCAGGTGGTTGTCGGTTCCCCCGGAGACGATGGGATAGCTTCGCGCTTCGATGGTGGTCGCCATGTGCCGGGCGTTGTCGAGGGTCGCCTGCTGGTAGGCGGCGAACGCGGGCTCCATCGCCTCCTTCAGGGCCACCGCCTTGGCCGCGATGACGTGCATCAGCGGTCCGCCCTGCATTCCCGGGAACACGATCGACGAGAGCCGCTTCTCGATGGCGGGATTGGCCCGGGCGAGGATGAGCCCTCCCCGCGGCCCGCGCAGGGTCTTGTGGGTGGTGGTGGTGGTCACGTCCGCGAACGGAACCGGGCTCGGGTACAGGCCCGCCGCGATGAGGCCCGCAACATGGGCGACGTCGGCGACGAAGTACGCGTCCACCGCATCCGCGATGGCCCGGAACCGCGCCCAGTCGACGACCCGCGAATACGCGGAGAAGCCGGCCACGACAATCCGGGGCCGATGCTCGCGGGCGAGTGCCTCGACCTGGTCGTAGTCGATCTCACCCGTTTCGGGATCGAGTCCGTACTGCAACGCGCGAAAGACCTGACCGGAGAAGTTGACCGGAGAGCCGTGGGTCAGATGCCCGCCCTCGGCGAGGCTCATGCCGAGGATGGTGTCCCCCGGGTCCGCGAGCGCGAGATAGGCCGCCGCGTTCGCCCCGGAGCCCGAATGCGGCTGCACGTTGGCATAGTCGGCGCCGAAGAGCCGCCGCGCCCGCTCGACCGCGAGCGTCTCCGCGATGTCGACGAACTCGCAGCCGCCGTAGTAGCGCCGTCCCGAGTACCCTTCCGCGTACTTGTTCGTGAGCACCGATCCTTGCGCCTCGAGGACCCGGGGGCTCGCGTAGTTCTCCGACGCGATGAGCTCCAGGTGGAGTTCCTGGCGCTTCGACTCGGCCCGGATCGCGGCCGCGAGCTCGTCGTCGAAGCCCGCAATCCGTTCGTCCGGGTCGAACGCCGGAAGCCGGCGCTCCCGCGGTGCGTCGGGCATTGATTCGGCGAGCGGTGCCGGCTTGGCCATGGCACGTCTCCTGCTCGGGCGCAAGGGGGCGACAGGATAGGCTCCGACCCCGGGCCGGGCAAGGCTTGCGGTGGTTCGAAAGGCCCGTCCGGCGTAAACTTTCCCGGTCGATCGGAGGACCGTCAATGGACCAGCTTCGCGAGCCGCGCCGGCGCACGGTGGGAGTCCGGGTGGGTGACGTCGTGATCGGTGGGCGGGGGCCCATCGTCGTGCAGTCCATGACGGATACGGACACGGCCGACGTGGCGGCGACGGTCGCCCAGGTGAGGGCGCTCGCCGCGGCCGGATCGGAGCTCGTCCGGATCACCGTCAACAACCCCGACGCCGCCGCGGCGGTCCCCGAGATCCGGACCGCTCTCGACCGCGAGGGTTGTGGCGTCCCGCTCGTCGGAGACTTCCACTACAACGGCGACCGCCTCCTCACGCGCTTCCCCGACTGTGCCCGGGCCCTCGCGAAGTACCGGATCAACCCCGGCAACGTCGGGTTCGGCGAGAAGCGCGACGAGCGCTTCGCGACCATGATCGAGGCCGCCGTCGAGTACGGCCGGCCGGTGCGGATCGGGGTCAACTGGGGGAGTCTCGACCAGAGCCTCGCCACCCGGCTGATGAACGAGAACGCGAAGTCCCCGGAGCCGCGGAGCGCGGCCGAGGTGACCCGCGAGGCGCTCGTCCAGTCCGCCATCTTGAGCGCGGAGCGGGCGGAGTCGCTCGGCCTCGGCCGTGACCGGATCGTCATCTCCTGCAAGGTGAGCGAGGTCCAGGAGCTCGTCGCCGTCTACCGCGAGCTCAGCCGCCGCACGGACCACGCGCTGCACCTCGGCCTCACCGAAGCGGGGATGGGCTCGAAGGGCATCGTCGCCTCCGCCGCGGCGCTCGCCGTGCTGCTCCAGCAGGGCATCGGCGACACCATCCGCATTTCCCTCACGCCCGAGCCCGGCGGAGCGAGGACCCGGGAGGTGGTGGTCGCCCAGGAGCTGCTGCAGACGATGGGGCTTCGCTCCTTCACCCCGCTCGTCACCGCCTGTCCCGGATGCGGGCGCACGACGAGCGCGTTCTTCCGCGAGCTCGCGGGGACAATCCAGGCCCACCTGCGCGAGAGCATGCGCGAGTGGCGCGAGCGCTACGAAGGGGTCGAGGAAATGCGGGTCGCGGTGATGGGGTGCGTCGTCAACGGGCCGGGCGAGAGCAAGCACGCCAACATCGGCATCAGCCTGCCGGGAACCGGGGAGCAGCCCGCGGCGCCCGTGTACATCGACGGCAAGCGCGAGCTGACCCTGCGCGGCGCCGGCATCGCGGACGATTTCCGCCGTATCGTCGACGACTACGTCGCATCGCACTATCCGCCCCGCGACCCGGCCTGAGCCGAACCTGCGCGAGAGTGTCCTCGAGCGAGGGCCCCGCTTTCCGGAGGCGGGGGGTGCCGTCCGTGCGCCCGTCAGTGGCCGTAGCGTTTCTCCATCCACGCCCAGGTCGCGCGCAAGGCCATCGCCTCCCCGCCCGCCGGCCGTCCGGGGCGGGAGCGCTGGTTCCAGGCCATGAGGTCGAAGTGCGCCCACGGGACGCCGTCCGGCACGAAACGGTCGAGGAACAGCGCGGCGGTGATCGCCCCGGCGTGGGGTGACGAGGCCGAGTTCGAGATATCGGCGATCCGGGAGTCGAGCAGCTCCGCGTAGGGCGCGTGGAGCGGCAGCCGCCACAGCGGGTCGCGGACGTCGTCCGCGTGGTGGGCGAGACCCCGGGCGAGATCGTCGTCGTTGCTGAACAGAGCCGGCAGATCGGGGCCGAGGGCGACCCGGGCCGCTCCGGTCAGGGTCGCGAAGTCGACGAGCACGTCCGGCTCCTCGCGCGCCGCTTCGGTCAGCGCGTCGCAGAGCACGATGCGTCCTTCCGCGTCCGTGTTGTCCACCTCGACGGTGAGACCGGCCCGCGTGGCCAGCACGTCCCCCGGGCGATAGGCGTTCGCCGAAACCGCGTTCTCCACCGCCGGCACGAGCACCCGGAGCCGGACCGGGAGCCCGGAGTCCATCACGAGCCGGGCGAGGCCGAGGACGTGGGCGGCTCCGCCCATGTCCTTCTTCATCAGACGTATGCCGCGCGCGGACTTGAGGTCGAGTCCGCCCGAGTCGAAGCACACCCCCTTGCCGGCGAGGGTCACCCGCGGGGCGTCCGCATCGCCCCAGCGAAGGTCGACGAGTCGCGGCGGGTCGGCGCTCGCTCTCCCGACCGCGTGAATCGCGGGATAGCCGTTCGCGACGAGGTCGTCGCCGACGATCGCGGAGATCTTCGCTCCGAATGCGCCGGCCAGGTCCCGCGCGGCGTCGTGGAGGCGGGAGGGGAGCAGATCGTCGGCCGGGGTGTTGACGAGATCGCGGACGAGGCAGATCGCCTCGATCTGGCGCCCGGCGCGATGCGCGATCCGCTCCCCGGCGTGGAGCGTGGCCCGCTCGCGTCTGTCCGTCCCCGATCGATAGCGGTCGAACCGGTATGCGCCGAGCCCCCAGCCGATCGCGATGCGCTCGCTCTCTTCGGAAGCGAGCTCGGTCCGGATCCGGTATCTGCGGGCGGGGAGGGCGCCCGGAAGATCCGCGCAGCACCACGGGTCCGCCCGATCGCCCACCCCGACCAGCACCGAGGCGAGCTCGTGTCGCGCGTCCGGAACGAGACAGCGGGTGTGGGGACGTGCCTCGAATCCGGCGGCGCGCACCCAGCGACGGGTGGATTCCGGCTGCGTCTCGAGCCACCGGTCGAGACCCTTCTCGTCGACGAGATCGACAGGGACGTCGCCGGGCTCGGGGGCGCCGCCGATGACGTGCGTGTTCATCTGGTGATCTCCTTGTCGGGTGCGGTTGTCCGTTGCCGGTCGGGGCGGCCGCGTCAGACCCTGTCGCGGACGGACCTCGCCGAGCCGGCGCGCCTGACGTCGCCGGGTTGCGGGGCGCAACCGTCGCGCTCGCTCGCGCGGGCCCGTGTCGCGTGCCGTGCCGTTGTCCGGATTGCCGTTCAGGCGCGGGTGGCGGTGGCCCGGTCGGTGGCGGGAGCGCTCTCCCCGCCCGGCCTCTCACGGCCGGGAACGGGATCGTAGCCGAGTACGTGGCCGAGCCGCCGCTCCGCCTCCGCGACCGTCCAGTCCTTGCGAGCCGCGTAGTCCTCGACCTGGTCGCGGGCGATCTTGCCGGTGCCGAAGTAGCGCGCTTCGGGATGCGAGAAGTAGAAGCCGCTGACCGCCGCCCCCGGCCGCATCGCGAAGCCCTCGGTGAGCTCGAGGCCGATGCTGCGGTCGGGCTCGAGGAGCTCCCACAACGTTCGCTTCTCGCTGTGATCGGGGCAGGCGGGATAGCCCGGCGCGGGGCGGATGCCCCGGTACGCCTCCCGGATCAGCTCCACGTTGGTGAACCGTTCGTCCGGAGAGTATCCCCAGAACTCGCGGCGCACCCGTTCGTGGAGGTGCTCCGCGAACGCCTCGGCGAGCCGGTCCGCGAGCGCCTTGAGGAGGATGCTCGAGTAGTCGTCGTGTGCCGCCTCGAAGGCGGCCGCCCGCTCGTCCGCTCCAAATCCGGTGGCGACCGCGAACGCCCCGACATGGTCCTCCACTCCTGCACCGTGCGGCGCCACGAAGTCCGCGAGCGCGAGGTTGGAGCGGCCCGCCGGTCGCGGCATCTGCTGGCGAAGGGTCCGCACGGTCGCGATGGACGTGCGGTCCTGCGGGGCCGCGGCCGGCGCGAGAATCTCGATATCGTCCTCCCTGACGGTGCGGGCGGGGTAGAAGCCGAACACGGCGCGCGCCTCGAGCCAGCGCTCCGAGACGATCCGTTCCAGCATGGCCCGGGCGTCCGCGTGGAGCGAGCGGGCCGTCTCGCCGACCACCGGATCGGAGAGGATCCGCGGATAGCTCCCCGCGAGCTCCCAGGTGCGGAAGAACGGCGACCAGTCGATCCGCTCGACGAGCTCTCCGAGCGGGTAGCCGTTCAGGACCCGGCGGCCGAGAAAGGCGGGACGCGGCGGCGCGTACCCGGACCAGTCGGTCACCAGCCGGTTCGCCCGCGCCGCGGCGAGCGGGGATGCGCGCCGGCTGCGCTGCTGGGCCTCGCGCTGGCGACGGAGCTGGTCATACGCGGCGCGCGTCCGGGCGACGAGCTTCGGGCGGTGCTCGGCGCTCACGAGGTTCGTCGCGACCCCGGCCGCCCGCGACGCGTCCGGGACGTAGACCACCCCGTGCTCGTAGCACGGATCGATCTTGACCGCGGTGTGCACCTTCGACGTCGTGGCGCCGCCGATGAGGAGCGGCAGCCGGAAACCCTGGCGGTGCATCTCGGACGCGACGTGCACCATCTCGTCGAGCGACGGGGTGATGAGACCCGAGACCCCGACGAGATCGCAGGACTCCTCGCGCGCGACCGCGAGGAGCCGCTCCGCCGGCACCATGACTCCGAGGTCGATGACCTCGAAGCCGTTGCACTGCAGGACCACGCCGACGATGTTCTTCCCGATGTCGTGCACGTCGCCCTTCGCGGTGGCGAGCACGATTCGCCCCGCCCGGCCCGCGAATCCCCCGGCCCCCGGCGCGGACCCTCCCGCGGCGGCGGACTCCCCCTCGAGCCACGGGGTGAGCCAGGCGACCGCCTTCTTCATCACCCGCGCGGACTTGACCACCTGGGGGAGGAACATCCGGCCCGATCCGAAACGGTCGCCGACCACGTTCATCCCCGCCATCAGCGGCCCCTCGATGACGTCCAGGGGCCGGACGGCGGCGAGCCTCGCCTCCTCGGTGTCGGCTTCGATGTGGTCCGCGACCCCGGCGACGAGGGCGTGCTCGATGCGCTTCTCGACCGGCCACGAGCGCCATAGCGCCGTCTTTTCGTCCCGCTCCCCGCGCTCCGCGCCCGCGAAGCGTTCCGCGATAGCGAGGAGCCGCTCGCCCGCGTCGGGGCGCCGGTCGAGGATCACGTCCTCCACCCGTTCGCGCAGCTCCGGCTCCACGTCGTCGAAGACGGTGAGCTGGCCGGCATTGACGATGGCCATGTCGAGTCCGGCGCGGATGGCGTGATAGAGGAACGCCGCGTGCATCGCCTCGCGGACCCGGTTGTTGCCGCGGAAGGCGAACGAGACGTTGGAGAGCCCGCCGGACACGAGGGCGCCCGGCATGCGCTCCTTGATGAGCCGGGTCGCCTCGATGAAGTCGGCGGCGTACGTGCGATGCGCCTCGATGCCGGTCGCGACCGCGAAGATGTTGGGGTCGAAGACGATGTCCTCGGGCGCGAGGTCGGCTTCCCCGACCAGCAGCTCGTACGCGCGTTCGCAGATCGCGACCCGGCGCTCGAGAGTGTCCGCCTGGCCTTCTTCGTCGAACGCCATGACCACCACCGCGGCCCCGTAGCGGCGCGCGAGGCGCGCCTGCTCGACAAATTCGGCGGAACCGTTCTTGAGGCTGATCGAGTTGACGATGCCCTTTCCCTGCAGGCACTTGAGGCCGGCTTCGATCACCTCCCAGCGCGACGAGTCGACCATCACCGGCACCCGCGCGATGTCCGGCTCGGACGCGATCAGGTTGAGGAAGCGGACCATGTACGCCTCGGAGTCGAGCAGGCCCTCGTCCATGTTGACGTCGATCGCCTGGGCGCCGTTCTCGACCTGGCTTCGGGCGACGGTAAGCGCGCCCTCGAAGTCGCCGTCGCGCACGAGGCGCGCAAAACGGGGCGAACCGGTGACGTTCGTGCGCTCGCCGACGTTCACGAACAGCGATTCCGGGGTGATGTCGAGGGGCTCGAGCCCGGCGAGCCGGGTCGCGCGCGAGCGGCCTGCGGCGACGCGGGGGGTGGCCCCCGCCACCGCGTCCGCGAGTGCCCGGACGTGCTCGGGGGTCGTGCCGCAGCACCCGCCCACGATGTTGACGAAGCCGCGGTGCGCCCAGTCCCCGACCTCGCGGGCGAGCTCGCCCGGGCCGAGGTCGTATCCGCCGAGCTCGTTCGGCAGGCCCGCGTTCGGGTGCGCGCTGACCGGCACCTCGGCGACGCGCGCGAGCTCCTCGATCCACGGGCGCAGCTCCACCGGACCGAGCGCGCAGTTGAGCCCGGCCGCGAGCGGCCGCGCATGCCGGATGGAGTTCCAGAACGCGGAGACCGTCTGCCCGGAAAGGGTGCGGCCGGAGGCGTCGGTGACCGTTCCCGAAACGATGACGGGGAGGCGCCGGCCGAGGTCGTCGAACAACGACTCGAGGGCGAAGATTGCGGCCTTCGCGTTCAGGGTGTCGAACACCGTCTCGACGAGGAGCAGGTCCACCCCGCCCGCGACCAGCGCCCGCGCCGCTTCCCCGTAAGCGACGCGAAGCTCGTCGAAGCTCGTGTTGCGGGCACCGGGGTCTTCGACCCTGGGGGAGATGGAGGCGGTGCGGTTGGTCGGTCCGAGCACCCCGGCCGCGAACCGGGGCCGATCGGGAGAGGACCGGGCGGCGGCGGCGGCGCTCGCGATGCGCGCGCCCGCCTCGTTGATCTCGGCTGCGTGGGGATCGGTGCCGTAGTCTCCCTGCGCGATCGAGGTTGCGGTGAAGGTGTTGGTGAGCACGATGTCCGCGCCCGCCTCGAGATAGGCGTCGTGGAGTTCCGCCACGACATCGGGGCGGGTCAGGCACAGCAGATCGTGGTTGCCGTGAAGGGGCCGGGCACTGTTGCGGAATCGCTCGCCCCGGTAGTCCGCCTCGTCGAGCCCCCGCTCCTGCAGCATGGTCCCGGTGGCCCCGTCGAGCAGGACGATACGCTCGCGGAGCAGCGAATTCAGGAGTCGGTGCATTTCGCCTTGGCGGTATCTGGGGGCGGGCGAGGCGGACCGCGCCGGAACGGTGCGAACCGAGGGCCCGCCGCGACGGCGCGATTATCTCACACGGCGAGTTCGGTCATGGGCGGGCCCCGGTTCGGGCGAAGTCCTTCCCGCGGGACGCGAGCCGGCGCGGCGAACGCAGCGGGGGAATGCCCAACAGGAGCTCGTTCCATGCCGCGCCGGGTGCGAAAGGTGTCGCAATCGGGAAAGAACACGGCGTTTTCTTGTTGAGACGACACGGAAAAACGGTTTCTCGGGTGGTCTCCCGGTGAGACAATACGCGGCGCCCGGGCGAAGGCTCCGGCATCTCCTGGATTGAGGGCGATTCGATGAACCGGGATCGGAGCGGCCGGGGGATGGCCGGCCGGGCGTGGCCGTTCTTCGCCGGGGCCGCGCTCATCATGGTGGCCCACGGCCTTCAGGGGACCCTCATCGCCCTGCGGGCCGCGCACGAGGGTTTTCCCACCGCCGCGACCGGCATCGTCATGTCCGGATACTTCGTGGGCATGCTGGCGGGATCCACCCTTTCCCCGACCCTGCTCCGACAGGTCGGACACGTCCGGGTGTTCGCCGCCCTCGCATCCCTCGCGTCGGTCTCCGTGCTGCTGCACGCCCTGTTCGTGGAGGTGGTCTTCTGGACCGCGATGCGGGTGGTGACGGGATTTTGCTACGCCGGGATGTACGTCGTGGTCGAGAGCTGGCTGAACCAGCAGGCCACCAACCGCAATCGCGGCCGGCTGCTGTCCGTCTACATGGTCACGATGTTCGCGGGAGCGGCGGTCGGGCAGCTCCTGCTGAACGTCGCGGATCCGGCGTCGTTCGACCTCTTCATCCTGGTCTCCATCCTGGTATCCCTCGCCCTCGTTCCGCTCCTGCTCGCGGCGCGCCCGGGCCCGCGCCCGCGCCGTTCGCGGCGGCTGACCTTGACCGAGCTCTACCGGGCCTCGCCCCTCGGCGTCGTGGCCGCCGTGCTCACCGGGGTGGTCCATGGAGGGTTGTTCGGAATGGGGGCGATCTACGCCCGCGAGATTGGGCTGGACGTGGGACAGGTGGCGTGGTTCATGGCCCTCGTGATGGCGGGTGCGCTCTTCTCCCAGTGGCCGCTCGGCTGGCTCTCCGACCGGCTCGACCGGCGCCGGGTCATGCTGGGGGCGGCCCTTGTCGGGGGGGTCGCTCCGGCCGCGGTCGCGGCCGGTCTGGTGGAGCCGGCCGGCGGCGGCGCCTTCGCGGTGATGTTCGTGCTCGGGGCGGCGGCCCTGCCGCTCTACTCGCTTACGGTCTCGCACGTCAACGACTATCTTTCGCCCCGGCAGATGGTGGGGGCGAGCGGGACCCTGGTGTTCGTGTCCGGGTGCGGGCTCATCGCGGGCCCGATCGCCGTCGCCCTCGCCATCGACGCGGTCGGCCCGCCGGGGTTCCTGCTCTGCCTCGTCGTGGTGCACGCGGTACTTGCCGGGTTCATCGTCTATCGAATGGGACGCCGGGTTTCGAAGCCCGTCGAGGAGCAGGCGGGCTACGTGCCCGCCGGGACCAGGAGCTCGCCGGTCGTGCTCGAGCTCGCCGCCGAGGAGGGGCGCGAGCTGGCGGGTTCGGGCGATTCGGAGGCTGTCCCCGAGCCGCAACCGCAACCACAACCCGAAGCAGGACCGGAGCCGGAGCCCGGCACGGGCGCCCGCTCGGAAATTCGAGGCTGAGGCGATGCGCGGCCGGTTCGGGCGCCGGCCGCGGGTCGGCGTCGGGTGCCGGAACGCGCGCGGGGGCCGCGAATCCGGGTCCACGGTCGACTCGGGGGCGAATCGTGGAGCGGCTGCGCTATCGTAGGCGCCGGCTCGGGACGAGCGAAGGGGAGAGAGACCGTGGGACACCGCCTTTCGAAGATCTACACCCGCACCGGGGACGGCGGGACCACCGGCCTCGGCGACGGCTCGCGGGTGGACAAGGACTCGGCCCGGGTGCAGGCGCTCGGCGACGTCGACGAGCTCAACTGCTGCATCGGCGCGATCCTGGTCCATCCGCTCGACGACGAGATGCGCGCATGCCTTCTCGACGTCCAGCATGCGCTCTTCGACATCGGCGGCGAGCTGTCCATTCCGGGAGCCGCCCTGGTGGTCGATTCCTACGTGGACTCCCTCGAGCGTCGCCTCGATTCCTGCAACGAGGAGCTTCCGCCGCTCAAGGAGTTCATCCTGCCCGGCGGGGGCGGTGCAGCGGTAGCCTGCCACCTGGCCCGCGCGGTCTGCCGCCGCGCCGAACGGCGTCTCGTCGAGGCTTCGCGTTCGGGCGAGGTGAGTGCCGTCAGCCGCCGCTATCTCAACCGGCTCTCCGATCTGCTGTTCGTGCTCGCCCGGGTGCTCGCGCGCAAGGGCGAAGGGGAGGTGTGCTGGGAGAAGGGCCGGAACCGCTGACGGTCATTCCACCCGCGCCTTGCGGACCCGCGGCACCCGCGAGCAGTCCCAGCTCCGCACCCCCCAGTCCACCAGTCCCGCCGGGTCCTCGATTTCCCCCGGGGGAGCGTGCCCGAGGAAGGCGAGAGCGCGCCTGAGGACGTCGGCGGCCGGCCGTTCCGCGCTCGGCCGCGCGGCGCTGCTCTTCGCGAGCTTCGCGCCGGCCGCGGTGGTGGCGACCGGAACGTGGGCGTAGGCCGGGCCGGGGAGGCCGAGGGCACGCTGGACGTGTAACTGCGGTCCGGTGGAGGCGAGGAGGTCCGCGCCGCGCACGATCTCGGTGACCCCGAGCGCCCCGTCGTCCACGGCCGCCGCAAGGTGGTAGGCGTGAACGCGGTCGGCCCGGTGAACGATGAAGTCTCCCGTCTCGGCCGCCAGATCGATCGTCATGTCCCCCTGCACCCGGTCGCGGAAGGCGACGATGCAATCGGCCCGCATCCGAATCGAACGGGCCGGGCCCGGGCTCCCGTTCCGGCAGGTGCCGGGGTAGGGCCCGGGGCCGGCCTCGCGCCGGCTGCAGGCGCAGCCGAACGTTCGCCCCTCGCGCGCGAGGGTCGCGAGGGCCGCGCGATAGCGTTCCGTGTTGTCCCGCTGCCGCACGACGGGGCCGTCCCAGGGCAGGGCGAGGCGCTCGAGCTCGAAGAGGATGGCGTCCGCGGCGCCCGGGACGGTCCGGGCGACGTCCACGTCGTCGATGCGCACGTGCCACTCGCCTCTTGCGCGGCGGGCGGAGAGGAAGCTCGCGAGGGCGGCCACCACGGACCCGAGGTGCAGGGGGCCGTTCGGGGTCGGCGCAAACCGTCCGCGCGTCGTGCGGCGATCCCCGGCGATGCCTCGATGTCGCGTGGATTCCATGTCTGGCGGATGGCGGACGGCCGGCGCACGCTTCGTGGCGGGGGCCGCCGCCGATGGTCGCGGTTGCGGCGGGCAGGGCGGGCTTCCCGGTGCGCCGGAAGATACGCTCCCGGGTCTGCCGGCACCATCCATCGCCGTCCCGCAACGTCGCACGCCGTCTCCCGGCCGTCTCCCGCCCGGCCCGCGCGTGGCCGCGCGCGGGCCCTCGTCGCGGCCGGTTGGTGTAGAGTATCCGTCCGGATTCGGACGTTCCCTGGATTCCCGGGGCCCGGGGTCCTCTGCGGGCCCGACGGGGACCCCATTCGCTGACTCGGATCGGGTGGGGGCGATGCGTTTGCGCAAGATCCGGCTCGCCGGTTTCAAGTCGTTCGTCGATCCGGTCACGATCGAGTTTCCCGGAGATCTGATCGGGGTCGTCGGGCCCAACGGATGCGGCAAGTCCAACATCATCGACGCGGTGCGGTGGGTGATGGGGGAGAGCTCCGCGCGCCAGCTTCGCGGCGAGCTGCTCGCGGACGTCGTCTTCAACGGCGCGGCCTCTCGCCGTCCGGTCGGCCAGGCCTCCGTCGAGCTTCTCTTCGACAACACGGACGGGCGCGCGGGCGGGCGTTTTGCCGACCGCGGCGAGATCTCGATCCGCCGTCTGGTCAACCGCGAGGGCCAGTCGGTCTATTACCTCAACGGGACCAGGTGCCGGCGCCGCGACGTCACCGATCTGTTTCTCGGCACCGGTCTCGGTCCGCGCAGCTACGCGATCATCGAGCAGGGCACGGTCTCGCGCCTCATCGAGGCGAAGCCCGAGGAGCTTCGCGGCTTTCTCGAGGAGGCGGCCGGCATCTCGCTCTATCGGGAGCGGCGGCGCGAGACGGAGAGCCGGATGCGCCAGACGAACGACAACCTCGCCCGGCTGGCGGATGTTCGCGACGAGCTGGACAAGCAGCTCGCCCGACTCAAACGGCAGGCCGCCCAGGCGGAGCGGTACACGGCGCTCAAGAAGGAGGAGCGGCGCCTTCGGTCCGAGCTGCTCACCCTTCGCTGGCAGGCCCTGGAGCGCGAGGCCGAAACGGGAAGCGGCGCGATCGGCGAGCAGGAGGTGAAGCTCGAGGCGGCGCGCTCCCGGCAGCGCGCGGCGGAGGCGAAGCTCGAACGCGAACGGGCCGCGCATGTCCGGGCCACCGAGCGGTACAACGAACGCTACCGGGCTTCCCTCGAGGTGCGGACCGAGGTCGGCCGCGCGGAGGAGGCGGTCGCCCAGCTCAGACGCCAGCGCGGCGAGCTGCACGAAGCGCTTGCGCGCGACGAGGAGGCCCTCGCGGTCGCACGCCGCGAGACGGCCGCCGATGCGGCGCGTCTCGAGGAGCTCGAGGCGCAGCTCCGCGGGCAACGGTCCGCCCTCGACCGGGCGCGCGAGGTGGCGGACGGCGCGGAGCGCGGTCTCGCGGAGGCGGAAGGGGCGCACGCCGCGTTTCGGGGCGAGCACGAGGGCTTTCGAGAGCGGCGCGAGACCCACCGCCGGACGGCGGACACGGTCGCGGCGTCGCTCTCGCACCAGCGCCAGCGATTCGAGGAGCTCGGGACGCGCCGGACCCGGCTCGAGGCGGAGCGGGAGTCGCTCGCCGCAACGAACGAGGGCGCCGACCTCGCTCGCGCCGTCGAGGACCTCGACCACCAGCGCGAGGAAGCCCGGCGGCTTCTCCAGGAGCGCCAGGCGGAGATTGCGGAGCTGCGACGGAGCGAGGCGGACGCGGCCGGCGTGCTGCACGAGCGTCGCGAGCGTGTCGAATCGATGTCCGGACGCCTTGCCTCGCTCGAGGCGCTGCAGCAGGCGGCCCTCAACCGGAAGTCGGGCGAGGCGGCCGAGTGGCTCGACGCGAACGGACTTGCGAAGCGGCCGCGACTTGCCCAGGTCATCGAGGTGGATCCGGACTGGGCGTACGCCGTCGAGTGCGTGCTGGGCAGCCGGCTCGAAGCGGTTCCGGTGGAAGATCCCGGCGAGTACTCGGACGCACTCGGTCCTCTCGTGGGGGCGACCGTGTCTCTCGTGGCGGAGCGAGGCTCCGTGGGGGGGGATTCGCAGGGCGAGGATCGGCTCCTCGACAGGGTGCGCGCCGGGCGCGAGCTCGTGGGGCGGTGGCTCGCCGGGGTCCGGACGGCGCCGACCGCGGACGTCGCGCTGCAACGAAGTGGTGGCCTCGCACCGCACGAGTCCATCGTCACGCCCGACGGCTCCTGGGTCGGGCCAGGCTGGATCCAGGTGTTCCGGCGCCGGGACGAGGAGGCCGGACTCCTCGCCCGCGAGCGCGAGATCGGCGTGCTCCGCGACTCTCTCGCCGGGGTTGTCGCCGAGGCGGAGGAACGCGAGGCGGTTCTTGCCCGGGTTCGGGAGTCGCTCGCTCGTTCCGAGGACGAGCGCGAGGGACTGGAAGCGGCATGGACCGACGCGAACGAACGGTACGCCCGGCTCCGTTCGGAGCATGCGGCGCGGGTCGCCGAGGCCGAGGCGCGCTCCCGGCGCCGCTCGGAGCTCGCCCGCGAGCTCGACGAGGCCGGCGCGCTCCTCGCAGAGCTCGCGGCGGCAATCGAGGAGGGCGAACGGTCGGCGTCCGGGCTGGCCGAGGACGGCCGGCGCCTCGCGTCCGAAGGCGAGGAGATCGCTCGTCGCGCGGCGAAGCACGAGACGTCCGTCAAGGATGCGCGCGAATCGGGGGACCAGGCGCGCCGGAACGTGCACGAGGCGGCCCTTGGCTTAGAATCGACAACCGTTCAGGTTGCTGCGCTCCGCGAGGCCGGTCTTCGCTCGAAGGCCCGGATGGAGGCGCTGCAGGCGGACATGGGAGAGTCGGGCCGCCGCCTCGCCGGGATCGAGGAGCCCATCACCGAAGCCGAGAAGCGGCTCCGGGAGCGTCTGGAGAGCCATCGCGGCGTGGAGGCGACCCTCGCAGAGGCGCGCGCGACGGTCGAGTCGAAGGAAAATGAGCTCAAGGAGTGTGAACGGGAGCGGAGCGCTTGCGAGGCCGAGTCCGGGCGCGAGCGGTCGGCCCGCGACGAGCTTCGGCTGGAATGGAACGCGGTCCTCGCTCGGCGAGACGCGGTCGCGGAGCAGCTCGCGGAAACCGGATTCGAGGCGAAGGAGATCGCGTCCACCCTTCCGCCCGAGGCGGATGCGGCCGAATGGCAGGAACGGCTCGCGGGTGTCGAGCGGCGCGTCGATCGCCTCGGGCCGATCAACCTTGCGGCGGTCAGCGAGTTCGAGACCGAGTCGGAACGCAAGCGATACCTCGATTCCCAGCATGACGACCTCGCCGATGCGCTCACGACCCTGCACGATGCCATTCGCCGGATCGATCGGGAGACCCGCGCCCGCTTCAAGGACACCTTCGAACGGGTCGGTCGCGGACTCGAACAGATCTTTCCGCGCCTTTTCGGGGGCGGGAACGCGTACCTCGAGCTTACCGGCGACGACCTGCTCGATACCGGGGTCACCGTCATGGCCCGGCCGCCGGGCAAGCGCAACACGAGCATTCATCTGCTCTCGGGAGGCGAGAAGGCACTCGCGGCCATCGCGCTCGTCTTCGCCATCTTCGACCTCAATCCCGCTCCGTTCTGTCTTCTCGACGAGGTCGATGCGCCCCTCGACGACGCGAACGTGGACCGGTTCGTGGAGCTCGTCCGCAAGCTCTCCGAGCGGGTGCAGGTCGTGCTCGTGACCCACAACAAGTCGAGCATGGAGGCAATGGCCCAGCTCATCGGGGTCACGATGAACGAGCCCGGGGTATCGCGGCTGGTAGCGGTGGACGTGGGCGAGGCACTCGAGATGGTGGCGGACTGAAGATGACCGAACTGCGACCCGTTCTTGCCGTCGTCGGCCTGGTGGTGGTGGCCGTGGCCATCGTGATCTGGATTGCGCGGCTGCGCGGCTGGCGGGTCGAGTGGTGGGAGCGGTTCCTGTCGCCGGGCGGAGGCCACGACTCGCGCACCGCGCGGGGGGACGCGGCGCGCGGGCGCGGGGGGCACGGCGGCCGGAAGGGATCCGCCCGCCCGGCATCGGCCGACGAGAAACGACCGCGGCGGCGCGACGGGTCCGGGTCCGGGCCCGGGCCGCCAGGCGCTGATCGCCCTCGGCGTCCTTCCGCTGTTCAATCCCGGAGGGCGGCCCCGGGTGGATTCCCTCGACCGGGAGTTCGACGTGGGCGACCTCGGTGCTCTCGAGACCGAACCGCGGGACGAGCCTCGGCCA
>MKWU01003129.1_pt1 | contig 22643 bp, 20 predicted proteins | sample 809101 | NCBI WGS metagenome assembly MKWU01 (sample SAMN05860141, study PRJNA318959) | sponge metagenome | host: Aplysina aerophoba | place: Slovenia: Piran, Adriatic Sea, Gulf of Piran | collected 2013-05-07 | reverse complement strand
CGAATTGCCCAACGCGTCACGGGCATGACGCGGAGGGCACCCTGATTTCGAGCCTTGCAAGCGCCCTAGCCGGTTGCCCCCAGCCCGCGATAGTCGATGGGCCGGTCGACATCCAGTATCACCCCGGCATCGTCGACGTCAACGAATCGAGTCTCGGCATAGTGAGACCGCACGACATCTTGCGGGCTCGCGCTCTGATCCAACTGCAGCATCTGCTCCGCAACGCGCCGTGACACCATAATTGGATGGCCGCGGTCCCCGTTGAACCGGGGTATAACAAGCGGCGCGGGCGTATGGCTCGTTGATGCGATCAGCGCATCCAGCGTGCGGCCCCGCACCGCAGGATGATCGACGAGCATCCATAGAATCCATTCCGCGTCAGCGGCCGTTGATTCCAAGCCTTTCTGCAGAGAAGAAAGCATGCCTCGGTCGTAGTCGCGGTTGACGACAACACTGATCCGCCGGGAACTCGGCAGGGACTCGGAAATCAACTGCTCGTTGTGCCCTAGCACGACGACAAGCGACTCGACGCGGGGTAGCGCCAGGTGGATCAAATGGTTCAGGAATGTTTTTCCACGGTAGGCAAGCAACGCCTTGTCACGCCCCATCCTCGAGGACCGGCCGGCGGCCAATATGAGGCCAGCAGAACTCACAGACGCTTGGCGACCGCTTCGCCCCTGTTGACAGGCTCCTCTCCGCCGTGTCCAAGATTCGCCAGGGTTCGAGGAATGCCGGCGGCGAAAATCGATTTCGAGAGAGGGGTCCAGCCCTGCTCGGAGTGGCGGCGGCGCCGAATCATCTCGGCGACGACCGCCACTGCAATCTCCTCCGGAGTGACTGCGCCAATATCCAGGCCCATCGGAGCATGGATCCTGGCCAAGCTGTCCAAAGTGACGCCTTCGCGACGGAGATGCTTAGCAACTTCGAGGGTCTTGCGCTTGGAACCGATCATCCCGACATAGCGCAATGGCTGAGAAACAGCCCACTTGAGCACACGCATGTCATCCTTGTGGCCACGGGTGACGATGATTGCATAGGTTGAATCGTTCGTCGGAAGCTTGGGAAACACGTCTTCGTACTCCTCGGCGACGACCTCCACCGCCTCCGGGAATCGCTCCCGATTGGCGTAGGTTTCCCGATTGTCCACGATCGTGGTGGCGAATCCGGCGAGCGTGGCAACCTTCGACAGGCTCTTCGATATATGGCCCGCTCCGAAGATCAAGGCATTCGGTACCGGGAGTATTGGTTCCACGTAGACGTTCAGCTGCCCGCCGCAAATCAGACCATTGTCGTATGCGGCATCTTGGCCGAGATGGAATTGCAGCATGCGAGGCTTTTCGGTCTCGATGACATCTCGCGCCGCCTGCCACACCTCGGCCTCAGTGCAGCCCCCTCCGATCGTGCCCACCATGGTACCGTCCTGCCGGATAAGCATCTTGGCGCTCTGGAAACTCGGGATCGAGCCAGCCACTTCAACAATCGTGGCAACGGCGCACTTTTCTCCGGAACGGCGCAGCTGAACCAATTCCTCGTACACGTCCATCGGGCGTGGCATGCCCTCCATGATATCCCCGCTACGGTCGTTGCGGGCGTGAAAGTCCCGTTCACCGGTCGGCGGTATGTGCTTGGCGACCTGTCCCAATCACGGCCGTAAGGCTTGGTGTACATTGGGAATACCGTCTTCCCCGCCACAAGAATCAATGCAATTGGATAAAGCCTATGACCCATCGCGGATCGAACCCGCGTGGGCCGAGTGGTGGGTCAGCGAAGGACTATTCCGGGCCGACGCATCCTCAGCCAAGCCGGTATTCTCGCTCGTCATCCCGCCGCCAAACGTAACCGGTGCGCTGCACATGGGGCATATGTTCGAGACGTCCCAAGTTGACATCACTATGCGCTGGGAGCGAATGAAGGGGAATAACGTTCTCTGGCTGCCGGGCACCGACCACGCCGGCATCGCGACCCAAATGCTCGTCGAGCGCCAGCTGGCCGAGGAAGGGGTCGACAGGCGTGCGATCGGACGCGAGACGTTTCTCGAGCATGTGTGGGCGTGGAAGGAGACTTACGGAGACAGGATTGTCGGCCAACTCAAGCGGGTCGGCGCAAGCTGCGACTGGACGCGCGAGCGATTCACGATGGACACGGGGCTTTCGCGGGCGGTCAGGGAGTGTTTCGTCCGACTCTACGAACGGGGCCTCATTTACCGCGGCGAGTACATGGTGAACTGGGATCCCGGTACACTCACCGCGATTTCTGACCTGGAGGTGGAGTACGAGAGCCAGCAGGGTTCGCTTTGGCACCTCCGCTATCCAGTCAACGGCTCGCCTGGCGAGTATGTCGTCGTCGCCACCACTCGCCCCGAGACCATGCTCGGGGACACCGCAGTCGCCGTTCATCCCGACGACCCTCGCTTCCGACACCTGCACGGCAAGATCGTTACCTTGCCGCTCGTCGGCCGCGAACTGCCGGTGATCTGCGACGAATTCGTCGATCCCGAATTCGGCACCGGGATTGTCAAAGTCACACCCGCGCACGATCCGAATGACTTTGCAGCCGGCCAGCGCCACGGCCTGGAGTGCATCACCGTACTGGACGAGGAAGCACGCATCAACGATCGCGGCGGAAAGTACACGGGCATGGATCGATACGAGGCCCGCAAGCGCGTGGTCGCGGACCTCCAGGCACTGGGCTTGGTCCACAAGATCGAAGAGTACACCAACAACATTGGGCGCAGCCAGCGATCAGGGCTCGCGGTGGAACCCAGAGTTTCCACCCAATGGTTTGTGCGCACGAAGACGCTGGCCGCCGCGGCAATCAAGGCCGTGGAGGAAGGACAGACCGAGATCGTTCCCGATCAGTGGCAGCGCAACTATTTCGAGTGGATGCGCAACATCCGGGACTGGTGCATCTCGCGGCAGCTATGGTGGGGCCACCAGATTCCGGCTTGGCACTTGACCGACGGATCGTTCGTCGTCGCGCGTTCCGTCGAGGAAGCCGAGGCGAAGGCGGCGCGCCGCGGGCAGGCAATCACTCACCGGGAATCCGATGTCCTCGACACCTGGTTCAGTTCGGGTCTGTGGCCCTTCTCGACCATGGGCTGGCCGGACGAGACCGACGACCTCAAGACCTTCTACCCGACCTCGCTTCTCAACACTGGATTCGACATTCTTTTCTTCTGGGTCGCGCGCATGATGATGCTCGGTATCGCAATGACCGGGGAAGCGCCGTTCCGCAAGGTGTTCATTCACGGGCTCGTCCGAGACGCCGACAAGCAGAAGATGTCCAAGACGAAAGGGAACGTGATTGACCCGATCCAGATGACCGAGCGCTACGGGACGGATGCCGTACGCTTCGCGTTGGTTGCGTCGGCTGGCCAAGGATCAGACGTCGTTCTGAAAGAGGAGCGAATCGCGGGGTACAGGACTTTCGCCAACAAGGTTTGGAATGCGCTGCGCTTTGTCGGAATGAGTCTGGAAAAGGCGGGCGCCGAAGTCTGGACCCCCCCAGATCTCGCTGCCTTCCGTCCCCTGCCCGACGAAGCGACCGGCAAGGTGTCACTCGCAGACCGGTGGATCTTTTCGAGATTGAGCACTGTCGCTGACGAGGTCAACCAGAACATCGCGAGGTTCCGCTACCACGAAGTCGCCGCAACGCTATATCAGTTCTTTTGGCACGAGTTCTGCGACTGGTACATCGAGCTGAAGAAACTCGATTTCGCCGACGGGACGGGGTTAACGAACGGCTGGAAGAACATGCTCGCCGCGACCGAGCGCTCCCTGCGCCTTCTACATCCCGTGATGCCGTTCATCACTGAGGATCTTTGGCAGAGGCTAACCGCCAACACGCCCGGACGTCCCAAGTCAATCGCGCTATCAGCGTACCCCGTGCCTCAGTCGGCTGATGACGATTCGAGTGCCGTGCGGCGGGTAGCGATCCTTCAGAGTCTTGTGACGACGGCGCGAAACCTTCGAGCCGAGATGAATATTCCGCCAAAGGACTTGCTGACGGGAACGATTCACAGCGACGACAGAATCGTTCGCGAAGTGGTCGAAGGGGAAGGGCTGGCTCTCGGGCGCCTAGCCGGCGTTCGGCTTGCCGCCGAGCGCGGGAAGGCAGCCTCGAGCGAAGCAATGGGCCACACAGCCGACTTCGACATGGCACTGGAACTGCCAGAGGTCCGCAGAGTGGCCCTGCGAGCTAGGCTCCGGAAGCAACTCGACAACCTCGAGCGGGCAGCCAAGGGGGCGCGAGGACGGCTTGGAAACGAAGGCTTCGTCTCGAAAGCCCCCGAGCACGTGGTGAACTCGCTACGGCAAAAGCTGGCCGACTACGAATCCCAGATCGAAAGGATTCGGGACACACTCTCGGGCCTGTAGTCACTCCACCTGCCTTGAGCTTGCTCGCCAACTGCGGCACCGCAGGTCCGCGCAGCGAGACATTGAATTCGCCTTGAGAAAGCAAGTAGACGCCGCTCCGCCGCCCTGGCCGAGGAGTTCCGGGCGGTCCCCCAGAGGGACGCGTTCTAGTCGCTTCGCGACGCGACTGGTTCGCCTTGATCCCCGATTGGCTGAGAAGAGATCACTTCCCCGGCCCGCAGACCCGATACCACTGTTGCCTCGGTGTCGCTGAGCAATCCAACCTCGATTGGCCGAACCACAAACCGATCATCCTCCAGCACCCAGACCACCTTGCGGCCATCCGAGTCACCAAGCGCCGAGCGGGGCACGACCAGAGCTGCATCGCTGAAGGCGATTCGAATGTCTCCACTCGCCGAAAGGTCGGGCTTGATCCGCTCATCGTCAGACAGGATCTCTATCTCGAGCGGAACTTGCCTGACCCATTGCCCCCCTGAGCTGCGCGAAGACCCCCGCGAGCCTCTGCCTCCCCCAGACGAGCCCGCCCCGACCGCCATGGCACCCATGGACGCAACGCGACCTTCGAAGACCGCGCCCGGATAGGCGTCGAGCCGAACACCGGCTGGAGCGCCAATCTGGATCAGCTGAGCGTCGGCTTGGTTTAAGTGCGCAAACACGGCCATCCTTGAGAGATCGACGATTCGGAGGAAGTACGCACCTGGATAGACTTGATCCCCCGCAGCCGCCTGGCTGGGCGTATTCCGCTGCATCATCGTCTCCATCACGACCAAGCCCGATACGGGAGTCCGAATCACCATCTTGTCGAGATCAAAAGAGGTGCGTTCCAACCGGTTATCCGCCAGTTGTACGTCGATATCCAAGGTTCTTTCGGTGGCGTTGTCGGCAATTTCGCTGAGCCTGACCTCGTCTTCCAATTGATCAGCAGCAGCCTCCTGCTGTTCTGCCTGCAATGCTAGGATCTCCGCCTGGATCTTGGACTTCACCTCGGAAGTTCGCAGGTCCAACTTAGCTTTCGCCGCATCTGCCCTTGCCTTGTGAAGCTCCTGACGGAGCGTTTCCGCAGAAATCAGCAACGATGCTTTCTGACTTGTCGATCTGCGCCGCACCTGCGCGACGTTTGACCGAAACGTGTCCATCATGTCCTCGGTACTACGCGACTCGAAGGCCGCGACGACATCGCCTTTCTGAACGATACTGCCAGGCGTGGCCAGGGACTCAATTGTAAGCGCGGTTCCGCCTCCGCCTCCGCCGCCGCCTCCGCCGCCGCGATCCCGGCCACCACGCATTCGGGGGGCGCGAATCAGCGCCGAGTCGACGGCGCCAACAGTTCCACCCGCGCGGATGGTGCTCTCAAATTGCTTCTCCTCGACCGTGACGGTTGCGATCGCTTTGGACGCCGAGGTCGAGGGCTGGGAGGGTTGGCTCTGAGTCGCGCTGTAGATCCCCACGCCAATCGCGACACCCGCCAGCGCAAGAATCCACATCGCACCACGGGGCATGGATCGCTCAGCCAACTCTTGGTCTGGAACCGGAACTGGGCCAGGCGCCACCGCAGTATCCTTGCGAATGTTAACTGTTACCCTAGCCTTCTTCATGACGCTCGTCTCCCTTGGCCTCTTGCCATTAACTATATCCGTTAAGGCGTTACCCCACACCGAAAGGTACGCAGAAAACCGCCATTCCTGTAATGCTTTCGCAAAGATCTGCGCGCACGGCCTCTGGCACACAACACGGGCCGGAATTGCCGGCGGATTGCAATTGCCTCTCGAACTCGCACAAATGTAGAGCTCTTGCTTGCGGCGACCCCGGCCTGCAGACCTGCCTTGAATTGAATGGGGCGCTAGACACCATTCGCCGTCATTCCTGGAAAACCGGCTGCACCCACGCCATGCCACCGGAAGAATCGGTAATCGTGGCCCGCACATAGCCGTCCCCGGGCCGAAGACGATAGCTGGTTTCCAACCCAGTGACCCGATCCAAGACCCGTCCCGCCCTGCCGACGAACACCGTGCGGTACTGCTGGTCGCTCTGCTGCGCCACCCGAATCTCGAGTCGTCCCGAACTACGATGCACTGCATCAAGTTTCACTCCAGTGGAAGCGTAGAACTCCCCCCTGCCCAGAGCCTCCAGGATCGCTTCTTGCGAGAGTTCCGGCGCGCGCACCTCGACCCACCCGTCACCCGGATTTGACCGGTTCGGCCCGAATTGCTTGAACTCGTGGGCATCGTCGACAGCGATTCCGTAGAGTTTCTGTCCAGCTGTCAAAGCGTTGTCCCATATCTCTTCGAGGCCCCACTCGTTATTCGTGTCGGGACTACCGTTATAGACCTCAAACAAACCGAGATTGCGAACCTGCGCGAGAGTGGCGGCGTCGATCGCCCATCGAAACTGTGGATGGTTCAACGAAGGGACGGCCCCAGCAGCGCGAATCGAGTCCACGTTGCCCTGCAGGGTTGCAAGAATGCCTTCCCCGAAGAACGGTTCAATCGTTTCCCTCAGACGGAACGCATTGACATGGATTGGAGCGTCATCGTACTTCGACGTGACTTCCTCTCCGGTGATCAGCAGGAACCGCTCCTTGGCACCCAGGATCGAGCCCAGGCCCTGCGGGTCGGTGAAGTAGTTGTGGTCTGTGAGTGCGAGGAAGCTATATCGACGCTCCTTGTACCAACGAGCAACGGCATCCGGCGCACTATCTCCGTCACTGTTGATCGTGTGAGAGTGCAGATTGCCCTTATACCACCGAAGCTCCGGCCCCTTGCTAGGTAACTGAGATGTTTCCGCGATCCACGCGAGGGCTGCTACGAGAAAGAGGACAATTCGAATCTGGGCGAGCCGCATTGAGTAGCCACAGGCTAGCACGCTTTCCAGCAGCAACAATGATCCAATCGGCTTGACCGCCGGTGCGGGCCGGCCCGTCCATTGCGCTAACTGTTGAGTTCGCCGCGCCCGAAGCGAGCCGCTAGAACCGCGTCCCTGGCCAGCCGGCAGGGGGCTCCAAAGAAGAAGCCAGCCCGAACGCTCGCGCCTGTCCACCTTGGGGTCGCGGTCGGGAAGCCAGGCAGCCCAGTTTCCTACACCATCACAAGGGACGCGACCGGGCTAGGGGACATCGGACCGTTCGGCTGGACCATGTGCGATATTCCGCAAACGGTTCGAATGCGGGCGAGGGCTTGGATCTCTCGCGTCAATCTGTTCACCATCTTCGGTCTGCACACCTTCAAGAGCGTCACTGACCGGATCGTATCCGAATCGCGCTGGCTTGGTGATGGAATCGACAGAAGGCCCGCGCGGGCTCATCCCGTGTCCCGAGGTCCGGTGAGGGGGACGGAATCAAGCCCCATTCGCTCCGCGGGCAAGTGCGACAGCTCCTCGAGGATTCGGAATCCGGACTGGATCAGTGACTTCCGGCCTCGTCGGACTCCGGTTTGGACAGCGGCTGGGGCTTTGGCAGGGGTTTCCTGGGAAGCAGTTCATCGCGGTTGGCCGCCTGGTAGACGAATGAGGCAACAATGATCGACGCTTGGATCAAGTCAGCCGCCTGGGCACGGTCATAGGCGTCCATGTTGGAGTGATGCGAGCGCGTTTCGTACTCCACACGGTCCTGAATGAACTGGAACCCGGGAAGCCCAACAGCGTCGAACGACAGGTGGTCCGTGCCACCGGTACTGCGGATACTCAAGGTCGTGGCGTCCATGTCACGAAAAGGTCCGAGCCACTGCTGGAAGATCGACCGAACCCGGTCGTTGCCCTGCAGGTAGACTCCACGAATCTTGCCTGTGCCGTTATCGACGTTGAAGTAGCCAGAGAACTTCGCATGATTCTCGGTGAGTTCCATCGTCTCTGGATTTCCGAAGTGCTCTTTCACATACGCCTTCGATCCCAGCAGCCCTTGCTCCTCGCCGCCCCAAAGAATGATTCGCACAGTTCTTGCCAGAGGCAGGTCTAGGACCTTGAGCAGACGGACGGCCTCCATCATCACCGCGCAACCCGCTCCGTTGTCCGTCGCCCCGAGCGCTGCCGCTGTAGAATCAAGATGCCCTCCGAGCATGACCAGCTCGTCGGCCTTTGTCGTGCCGGGAATTTCCGCGACAACGTTGATTGAGTTCAGGTTCTCCTTGTAGATTGTTGTCCGCACCTCGGCTTCGATCGTCGCGCCAACACCCTTGTCAATCAGCCGATAGATCCGGTTGTAGTGCTCGGGGGTGAGTGCAATCGACGGAGGGGGAAGTGAATCTTCTACGTACCGGTTTCCTGAGCGAGGGGGGAACACGGTGCCGCCATCACCCCGGCTGGCCGGATGGATCACGAGCCGGACGCCTTCCGCGACCAGGAATCCATTGAGCTTCGACTGCACCTTCCTTCGTTCCTTTGATCTGTACTCGGAAAACCAAGCCGGTGCCTTCATGAAGAAATTGCGCCGGTCCTCCGGATCCTCCGGGATCGCTAGATCGCGATCGAGGTAGTCGATGGGTGGCGATGCGGGCCTAGCCTTTGTCAGTTCTTGCAACTCGGTACTCGAAAATCGATGCAATGCAGGCCGGCTCTGCGGTCGGATCTTTTTCGCCTCGCTGATCATGACCAAGGCTCCCGAGAGCTGGCCCTTCCATCGTGCGATGTATTCGTCAACAGCCCGCTCGTCTCGCGCCAAGCGACTGTCACGCCTGATCGGGGCGAGTACGGGCGTGCCGGACAGCATGCCGGCTGTTGACGGGCTCCATCCCAGCGGAACGCCTATCAACTGCTCGTATTGGGGGCCAACCAGATGGGCCGAGAAATACTCCCTTGACCAGCCTTGGCCGAAAGGGCCCCATTCCTCAAGCTCAGCATTCACGAGGCCCCAACCCTGGAGTTGCTCCGCGGCCCACTTCGCCGACCCCATGAAGCCGGGTGAATTCGTGACCCGAGGGCCGTATACATCCACGAGATGGAAGAGATGCTCCATCACCTGGCTATTCTCGTAGGCTTCCTGCTTGATCCGACTGACGACTTCGAGATCCGGGTTATCGTTGGCAACCAGGAGCCCCGACGGCAGAACGATCGATACGCAAACCAGCAACAGTCGGATCATCGCTACAGCCTAGCAAGGCACTAGCAACTTGGGGGTTCTCGACGGGACTCGGGACCCAGAAAGGCCCACCATCTGGATCACCTGATTCGTGGATTCGTGCGAAGGTTTCTCACCAACTTGGCCATACTTCCAGTCTTGGTAGCGCTCGCTCTACCAGCGCTCCACCGGGCAAGATTCTGGCACCGGCAATATTTGACGACGGTGTTGTGGGACCGCCTGCGACGGTGGATTCCAAGCAGGAGATTTCAGTGCGTCTAACACCACCGTAACCAGCATTGGCGGACAGTCCTGATGGGAACTCGAAGACATCCTCTGCCCGGAGCTGTTCTCATTCCTGTCCGTCAGCCTGTTCTTCGCAGGATTCGGGAAGACTGGTCACAAGTCAGATCGATCCCACGCAAGAAAGAGATCGCGAGCGTACTCATTCAAGCTACGCGCGTGGCGTCATTGCCATGCGGGGAATTCAAGGCCAAGTGTGTGTCTTCTTCTAAATTCGGTGACTCGGAGCGAAGGAAGTCTAAGGCCTCCCGCCACGGTAGAGCCCTATTTCTCGATCTGTCCAAGCTCACTTGACGTCGTACCGTCGTATTGAGTCTTCTCGGAAGTGAACTTGAGTGGCTTCACTGCGGTCTGTCGGGCTGGCGGACCAGGCCGGGACATCTACAGCAACAACTCACGTTGCCTACGACTACGAGCGCTCATTGCGGGACTGCGTGCATCGATCGCCCAATGGCAGGGCGGTCTCCCCGAAATCGGGCACTGATCAGTGAGCCAAGACGGCTGCAGTCGCGACTGTCTGGTCCCAAACGACGCGCAGCGTTCCGTTCGACCCCTCGCCCGCCTCAATCCCTATAGTGAGTTGCTCGGTCATCTCCTCAGATGTCGACACACTCATCGGCACTCTTCCTAGGTCCTGAGTTTCGTCGTAGCTGAACGCCCCCCACTGTTCGGCAACCTTGTTGACGATCAGCATCCATTCGCCTTCCCCTGGAACCGTAAACAGAGAGTAGATTCCCGCCGGCACGTGCAGTTCCCCAACCATCAAGTCCCGGTCCGTTTCCAGCGTGGTTGCCTCGTCAGCACCGGTTCGCCAGACCTCTCCGAAGGGCACCAAGCCGCCGTAGATCACACGCTCCTTCTTGTACGGACGTCCATAGGTGATCGAGATGCTGGCTTCCCCGAGCATTGTCGAGACGGTCTCATGCGGGCTGATGCGCTCGGGTTCTTGCGCTTCTTCTTCTTCTGCAATCTCGGCGACGGGGTCCATCGCCTCTTCGGCGCTGCAAGCCGAGAACGCGAATACGCCTGCCATCATGGCCAAAAGGATCAGAATTCGTGGAATTTGCATGATCTTGATTCTACCGCATCCAGGCCAGAATCCGGTCATTGTGGGTTCATTAATTGCCAACCTTGGAAGCGAAACAAGTGGAACTAGACCGAATCGGCCCGTCAGCGCGACCCTCGTCGCCGTGATGAGCAAGCCCGTCGCCCGTCTCACTGCTCGAATATCCCAACAGTAGCCCGAGCCGCCCACGAAAGAGACCACCGCATGTTCGCCACGACGGGCCCACTCTGTCCTGACAACGCTCCAGCAGCCCTCGACCGTGGAATTCAGTGCGCTGAACTGGCTGTCGTGGAATTATGCGTGAACAGCAACACCCATTCCCAACAAGTAGAATGGTCATCAAATGCATCGATTGATACTATTGGCGCTCGCTGTACTGCCACTATCCGCAACCCCGAACGTCGTACTGATCATGGCGGACGACATGGGCTACGAGTGCATTTCGGCGAACGGAGGCACGAGTTACGCCACGCCGGTGTTCGAGCGTGTCGCTCACGAGGGAATGCGCTTCAGCAACTGCTACTCGCAACCAGTCTGCACACCCTCCCGGATCAAGATCATGACCGGCAAGTACAACTGGCGCAACTACCGTCGATTCGGACGGCTGGAGAAGGGCCAAACCACGTTTGCCCACCTCATGCGCCAAGCGGGGTACGTCACAGGCCTGACAGGGAAATGGCAGCTGTGGGGAGGCCCCGAGACGCCCCAGCAACCAAGCGGCACGACCCCCGACGAAGCTGGCTTCGACGAGCATATGTACTGGGCATACAAATTCGAGCTCTCGGCCGACGAGATTGCGCGCTACGGATCGGTCGGTCCCCCTGGAGACCGGGCAACCTCTCGCTTCTGGCATCCCGGAATCCTCAAGAACAACAAGTACGTGCACACTACGATGGACGACTACGGCCCGGACATGTTTTCCGACTTCGCGCTCGACTTCATCGAGCGACACAAGGCGGAACCGTTCTTTCTCTACTATCCGATGGTCCTCACGCACTCCCCATTTGTGGCTACACCGCATAGCGAGACGGTCACAGAGAAGACCAAGTTCAAGAGCAATCCAGCCTATTTCGCCGACATGGTCTCCTACACCGACTACCTGGTCGGGCGCCTACTGGAACACATCGACCAACTCGGCATTGCGGAAAACACGCTGGTCCTGTTTACCGGAGACAACGGTACCCACCGTTCCCTTGAGTCCAAGCTCGGCACTCGGTTAGTTCGGGGCGGCAAGGCATTCCCCGAAGACGCTGGCACCCATGTGCCGTTGTTCGCCCGCTGGACTGGACAAGTGCCAGCCGGTCTGGTTAACGACGACTTGATCGAGTTCAGCGACTTCTTTGCGACACTCGTCGACTTGGTTGACCGCCCGATGCCGGCCGGCGACCTTCTTGACGGACGCAGCTTCCTGCCCCAGCTTCTCGGCGGCACGGGCAACCCCCGCGACTGGATCTTCGTGCACTACGATAGAGATCCATTCCTGGATGAAGTGCCATTCCCTCGGGTCCGGTTTGCACGTACCAAGCGCTTCAAGCTTTACGACGACGGGCGATTCTACGACGTGCCCCACGACTGGGATGAAGAGCGCCCGCTCGATCCTTCAATCGCCCCGGCCGGCGCCGCCACGATTCGGACAATGCTGCAAGAGGCCCTGGACTTGATGCCGGCTTGGAATCCGAACAACAGCGGCTACGAGAAGCAGTAGGGCCGGCTGCTCAGTCGGCTCCTAGCGCCCGGTCGAGAGCCTCGACGAAGAAGTATTCGCCCCACATCACGGACTCGCCCACTCCCAAACCAAGGTTGAGATGGTAGATCCCTTCCTTCAAGATCCCTTCCCATCCGGGTGTCTCCGATGCCAAGTAGGGCGGCCGGGCCAGAGTCAGCAGGACTCGCCGGGCCGCTTGGTCGTAGTACATGCCCTTCGCACGGTCCGGTGCGAGGGTTGCCAGCCGCAACAGGCCTGCCGCAGTGATTGCGGCGGCGGAAGATTCTTCCCGGCGCTCGTCAACGGGACTGTCAAAATCCATTGGCGGCACGCCGTGTGCAGGGACGTGCTCCAAGTAGTAATCCGCGCAGAGTTCCGCAGTCTGGAGGAACCGGGTGTCACGGACGAGCTTGTAGGCCGCGGAAAACCCATAGATCGCCCACGCGAGGCCCCTTGACCAGCACGAATCCGAGCGCCAGCCCTGCTGTGTCGATTGCCGCAGAAACTCACCTGTCGCCAAATCGTAGATCCCCTCGTGCGACGAGCTGCCGTCGCCACGGACAAGCACGCGTCGACTTGTCAGGCTGTGCTTCATCGCAACATCCATCAAGGCTGCGTCTCCGGTCTGCAACGCGGCGTAGAAGATAATTCCGACATTCGCCATGATGTCGATGAACAACGATTCCGGACCCATGAAGGACGCCATGTACTCGCCCTTCTCCTTGAACCTCAACGCGAGGGTCCGTCCCGCCTGGATCACGACGTCATTCAACTCGGACCGCCCAGTCAACGCATGCCAACGGTGATACGTCGACAGGAATATGAAACCCAGATCGTGGACGTTGCGGTCCATCTTGCGTGGCTCCAGCGGCGTGGTGTAGGTCTCCGCGAGACTGGCCCATTCGGCGTCGCCAGTGCGTTTGGCAAAGATCCACATCATTCCGGGCAGGAAGCCGTCGCACCAGCGTGTCCACGCGGGTTTACCATGGCGCCAGCGCCCCCTCTCGGTGTACATGGGATAGAATCCCGGATCGTTGGACGCGAGGGCGCGCACCTGTTCCTGGGAGAAATCGAGGGCGGCGCGATAAGCAGCGCGAGAGCCCTCCAGGGAGGTCAGTTCGAGCATCGAATCACACAGTCTAGCACCGGGCTCCGAGCACCCGGTACCGCCGCCGACCGCCGTCCCTGCAGTCGCGCTGACCAGGCAGTTACCGGACCTTCCCCAACGGAATCTCGAAGTAGAATAATTCCCTGCCGTTGGTGATGTCGTAGATCCCGGTGATGTACGCGGAGGCGCCCGAAAGGGATTGCTCGTTGCCGGTCAAGTAATACATGAACCCGTTCGCCGTGCTCTTTGGCGCTATTATCGGGGCCCGGAGTTGGTTCCGCTCGATCTCGGGCCGATTCAGAGGCCCCTTCTTGACTCGTTTCCCGCCGAGACCGGGAATGCCGGGGACGCCTCTGCGTGTCGGTTGGTGCCCGGAAGGATTGATCGTGGCGAGGTCTTCGACACTAACAGGATCAATGCCCTCGTAGCCCGGTATTACTAAGCGAACTTTGAGGTTCTCAAGGGAATAGGTGTTCGTCCCGGTGTTCGAGGCCACTATCAGCAACGGCGTGACTCCGTACTTGTAGGGGCGCAGTTTCCCGAAGGCGCTTTCTTGGTCGCTGTTGGAGACGAAGGCCTTCACGGCGACGATCAGGTCGCCCTGCTTCTGCTTCGCCGGGTATTTGTCAGCGATCTTGGCCCGAAACGGCTCTGCAGCAGCCGGACCTGCGCACAGGACGGCAACCAAGATGCCCTTCGAGACGACCCGGGTAATCAATTGTGATGACATAGAATCTACCAATCTGCCGCTTGGCCCGAATCTTCTACAACCTGCTTCTCCTAGCGCTCTCCCCTGCGGCGATTCCGTACTGGATTCTCCGAAGTTGCGCCAAGGGGCACTCATGGAGGAGCCTGTGCGAGGCTCTCGGGTCAATTCCTGTCTCAAAGGATACGACAGTCCGGCCGCCACTTTGGTTTCACGGAGTCTCGGTCGGGGAAATCCAATCCACGCTTCCCCTCCTGAGGCGCGTTCGTCAAGCGCTCCCCGGAGTTCCGATCTACGTCAGCGTGGGAACTCCCGCAGGAAGGGCTCTGGCGGAAGAGAAACTCGCAGGTATCGCCGACGGGATCTTCCGGGCACCGCTCGACCTGCCCTGGTGCGTGTCCAGGGTCTTCCGCCGGCTTCGGCCGCGACTGCTGATCGTGGCAGAAACGGAAATTTGGCCGAACTACTTCTTCCAAGCAAAGCGCTACGGGGCGTCGGTGATCATCGTGAATGGCAGGATCTCGGACCGGTCGGCCCCTAGATACAGAGCGTTTCGCTTTTTCTTCCGGCACGTGCTGGCTTGCGCCGACATGATCCTTGCCCAGTCAGGCACTGATCGCAAACGGTTTCTTTCAGCTGGAGCCTCTTCAGCAGGAACTCTTGAGGGCGGAAACCTCAAGTACGACTTCACTGTTTCCGGGCACGGAGAAAAGCTGGCGACAGACTTGAGGCGCTTCCTGGACGAAGCGGCGCCGAGCCTCCTGCTGGTTGCGGGAAGCACCAGGGAAGGCGAGGAAACGATGCTATCCCCTGCCCTGCGTTCGATCGCCGATCGCGAGGCGGGGATGCTGGCGGTCGTCGCTCCCCGCCATCCCAAGCGGTTCGACGAAGCTGCCCGCGCACTTGCGGCCACCGGCTTACCGGTCGTGCGGCGCACGGCCATGGACGAATCGTCGCCGCCGCGGCTTCCTGCGATCCTCTTGCTTGACAGCGTCGGAGAACTGGCGACGGTCTATCGCAGCGCCGACCTGGTGTTCGTCGGTGGCTCACTGAACGGTTGGGGGGGCCACAACGTCCTGGAGCCCGTCCTTCTTGGAAAACCGGTCATCGTGGGTCCCACGATGCAGAATTTCCGGCGGATCACCGCTGACTTGCTCGAACATGGAGGCTTGGTCCAGGTCGCCGACGCTGAGGACCTTGCCGATCGGCTCATTGAATTCGCGTTCGATGCGACTCAACGCACTTCCGTCGGCCATGCCGGAAAAGCGCGGGCGGAGTCGCAGCGAGGTGCGTCCGCAAGAGCGGCAACCTCGGCAGCGCGTCTCTACCAGGCCGCCTTGACCCGTTGTCCGCCATCAATCCTCGCTGCTGTGATCCTAGGGCCGTTGTCGGCGATCTGGAATTTCGCGCACCGTCTCAGACGGATTGCGTACGGCTCCGGCATCCTGCGAATCCACCGCCTCTCCCGTCCCGTGATATCTGTCGGCAACCTGGCGGTCGGAGGGACGGGTAAGACCCCTGCCGTGGCGTGGCTGGTAGAGCAGCTCGCCGCGCACGGGCACATCTCGGCCGTGCTAACGCGGGGCTATGGACGAAAGAGCAGATCCGGCACGGTAATCCTGCGGGCCGCGACTGCGGCCGACCCACAAGTGGCCGGCGACGAACCTGCGATGCTCGCAAGGCGCTTCAAGGGGAGTGCTCCTCTAACTGTCCTGGCGGTCGGAGCAAACCGCCATGCCTCCGGCAAGCTCGTCCAGGACAGTGCGGATATCGAGTTCCTCGTGCTGGACGACGGATTCCAGCACCTGCGCCTAGAACGCTCCCTGAATATCGTTCTCGTGGACGCTTGGCAACCGTTCAGCAATGGACACACCTTACCGCTCGGCCGTCTCCGCGAATCTCCGGCCAGCCTCCGTGACGCCGACATCGTGCTGATCACACGCACCAGTCCGGAACTCGACTACACGAACCTTCACGGCGTTCTGCACCGAGCGAACCCGACGCTCCGCGTCATGCACTCGCGCATGCGATTCAGTGGACTCGTGGACGTTCACTCCGGCGAGCCTGCGGAGCCGTCGATTCTGCAGGGCGAACGCGTTGCAGCGTTTTGCGGGATCGGGAATCCGCAGTCGTTTTTCCTTCAGCTCCAGGAAGCCGGTTGCCAGATTGTTCTGGAACGCGCGTTTCCCGACCATCACCGATACTCGCGCCATGACCTCGATGGGCTCTCTAGGTCGGCAGCCGCGAATGGTGCTCGCGCGTTCGTAACGACATCCAAGGACGCGATGAATATCGTGACCCCTCGCGAATTGGCCCTGCCAACTTACGAGTTCCAGATCAGTATGGAAGTGGAGGAAGCCGGGGATCTGCTCGCGAGCGTACTTGCGTTGCGACCGCGGTAGCCTCGCTCACTTATCCGGCAATCCCTCCCTCTGTCATGCTGCGCGGGTCCAGCAAGCGGTCAAGCTCCTCCTCGTCCAAGCCTGTTTCCTCGGCCGCAACATCCTTGACTCTCCGCCCTTCCGCGTATGCCTTCTTGGCGATCGCGGCACCTTGTTCATAGCCGATGACCGGATTCAACGCGGTTACCAGGATCGGATTGCGCTCCGCCAAGTCCATTGAACGTTGCTGATTCGCGTCGAAATTCGCTATCGCCCGGTCAGCCAGCACGGTCGCAGCGCTGCCCAGTAACCGCGCGCTCTCCAACAGGTTATGCGCGACGACCGGCAGCATCACATTGAGCTGGAAGTTCCCGGACTGGCCAGCTATGGTGACAGTCGCGTCGTTTCCGATCACTTGCGCGCAGACCATCGCGACGGCTTCCGGAATCACGGGGTTCACCTTGCCCGGCATGATGCTCGACCCCGGCTGCAGGGCCGGCAGGGCGATGTCGGCAAGGCCGGCGATCGGACCGCTATTCATCCAGCGCAGGTCATTCGCGATCTTCATCATCGAAACCGCGACGGTCTTGAATTGGCCGCAAAGCTCGACGGCAGCGTCCTGGCAGGAGAGGCTCACAAAGTAGTTCCTGCTGGCGATGAACGGCAGGCCTGTCTCCGCGCTGAGGCGCTTCGCAACGCGTGGTCCGAACTCGGGATGTGCGTTCACTCCCGTGCCGATTGCGGTTCCACCCAACGCCAGAGGCGAGATCCTCGTCAACGCGGACCGCACTCGCTGCTGCCCTTGGAAAACCTGGTCCTTCCACCCGCCCAGTTCCTGGCCCAAGCGGATCGGCAGGGCGTCCATCAAGTGGGTCCGGCCCATCTTCACGACATCGTCCATCGCTTCGGCCTTCTCGGCAAGAGCGGACCGCAGCCGCTCCAGCCCCGGCAGGGTCGTCCGAGCCGTCTCCAGGTACGCACTGACATGAATGGCGGTCGGAATGACGTCGTTGCTGGACTGGCCCATGTTGACGTCATCATTCGGATGCACGGGAGCGCCAAGCCTGGCGCTGGCCAAGGTGGCGATCACCTCATTCGAGTTCATGTTGGTTGAGGTTCCCGAGCCGGTCTGAAAAATGTCGACGGGAAACTGGCTGTCATGAGCCCCCGCGGAAACTGCCGACGCGGCCTCCTGGATAGCCTGTGATTTCGCCGCGTCCATCAGCCCGAGATCACGATTCACCGCGGCCGCGCATCCCTTGACCAACCCCAGGGCGCGGATGAACGTTCGCGGAAACCGAATCCCGCTGATCGGGAAGTTGTCAACAGCCCGTTGCGTTTGCGCCATGTACAGCGCCTCGCAGGGCACGCGTACCTCCCCCATGGAGTCGTGTTCGATTCGGAAGGCCGTGTCGTCCGCCATAACTATTCACGGTACAGCAGCGCGAGTGCTCGACAGGCACACGCAAGGCCGAACCAGTCGCTACTGGGGTACGTCTACGAGCCTGCCGCCATCGAGGATCGACTCGCGTGCCGCTTCGCAAACAGCGACATTGAATCGGCTATTCGCGGCTGTCGCCAGCATGCCCTGGGCATCAATCCCGTCAAGGATCTGCTGTCTGTCGGCGAGCGACGAGGATTCGTGCTCTAGACGCAATGCTTCGCTCACGATCCGCTGTACGGACCGCACGCCGTAACCGGTCGGCACAAGCCCTGGTCCGCCGAGGTCCTGGTACTGAAAGTAGTCGGGGCTGGGCTCGGCGTACTGGGTGGCTCCGGGTCCGGGAGCTCGTGCGCCGAAGCTGTACGAAATGCCTCGGTACTGGTCAGAGTGGTCGATCATCGCACCCCGTCCCGTACCCGTGCAGTACAGGGTCATACCCTGCGTGTTTGGACCCGGAGCCGCGTCGGGAAAGCTCAGCGAGTTCTGGACACTCAAGCAGGCGCCGTTTTCCCAGATCACACGGGCATCGGTCCAAAGATAGCCTTGCATCCCATTGGGAAGAGTATCCAGCAGACCGTACACCGACACCGCACACGGGTCAAGCCCGGTGATGAAATGGACCAGATCCACATAGTGACATCCGATGTAGACGAATGAGTCGGTGGCAGAGGCGCAGAACCACTCCTGGAAGTTGGACTCGCGGTAATGCCATTTCTCCATGAGGCGGGCAGTCCCGAGCTTGAATTCCCCGAAGCGGCCATCACGGTACCGATCGCGGGCCATGAGGCTCCTGGGGTCAAATCGCTTGTGATACTCGACTCCCACAAGCAGTCCGCGTGACCGAGCCTCGCTCTCGATTAGGTGGGATTCCGCCGTCGTCAAGACGAGCGGCTTGACGCAACACACATGCTGGTCAGCGCGTAGGGCAGTCAGGACGATTTCGGAATGCAACTGGTCCGGCACAGCGACAACCACGACGCTCCTCGGTGGCAACTCCGACAACGCCTCCTTGTACAGTTCTGGGCTTGGGGAATCGGCGTCGACATCCGATGCAACCACCGATCGGAACCACGTGTCGGGAAACGCGCGCCGGATTGCCGGAGCGTTGTCCAAGGCGCGCGTGGACCTAGCTCGGCGCGAACAGACCGACACCTCGCCGATAGCACCCTCGCGACGCATCTGCAACAGCGCCGGGAGGACCTGATCGTGGGCGATCATGCCGGCGCCGATCAGGAGCACTGGCGTCGCTGAGGGTTGCTGGACCACGCTAGCGTTTGCCCTCCCCCGAGGTTGAAGGCGGCTTGCGGAGCACAATCCGGGCGATCCGCTCCAGCATTGCGCGGAAGTAGGCCGGGAAGCGCCGGGCATCCGGCCATGAGTCTTCGACCGCCGACGTCTCAGGCAGGTGGTAGATGAATGGGAACACGTTCACCGTACCCGAAGGCACATAGCTCCAGCCCGATGCCCCTCGAATGTAGGCTTCGGCAATGGACCCCTCGGCCTCCAATTCCGACCGCTTCGCTTGAACGCCATTCCTGTCGCTCACCATCAGTACGGGCCTCTCGTAACGTTTGAACTGCCTTGAACGCGCCAGTTTGTCCGCGGCGCTCCGCCCGTCGCCTTGCAGCAGGACGACGTCGCAGAGTTGTGCCAATGACAGCGGATACAGCATTCCGGAACCGCTCGATGCGCCGATCGGCGGCGTGAAGTCAGAGTCCTGGAACTCCTCACGAACCGTGCGGATCAAGTGCTCCACGTATCGCGGGACGAACCGGCGGTGATCCCAACGTCCCTGAGGTTCGTCCCAGGCGTCCGCCAAGTCGATGATCACATTGCGCGCGTCACGCTCTATCAGGTGCCGAGCGACATTGCGAGCGGCAGCCAGAATCGCTTCCGGAGACTCCAGCGCCTCATCCTGATCCTGTTGGAACAAAACCAGGCACACGACCATACCCCGGCTGTTCGTGGCCCCGATCAGCCTGTCCAGCCTGTCCAGCCATGCGGGCTTGAGTGACCCATCCGGCTCGTATGCACTGACGAGGGCACCGGCGCCCTCGCCCAAGTCCGCGCTCCTGCCCCGCGTGACTCCATTGGCCTCAGCCGAGTACCCGGGATCGCCGCCTTGAAGGCTAACGACAAGACCTCCTACGCCGTGCCTTCGATACAAATCGAGTTGCTCGATCAGTCGGTCCGTGTTCCGGTCCGGATCGAACTGCCGTTCGCGGAGCCACTCGTCATCAAAAATCGCGTGGGGAACCCGGACTAGCGCCAAACTGCCGCGTACGTTGCGCTTGAACGAACCCCCACCATAAGTCAAGCCCCACGATGATGTTGGCCCTCCACGAACATAAAACCGGTCCTGCTGGTAGCGCGGCCCGAGCATCGAGCCCGTGGCGATTTCGATTGCCGTTGCCGACGCTGCCAAGACAGTGAGCAGGCCGACCAATGCCGGCAAGCGGAGAAGCCACCAAAGCCGCATGTAAGTTCAGGAGCGGATCGCCAGAAAACGTGATGGTAGCATGGCGCTGCCCGGAAACAGCGGCCGCGATTCGAACACGAATCGCAGGATGGGCGTTCATTGGGCCGCACTGGGCTCAATCGAACGGACGACATTGGCTATCCCTCGCGGCCAGAGCGCATCACTGGGTTCTCCGCATCCGTTTGCCGTGCCCGATGATTTGTTGCCATGTTCATGCTCCGTGCACGATCATCACGCGACCGATACGCTGCAGGCACCGCCGTCTACCGGCCGTCCGCGACAACCCACGGATCCCGCCACCAAGCGTCACCAAGCACCTAGAAATGCCCGCCGAGTGCGACAGAACGGAGGTTCTCGACGTCTCGTCCCGCCAGGGCAGGCCGAGGTGTCTGTTTGCCTCGATCAGTCGTGTTCATTGGAGTCCTGAGATCCGCGAGTCCCCAGACGGTTTGCTAGAATGCCTTCTCATCCCGTCCTCCCGTAGGAGGCCTACTTTCCATGGCTAGACCTGTCACCCTCTTTACCGGCCAATGGGCCGACCTCCCGCTCGCAATCCTCGCGGAGAAAGCTGCTTCGTGGGGCTACGATGGCTTGGAGCTTGCCTGCTGGGGCGACCATCTCGATGTCGACCGGGCTGCTACTGACCTGAACTACTGCGCGCAACAGAAGGCGATTCTGGAAACCCACAACCTCCAGCTGCACGCCATCTCCAATCATCTCGCGGGCCAGCTCGTCTGCGATCCCAACAATGACTCCCGCTCCGACCAGTTCGCTCCAGCAGGGGTGGCCGGCGATCCGGAGGGGAAACGAGCCTGGGCCGTCGAGGCCCTAAAGAACTCCGCCAAGGCTGCAAGCAATCTCGGCATCAACGTAGTGAACGGATTTACGGGCTCGTCCATTTGGCACATGCTCTACAGCTTCCCGCCGGTGAGCGAAGAGACACTCAACCAGGGATTTGCCTACTTCGCGGAAATGTTCAACCCCATCATGGATGTCTTTGATCAGGTTGGAGTCCGTTTCGGCCTTGAAGTGCATCCGACCGAAATTGCGTTTGACATCTACACGGCACATAGAGCCCTCGAAGCCATCGGCCATCGTGAAGCCTTTGGCTTCAATTTCGATCCGAGCCACCTTCACTGGCAGCAAGTCGATCCCGTCACTTTCATCCGTGAGTTCAAGGACCGTATCTACCATGTGCACATGAAGGACGCGGCGCTGCAGCTCGACGGCAAATCGGGCATCTTGGCGTCGCACCTCGACTTTGGCCATCCAGACCGGGGTTGGGACTTCCGCTCGCTCGGTCGGGGCGGAGTGGACTTCGAAGAGATCATCCGGGCTTTGAACCATATCGGCTACACCGGTCCGCTATCAATCGAATGGGAAGACAGCGGAATGGACAGAGAAGCCGGAGCAGAGGAAGCTTGCCACTTCACCAAGAGCGTCGACTTCGAGCCATCGACCCGGAAGTTCGACGCCGCGTTCGAAGAGTGACGAGCAACCGCCGGGGGCCTCAAAGGGAACCTTCGAGCCCAACCAACTTCGCACATGTCTGATAGCACCGGCCCGCCCCGCTCGGACTCGAGGCCAGCCCGCCGAGAGGCATTCGTAGCGGCTCTGATGTGGTTCGCTGCGCTGGTTCTGACGGTTGGCTTGTCCACTTGGCTCGACTCGATGCCAGGCGCCTCCGTCCTTGGCGTCCCGCGCTGGGCCGCGTACGGAGTTCTCGTGCCCTGGGCTGTGTTCTTCGTCCTTCATATCCGTTTCTGCTTGGATAGCGGAGCCGACAAGTCGAAGTCCTGATCTCCCATGTACGAATCAGCGCCCTTGGTTCCGGTCGCCTTCGGCCTGTACTTGGCGTTCACCTTTCTCCTGGCATACCTTGCTCGGCGACAGGCCGTTAAGCAGCGATTCTCAAAATGGGGGTTCTGACTCGTGTTGGGTGGAATCTGCGAGCGTTGGTGTGCGCCGTTGGAGCCCGTTGCGGGGTGATCGGGCGGCTGTTGACTCGGGCTTCAGGGGGACGAGTCG
>MKWU01003128.1_pt1 | contig 22643 bp, 22 predicted proteins | sample 809101 | NCBI WGS metagenome assembly MKWU01 (sample SAMN05860141, study PRJNA318959) | sponge metagenome | host: Aplysina aerophoba | place: Slovenia: Piran, Adriatic Sea, Gulf of Piran | collected 2013-05-07 | reverse complement strand
CGAAGATCTGCGCTCCGCTTACCTCGCCTGTGTCGGGGTCCGTTATGTTCACAGTCATTCCGGCATAGTCCACAAAGCACTTCTCCCCGGCCTTGTGCGTCTGCCTCATCGAGGGCTTCCTGTTCTTGCCGAGCCACACGTTGTAGAGCTTGCAGAACTGCGGATAGCTGTAGTGACGACTGCCGGAATTCTTCTCTTTGTACTCCTCCCAAAGAAGCTGCCTCGTCACCCCCTTTTTTTTGAGTTCCTTGAGGACATGAGGGAAGTCCGGCTCCGCCTTCCCCTCGCGGACAACCTCGGACTTCGGGTAGAGCCTCTCCTCAAGCGCCTGGTCGTCAATCTTTTTTGCCGCGGACCACTCAACACCCGCGCTCCTGGCCTTGCGGATTATATCGTTAACGCTGCTGCTGCCTTTGTTTACGCTCCGAGCTATCTCCCTGGCGGAAAAATCCATGGAATCAAGCCTCAGAATCTCTCTTATCGTTTCAATCTTCATTCTCGGTCTCGGCATCCTGCCACCTCCTTGAGCAATAGAATCCCAAGCAGGGTAACAAAACGCTTTCCTTGATGTTTTGAAGAAAGAAAAAAGAGAGATTCGGGTGTCCGAATTCAGTGAGAATTGGTGTCCGAATTCAGTGAGAATCGGTGTCCGAATTCAGTGAGAATCGGTGTCCGAATTCAGTGAGAATATGCAAAGAATCAATATCGTTAGATATTTACCACTCTTAAGGGCTATTCACAAACTCGCCGGGGCAGGAAGGGCAGAACCTTTATCCTGTAGAGGAAGACAAGAGACGGACTTTACTTGACTTCTGAAGAGAAGGGAAACAAAGCGACGGCGACACAGTGCTGTTGCAGACGTCGGGTTCAACGAAGATTGCGACGCTCATGAAACTCTTCCCTCGAAGGCTTCCGGTCGTCGACCCATTTTAGTTTTCGAGGCTTTCTCGACAGAAAACGATTCATAGCGACTTCATACTCATCCTCTCTGTTTTTCATCCCTTCCAGAAGCTTGCCGACCCAGCTGGAGACGCTGAATCCGTCTTTGGCGGCTTGACCCCTGAGCCAGAGCACTACCTCTTCTCGTAGCGTGATGGTAATCTTTTTCATAACGACAGGTATACCAAAACACGGAAATCGTGCCAAACCGGATTGCTGTCAGAACCAGCTTTTCAGAACCGCGAGCGCGCGGCGCAGACATCAGGTGCGCCCTGGGTTCGGACGCAACGGGTCTGGAACCCGGACACGGTATTTTCGGAAAATTACCCCCCGGCTATTGCCGGAATGATTGATACGACGTCTCCGTCGTTAAGCTTCGTTCCTACTCCGTCAAGAAACCTGATATCTTCATTATTAACGTAGAGATTTATGAATCTCCTTACGTTTCCGCTCTCATCGCAGAGCCTGTTCTTGATTCCCGGACATTCGCTCTCAAGTTCCTCTATGAGTGCGGATACCGTGGATGCTTCTATGTCAAGCTCGTCCCTGTCTCCCGAGAGCTTTCTAAGAGGGGTTGGAATTCTTACCGATACCATGTTTTTCTCCCGTTTTTTCCTAGGTTTATCCGAAATTTTGCTTCTAACCGGATATTATGACTATAACACGTAACGCTAGAGTTTTTTACTGTTGTATAGCTCTTCAAAGGCCTCGAGGGAGGGTTCTATCACCACTGGCTTTCCAAGAGTTCCCTCGACGGCATCCTGAGTCTTAAGACCGTTTCCCGTTATCGACACCACGATGGGCTCGTCGCGGGGAATTTTTTCCTGGTCTATGAGCTTTTTCGTTACTCCCAGCGTTACTCCACCAGCGGTTTCGGTGTAAATGCCTTCGGTTCTTGCAAGAAGTTTTATCGCGTCCACTATTTCGTCATCGCTTACGTCCTCAGCCGCTCCGCCACTTTCCCTTATTATGTTCATCGCGTAGTAACCGTCGGCCGGAGTACCAATGGCGAGGGATTTCGCTATGGTGTCCGGTTTTACGGGCTTGAACATCTCCCAGTCGTTTTTAAATGCGGTCGATATGGGTGAACATCCAGTTGCCTGAGCGCCGTATACTTTTGAACCTTGGGGTTCCACGATCCCGAGCAACTCAAACTCCTTTATAGCCTTCCAGACCTTGGTGAGAAGAGAACCGCTTGCCATAGGAACCACTATGTGCTTTGGGGCTTTCCATCCGAGTTGCTCCATCACCTCAAACGCATATGACTTGGAACCTTCGGAGTAGTAAGGCCTCATGTTTATGTTTACAAAGGCCCAGTTGTATTTGCTGGCAATTTCGCTGCAAAGCTTGTTTACCTCGTCGTAACCGCCTTTTACGCCTATGAGATTCGCTCCATAGACTATGGTGTTGAGTATTTTTGACTGTTCAAGGTCGTGGGGAATCAGTATGATGCTTTTCAGATTTCCAGAAGCGGAAATCGCTGATACGGAGTTTGCCAGGTTTCCTGTGGATGCGCAGCCGGTTGTCTCGAATCCGAACTCTCTTGCCTTTGAGAGGGCTACGGATACTACCCTGTCCTTAAAAGAGAGGGTGGGGTAGCAGACCGCGTCGTTTTTCACGTAGATTTCCGAAACCCCGAGCTCCTTTGCAAGGTTCCTTGCCCGCACAAGTGGAGTGTACCCTACCTGTGTTCCGAGGGTGGGTTCGGAATCGATGGGAAGAAGCTCTTTGTATCTCCATATGTTCTGCGGACGGGAAGTTATTTTTTCTTTTGAGATATGTTTTTTTATCTCGTCGTAGTTGTATACGGCCTCAAGAGGACCGAAGCACGTCTCACAGACGTATTTCGGTTCCTTGGGATAAAGCTCGCCGCATTCCTTGCATTTAAGAGATTCTACGAAACCCATGGTGCCTCCAAAAGGTCAATTGGGACTAAAAATTACCCTAAAGGCTTTTGATGTCAAAGAAATTCTGCGACTGGCACTGCAGGTTTTAAAGAAGTTTTTGCTCATCTCGTCCGTAATAAGGGGCTCCGGGTTTTTTATTCACAATGAGGCTTTCAGGTACACTTTCACGCAAAAAGGAGACCCTGATGAACGTAATTAGCGAGGACGGATTCTCAATACATGGCTTCAAAGTCGGCGAGAGCGACAGCAACTACAATTATCTGGTGGCGTGCGAGGAAACCGGGGAATGCGTAGTAATAGACCCTCTTGATCCGATCACTCTTCTTGAAATCATAAGAAAGAGAGATTACAGGGTTAAATACGTCGTGAATACCCATGCCCATCCAGACCATATTTACGGAAACAACCCCATAATAAAGGTTTTTCTCTCCTCGAAGATACTTATTCATCAAACGGCCCTTGACTATGTCGCTCCAAGAAGCGAAGGCATAGAGGAAGGAGACGAGATAGATTTCGGAAAACAGAGACTTCAGGTGATTCATACTCCGGGACACTGCCCGGAACATATCTCCTTTATAATCGGGGACAATATTTTCCTGGGCGATACGGTATTTGTTTCAGGATGCGGAAACGTAAAGTTCAGGGGGAAGGTCGAGGATCTATACGAGACCTTCGCCTTTAAGCTCTCGGGTCTTCCCGACAGCCTCAGGATGTTCTGCGGTCATGACTACGCAGAAACTAATCTCAAATTCGCTCTTGAACTCGCACCGGAGAACAAAGCCGCGAAGAAAAAACTCGGGGAAATCTCCGAGGACAAGTTTCCCCGTTCAACTCTGGGGGAGGAGAGAACTTATAATCCTTTTATGAGAACCAGTGATCCGGCCATTGTGGACTCGCTCAGGGAAGAGGATCCGTCTTTGGGAAGTGACCCGATGGCGGTTTTCATAAAGTTAAGAGAACTCAGGAACATATGGTAGACTCCGTGTCTTTCCTTGTTCCCGTAAAACGGTGTTTACCGGTAGGGAAAAAAGAAGAATATAAAACCTCTCAACAAGGCAGGGGAGAATGAGTACGGAAAATAGCGACACAAAAGTCTCCGCGCAGCTCGAGGTTCTTTCGAGAAAAAAGATAATTTTCCTCGACGGTGCCATGGGCACGATGATCCAAAGGCAAGCACTCGAAGAAGAGGACTTCAGGGGAGATCTGTTCTCTGACCATCCTCTGGATCTAAAAGGCAATAACGACCTGCTTTCCCTGACCAGACCCGACGTCATATATGAGATCCACAAAAAATACTTTGAGGCCGGCTGCGACATAGTTGAGACCAACACCTTCAGTTCCACCTCAATAGCTCAGGCCGATTACGGCCTTGAAGGCTGGGTGAGGAACCTTAATGTCGAATCGGCGAAACTCGCAAAGAAGGCAGCCTCTGACTTTATGGAGAGAAATCCTGAGAGGGTTTGTTTCGTCGCCGGAGCGCTGGGTCCGACCAATAAGACGGCATCAATGTCCCCTGACGTGAACGATCCGTCGTACAGGGCAGTTTCTTTTGAACAGCTAGTTGAGGCTTACCGCGAGCAGACGGAAGCTCTTGTTGAGGGAGGAGTGGATATACTTCTGCCCGAAACCACTTTTGACACACTTAACCTAAAAGCGGCCATATATGCCATTGAGAGCTTTTTCGATGCGCGTGGAGGGGAAAGGATTCCGGTCATGATCTCCGTTACCATAACGGATCGTTCCGGGCGCACTCTTTCGGGGCAGACTGTGGAGGCTTTCTGGAACTCCGTTCGCCACGCAAAGCCCTTCAGCGTCGGTATAAACTGCGCGCTGGGGGCAGAAGACATGCGTCCTTACATAGAGGAACTCTCGCGAATAGCTGACTGCCGCATAAGCTGCTACCCGAATGCCGGACTTCCAAACCCGCTGAGCGAGACGGGATACGACGAAACTCCGGAGATTACCTCTACTCTTCTTCTGGATTTCGCAGAGAGCGGTTTTCTCAACATAGTCGGCGGATGCTGCGGTACCACCCCCGAGCACATAGAAATGGTGGTTGAAAAACTCAAGAACATCCTACCAAGAGAAATCCCAGTTCGCGAAGACGCAACCAGACTAAGCGGTCTTGAGCCCCTCACCATAACCTCTGATACCGAAGGGCCTTTCATAATGGTTGGGGAGAGGACCAACGTCACGGGTTCTCCGAAGTTCGCAAGACTTGTAAAGGAAGAAGACTATGAAGGAGCTGTTTCGATAGCTCTTCAACAGGTGGAGAACGGGGCGAACATAGTAGACGTTAATTTCGATGAAGGACTTCTTGACTCTGAAGCCTGCATGAAGCGGTTTCTCAACCTTATCGCGTCGGAACCTGAGGTGACCAGGGTTCCAGTGATGATAGACAGCTCCAAGTGGTCCGTTATTGAGCAGGGGCTTAAATGTATTCAGGGCAAATGCATTGTAAATTCCATAAGTCTTAAGGAAGGCGAGGAAGTGTTCTGTGAACAGGCCAAAGCGGCAATGCGCTACGGTGCTTCAGTGGTGGTAATGGCTTTTGACGAAAAAGGCCAGGCGGCCTCAAAAGAGGACAAGGTGGAAATCTGCAAAAGGGCTTACCGCATATTAACTGAAAAAGTGGGCATGGATCCCTGCGACATAATCTTTGACCCGAACATACTTACTGTCGGAACCGGGATCGAGGAACACAATTCCTACGCCGTCGATTTCATCGAGGCCGTTAGGGAAATAAAAAAATCCTGTCCCAAGGCTCTCACAAGCGGCGGAGTAAGCAACATATCCTTCTCCTTCAGGGGAAACAACATAGTGCGCGAAGCTATGCACAGCGCATTTCTTTACCACGCCATAAAAGCCGGGCTTGACATGGGAATAGTAAACGCTGGAATGCTCACCGTTTACGACGACATTGCCCCCGAGCTTCTTGAAAAGGTGGAAGACGTGCTTCTTAACCGTCGCCCCGATGCCACAGAGCGTCTTGTTGAGCACGCAAAACATTTTGAAGGTGTAAAGTCCGCGAGTTCAGAAAAAGAAACTAAACAGTGGAGAGAATTTGGGGTTGAAAAACGTCTTGAACACTCTCTTGTAAACGGCATAGCGGATTTTATTGAGGATGATACCGAAGAAGCCAGGATCAAATATGGAGTTCCGCTTAATGTTATTGAAGGCCCCCTTATGGATGGAATGAAAGTGGTCGGCGATTTGTTTGGCGATGGGAAAATGTTTCTTCCCCAAGTAGTAAAAAGCGCAAGAGTAATGAAAAGGGCCGTTGCGCACCTTCAGCCCTTTATGGAAAAGGAAAAAGAGGGGAGTAGCGGAGCTAAGGGAAAGTTCGTTATAGCTACCGTGAAGGGAGATGTGCACGATATAGGGAAAAACATCGTGTCTGTGGTTCTCGGTTGCAACAACTACGAAGTAATAGACCTTGGGGTAATGGTTCCCTGCGAGAAAATACTCAACGTCGCGAGAGAAAATCGAGCAGACTTCATAGGGTTAAGCGGGCTGATCACGCCCTCCCTTGACGAAATGGTGTATAACGCAAGAGAAATGGAACGGGAAGGTTTCAAAATCCCTCTTCTTATAGGCGGGGCCACAACAAGCAGGGCTCATACGGCGATAAGAATAGCTCCGGGTTACAGCGGCATAGTTGATCACGTAGCTGATGCTTCGCTTGTGGTAGGTGCCTGCAACGAGATGCTGGATCCGGAAAAAGCCCGGCTTTACATGGAAAAACTGAAAAAAAGCAACTCCGAGCAAAGACAGCGTTTTGAAAAAGCCCGAGGCCAGACGGAATATGCCCCCATAGAAAAGGCCAGAGAAAAAGCGTTTCCGACTGACTGGGAGAATATCGAAATAGAGTGCCCGGGGCGGCTTGGAGTTTTTGTATTCGACAACATCTCTCTTGAAGAAGTCGCCGGTTACATCGACTGGTCTCCTTTTTTCTGGGCATGGGAACTTAAAGGAGTTTTCCCGAAAATACTTGAGCACCGCGAAAGAGGAGATCAGGCAAAAAAACTTTATCGGGAGGGCCAGACACTCCTTAAGCAGATAATCTTGGAGAAGGTTTTCACCCCCCGTGCTGTTGTCGGAATCTTCCGTGCAAACAGTGCCGGAGACGATGTTGAGATCTACGGAGAGGAAAAAGAGGTCCAGGCGGTGTTTCATTTCCTAAGACAGCAGGAAATGCGCTCTAAGCAAGGCCCCCATTACTGTCTTTCCGATTTTGTAGCGCCAAAGACCTCGGACAGAGAAGATTACATGGGGGGCTTTGTGGTGACTGCGGGGGAGGGGGTTGAGAAATTCTCCGAGGATTTCAAGCAAAAAGGGGATGATTACAATTCGATTATGGCAAGTGTTCTGGGAGACAGGATAGCCGAAGCTCTTGCCGAGATGGTCCATAAAAAAGTAAGAGATCTTTGGGGGTACGGAAAAGATGAAAAGCTCAGTTCCGAAGACTTGGTAAACGAAAAATACAGGGGTATAAGACCTGCTCCCGGTTACCCTTCATGTCCAGACCACACGGAAAAAAAGATTCTCTGGGATCTTCTCGATGCAGAAAAACACACCGGTGTATCGCTTACTGAGAGCTTTGCCATGACTCCGCCAAGTTCGGTTTCAGGATTCTACATGGCTCATCCCGAATCAAGATATTTCTTTCTTGGGAAAATACTGAAAGACCAAGTTCTGGATTACGCAAAAAGAAAAAGAATCGCTTCTGAGGAGGCGGAAAAGTGGCTCCGACCGAATCTCGGATACTGAGAATTTTCTTCGCAAAATCGAGGGCTTACTTGACAAACGGCTTTAAAATATCTAGAGTGAAAAATCAGGTTCTAGCCTTACTGATTTTTAAAACGTCATGAAAAAATCGGACATTGAAAAGGAGCTTTCGCGGAGATTTGACCTCAATTCCGTAGAATCCAGAAAGGTTCTGGACGCTATAATTAACGCCATGACCGAGATGCTTCGTGATGGGGAAAGAATAGAAATAAGACATTTCGGAAGTTTCTTTACAAAAAATTACGAGCCTTATGAAGGAAGAAATCCCAGAACAGGCGAAAAAATATACATCGGCGAAAAAACCCTTCCACTGTTTAGGGTAAGTAGCTGGCTTGCCCCGAAACTTACAGAAAAAAGCAGTGATGAATGACAGACCACGGCTTAGGTCTGCTAACAACCCTTCTTTTATAATCGTCCCAGATGCCTTTGCTTGATATCCTTGTTTATCCCGCTCCTGAGTTAAAGAGGAAATCCCTGCCCGTGGAGGAACTAGATGAGGACCTTGAGCGTCTTTTGGATGATATGACAGAGACGTTACGCGATGCGGATGGCGTCGGACTTGCGGCTCCACAGGTCGGCAGGAATATCCGGGTCCTAGTAGTTGATGTACCTTTACCTGAGAGTGATGAAAGGGAGTTCTACGAGCTTATAAATCCCGAGATTGTTTCCTCTCGAGGGTTCCAGGTAGGAGAGGAAGGTTGTCTTAGCGTGCCTGGATTTTTTGCGAATATAAGAAGAAAAAACCATGTTCATGTATCTGCCCTCGATAGAAAAGGAACGCGTTTCACGATTGATGCGGACGGAATGTTGTCAAGGGTGCTTCAGCATGAAATTGATCATCTTGATGGTATATTGTTTTTTGACAAGCTAAGACAGCTTAAAAGAGATCTTCTTGTAAAACAGATCAACGAGCGGTTCGTCTCCGCACAGGATTAGTTTTTTGTTTTGCTTGATTCCGGAAGCGATTTCACGACATGATTTCAGATTTGGTTAAAAACATAGAACCTTTCTACGTAATGGACATCCTTGAGAGGGCAAAGCGCCTTGAGGATGAAGGTCGAGACATCATACATTTCGAGGTTGGAGAACCCGATTTCAATACTCCCGATGAAATATGCTCTGCCGCTACGAGGTGGATGGAAAAAGGTTACACGAAGTACACAAGCAGTCTTGGGATTGATGAGCTCCGACAAAGCATCGCGGAGGATTACAGCCGTACTTATGGGATAGAAGTGGGGTATGAAAGGGTAATAATAACTATAGGCAGCTCCCCGGCACTCTTGCTGGCAATGCTTACCGTTCTTAACCCCGGCGATGAAATATTGATAACGGACCCGCATTACGCATGTTATCCCCAGATAATAAGCGTTGCGAGAGGAGTCGCAAAGAAAATACCTGTTTACGAAAGTGACGGTTATCAGGTCGATCCTGCGGAAGTCAGAAAGAATATCGGCAGAAAAACAAAAGCTATTCTGGTAAATTCTCCCGCAAATCCCACCGGGGCCGTTATGGACAGAGAAATTCTCCGGGAGCTGTCCGAGATGGGTCTTTTTGTAATTTCGGATGAGATTTACCACGGTCTTGTCTATGGCGCGCGTGTTAACTCCATTCTGGAATTCACTGATAATGCCATAGCGATAAACGGCTTCGCTAAATTCTACTCCATGACAGGTTGGCGTCTCGGTTACATGATAGTTCCAAAAGACCTTGTAAGGTACGTGCAGAAACTTCAGCAGAATCTTTTCATCTCCGCCGGATCTTTTGTTCAAAAAGCAGGAGTTGCCGCTATTGAAGAAGTAAAAAAGGGCGGCGGAAGCGAGGCGATGGTGACTGAGTTTGACAGAAGAAGGAAGGAGATGATAAAAGGGCTTTCCTCGGTTGGATTCGATATTTCGGTTGAACCCAAGGGGGCCTTCTACGTTTTTGTGAATTCCTCTCGATGGAGCCGAGACTCTTGGAGTCTCGCATTTGATATTCTTGAGAACTGCCACGTGGGTGTAACTCCCGGAATAGATTTCAGCGACAGGGGAAGGGATTACCTAAGATTCTCCTATACGACTTCAGTTGATTCCATACGGGAGGGAATAAGAAGGCTGGGTGAGTTTCTGGGTTAAGTATTTTGTAACTTCTCATCCCTATCCCCGTAAAAATGTATTTTACGAGGATGAAGAGTTATGTTGGATTGATTATATCAGCAAGCAGAAAAATTAAATTTAGTATCTGATTCATGAATCATCGACCGCCTCTTTTTCAAGAAGAAGTGTCAGACTTGGTCTGAACAAATCTACTTTATGAGTGCAACGGTCTCAGGAAGATTTCCTCGCGCAGCACCTGCCAGTGACCGGACTCAAACACTAGGTCAATACTGCATGCCAGTTTCATCTCAGTTCCGTTGAGATCGTTGATACGGGACAGCGCCACTATGGCATCATTACCCCGGATATGAATATGGTGGTACTTAACCCAAGTGTTCATCTGAGCATTACCTGCTTCTTTTCTCTTGGCAAAAAGCTCCTTGAACTGGGCTTTATTGGAGATGTTAACGTTGTCTTCATGATCAATCACCACTATATGCAGGTCGTCATGATAGATGCGATCCAGTGACTCAATATCGTAACTGGTGGCTTTCTCGATCAGCTCATCAATGGCTGCTTTAACTTGCTCTTCGGTGTGAGTAGGTTGTGTCATAGTCATACCTCCCAATGAATGTCAGATAAAAATCAATCCTTGAACCGGCCGCATCACCTTTTCCTCTGTTTCCCCCTACCATCTAAGATTTCGAGGGAGGCTAAGCTATTGACCTAGCCTTCCTCTTCAAAGCGTACAGACCCACAAGGAGACCCAACTCCTTAAAGGGAGATAACACAGGGATGAAGCTGTGCTACCGAATGGTTGGTAATAATACCAAAAGGGAGGCTTGATATCAATAAATGGTTCTCTACGCTATTAAAACAGCAAACAAGGTCAATAAGTCTTGTGTCGATTAATACTGAAATATTGACAACAACCGTTTGGTCCAATTAGACTATACAATAATTGCTACATAATTTTAGGAAATGACAATGCCTCCAGCGAAACTCACTGCTGGTCAGCCTTTTCCGAAAATCACCGTTGCTAGTCTGGGTGGTGGTGAAATAGAGATCGGCAAGCCTTCTTCTGGCTTTGACTGGCGCCTCGTAGTCGTCTATTGCGGCAAGCATTGTCCGATATGCACAAACTATCTTGTTAGACTGAACGAGATATTGCCGAAACTTCGTGTAATAGGTATTGACACCGTTGCCGTATCCGCCGACTCACGCCAAAAGGCACAAGCCCACATTCAGACTGTAAGTCCTGACTTTGAGGTAGGTTATGACCTGAGCATTAAGCAAATGGAAGCTCTGGGGCTATATATCTCTAACCCACGTTCAGCAGGAGAGACTGATCGCCCATTTAGTGAACCCGGGCTCTTTGTAATTAACGACAAAGGCAATCTGCAGGTGACGGCTATTTCCAATGCCCCCTTTGCTCGACCAGAACTTGAATCCTTGGTGATGGGGCTGAACTTCATCCGGAATCCGGAAAACAATTATCCTGCCCGTGGCACTTATCCATCAAAACCGTAAGGAGTAAAGCTCATGACTACTTCAAACATTGATATGTCCAGCGAGACAGGGCCAGCACTTCCCCCAATTGTACAGGGGAAGTTGATTTTAAATGGTGAAAACCCCTTTATTCGTCTAAGCCATGCACCTGGTGAACCTCTAACCACCGATGCCAGTCTCTGGACTATCACTTATTCCCCCAAGGGGGCTGGCCATGCTCTGTTTATCAAGAGTGAATTGACAGACAACAAATGGCGTATTTACTCCGATAATCCGGAAATGGTGCGCTGGTTGCAAACAACCGTGCAGGGAATGCTTAACCCGGAAACGGCCAGCAGCGACATTGCTGTCATAGAGGCCGCATTTTCACAGCAGGGAGATTTACGGGACAGCTGGACTCAGAAGGTTCACACAGGTGCTGATGAAATTACCCTTACCTGGAGTAACCTGATTGACCCGCTCTTGATGGCACACGACCAACCGACTCAACTCCCCGAAAGAAAATATGGCGTTAGTGTCGTCATGATTCCGGCTCTAGAGGCAGAGTTGACAGTAAACGGTCAGAAAGCATCAGGCAAAGTATGGCCTTGCAAATATGACGGACAGCCCTTCAGTACTGCATCTCTGGCATTCTCGGAAAGCTGGAGAGAGAGCTGACCGTTCCTTTTGTTCTTAGACAGTTTGCCGTTGTTTTCAAGGCAAATCCGGATAAACAAACCTATCAGACAACCAGGCTTATCGATGACATCCTGAATCGTTTTTTCGGCCCCGCATTTCTTACAGAACAGGAAGAAGCAGATTTTTGGGGAGAGGCGTTTGCGCCGTTGAATATATACATATAGGAGAAGGTCTTCGCGAGGGGTAAAAAGCTTTTTACACAGTATTCGGCAAAAACCCCTGAAAACCGGTTGATTCGCTCCGGAAACCAGGAATTTCACCCCAAGCTCGAATCAGCGGGAATATCTCCCCGTTCTCTTTTGGGGAATCTCAAACCCAAAAAACTCCGGGCTGAACGGAAGTTTGACAATATAAATTAGAGGCAGTTAGACTGACCATACGTAGCTAGACTGACTGGACGTTCCTAATTTGGCAATCTGCAACCAGGGGAAAGCACTTCCATAAAAAATTCAGCCTGTAGGAATAACCCTTTACAACGGGAGTTTAGTTCTACCCCCCCCCCCGATTTTTTATGGGAAGTGCCCGGACCGCGGAGGTATGCGAGAGGAGTTTGTTCGCTATGAGACGCGTTCTGGCCTGTCTTGCCCTGACGCTTTTCATTTTTGCGGGAAACGCGCGTTCTCAGACAACATGCGATACGCACAACCCCCAAGACCCGCCGACGGACAAGGATGCGCTGATAGCTCTTTACTGCGCAACGGATGGCTCTAACTGGACAAAAAATATCAACTGGCTGACTGAAAGCCCCCTTGGTGGCTGGGACGGCGTTACGCTTGATAATAACGGGCGGGTGACTCGTCTCCGTCTCCCCAACAACCAGTTGAGCGGGTCCATTCCGACGGAATTGGGCAGCCTGACCGGCCTGACCTACCTCAACTTCTACAGCAACCAGCTGAGCGGGTCCATTCCGACGGAGTTGGGCAGCCTGACAAGCCTGACGGAACTCTTGCTCTATGACAACCGGCTGAGCGGGTCCATTCCGACGGAGCTGGGCAACCTGACCAGCCTGACGATCCTCTATCTCGACAACAACCAGCTGAGCGGATCCATTCCGACGGAGCTGGGCAACCTGACCAGCCTGACGGAACTCCGGCTCTTCAACAACCAGTTGAGCGGGTCCATTCCGACGGAGCTGGGCAGCCTGACCAGCCTGACGGAACTCTACCTCCAAAACAACCAGTTGAGCGGGTCCATTCCGATGGAGATGGGCAAACTGACCAGCCTGACGGGTCTCTATCTCTACGACAACGATCTGAGCGGATCCATTCCGACGGAGTTGGGCAACCTTGGCAGCCTGACCAAACTCTGGCTCTACAACAACGAGCTGAGCGGATCCATTCCGACGGAGCTGGGCAATCTGACAAGCCTGACGAACCTCTACCTCCAAAACAACCAGCTGAGCGGGTCCATTCCAACGGAGCTGGGCAGCCTGACAAGCCTGACGGGTCTCTATCTCTACGACAACGAACTGAGCGGATCCATTCCATCCGAGTTGGACAACCTGACCGGCCTGACCGACCTCCGGCTCCAGAACAACAACTTGAGCGGAGAGATTCCCGACTTGAACAACCTCACCCTGAATTACCTCTATCTCCACAACAACCGCCTGACCGGGCCCGTTCCCGAGTTTACCAGTGCGACCGGTCATTTCCGGCTATCCCTGTACGGCAACACGGGCCTGTACGGCTATCCCGCTGCACTGGACGACCGCTCCTTACTGCGCCTGCTCGCCCCCGGCGACGGCTCGGCGGTGTGTCTGCCCAGTACGGAGGGCGGCGCCGACTGCGTCATCCCGACCAAGGTGGACAACCTGCGCGTGCAGGCTAGCGGCCAGCAGCTCGTTTTTTCCTGGGTCCCCAATCCCGCTAACCCCGCTCCCAGTGGCTACGATGCGTGGTATTTTCCTCCGGGCGGTCCCTGGATCTCCGCATCGGTGACTGGCACGACCGCCACGACCCCCGATGCAATCCTTTCATTCCTGGTGCGCACCACCGATGCCTCCACCAGCCCGCGGTTGTACTACATTCCCGGGTTTTCACCCCTGTTTACCCTAAGCATCGCTGCTACCCCTCCATGCGGGACCTCAGTAACCGATTTGTCAGTGGTGGAGCCGTTCCCGTGGATACGACTGATTCTCGATCCGCCCGATTCGATGACGGAAGCGGAGTACGCGGGAATCGATGCCGACGGAGTGCAACTTACCTCTTGGGTTAACTTTAGGAATGAGTTCCCCGTGTACACTTCCCTCACCTCGGTCGTGCAACATTATAGGAGGACGTATCCCAGTTTCGCCGGGTTTAAGTTCAGGCTCAAACAGAATACCGCCGTCACGGCGCAATGCACTTGGAGGTTTGACTCCGGGAACACCAGCGGGACGTCCAGAGACACGTCTCCCCCGAACACGGGAGAAACTGACACGGGTGGCGGAGGCGGAGGCGGCGGTGGAGGCGGCGGTGGTTTACCTCCATCAGGCAGCGGTGATGAGCCTCCGCCTGAAGATGAAGAACCCTCAGGCCCTGACCAGCCTGACGCCTGCGGAGAAAACGACAGGGAAAACCTTGAGAGGTTCTACGAAGCTTCGGGAGGAGCAAACTGGCATGAGAATGAGAACTGGAATTCTCCCGAACCTCTCGGGGAGTGGTTCGGAGTGCAAACAGATGAAGACGGAAACGTTATATCCCTGCGTCTTTCAGAAAACAATCTTTCGGGAGAGGTCCCGGAAGAACTTCTGTTGTGTCTTTCGGAACTGAAGGAGTTTGCCCTGTGGGGGAACGATGGTCTTTCGGGAGAAGTGCCAGAGGAACTTGTGCTTCGTGTTGAGAGAGCAGTGTTAAGAGACATAGCGGAAATGCTTAACATTAACCCCGAGTGGTTTGAGAACTACGGGGACCCCTACAACTTCGAGGACTGGCACGGGGGAGTCACGACGGATGATGACGGAAGAGTCGTAGAGCTTGATCTCCCCGGAGCAGAGATTCCGGAGAGCGTTTCTCAACTTAAAAGGCTCAGGAAGATAATGATAACAAGTTCTGGAGGCGGAGGCTGCGCCTTGCGCCCCGAAGATAACTCTTCCGCATTCAGCTTGTTCCTCCTGACTCTTCTTGTCTTTGCGGCGCTTGGTAGAAAAAGAGCGCGGGGCTGATAGCCTGTGTTCGACTCCGAAGCGGTAAAAGCTTTTTGACTTGCACATCGAGCGTTAAATAACTTTGAAGGTGCTGGATTGTCGCGTCCGCGGTTGGTCGGGTTTGGTGATTCTGCGGGAAATCGGTGGCGCGTTCCGTCTGAATCGAGCAATGCGATTGTCAGATTGCCGGAATACGGGCCGCCGCTCTCGTTCCGGAAACCTGAACCCCGAAAAATCATTACATCGCAAATGCCTCGGGGAGAAAAAGCTTGCATTACTTGTAATCGGGGAGTAATTTTCTTGATCTTTCTGGATAAGGCGATTTTTCTTAAAAGAATGTTAAATGGATAAAAAGCTTGTCGTTGGAAACTGGAAAATGAACTTGCTTCGAGAGGAAGCACTGGAGTTATCCGGCGCGATAGTCAGTCTGCTTGGGGAAGACTACGACGCATGTCAGGTAGTACTTGTGCCTCCCTATACGGTTCTTGACGTGGTAAGAAGACGCATCTCGGGTTCGAGCATAGACCTTGGGGCCCAGAACGTTTCCGGCAGGATAAGTGGGGCGTTCACTGGTGAGGTCTCCGCGCCGATGCTTTTGGACGCCGGATGCAATTGGGCTATTATTGGCCATTCGGAGAGAAGGCACATACTTGGGGAGACTGATGAACAGATCCGCGAGAAACTTCTGCTATCAATCTCCTGCGGGTTGAAAATAATTCTCTGCGTGGGAGAAACCGAAGCCCAGAGAGAAGAAGCAATCTGCGGAAGTGAAGACATTTCGGCGAGAAAAGAACTGCTCTTCTCGCCGATAAAGATCCAGATAGAAAATGCGCTGCATGATCTGGATGAAGAACGGATTTCAGAAGATATCGTCATAGCATACGAGCCGGTCTGGGCCATAGGAACGGGGAAAAATGCCACTTCTTCGGAAATAGCTGAGATTCACGTATATATACGAGAGCTTTTGACCGGGATGTTTCCCCGTTTAGGTAATAGTGTGAAAATTTTATATGGTGGAAGCGTCAAAACGGGTAATATAGAAGAGATAATGTCTGTTGATGAAGTTGACGGGGTTCTGGTTGGAGGAGAAAGTCTTTCAGCTGACTCTTTTTTTAGAATAATAAAGTCCGTGGGGGGTTAGAAATTGGAGTTCTTAATACCGTCGGTGAAAATTATTCATATTGTTGTCAGCATCCTTCTTGTACTGATCATACTGCTTCAACCGAGCAAGTCCGCAGACATAGGTTCAATGTTTGGAGGCGGGAGTTCAGAGTCGCTTTTTGGTTCAAGCGGAGCGATGCCTTTTCTTGTGAAGATGACCAGGCTTTTTGGGCTCATATTCGTAATTACCTCGCTTTTTCTCGGTTACACCTCCGTAAAATCGATATCGGGTTCGGTGGTGGAGAAATCGCCGATTGAAGTATTTGAAGAAACCTCTCAGCCTGTCGAAGAACCCTTGGAACCTTCTCAGGAAGGAGAATGAACATAGAGGGGCCGGTTGTCCGGATGCCTTTTATTTGAAAGTGCTTTAGTTAATATAGACATGATAAGTCAGTACAGTAGTAACGTGCCAATTCGGAGGTTCCAAAGATGGCATACATAATTGCCGAACCATGTATCGGAGTGAAGGACAAGGCTTGTGTTGAAGCGTGCCCGGTTGATTGCATATATGAGGGAGATGATCAGTTGATCATACATCCTGATGAATGTATAGACTGCGGAGCGTGCGTAGACCCCTGTCCGGTGGATGCCATATTTCACGAAGATGAATTGCCCGATAAATGGCAGAAGTTCATTGACATAAACAAAGATTTCTTCGAGGGCAAAGAAGGCCTTGAACCGGCCAGAAATGACTAAAATTCAGTAAGAACGGACTTTAAAGAGAAAAAAGGGGGACTTGAGAGTTTCATTTCCCCCTTTTTTTATGTCTTCGGGAAAACACTTCTATGCGGACAAGATGGCAATGTGGAAAAAGCTCAAAAGGGCTTCCCTTACACATCAGACTGTATTAACTTGTAGCTTAAAAAGTTTCACGTATATATTTTGCTGTTTAAGATGAATACCCAAGATGTAAAAAAGAAAGCGCGCAAGGTTCTTCAATTTCTGAAAAAAGCTTATCCCGACGCAAAATGTCATCTTGTTTTTAAGAATGCATCAGAGCTTCTGATCGGGTCTATTCTCTCCGCCCAGTGTACGGATAAACGAGTAAATATGATAACCCCTGGACTTTTCAAGAAATACCCGGACCTAAAGGCATTTTCTTGTGCGTCAGAAGCAGAACTCCAAAACGATGTAAGATCAACAGGTTTTTACAGAAATAAGGCAAAAGCGATAATAAACTGCTCAAGGGAGATAATACAAAAACACAAGGGAAAGGTCCCTTGCGAGATGGAAGAGTTAGTCAAACTTCCAGGAGTCGGAAGGAAAACGGCAAATGTTATAATCGGCAATTATTTCAGAAAACCCGGAATAATAGTTGACACCCATATAATGAGGTTAAGCCGCAGGCTTGGCCTTACCTCGAATTCCGACCCCGTTAAGATTGAATTTGATCTTAGAAAGTGCATTCCGGAAAAAGACTGGACGTTTTTTTCAAATTCCCTGGGTGATCACGGGAGAAATGTCTGCAAGGCGAGAAAGCCTATATGTTCAAAGTGCGGAATATCCCACTTATGTTTGTATTTCGAGGAGCTTTACGCATCGTGAGAGCTGTCAGCCTTAAAGAAATTTCTGGGAAACCCTCTGGGCGCAGAACCGCTGGGTATTTTCACCCGGTTTTCAAAGTAATTACGAGACACGAGCGGAGAAAAAGCAGATGAAGTCCGGCACTGATTATTCTGGATTTTTTCCTTTCGGATGGCTAAGAGACTTCCGGGGGGACAACTGGCAGATTTTCTGGGATAAGAAAACGGGGCATCTTTTTCTCAAGGCCACCGCAGAAAACACGCTCATAAAGATTGGAGAAGCCCCGGACTGGATGGAGGCGAAGAAGAAAGCTGATTTTCTAATGCAGAACCCTGATTCGGTCACAATGGAAACCGAAGATTGTTGAATTTGCCACTTTTAAGCAAACGATTCGGGGTATTTCTGAATTCTAAGGTTCTTGTCAATCATCAGAGTTCGTTACTGCAGCTATTGACTTGCCCGCGGGGTTTTTATAATATCAGTACTTCTTAAAAAAACCGTGTCTAAACAATGAAATACGTAGAGCAAGAACTGATTTCCGTACCAGTCGGGAAAGGAAAGGTTAACGCCCTCTACTACAGAGCGCTTAATAACGACTCCGAAAAAAGAAAGACTATAATTATCCATGTTCACGGTTTTTTGGGGAACTTTCTTGACGGGAGCCAGAGATTCTTACCGCCGATCCTTGCCAAGGCAGGCTACTCATCTATTGCGATAAATACCAGAATGGCCAATTTCGGGCTTTTCTTCGGCTTTGGAATAGTGGATGACACTATTCCGCAGATAGACGGCGTAGTGAGGTATTTGGGAGAAATTGGTTACGAGAAAATCATTGTTTCCGGTTACAGCCTAGGTGGAGGAGCGATTCTTAGGTATCTCTCCGTAAAAAGCCACCAACAGGATTCCGATGAGTCGGAACTACTAAAGGGTGTGATTGCCCTCTCCACTCCTTATTCTGTTCCGGACTCGATAAGAAGAAGATGGAATAAGTGGGAAAGCCAGCCTTCCTACGACGAGGTGTACGAGGAAGCGAAAATGATACTCGGCGATAATCCCCATGATTCGAAGCAGGATAGAACGATTCTTATTTTCAGGGCGAGGGGGAACTCCTACCGGCCGGATCACACCGAGATATATACTTACAAGACGTGGTGGTTTCTCGCCGGTCCGGAGGCAGAAGCCGTAAAAAGCTATAAGCAAATAAAAAACATAAAACTGCCGATTCTTCTAATGCAGGGTTGGAACGATGAGTTTGTAAAACCCGATGAGACCCACAATCTTGCGCAAATAGCCATAGATAACGGAAATGACGACGTTTCCGCGTATTATCTCAATACCGGCCATACTCTCGACGGAAAAGAAGAGGAGATGGGCGATATTATAATAAGATGGCTTGACAGAAGATTCATCTGATTCTGCGATGGTAAACGAACAGAAGAGTCTCCTCACTTACAAGACTGAAGACGGATTCGAGGTGAATTCTCTCCTTGTCACCCCGGAGTTCGCATCGGAAGAAGATCTTTACGAGTCTCCCATAATCATAAACCTTTATGGAGTACTGGGGCACTTCCTCACGAGAGGAACCCCCGCTAGACTTCCCCCTCTTCTCAAGGAAAAAAATATAAGCACGCTTTCTGTAAATACCCGTATGGCGTTCATGGGTCAGATAATGGGCGAGGGGATTTTTCCTGACACGATTCATGAAATGAAAGAATCGGTGAATATTCTTCAGAAAGAAGGGTTTCGCAACATCTTCATGCTGGGCTACAGTCTAGGGGCTAACATGGCCGTCTACTATGCGTCCCAGACCGATTCTTTCGGGATAAAAGGGCTTATACTGGAAGGGTGTTCCTATTCCCTGCCATATTCACAGCAAAGAAGGCTTGAGAGAAACAAGAGTATTCCATCCTATGAGGATATTTATCGCAAAGCCAGAGAAATCCTGGGTCCGAATCCGCAGAAAAAGAAAAACGACCAGATATTTATCGTCTACAGAGCCTGGGGGGATTCCTTTAACCCGATTGATGGGGAGATGTTTACTTACAGGACCTGGTGGTATATGAGAGGACCCCAAGCCTACTATGCAAAAACCTGTGAAATTATAGAAGATGTGAATGTGCCCGTACTCTTTATCCACGGAGAAAACGACGACATCGTTGATGTGTGGGAGCCCAAGGAACTTAAAGATATAATGAATCAGTCGGGCAAAGAAGATGTGACGTTACGCTATATACCGGAAGCGAAACACGACTGCATAGAGAACCCCAAAGACTCGATAGACGCCATAACGAAATGGATATCGGAAGTTAGCGCAAAGATGTGAAATCGGATGAGTTCTCCCTTTAGGTCTCGGGATTCTGAGAATTGAACCGGGATATGGTGCCGAGTTTGTTTTTTGGGAAATTATATGCTTTGTTCACCGCTCAAAGACCCAGTTCTTTTACCTTGCTAAGTATCTCTTCGGCATGGGACGAGATTTTAACTTTGTCCCAAATATACGCTATCCTACCACCTTTCTCTATAAGGAAGGTGGTCCTGCGAGCAACGAAGGGAAGGAACTTCCACTTTGCCCCGTACAGATCCACTATCTTTCTTTTTTTGTCGCTCAACAACGGAAAATTGAGTGAAAACTTGTCCCTGAACTTCTCATGGGACTTTACCCCGTCTGTGCTTACCCCCAAAACCTGTACTCCAAGAGACGCAAGTTCCTCCTCCGCATTACGAAGCGAACAAGCCTCCATAATACAGCCCGTAGTGTTGTCCTTAGGATAAAAGTAAAGCACCACAGCCCCTTTAGAATAAAAGTTGCTCAACCTTACCTTCTCCCCTCCGTAGGTTTCGGCTTCAAAATCAGGAGCCTGACTCCCTATCTCAAGATTTCTTCCCATAAATGTTCCTTTCTTTATAAAGTTTTCGGTAAACAATCTATATAATTCCCGTTTTTTGTTCTTGCAAAAAGGGAAACTTTATATATCTTACAAGTCCTTTAATAAAACAGTTGACTTTTCCCTAAATTTTTACTCATAAATCTGTAGGCAACAGGGAATTTGGAGGCGACAATCATGTCCGAGAATTTTTCAATCGAAAATGAGCTTTCAGAAAAACACCAACTTAAAAACCCTTCGGGAGTATATTACAACCTCTCCGTTCCTAGGCTTTACGAAGAAGCGATAAAGAGAAACGAAGGACACATTGGTGAGAGTGGAACTTTTGTGGGCTTCACTTCTCCTCATACTGGAAGGTCACCTAAGGACAGATTTGTGGTAAAGGAGCCTTCCACGGAAAAGAATATAGACTGGGGAGCGGTAAACCAGCCCGTATCACCAGAAGTATTTGACCACCTCTATGGAAAGGTGATGGATTATTTGAAAGGGAAGGATGTTTTCGTGAGAGACCTTCAGGTTTGCGCCCATCCAGACTACAGAACAAATGTAAGGGTGATAAATGAATTCGCCTGGCACAATATTTTCGTGAATAACCTCTTCATAAGACCTAGCGCTTCTGAACTTCCACATAAGGAAGTGGGTTTTACCGTCATTTCCGCCCCGGGTTTCAAGGCAGATAACCCAGAAAAATACGGTCTTAACAGCGAAACCTTCATATTTCTTAACCTAAGCCGAAGAATTGCTCTTATCGGTGGTACGCGCTATGCGGGAGAGATGAAAAAATCCGTTTTTGCCGCCATGAATTTTCTTCTGCCGGAAAGAAATGTTTTTCCAATGCACTGTTCGGCAAACATCGGAAAAGACGGAAATGTGGCGCTTTTCTTCGGATTGTCGGGAACTGGCAAAACCACACTTTCTGCTGATCCCGAAAGGGCGCTTATCGGAGATGACGAACATGGCTGGTTCGATGAAGGAGTTTTTAACTTCGAGGGTGGTTGCTATGCGAAGACTATAAAGCTTAGCCCGACTACAGAACCCGAAATTTATCAAGCAGCACTTAATTTCGGCTCGGTTCTTGAGAATGTCGAACTTGACTTAGAAACAGGAAAGATAGATTTTGACAGCGACAGGCATACGGAGAACACCCGTGGGGCATACCAGATTGATATGCTCGAAAATATTGTTCCGGAAGGAATAGGCGGTATTCCAAAAAGTATTTTCATGCTGACCTATGATGCTTTCGGGGTTCTGCCCCCTATATCAAAGCTTGATTCTGACCAAGCCATGCGTTATTTCCTTCTGGGCTACACGGCGAAAGTTGCCGGTACCGAGAGAGGAGTGAGCAAACCCCAGGCAACTTTCAGCTCATGTTTCGGGTCTCCTTTTCTTCCAAGACCCCCGAAATTCTACGGAGCGATGCTGAAAGAAAGGATGGAAAAGCATAAGGCAAACGTATGGCTCCTAAACACTGGGATTTCCGGCGGGCCTTTCGGGGTCGGTAAAAGAATGCCTCTTCCATCCACAAGAGCTCTTGTTACAGCAGCGGTAAGCGGTTTGCTTGACGACAGAGAGTTTGTCAAAATCCCTATACTTGATCTGTCCGTGCCGGTTGATTGTCCTGGAGTTGATTCGACTCTTCTACAGCCTCGACTTTCATGGGATGATCTGGACGAATATGACCGCAAGGCTCGTACTCTGTCGGACCTTTTTGAGAAAGAATACGAAAAGTATATCTAGAGTTTAAGCGGGTTTTAAGTCACTGTAAAAAACCATTCCACCTTCTCTTGGACTGTTTTCTCTTCAGTCGAGATTCACTCTAGGTAACAGGGCGTTTTTAACTTAGCAACTAAGCCAGGGATTAAGAACCCCATTTGTCGTTACAAGTCTTTTCAGGTTGAAAGATTCTCTCTGAAACAGTCAATAAGAGAGCTTCTTGCAAAATTCATAAAGCGAGTGGTTTTTTGTTGAGATGAAGAGACAAACTTAAAGACATGGTCCTCTCTCCAAGGTACATTATTTGGTATAAGAGCCTAATAATGAAGGAGAGAGAACA
>MKWU01003124.1_pt1 | contig 22675 bp, 5 predicted proteins | sample 809101 | NCBI WGS metagenome assembly MKWU01 (sample SAMN05860141, study PRJNA318959) | sponge metagenome | host: Aplysina aerophoba | place: Slovenia: Piran, Adriatic Sea, Gulf of Piran | collected 2013-05-07 | reverse complement strand
TGCTCTCTCGGGAAGTTCCACTGGGCAGTACATGTACTCCTTCAGCCCCAAGGTGTAGGCCAGGGAGAACCGCAGACCTGCAGTGCGAGGCACCACAGCTTAGCCTCATGCCTCATCATCCAACACTATTCAGTACAAGCTAAAACATTACCGTACAAATCTTTGCCTCAGCAAGTACGTAGCTCCTCCCCCTCTCCAGAATAGCCCCTCCCTGCTCACCAGCAACAGCTACACTCTCCTTGCCTTACCAGTCCCTCCCCACTCACCAGCAAGTGTTCCTCCACTAACAAGAAATGTGCACTGCATCACGTCATCTCCACTGCCACTCTGCTTATACATGCACTCCCCCACTGGAGTTACATCAGCCATGGTTGCAAGCAGCTCCCAGTCCTTTGAGGATACAATACCAGCAGTGAGTCACATGATGATCATGTGACTTAAGCCACACTAACCTGGCCAATCTGTTTCTCAGCAGCCAGGTACTTCAATTTGTCATTTTCTTCCTTCAGTTTCTGCATTTCTTCCTCATGACTGGAACAAGGAAAGGAATACATGGGGTTGGAGGGAGGGGAGGCAGGGAGAGGCGTCAAGAAGAGGGGAAAGGAGCAGGCAGATTGAAAGACAGATTGGGTTGGAAGGGTAGGAATTATTTAAGAATAAAGAAGAGCGATGATAGGAAGGATGAAACTTGGAGGAAGAAAAGAAAAGACCGTAGAGATGCTTATTGATGTCCCTTGCAGGAATGGCCAAGTAGTCTCGCACCAGCTCTTCCCCTTTCATGGGGAGGGGAGGCGCTGGTGTGAGACACTATAAGACATAGCAGTTGTTGTGTCTGTTACTCAAATGCTGGAGAAAATGTGCACCCACAGTACCTGTTTCTTTGTGCCGTCACTGCCTCTGTGAACTCAGCACGTAGACTCTGCAGCTCTGCAGCAAACAACAAAAGCAAATAAAATACAACTTCCTGCATGGCATGGTCTACAGGCTCTGCACCTCATGATAAGCACTTTAATTTACATGGGTAGATCTACGTATGCTCAGAGTTGGCACTCCGACGTTTCACTAGGTTGCACATGACGCCCCACACTCAAACCATGTCGCCATCAGGATCTAAGGTAGATATAGTCGTCGACCCTGCAACACGAGCTCGTTTATCTCCCGTTCGAAACGTGCCCCCAATACGTCCTTTCCTAACTAGGTACAACACAACACTGCTTGTTCTAGCCCCTACCTCTCTCCCGGGCGTGTGGGCGTTACCTTCTGATCGAAGCTTCTCCGATTCCTCCTGTTTCCCCACCAGTGCATCCGTGAAGTCCACGAGACGCTGAAACTTAGACTCGAGAGATTCCGCTTCGTCGAAGTGCAACATAGCCGCGCGCCCTTTTGTCAATTGCGCAACCTTTTACAAACGCTATATATAATTTATACGTATACGTATGCATGCTGGCTACCCACGTGCACATGCATATCGCGATCGATCGGGGGGGGGCGGGCTATATTATTATATATAAATAACTCGACTGTACATGTTATAAGATAATATTAGATATATAGCTAATTTGTAATCATAATATTATTTATATACTCATGCAGATCAAATTTAACTTTTAATATAGATCATTAATTGCTTACAACATATACAGTTATATAGCTTAGCTTAGTGTGATAGTGTGTACATATTTGTAAAACCTATTCAGTGTAGCTTTGTGTTTTAAGCTATAGTAGCTAGTGTGTGCAGTTATAAATATTACAAAGTATAAAACTGTAAAGGAGTTAGGTTTCAGTTCAGTTTCCAGTGAGGGTATAGTTGGCTGTTGCGTTACTGCGGAGGGCATCCAGGAAGGAGTACTTCTGAATGTCCAGTGAGGTTGCGTTGACCGTTTCAGTGAATTTGAGCACAAGTTCACCAGTATTGAGATCCAGGTCAAAGCTGGCCAGTTGTGGCTTTGTCATGTCCATCACATAGCTGCTGGCTCGGAGTGCGTCATAGAAGCTGATTGGGACGATGGTGTTGCCAGTAGTGTCTCTGACAGCAGTAGCCAGGACAGCCAGGTTAGTGGAGTTCTGATCAATAGCAAGCAAAGGTCGCCTCTTGATCTCGTTCAGGTCACCTGTAGTGAGCTCGATGACAACAGAGGTATTGTTGACCTGCATGACAGAGCCACCTGTGATGTTGTAACAGGACGTGCTGCTGTTGAGCATGGTTGTACTCAGAAGGCCCAGTTCTGAAGGGATGACATCCACAGCAAAGACTGTCTCACTGAAGTTTAGGGTGAGTTCTCCAGTGTTCATGTCCAAGGCAAATGACAGCAGTTCAGGTGGAACAGAGTCCACAATGATGTTCTCTGCAGGTAGGAAGGCTGTACCGTTCAGTGGATTGGCACTGGTGTCAAACAGGGATTCAGCAGCAATGCTAAGCAGGGTTGAGTTCACCTCCAACCCAATGCCGTTACTAAACTGTTTGATGGTGTTGACGTTTGATGATGTCAAAGTGACAGAGATGACCGATCTGTCAATACCAGTGATGTTTCCTCCATCCAGTGTGATCACAGTGGATTCATTCAGTACAATTCCACTTGACAACATAAATCCGTTGAATTCAAAATTGGTAGTTAACACAGCCTCGGTGAAGTTCAAGTTGAGCTGACCGTTATCCAGATCCAGGACAAAGGACCTGAGCTCAGGAGGTGTGGTGTCTTCAGTGAAGCTGGTCACATTGGCAGGGTTGCTTCTTGTGAGAGGCTCAACTTGGTTCCCTTCTGCGTCAGTGACTGCCAGCTCTGTCAACATGAGGTAGGTTGAGGTGACACCGGCTGCCAGGCCAGAGATTAGTTTGATCTCATCCAAATCATCCGCTGACAGTTCAATAGTAACAAGTGGTCCATCTGGTGTGAGGACTTCACCGCCAGTCAAGGTGTATGCAAGAGTGTCATTGTTGGCAGGACTTGTACTCTGCAAGCTGAATGCAGTTGTATTCACGCTTCTAGCAAGGATCGTCTCACTGAAGGTCAAGGTAAGTTGGCCGGAGTCCAAGTCAAAATGGAATGCCTGCAAAATTGGTGCAGTCATATCTGACACAACTGAGCTTGCATTGATGGCTGCTTCTACACAAGAGGAGAGACAGTGAGAGGGGGGGCGGGAGCAGGTTATCACAATGCACAGTCTTACAGTACACTTTATGTAACAAGTTACATGTTTGTACACATGTAGTCTTTTCCTATTGACAATCCAGTCATAAGACAATCAGAAGCAGACAGAATTGTGCACAGACAATCACATAACACAAGGCAGCACATAAGGTAGCAGATACAAATGTAATAAACATCTAAAAAGTCAATGTAACCTACTTCACTGTTACATCACTGCAACACACTGCTCACCGGGTGTCAAGGGCTGTATGGTATTGCCTGCCACATCTGACACAAGCTGGGGTGTAAGGGAGATGAATGTATTTCTTGGAGAAGTAGCCAAGTCTAAGTGCCTCTTGAGTTCGTTGAGATCAAAGCTGCTGAGGTTCACAATCACTTCTGGTGCATACACACGGTCGGGTGTGCTTTGCGAGGACAGGGTGTATGAAGTAGACACATTGCTAGCGGCACTGTGGAGGGTGATCTGTGTCACATCCATAATCATGCCATTGACAGTCTCAGAGAAGACCAGGATGATTGTTTCATTGGTGTAGTCGAGGGCAAAGGACTCGAGCTGGGGTGGAGTGGTATCAGGTGTCAGTAGGTCTACTGAAACAGGGTCTTCGGGTCGGACATTCTCCCCACTCTGATCTTGCACAGTGGTGTTGTCCAGGAGAAGCCAGGTGGTTCCATTGTCCAGCCCAATCATCCTCGCCTTGATGGCATTAAGGTCTGCATCAGAGAGCTGGAAGGTGAGTACAACATCATCACCAACGGTCAGTAGGTCTCCTCTGGTGAGTGTGTACTGAAACGCATCAGAAGCCGGCATCATCTCTGGCTGGAGAGTGATCCCAGCAGGGTTGAAAGAGAGGCTGTCAACAGTTTCTGAGAACTCCAGCCTGAGTCTACCTGTGTCCATGTCCAGGTCGTACTGGACTAGGTAGGGCTGCGATGAGTCATTAATGAACACTGTAGCTTGCAGTGCCATGACTGGCATCAGTGGCTGGCCGTTCATGTCCTGGATAAAAGTAGAGTCCAGGGAGAGATAGGCGTTGGAGATGGCCGTGAGAAGGCTCTCATTCTGCTTGATGCGGTTGAGATCCTCATCCAAGATGAAGAGCTTGAGGAGTGTGCCATTAGGGCTGTTGGTGTAGGTACTGGTGAGGGCGAACATTGCACTACCAGAGGCGCTATCCAGCAATGTCAATCCTTCAACAGTGAGGGTGGTAACATCCACCGGCTCGTCAAAGCGGAGTTGAATGCAGCCCTGGTTGAGGTCAAAGGTCCAGTTGGACAGTGATGGAGAGACAAGGTCCTCTGCAAACTCGTCAGCTAGTAGTGTCTGCTCCAAATTGCCATTGCGATCAGTTGACATGTCAATGAAGGCATTCCTCTCCACTGTGACAAAGGTGTTGGTGCTTTCAGTGGCTAGGCCAGTGTTCAGTTTTATGCGGTTCACGTCCATTGCACCAAGCTGTATGACAATGATGAAGGAATCATTGGAAACCACCTGTGAAGAGTTGGTAAGGGAGACACCAATGGTGGTGTCATTCCCATCTGGCTTGATGGAAACTCTCTCCACAATTGCATCAGTGGCAAGAGCTGAGATGGTTTCATCAAAGGTTAGGATCAGTTCATTAGTTGTGAGATTGAGTGAGACACTCAGAAGTATGGGAGGGGTTTGATCAGTAGTGTAGTTATTAGCTGGAAGGGCACTGTCTGCAGAAATGGCTGTTACATTCAGACCCACAATATCCTGCACACCTCCCATTGCAAGGGAGAGGTATGTGTCACTCTGACTGGTGGCGAGGCCCCTGATTGCTTTGACTGCATTCAGGTCATCAGGTGTGAGTTCGAGGGAGATGTAGGGGGTGTCTTCAAGGGAGAGAACGCTACCACCTCTGAGGGTGTACATGAGGGTAAGCCCTGAGGCAGCAGACTGTAGGGTGAGTGCAGTGGGGTCAAAGCTGGCTGCTTCCACTGTCTCGCTAAAGGAGAGGAAGATGAGGCCACCATCGAGATCAAGGGTGAAGGAGTTGAGTTGAGGTGGAGTGCTGTCGGATATGACTGATGTAGCCTGTACTGTGTAGCCATCTTCTTCAGAGTTGGGCAGGTTGAATGTGTCCGAGATGGCCCCCTCTCTGAAAGTGAGGTAGGTGTTGTTCACCTCAGTACCGAGGTCTCTCAGAGCCTTGATTGCATTGATATCATCTTGCACCAGCAAGAGTGTGAAGGCACGGGTGAGCATGTCACCTGGTGCAAAGTTCCCTCCAGTGAGGGTCCTCCACTCTGTGGAGTCATTGACGTGTGCTGCATTGTGCAGTTCTACAAGAGAGAAGTTGAGAGTCCCAAGGATGACTGGCTCTGGAAAGGATAAGGAGAGGTAGGGCTCGCTTCCATTAATGGAATAATTGAAGGCTGCAAGAACAGGCTGGGTCATATCAGGAGTATAGTCCCAGGCTTGGATTGCACGATCCGGAGGAATGTCTTGGGGACTTGGGTTGCCTGCCACATCAAAAAATCCTCGGGGAAAGAAGGACAAGAAAGTAGAGTTGATATCACCAAAGATTCCCTCCATGTTGGAAAGTGTCCTCAATTCATCAAAATCTGCCTCAACAAGTTGAATATTGAGGATGTACCAGTTCCTTGGTGGGACAAAAATACCACCCCTTTCAAGTGGAAAGTGACTGCCACCACCATTTGTCAGTCTCCAACGTGAGCTGATCAGATCAAGAGTGGTGTAGTTAATTACTTCGTTAAAGGTGAGACTGAGGATCCCAGCATCCATGTCAAATGAGAACTGGTCCAGTGCAGGCCCTGTACTATCAGCAGTGTAGTCAGATAGCATAATCGGTCGTGGAAGGACCTGAAATGAACACAAAGTGGAAAGAATGAAAGCATTACTTCATGTATAATTATACATACATTTATATGCATGGCACTTATATGATACGGTATATATGTAAATGCACTATGAAATAATAATAGCCATTCTCACCTCCTGAGATGGATTGAAATCCATGTCCAGGATTGTTCCTTCCAGCAGGGCAAGAAAGGTAGAGGAAGGGGAGACTGCAAGTGTTGTTTGGACTTGTATTTCCACCAGATCTAGGAAGTCCAGTTGGATGGCTACCATTCTCCCATTAGGTGAATGGACTAATCCAGACATGAGATTGTAAAAGTCATTTTCTCCTAGTAGGCTGGTGTTGGAGCTAGACTGAAGAGTGATGGTGCTAAAGTTGATTGTGTTCGTGCGAACTGGCTCATCGAAGGTCAGGTTAAGGAAGTATGCTGCATTCACATCAAGAGAGAAAGTGGTGAGCTGAGGAGGTGTGGTATCTGAAATGAACACATCCACTTGTATTCCTTCACGGAGGGTGGTATTGAGCTCATTGAGGTCTTGATTGCAATAGTCCATAGCACCCACTGCCAACCAACGCAAATATGTGTTGCCATCATCAGTAGCGAGGTTCTCCATCAATTTGATAGCATCCACGTCTTCCTCCAAAAGAGTGATGTTTACTTCAGTTCGTGTGGCAGAGAATACCACCCCAGCACTGTCTGCGAAAGTGAACTCCTCATCTGGGTCAGTGGCATTGCTCTGCAAAGTAAACTGGTCCACACTGAATGTCTGAATGGCCTCACTGAAGTAGATGGTGAGCATACCTGTGTTCATGTCCAGATTGAATCCTTCAACAGCAGGTTGGGTCATGTCCAAAACCAACTGTGATGGGACCACAGCTGGCTGACTGAGGGCGTTACCATTGGTGTCTGCCACACCCACACTGGAGATGCTAACATAAGCAGTCCCAGGGCCAGTAAAGAGGGTGGTGTCCTTCTTGAGGAGGTTCAGATCGTCGCTAGTCATGTCCACCACGACAGTGGTGTAGTTGAAGGGGATGTAGTCTCCTCCTGAGAGGGTGAGGTTACTGGTCACCGAGCTGACGTCATTCTGAAGGGTGACTTCTTGGGTCATGAAAGAAGATGGATCAATAGTCTCAGAGAACTCCAGTATGATAATGCCTGCATTGAGGTCCACTACAGTAGCCCTCAATTGAGGCGGGGCAGTGTCTGGTACAAAGATAGCTGCTTGCATGCCACTCAACATAGCTAACAAGGGGTTGCCTGCCATGTCTGCAATGCTGGCATAGTCCAGATAGAGGAAGGTTGTGGAGTTGTCCACTGCTAGTGCTGTGTCAGCTTTGATGGCATTCAGATCCGCTGGGCCCAATGTGATGTTGAACACTCTGCCGCTGGTGTCAAAGGTGCGACTGGCAGGTGTCAAGACATATGCGGGCTCTGTTTCGTTGCTGTCTGACTGGAGTGTGAACAGAGTAGTGTTGAGGGAACCTGTGTCTACAGCCTCTGAGAATGATAGCTGCAGCATGTCAAAGGTTAGATCGAGGGCGAATGACACCAGCTCTGGAGGAGTGGTGTCTGGCATGAATAGGTCAGCCTCTCGGGTCACACCTCTGAGTGGGTTGTAGCTCAAGTCTGGAACTGTCTCATTCTGCAAGACAACAAAAGTGCTGTTTTCATCTATGGCCAATTGCCGTAGCAGCTTGATGGCATCAAGTTCTTCCTCACTGATAGTGACTTCAACTTCAGTGCTGAAATTGGTAGTTGACATACTGTTCAACAGTGTGACAGCGTCTGTGCCAAGGTTAGAAATGGCAACTTTGGATACGTTGAAAGATGGAGCATACACAGGCTCATCAAACACCAGAAGAAGGGTGCCACTGTTCAAATTGAACTCGAACCTCTCCAGTGTAGGAGGAGTTGTGTCATTGATGATGGACATCACTGGGAGAGCTTGTTCCTCAACGATTGGGGACAATTGGTTGTTGAAGGTGTCATTGATTGTTAGCTCCGTTGCTGACAGGAAGATGTCTGATGAGGGGTAGGGAGGAGTGGTGAGTGGGGTCACTGTGACTCTTCTCCTTCTCTCAATTGTGATGGTGATTCTGAACAATACAAAGCCATCTTGAGACTCCTTAGAGTGTGTAAAATTGAGAGAAGTGTCATCAACAGGTGTGACTGCACCATCACCAAGCTGGAAAACAGTGGCTGCAATGGAAGCATTTGATGCATCTTGGAAGGTGAGCTGAGTGGAGTCAAAGCTGGCCCAGTCAATGACTTCATTGAAGTACAGTGTCATTGTGCCTTCATCAAAGTCCAGTGAGTACCCAACTAAAATAGGCCGTGTAGCATCTGTCACAAATTGAGCCACTTGCTTGGTAGTGGTATTTCTGATTGGACTGACAGCGTTGCTGTTCATGTCATTGATCAAGAGATCTGAGAAGGCTATAAAGGTGGTACTGATGGATGCTGCAAGGTTTCTCAGTCGGTTGATGCCATCAATGTCTTCTTGAGCAAGGTAAATGGTGACAGTAGTGTCATTTGCTGAGGTGCTTCTGGTGGAGAATGCTAACTGATAGAATTCACCACTGCCATTGCGGCTGCCATGTAGGATGATCTCTGTGATGGCCAGTGAACCAGCGTTGACAACCTCATCGAAAGTTAGGGACAGTTCTCCACTGTTCATGTCCAGACTGTACCTCTGCAGGATTGGTGCAGTCCTGTCTTCAAGGAAGACGGATACTTGCTCAGCATCTGTCTCTGGCACATCCACAAGAGGATTTCTACCCAAGTCAAAGACCACTCCAGCAGGAAGCACCAGGTAGGTGTCTAGCACACTGATGGCAAGGTCAAGGTCTCGCTTGAGTTCATTCAGGTCAGTGGGTGTCAAAGAGATGGTGATACTGAGAGCATCTGGAGACCGAGTGACATTGCCACCCGTCAGGGTGAAGGAGGAGTCACTGAAAAGGGAGAAGTTACTTGAGGACTGGATGGTGATAGCTGTGATGTTGAGAGTGGAAGTGTTGACGGTGTCAGTGAAACTAAGGATGAGCTCACCGCTGTCCATATCCAATGTGAAATTGTTCAGCATGGGTGGTACGTCATCTGCTCTGAACTCCAACACTCTGATTCCCTTAGTGTCTGTGATTGGGACAACATCCACTCGAGCAGTGTCATCAACCAGGGATGCTCTGAACGTGAGGTAGGTGTCATTCTGGCTCTGAGCGAGGCCAGTGTTCTCTTTAAGTCGCAGAAGGTCAAAATGGCCCAGGTCCAGCACTATGAGGTACCCATTGGGACTGGATGTCACACTAGCACTGGATGGCGTGAAAGTGCGTCCTTCTTCACTCGTCCTGCTGTGCTGAAGAGTGAGGGAAGTTGCATCAAAGGTCGAGGCTAGCACAACATCATTGAAGGTGAAATTAATTGTTCCCAGATGGAGGTCAATGGTAAAGTGTACCAGTGCTGGTCGGGTCTGGTCAGCAATGTAGGTGGTGGCTTGTGTGAAAACCTCTGGCACCACAGGACGATTGGCTGTGTCAGCAAAAGCCTTGGTGCTGAATGACACAAAAGTGTTCTCCAAGCTGGTGGCAAACCTGGTGTCCACCTTGATTGCAATCAGGTCATTGTTGGTCAGGTTCAGTGTTACCTCCAAAGCACCCACACCAGAATCAGGATGATTGAGGCCGCAATCAGTGAGGGCAATGTCTCTACTGCTGATGTCACTCGAGTTGTAGAGGGTGATCTCTGTGCAGTTGATACTTGCAATCAAGATGGGTTCATTGAAGGTGAAGATGAGGATGTCGGCATCCAGGTCAAGTGTAAAGGCCGTGAGCATTGGATCATCCTGGTCAGCAAAGAAGTCAGAAGCTTGAAGGGCTGAGTCTGGAGGAATTGCAACAACTTGGTTAGGAGCAGGCGGTGGGTAGATTGCAGTGTCTGTGAAAGCAAAGCTCTCCAATGAGAGGAAAGTATCATTAATGCTCTTCACAAAACTGCTAGCTTTCAAGGCTGTTACATCTGCTAGACTTAGCTGTACTGCAATGATGTGGCCATTGTCACTCTCAGTGAAGCTGTCCTCTGTTAACCGATGCACTAGCTCAAGGTTTGTTGTGTTCTCCGCCCCTTGGAGGGAGATGCCAGTTGCGCTCAGAGATGACGCACTGACAGATTCATTGAAAGTGAGCATTAGGGTGTCATTGCTGAGGTCAAGGATGAAGCTGATTAGTGCTGGAGGAATGATGTCCTCGCCAAACTCCTGCACTCTGAAACCGAAAGCCATGTTGGAACTAGGAACAATTGCTAGCCTGACCATGTCACGCACCAAGCCTGATGTGAACGAGAGGTAGCAGTCGCCATAGTAGCTGCAGAGATTGTCATTGGCAGCTAGCTGCAGTCTATTGGCTGGCACCAGGTGGAATAGAATGGTGGTTCCGTCATCATCAGTGGTGGTGCCGCCAGTGAGGGTCTGCCTGTACAGTGGTTCGCTGTAGGTCTCTTGCAGGGTGATGGTGGAGAAGTCGAGTGAGGAGGCATTGATGGTCTCTGAGAAGGACAGAATAATAACTCCTTCTTGGACGTCAATCATGCTGAAGTAGACAAGCTGTGGTCTTGTGGTGTCTGGGGTGAAGCGCTCCACCTGTTCAGCATCACCATCAAGAATACCCACTATGTCAAGTCCAACCATGTCCTGTACTGCACCCTCATCAAAGATCAGATAGCAAATGGTGCGGTTATAGCAGAGCTGCCTTCGCTTGATCTCGTTCAGGTCCCTGAGGTCAAGCACAATAGTGACATTGGGCGAGTTCACTGTCTGAGAGTGGCTGTATTGGATGCTGTAGTTGACAAACATTCTCTCCATGGCATCTTGCAGGGTAAATCGACTTTCAATCAAGGTTGAAACATTCACAGTTTCGTTGAAGTGTAAAATGAGAGTGCCTGTGTCCATATCTAGGTCCCAGGAGACCAGGGCGGGTTCGTCAAGATCAGGCACATACTGGCTCACACCAATGGCGCTGGTGATGGGGATTGGGACAACAGGATTGCCGGAAGTGTCCATTATGGCAGTGCTGGTGACAGAGAGATAGGTGGTCTCATTGGATACAACCAAATGTACCATTTGTTTGATGACATTCTTGTCATTGTTGGTGACAGCTAGGGTGAGGTTTGTGCCGTCTGGTGTTAGGACAGTGCCACTCGTAAGGCTGTGTGTCTGGGGGGCTGGGTCATTGGGATTGCTCACAAATGTTAGCGAGTGTGGATCCAGAGTTTTAGATCTGACAGTCTCTGAAAAGTACAAAACAAGGTAGCGGTTTCTGCAATTGAAGTCAAATCCAATCAACTGTGGAGATGTTCTGTCCCTACGATACACTGTAACTTCAACCACATCTTCCAGAGCATCATTGCCGGCTTCGTCCTCAATCACTCTGGGCTCAACAGCAATGAATGTGTTGTTCACATCTGTGGCAAGATAGAGGAGCCTCTTGATCTCATCAAATTCATCCTTGTCAAAGGTAAGAAGGACTTCTCTGCTGTTGCTGGTGGTTGTGGCATTACTGTCTGGTAGCTGCAAGTACTGACCAGGAGTAGAGCTGTCATTCTGAAGTGTCAGTTTGGAGATGTTAAAAGTTCCTAATACCACTGCTTCAGAAAAGGTCAGTGTGAGTTCACCATTGTTCATGTCCAGTGTGAAGGCAGTTAGTTCAGGTGGGACAAGGTCAGCTGTGTTATTGGAGGCCATTACTGCAGGGGAGGTGACAGGAGTGATTCTGTTTCCTGCCATGTCCATGACAAGAGTGGGTTCAAATGCGAGGAAAGTGGTGTTGCTGTACAAACCAAGTGGTTGTCTTGCAACAAGTCTAATCTGCTCCAAATCATAGATGCTGGTGGTGACAATGACCTCAGTTGAGTCCACGACAGACACATTGGTGCCAAACGTTGTCAGAGTGTGTGTTTCATCTGAACCTGTTGCATTTGGTGACACCCTCAACTCAAGCTGTGATGGATTAAAAGTGCTGACTCGAACAGTCTCAGAGAAGGTGAGGATGATTTGTAGAGGTGGGACTAAGCTGTCCATGTGGAACCGGAAGCTGACCAGTTCAGGGCTGGTCATATCAGGCTGATACAAAGTCACATTCCGTGGGGCGGCAAGGGGAATGGGCTGCACTGCATTCTCAGATGTGTCAGTGATGGTGAAGGATGCCAGTGAAAGCAGAGTGGTGGTCTCATTGACAGCCAGCTCTGTTATCTGCTTGATGCGATTAAGGTCTACATCAACGAGAGTAATAACAACTGTCGGTCCATTGGAGCTGTCACTGTAAGACTCACCAGAGAGAGTATGTGCAGATGGAGATGCAATTCCATTGGTGAGAGTGATACCAGTGACATTCAATGAAGAGGTGTTGACTGTTTCAGAGAATCGTAGCTCCAGTTTTCCTGTGTCCAAATCCAGATCAAACTGTACAACCTCCGGTGGCATTGTGTCTTCCGTAAATTTGTGGGGCAAGTTGTTCACAGGACTCACTTCTAGCACTGGGTTTGCATTTGTGTCATTGACAGTGAGGTTGGTAATAGCTATGACAGTGTTCAGAGTCGTGGTGGCCAGGTTAGTCACATTTTTGATGATATTTGCATCATCGAAGAGAATCTGTATCTCTAGAACTGGTGAGTGGTCTCTTGTGAGGAGCTGGCCGTTCATCAGTGTGTGAGACACTGAGGATGAAGTGGCAGCACCAAACAGAGAAATCTGGTCAAAGGCAAGTGTACCAACATCCACTGCCTCAGAGAATGAAAGAGTCAGTCGATCTAAGCTGATATCTAAGTCAAAGGACTGTAACTCTGGCCGGGTTGTGTCTTCAGTGAAGTTAGTAGCTCGCTGAATATCTGCCTCAATGCCATTAAAGAAGTTCAGATCCTTCACTGCACCTCTAGATACAACAAGGTAGGTGGTGTCCATGGACACAGCCAAGTTTGTCACTGCTTTCAGACGGTTGGAGTCGTTGAGTGTAAGGGTGATTGTGACCTCAAGGCTGTCATTGAGGGACACCTCACCCCCAGTGAGCTGGAGAGGCTGTCCAAATGGTGAATTGGCAAAAGCAAACAGGCTGGGGACCACCGAAGAGGCATTCACAACCTCATGAAAGGTGAGGTGGAGCTGAGGAGAGCCGTCCATGTCGAGGTGAAATTGCAGGATCTCTGGAGGAGTTGTGTCATTAGTGAAGGCTAGGACCTCCTTGCCTTCAGTTCGATTTATGGCAATGATGTAATTACCCGCCATATCTTTTACAAAGCTGTTGGTGTGGGACAGGAAGGTGTCTGCTGTTGTTGTGGTGAGACTTGTCATTAACTTCAAGGCATTCACATCAGCCTGGGTCATTGTGAACGTAATGATGCTGCCTGTATCGGGTGGCGAGGTGGTTCCTGCTGTGAGGGTCAGATCCTCTGTTGCATTCCTGTAGTCAGCAGTGTTTTGCAGAGTCACCTGAGTGATGTCAAGTGATGTCACATTAACAGCCTCACTGAAGTAGAAGACAATCATGAAATTGTCCAAGTCAAGGACAAAGTCCTCCAAGAAAGGCTCTGTAACATCTCCAGTGTAGTCAGCAGCCTGTTGGGCTGCTAACCGGACAATGGGAGAAAGGAAGTTGTTTGAAACATCTTGGATGGCTTCAGCCTGGAGTGAGATGTAGGTGTCGTTGATGCTAGTTGCTAGACCTGCTCTCATCCTCAGTTGGTCCAAGTCACCTCGCAGTAAGAACAACGTCAGTCCGTAGTCTCTGGTGGCATTGTTGAAGACGTTCATTGTCATCAAGTTGTATGCATTGTCTGTGTCATCTCCACTTTTGTCTCCTTGCAGTCTGATGGATTCTGCATTCAGTGTGCTTGGCTCAATGATGTCATCAAAGAGCAACTGCAGGATTCCAGTGTTCATGTCAAGGGTGAAGTTCTGAAGGACTGGACTTGTAGCGTCTGGTACAAAACCTCCACTAGTGACACGATGTATGCTGAAGTCAGCAACATCGTTGCCAGCCTGGTCTTTGATAGTCCCAGCCACAAACGAGATGTATGAGGTCTGCTCATCCACAGCCAGAAGGTCGTTTAGCTTGAGGGTCTTCAGATCATCTCGGTTGAGGAACACACGGATGTCTCTCTTGTCTGTCACAGGGTCTGATTCATACTCAACTGCTCCTGGAGTCAGTGTCAGTCCATTCTCCGGAGAAGTGGCATTGTGTAGTGTCACCGAAGTGTAGTTCAGGGTGGAAATGTCAACTGGCTCGTCAAATGAAAGGACAAATGAACCTGTATTAAGGTCCATCTCTGCAAAAGATGCCAACTTCGGTGAGACTGAATCCCTGGTGTAGTTTCTGACTGACAAAGCATTGTCACTGCTACGAGAGACCACAGCATTGCCATTTCTGTCCATAATCATGGTGCTGGAGAATGAAATGTAAGTGTCATTTGCAGATGTAGCAAGGCCATCTAGAGCTTTGAGAAAGATGACATCCTCAAGGTCGACCACGAAGGTGAGGACTGGCTCATACTGGGTGGACCGGCTGACTTCCCTGTTTGTGAGGCCAAAAGAGACACTTGCATTAGCTGGGTCAGAGTGGAAAGTGATGGAACGAGGGTCAAAGGTTGGGTAGTCGATAGTCTCATCAAACTCTAAAGTGATGATGTTGGTTGTGAGATCCAGGTCAAATGCCACTAGCACTGGGGGTGAAGCATCTGGGGTGAAGGTACGTGGCAGTTCATCTTGGTTAGCAGTGGCGCTGTTCCCTACAGGCTCAATGAAGAGTCCAAAAGTGTCCATAGCAAATCGCTCAGTCAGTCGAAGGAAGCAGTCGTTGGCTCCATTGTCACAGAGACCCACTGTACTTTTGAGACGGTTGAGGTCAACAGCAGTGAGCCTGAGTGTTACATTTGTGCTATCCTGGGAGAGAACAGAGCCACCAGTGAGGGTCACTCGCTGTGAGCTCATTCCACCATCTTGGAAGTCCTGGAGACTCAGTTCAGTAACATTCACAGTGGAGGCGTTGATTGTCTCAACGAAGATAATGGTCAAGATGCCTGAATTCATGTCCAGAGAGTGGAAGTAATACAGTGAGGTTGGATTCTCATCTCTGGTGTACGGCATAGGAGGGAGGGGTGCTGAAGCTGAGATGGCCAAAACCGGGTTCTGACTAGTGTCGTTGACAAGCTCAGCTGTAACAGCAAGAAAACAGTTGGTCTCATCAGTACAGAGGCTGGGCTGTTGCGAGATCGCATTCTTGTTCTCCACCAGCAGTGTAAAGCAGATGATGTCACTGTTCTCCATGGTGACATCCATGCCTCCAGTTAGAGTGATGTTGACTGAAGGCAAGGTATCGGCCTCAGAGATAAAAGTCAGTTGAGTGACATCAAGGGTGGTGATGTCTATGGTCTCGGAGAAGTACAGTGTAACCTTGGAGTCTGTCAAGTTGACTGAAAAGCGCTGTAGAACAGGGGAAGTTGTATCGGGGGTGACATTATAGGCCTTCAGTGCTCTATTGAATGGAATTGCAACAAGTTGGTTGTCATTTCTGTCTTTAGCAACACTGGAAGTGGCAGTGAGGAAGGTGTTATTTACAGTTGTACCCAGAATAGTGACTGCTTTGATCCTGTTGATGTCAGAGAGATTTAGAGCAATCACCACCACAGAGTAATCAACTCGCTCAAAGCTGCTGGCATTTGTGATGGTGACAGACACAGCATTGCTTCCTACAGTGTTCTGCAGAGAGATTTCTGTAATGTTGAATGAAGCAACATCAACAGTCTCAGAGAAGTAGAGTGTGATGGTAGCATCTTCCAAGTTCAAAATGAACTGGTCTAGGGTTGGTTCTGTCATGTCTGGGGTCACACTGGTGGCCTGCAGCGCACTACTTGTACTCCTTCCATTGATGGGGTTACCCGCCATGTCTGCCAGAGCTTGGGGTGAAAAGGAGAGGAAGGTATCATTGACAGCTGTTGCCAGATCAACCCGTTCCTTGAGAGCATTGAGATCTTCCAATCCAATGGTCACATTCAGCACAATGCTGTCTGGACCATCTGTCGTACTGACTGCTGTTAGAGTCAGTACACCAGCGCCACTGAGGACCTCTGCATTCTGGAAGGCAAGTTGAGGTGCCATGAGGGAGGAATGGTTCACAGTCTCGCTGAACAACATGACCATGTAGCCACCATCAATGGAAATGTTAAACTCAAGAAGAGACGGTCTGGTGGTGTCATAGAAGTAACGGGTGACATTTTGTGGAGCTGTGAAAGCAAGATTGGGATTGCCACTGGTGTCCCGCACAGTGTCACCTGCAAGGAAGAGGAAGGTGGTCTCATTGTTGCCTGCCACAAGGGTGTTTGCCTTGATGGCATTCATGTCATCGTCGTGAATGGTGATCTCCACTGTCAAGTCATTGACCTGAGTAACGCTGCTCAGGGAGGTGAGATTGTAGGTATTCTCAGTGGTGATGCCGATACCTCCAACCAACTGCACCTGTTCTACCATCACTGTGGATGCATCAATGACATCGTCCCACATGATGAGCAAGTACTGCCGGTTTACATTGAGGACAAAGCCAATGTAGGGTGGAGGCTCCGTGTCGGCGAAAACTTCCAGCGCTTGCAATGCCATTGTGTTGGATATTGACGCCACTGGCAGGCCAACATAGTCCATGGTGGTGCTGCTAGTGAGGGACAAGAAGGTGCTCGATGTGTTGAAGGCCAGTCCAATTGGTCTCTTGATGTTGTGGTAGTCAGATAAGTGGGGGGTCATGTTGTAGACAGGGATGTACTCTGCTCCCTCGTAGGCCGGCCTAAGGAGGCCTTCAAGCTCCAAGGTGTGGTTGAGACCATCAGTGATGTTTGGTCCACTCTGAATTGTGATCTCAGTGAACTGGAACACGGGTTGCAGCTCAATCACTTCACTGAAGGTAAGTTGGAAGAGGCCAGTGTTGCGGTCAAAAGTAAAGTTGACTAGTTCTGGGTGGGTCATGTCAGCCATGTAACTGAATGCTCCAACAGCATTGGATTGAGGGAAGGGTCGAAGAACATTGCTAGTCATGTCCATAGCCGAAACAGTTGTATTCGAGAAGAGGAAGGTTGAGTGGTCATCAATGGCTAACTGCCGTGCTAGTTTGATGGAGTTGAGATCGTTAGGTGATAGAGTGATGGTTATCTCAAATGAATTGTCAGTTGAGACGGTACTGTCAGTGAGATGGACTCCCATAGAGATGGCTGATTGAGATGGCCTGTTCTGGATGCCAAATTCATTGGCTTGCACACTCATTGCCAACATTGTTTCAGAGAAGCCTAAGACCAGAGTGCCTGAGTCCATATCCAAAGAAAAGAGGTACAGAACTGGTGGTATGGCATCAGCCACAAACACAGTCACTCGGATGCCAGTGAAGTCTGCCCCTTCCGGATTTATGAATAGTCCAACCGTGTCTTGCAATAGTGTGTCACTGAAAGAGATGAAGGTGTTACTTGACGAGGTACCCAGCATGACATCTGCTTTGATGGCATTCATGTCAGCTGCTGTGAGCTGGATAGTGACCACGCGGCCATCTGCAGACTGCAAGAGGGATCCACCAGTGAGAGTGTAGCTTGCATCAGCTGCAGAGATGTTGGCAGAGGAGTACAGGGTGATGTTTTCAACTTGAAGGGTTGAAACATCCACTCCCTCACTGAAGGTGAGGATGAGGGTTGACAAATTCATGTTTAGGTTGAAGGCTGATAGCGTTGGAGGAGTTGTGTCTCCTGTGAAGTTTGTAACTTGTATTGCACTTGTGTCAGTGATAGCTATCACATCGACCATTTGGATATCATTAATTGCATCTGCTCGGATTGTCAGATAGGTGTTGTTGCGGCTACCAAGGATGCCAAATGTTGACTTTAGTTGGAACAGGTCTTCGGCACCTAGTGTGACTTCAATCACATGACTGGCATTAGTGTTGGTGTAGCTAGAGGCGGACAAAGAGAACTGATACATGGCTGTGCTGTTGTCTTGTATAGTGAGGGCCTCTGGGTTGAAGGTTGACCCCAGGGCCACATCATTGAAGGTCAGCAGAAGCTGGCCAATATCAATGTCAAGGTCAAAAGCCACAAGCTCCAAAGGAGTCATGTCATTTACAACAATGCCTCCACACAAGGGATCTTGAGAGGTAGCCAGATTTCCAGCTGTATCACGGGCAACTCCACCGGAAGATTCTAAGCACGCTAGTTCAGGGATTTTCACAATCTCATCAGCAGTCTTCAGTGACACAATGTCAGGGTTGGTGAGCTGAATGCTAATCCTTTCAGAACCAAGTTCCCTCTCTAGGGGGATGCTAGAGGCGACACCTCCAGTGAGGTTCACTGTTGATGTGCCATTGAGAGTGCTGAAGTACAGAGCAGTTGCATCTAGAGATGTAATGTCCACAACTTCAGAAAATGAGAGAATCAGGCTGTCACTGTCCAGGTCAAGGATGTAGGAGACAATGGACGGCCCTGTCACATCTGAAAAGAAGTCAGTCGCTGCCAGAGCATTGTCCTGTGGAATTACAGCTACCTGGTTTGACTGGTATGCTACATCCCTGAACGCTGACATGTCAATGCTCAAGTAGGAGTTGTTCAGAGATTTGAAAATAGGACGACTCTGGATCTCAAACAGGTCGGTGCTGGTTAGTGTGAAGGTGATCACTTCTGACCCATCACTGCTTGCGGTCCCTCCAGTGAGGGTGTAGGAGTCTGTGGTGTTCACATCACCCTGGAGATGGATCCCAGCTGGGTTCACGGCAGAGACATCCACTGGTTCAGAGAAAGTCAATGAGAAAGTGCCATCCTCTGCATTAAAGACAAACTCTCTTAGCTGGGGTGGGATCTGGTCACGGACAAACTCAACTGCAATTAGGCCAGGATAGCTTCCTGGCTCTTGTGCTACAACTGAATTGCCAGACATGTCTTTAATCAGGGCACTGGTGAAGGTGAGGTAGCAGGACCCTTGTCCCTCACACAGCTCTGTACGGCTCTGCAGCTCAATCTGGTCTTGTGGGGAGAGCATTACCACGAGTCTGGTGCTGGAGGGACTAATGGCAGCACTGTTGGTGAGCGTGTAGCTCTCCCTTGGTGATGCCTCATAAAGCGACTGCAGGGTAATTGCTGAGGCATTGAAAGTATCAACATTCACTGTTTCATTGAAAATGATCACAATACTGGAGCTGCTGAAGTTGAACACAGCAAATTGAACTGCGACTGGTGGATGTGTGTCTGCTATTCTCATTAGCACTCTCAGAGCAACATCCTGGGTGATTGCCCCATTGGGAATGTCCACCATATCCCTAACAGTGTCATTATCAATTGCCAGGTAGCAGCTATCCTCAGTGGTGCATAAACCGAACTGCATCAGACGTGTGATCTCGTTGAAGTCATCAGGAGAAAGCTGCACAGAGACTGTGGCTCGGCTGGAGTCTAAAGTCTGACTGGAAGTTAGGGAGTACATAATGGATGGGTCCTCTCGTGAGCTGTAGAGTGTCAGACCAGAGATGTCCAGTGTGGAGGTGTTAACAGTCTCACTGAAGGAGAGAACAATCTCTGGAGTGTTAAGATCAAGGATGAAGCTACTAAAAACAGGAGCTTGCTCATCTACTCCAACAAAGGATGCTTGCAGTGCTAGCGATGGTGGGATGGTGAAGACATAGTTGTTGCTGTTGTCTGTGATGGTGAAGTGGGCTATTGCCAAGAAGCTATTGGCCACTTCAGTGAAGAGATTGGGGCTCGCTTTCAGGAAGTTCAGGTCTTCAGTGTTTAGTGTCCACTCCACAACTGAGCTGACATCGGGGGTGGTGCTGCCACCTGTAAGTATTCTCTGTACAGTTGGCTTTCTCTCCGTGTTCTGCAGAGTGACACCAGTGATGTCAATGCTGTCTTTGTCAACTGTCTCACTAAACCTCAAAGTGAGGACTCCAGTTGTCAAGGAGAAGTCAAAGGAGAGTAGGCTGGGTCTCTGTCGGTCTGCAATGTGGGTGTTGATCTGCACTGTCAGCTCCTGCGAGGGGTTTCTAGCAGTATCCTGAATAGAATTGCGGTCTAACTGGATGAAAGTGTTGTTCACAGATGTCCCTAGTGTAGGTTGTCCAGTGATGAAATTGAAGTCATTGGAGGAAAGGTACAAAACCACTTCATCCTGGTTTTCTCCATAAGCAGCACCATTACCTTCAATGCGGTATGACAGCATGCTGCCATCCTGTGTGCTTTGGATGGTGGTGAGTGTCGGTTGAACTGAAGCAAGGATGACTGGTTCATTCCACCGAAGTCTCAGCAGACCCTCATTCAGATCAATGGTGGAAGAATTTAACTCAGGGTAAGCAAGATCGGCCATGTATGCTGTCACTGGGATACCTGTAGAGAGGGCTGACAGGGTGTTGCCATTTGTGTCATTTACAGATCCCTCACTGACACTCAAGTAAGAGTCGTTTGAAGAGAGGAGGAATCGGCCTATATCTCGGATGTATTCAAAGTCAGCATCATTAACTTCAATCTCGAGCAAGTCATAGTCCAGCAGGGAGAAATTGGCACCAGTCAGTGTGTGGTTGAGGGTACCAATCATGTCAGACTGGAGAGTGAAGCCTCCGATGTTGACGGTCATCAAATTGATGGTTTCTGTGAATAAGATGAGTAGACGAAGAGGACGCGTGTTACCTGCAGACATTGTCAAGTTGAAAGATGACACACTGGGTGGGGTAATGTCTTTAATAAAGGTGGAAACCATTGTTGCATTGACGAGTGATACTGCTGTCACTAGATTCTCACTAGTGTCCTGAACCAACTGTTCTGTGAAGCTAACAAAGGACGTGTTGGCAGAGACAGCCAGATTTGGTGTTCCCTTGAGAACATTCAGGTCAAAGCGGGTCAGTTGAACCACTAAGACCGGACCATCTGGAGAGGTTGAGTTTCCTCCTGTGAGTTGATAGCTGGTCCCATTGGCTGAGAGTGTGATCTGTGCGGGCTCCAAGGTGGAGTTGGAGACTGACTCGCTGAAGTACAAAGTCAAGGTTCCTTCATTCATGTCCAGAACAGCTTCTTGAATATTGGGACTCACATCGTCAGGAACAAAATCAGATGCTTGTATGGCTCCAGTTGAGGTGATTGGCTTTAAGGGTAGACCACTTGTGTCGGTGACTGTAAAATCTTCGATGCTAATCCAGGTGGTCTCAGTGGATAATAGAAGATCTCTCGTCACCTTGATGGTATTCAGGTCATCCACATCAAATTGAATATCAGTGATGTTTTGAACTGATCTGACAACAGTCCCATTGGTTAGTGTGAAGTTAACTGTGCTGTTGGGGGCACTAAGAAGGGTGATTCCAGTGGAATCAAGCACATTAGCGTCAATTGCCTCAGAGAAGGTGAGTGATAGGATGTCATCATGAAGATTGACAGAGAAGGAGATCAGCTCAGGTGCAGTGGTGTCATTGTGCACAGCTGATGCTGGGTACGCTTCAGCTCCATCCACACCAACAATGCCATTTCCAGCAGAGTCAGCCACTGCTCCATCAGTGAACACAAGGAAGGTGTTTGTCCTTGTTGTGGCCAGTCCTCTCAGTTGCTTGATGGTGTCTAGGTCATAGTTGGTCAGGTTAACTTGCACAACTGCATCCTGGTCACTGACTAGAGTGTCTAATACGCTGGTGGTTCCACCTGTCAGAGTATGGCTCAAAACATTGGAGCCAGTGCGACTGTTCACCAGAGTGAAGGCTGTTGCATTTAATGATGAGCTGTTCACAGACTCACAGAAGCTGAGGACCAGTTGTCCAGTGTTGAGGTCAAATTCAAACCTCAGCAGCACTGGAGGAGTAAGGTCAATGGAATGGTTCCGTGCTCGTTGGGGATTGTCCTCGGAAATGGCTTCCACAGGATTGTTGTTCATGTCAGCAACAGTGAGGTTGGTAATGGCAATAAATGTGTTGTCAGTGCTGGTGCCTAGGTCCAGTCTCTCTTTAATGCTGTTCAGGTCAGACACTGTCAGGTTCAGATGTACCTCAGGAGCAGGGTCCATACTTGTCGGTGTTCCTCCAGTCAAGGCGTAACTCTCGGAAGAGCCAGACAGCATGTTCAGCAGTTTGATTTCATATGGCTGCAAGGAGGAGACATTGACTGTTTCACTGAAGTGCAGTGACAGGATGCCATTCTTGCCTGAGAGGTCAAGGACAAATGCTTCAAGCATTGGTCTGGTCTCATCTGGGATGAAGACAGTTACTCTGGGTCCAATGGTGGCAATGGCCGATGGTCCTTGTCCTTCAGGGTCCAACACGGCCAACTGGGTCATGGTGATGTAGGTGTTGTTCTCACTTGTTGCAAGAGCTGGCAGTGCTTTGATGGCATTGAGATCAAATGGTGTGATAGAGAAATTGAGAGAGAAGCCAATGTTGCTGATGGATTGACCGCTGGTGAAGGTTACAGTGGAGTTGGCCATGGTGCTTTCAGCAATCTCCTGCAACGTAACCTCTGGTGGCATGAAGGTGTCAGGGAGGATGACATCGTCAAAGGTCATCATGATTACTCCAAGGTTCATGTCAAGAGTGAAGTTCAACAGGCTTGGTGCAACTCTGTCACGCACATAGTCGGACACAGGGCGGCCGCTGGTAGTGGCCCTGACTGGGTTGTCACTGGTGTCATTGATTGCCCCTTCCTCCACAAGAAGGAAG